>Ga0184625_10001385_pt1 | contig 10109 bp, 10 predicted proteins | sample PLM3_30_b1_FD_133151 | JGI IMG/M metagenome (GOLD analysis project Ga0184625, IMG submission 133151) | Groundwater sediment microbial communities from an aquifer in East River, Colorado, USA - PLM3_30_b1 | ecosystem: Environmental > Terrestrial > Soil > Riparian zone | place: USA: East River... | reverse complement strand
CTAAACCTGGAATACCCCGGTCTTGAAGTCGGGCAAATGGGGATTATTATTTGCTGCGCGAAGACCATCTGAAATGAGCTTCCGGGTCATTTTTGGATCAATGATTTCATCTACCCAAAGCCTTGCGGCAGCATAGAAAGGACTGGTCTGTTTTGTGTACCTTCCCCTTATCTCATCCAGCAATTTATTCTCGTCCTGCGTGCTGAGCTCCTTACCCTTGGCCTTCATTCCGGCTACCTGGATCTGTAACAAGGTCTTTGCGGCCTGTTCTCCCCCCATCACCGCGATCTTAGCTGTTGGCCAGGCATAGATAAACCGTGGGTCGTAGGCCTTGCCGCACATGGCATAGTTTCCGGCGCCATAGGAATTTCCAATAACGATGGTGATCTTGGGGACAACAGAATTGGCCACGGCGTTCACCATCTTTGCACCGTCTTTAATGATGCCCGCCTGTTCGGACCTGCTTCCTACCATGAACCCGGTAACGTCCTGCAGGAATACCAGCGGTATCTTTTTCTGGTTACAGTTCATGATAAAACGGGCTGCCTTGTCGGCGCTATCGTTATAAATAACACCGCCCAATTGCATTTCTCCCTTCCTGGAGCGAACTACCAGTCGCTGATTGGCCACTATTCCCACTGCCCAGCCATCAATGCGGGCGTACCCACAAAGAATGGTTTTGCCGAAGTCCTGCTTAAATTGATCGAACGAACTTTCATTGCCTGCTGCATCTACAATCCGATCGATGATCTCCAACATATCGTAAGGGCGGGTGGCATCCATCGGGATGATGCCATAGAGTTCTTCTTCTTTCTTGATGGGGGCAGTGCTCTTGATCCGGTTATAACCGGCGGTTGGACTCTCACCCAATTTTGAAATGATCCTCTTCACCTGGTCCAGCACCTCCTCTTCGGTCTTGAACTTGTAATCTGCAATCCCGGAAATCTCCGTATGCGTGGCTGCTCCTCCAAGCGTTTCCACATCCACCTCTTCTCCAATGGCAGCCTTTACCAGGTATGGACCCGCAAGAAAAATGGACCCCTGGCCTTCTACCATCAGGGTTTCATCGCTCATGATGGGCAAATAGGCCCCTCCGGCCACACAAGCACCCATCACCGCGGCAATTTGTGGTATACCCATGGCACTGATGCAGGCGTTATTCCGGAAGATGCGACCAAAATGCTCCTTATCCGGAAAAATCTCATCCTGCATGGGAAGAAAGACGCCGGCGCTATCCACCAGGTAAATGATGGGCAAGCGGTTCTCCATGGCGATTTCCTGCATTCGCAGATTTTTTTTCCCCGTAATTGGGAACCATGCTCCCGCTTTCACTGTTTGATCATTGGCCATAATCACACATTGGCGGCCACCCACATTTCCAATACCGGCAACTGTTCCCCCCGCCGGGCACCCACCTTCATCCTTATACATATCGTATCCTGCAAATACACCTAGCTCTACAAAGGAATTGTTGTTGTCAACCAGGTAGGCAATTCTCTCTCTTGCGGTCAATTTCTTTTTCTCGTGCTGTTTTTCGATGGCTTTTTTTCCTCCACCCAGCGCAATCTTCTCTTTTTTCTGACGGAGATCACTCAATGCCAATCGTAGGGCATCTTCGTTTTTATTGAATTCAAGATCCATCCTGTTAAAACATTAAGCATGCAAAATAGTATATTGATTGCTGATTTCGATCCCGATATTTATCGGGATCAAAATCAGAAATAAACGAAAGTGAAATTTACCAGACAACATATTCATTGGATTGTCCCAGTTGTGTTAGCAATGGCAATAAAGGTATTCTCCTTATTTCCTGCAGCAATTGAGCGGTATTATGCTGAAGGAATTTACCCGGTTATCTCAACAATTCAACGAGTCCTTTTTGGGTGGTTGCCATTAAGTTTCGGTGATGTTCTCTATGGATTGGCCATACTCTATCTTATCATTTGGATTGTTCGCTCAGTCAAAGCACTGATAAAAAGAAGAGTAACCTGGTCATCCTTCTTTCGTGGGATAAGTAGTACCATTAAGGTTTTCCTTTGGATCTATATTCTCTTTAATTTTTTTTGGGGATTGGATTATAACCGACTTGGCATTGGACATCAGCTGCAGCTAAAACCGAGTGAGTATAATGTAATGGAATTGCAGGCTGTCCTGAATATTACCATTGAAAAATTGAATGCGCTGGCAGACACTGCCCTGAAAGAAAGAAATCTCTTTAATAAAAAACGCCTGCTGTTCAAGAGGGGAAAAGAGGCCTATACACATGTGGCCGATAATTATCCATTTCTTTCTTATTCTATTTCTTCGGTGAAGCCATCCATCTTCAGTTACCTAGGAAATTATCTTGGATATACAGGATACTATAACCCCTTTACAGGAGAAGCCCAGGTGAATACAACGGTGCCTTTGTTTGTGCAACCATTCACCTGCACACATGAAATTGGCCACCAGCTGGGCTATGCGAAAGAAATGGAAGCAAATTTTGTAGGGTATCTTGCCGCGAGTCATTCCAATGATATTGCAGTGAGGTATTCAGTTTACTTCGACTTATACGTCTACGCCATCCGAAATCTTTATGTCAGGGATTCAACAATGGCCAAATCCTATGCAGCGAGACTCCCACAGGTTGCAAAGCAGGATGTGAGGGAATTAAGGGCCTTCTTTAAAAAATATGAAAATCCTTTCGAGCCGGTTATCCGAAAATTGTATGGACAATACCTCAAGGCAAATGAACAACCGCAAGGGATATTAAGTTATGACGAAGTGTTGGGTTGGGTGATTGCATACTACCGGAAATTCGGTACAATTTAGTTTCGGGTTTAGTGTTTCGAGTTTTGGGTTGTTACGAGTTTCTTGTTGCGAGTTTCGAGTTGGAGAACCCGAAACCCGAAACCCGAAACCCGAAATTCAGAACTTGTTCTTCCACATCATACTTTCCACCGGCTTATTGGGCTGGCTGCGGTATTTGGCGTCCTTCTTTTCGTTGTATTTTACTAAGATCTCGCCTTCCACGGGGAAATAGATCAACTGGCCAACAGGCATGCTTGGGTATACTTTCACGGGCTGCTTTACGGAGATCTCCAGCGTCCAGTTTCCGCAAAAGCCAACATCACCCTTGCCTGCAGTAGCGTGAATGTCGATCCCCAAGCGACCGGTAGAAGACTTTCCCTCAAGGAAAGGAACGTGTTCATGTGTTTCTGTGTATTCAGCGGTTACACCCAGGTAAAAGATGTGGGGGTACAAGACAAAACCTTCTTCGGGGATTTCGAAATATTCTATCTCGTTGTGTTTTTTTGCGTCAAGGATATGCTCGCGGTAGGTAGCCAGAACTTTTCCTAAGTGTACGTCGTATGAATTACTGCCGAGGCATTCTCTATTGTAAGGTTGGATTTTGATGGTCCCTTTTTCAATTTCTTCAAGGATGCGCTTGTCAGAAAGGATCATTTTTAATTATCAGTTTTATTGGTCAAATTGCGAGTTGGCAAGATATAAGGAAATCGTTAAGCATGCCCGTATTTTATCAACAAACTATCGACAGGCACACAAAATTAGGCATCTGGAAAATTGAGGAAACAGAAAATTTTTTTTTGCAAACGGTTCCTTTGCAAAATGAGATCACGCATCCGCACAAGCGGCTGCAACACCTGGCCGGCCGATACCTGCTTCGTTATCTTTTCCCCGATTTTCCTTATGAGTTGATTCGCATTGCCGATACCAGGAAACCATTTCTGGAAAATGAGGCCTATCATTTTTCGATTTCGCATTGCGGTGATTTTGCGGCAGCTATTGTAAGCAGTGAAAAAAGGGTAGGGGTAGATGTGGAGATTTATTCAGATAAAATAGAACGGGTGAAGGAAAAATTCGTTAACAGAGTGGAAGAAAATACACTCGAACATTTTGCGCCACACAATCACGTCAACAAATATCTCACGCTCATGTGGAGCTGCAAGGAATCCATCTTTAAATGGTATGGAAACGGGCAGGTCGATTTCAGGAAACACATGCAAATGCAGGCTATCCATTTTGATGAACGCCGTGAAGTGCTTCTGACAGATTTCTTATTTTCCAAAGAGCGTCCCAAACTCCTAAAGCTGCGATCTGTATTTCTTGAAAGGTTTGTTTTGAGCTGGATACATACCGATATCTGAGAGCTCTTTGCATGGAGACTAAAGCCCCGACTCATAATTTTCTTTGACCCCGGCCTGAAGGCCGGGGTTACTATTGATCAGACCAATCATCAATACGACATTGCACTTTTCCGTTGAGTCTCCGCCTCAAAATTTGGAGACAGCTTTCAAGCGGGGCTCGGATACATCATCATGAGGTTTAATCCCGACGAGTCCCCCGCTGAATCCATTTGGTATGATAGTGTCACAAATTTTGGCGGGGAGACTCGTCGTGGGAAACATCTGATCTCATCGTTAACTATTATCAGTAATCGTTAGTAACCCCGGCCTTTAGGCCGGGGTAGAGTGAAACGATGAGTCGGGGCTTTAGCCCCTCAACACGTGAGCCCTATCGAATCTCAAACCTCTTCCTCCCCGTTCGATTCCTCAAGAAGGTTAAGATCGATGGTATCTGTGCCGGCAATGCCTTCTATTGATCCACGAATGTGAGCGGAATTCAATAATACCTTCTCCAGTTGTTTTTCCCTTGCCTTCCACAACCTTTCCATAGCATCCCTTTCTTTCTGGATTGAAACTTTCATTGCCACAAACCCCTCGCGGATAGCGCTCCATTGTTCCGCAAACTCGTGACTGGTAAGATAGTCATACAGCATATGCATTTTGTCACCCCGGTTCTGCTGCACCCGCGTTGAATTGAAAATCTTAATAGTACTCTCCCTTAGCACATGAACTAATGCTTTAGCTTCATTGAATGTGCAAATCCAAACTCCGCTCCGTTCACCAAACCGATCCATGTCTTTTGGCATAGACTGTGTCACAATCACAGCCAGGTCAGCACGTTCACTTCGCATATCCGCTTTTAGTTTCTCGATCCACTCTTGGCTGAAGTCCTTTGTTCGCTTACTTTCAAAAATGATTTTCCCGCATTCCTGACCTAAATTATTTCTAATGGTTAAAACGCAATCTGCTCCTTTTACACCTTTGCCAACTTCACAAACCACGTCAAAAGGAAAAGCGGCCTTCAACATATCCTGCAGTACCAATTCCTGGGCCTCTCCCTGAACTTGCATCGAGCCTTGTTCAGCCCTTCTTTTCATTTCTTCCGCTAATTTTCTTTGAGCCTCCACCTGCATCTCTAATTCTTTCAGCCGCATCTGGTAATCTGTTTCCTTAAGCGATATCTTTTCCAGTTCCTGTTTCCTGATAGTCTCAGTCAAACTGGTTCGCTCTTCCTGTAGTTTTTTTTGCAGGCGTAGCTCCAGTTCATCTTCTTTTGTCTTTAGTAATTGCTCCTTTTGCAGGAATTCAACTTCTTTCCGGCGGGATTCATTTAATTTCTCTTCCTGGTCGCGATTATTATTTTCCAGGAGTCTAAGCTTAAGTTCAAAATCTTCAGTTATAGATTTGCGCACCTGTTCCTGAATTTCCTTTTCCATCTTCAATTTTTCCTGCCCTATTTTTTGAAGAAAGATCTCGTTCTCCTTTTTCCTTTTGTCTTCAAATTGACGTTGTTCCTCCTGCAGGCGTAATTTGTCCTGTTGCAGGCTTTCAAAGGACTGCCTCAATTTCTGTTCATATTCCTTCTTCAATTTCTCTTCCAGGTCACTTGCAATCACAGCCTCCACATCAAACTGGTTTCCGCATTGAGGGCATTTTATGTTGTTCGCCATATATGAATTTTGCAATCTGCAAATATAACCTATAAGGTGTAAGACACCGGGGGCAAGGAAGAAAAAAGGCACAAGGTACAAGGCACAAGGAAGGTCCAAGGTTAAAGAAAAAAGAAAGCCTAGCCAAGAGGTAAAAAAGGGACAAGGCGGAGACCACAAGCGAAAGCAGCGACCTGCATAATGTGAGTATCATGGACAATTCTCGTTACGCCCTTTTTATCTTTAACCTTGTCTTGCTTACATCTGGCTTTAACCTTTTTACTTTCTTGTGCCTTGAGCCTTGTACCTTGTGCCTTTCCCCTGTATCTTTACAATATATTCCTCACTTCAAAAACCAATCTTTATGACCAACAATGCAAAGATCATCGCCGTTCTTGCTGCCGGTGTTGCTGCAGGAGCCGTATTGGGAATTCTTGTCGCTCCCGATAAAGGATCAGAAACGAGGAAAAAGGTTTCGGAAGAAGGAAAGCGACTTGCCCAAACATTAAAGGAAAAATTCAATCGCGTCAAAGAAAGGACCGAAGAAGTGGCCGGCACTATCCAGCAATCGATTGACGAACTGGAAGCCAAGGCCGATATGATGCGGGAGAAAATGAGCCAATACAGTAACAGCTAGTCCATCCAACATGGAAAAAATATTTACGCAACTTCAGCACCTGGCTGAAGAGGTGAAGGAGTATGTCAACGTACGAATAAGCATTGTGAAGCTTAATGTTGCAGAAACTACTTCTAGCATTCTTGCCAACGCTACGGCAGCTATCATTGCAGCTGTGATTTTCCTCTTCTTCCTGTTTTTTGCCAGCACAGGCCTTGCCCTTTTGCTTTCCTCAGTAATTGGAAATTCCTATGCCGGTTTCCTCATAGTTGCAGGAGTGTACCTTGTCCTTGGCCTGATCATCTGGTACACGAGGGGGAAACTCATACGCATCCCTATCATGAATGCGCTTATCAAGCAAATGTTTGCCAATAACGCTAATAACGGGAGTGATGGAAAAAATTAATTCGATCGAACAACTCAGGTTGCAAAAAGAATTGCTTCATCTTCAACAGATGATCGCTGAGCTGAGAATGAAGCAAGAAATTCATGAACTGAAAGGAATATTCAGTATAAGAAAAAACCTACTTCCTGCAATGAATGGAATTTTTATGGCTGGCGTGAACAGCGGCATCGGAAAGCAACTCCTTTTCTCTACCGCTTCAAAAGTTGTTAAGAGTATATTCAGAAGACGCCGAGAAAGAACCAAGAACCAATCCCGATAGCTATCGGGACAAGATCCAAATAAAGAAGAAAAAATAAGAATCAAAAAAAGTCAAAAATGGTCGCTGAAGTTGGAAGTTTAACTCCTCCTATTTACTTGTGAAGAAACTACTTGTTCTTATTTATTCTTCCTTGAAATTTATTTGGTTCTTGGATCTTGGATCTTGCATCCTGGTTCTTGTGATTTTTTAATTCGTCCTTTCGGGGGATTCAACATTTAAGAGATTATTCTCTTCTTTCTTCCTCAATCCAAAATTATATCTCAGGTTCATGCCGAATCTTCTGGTGTCGGCTTTCCTTGAGCCAGATGCATCTATGCTTCCCTGGTTAAGGGTAAAATCGTTGTGATTGGTGTAGAACATGTCTACCACGCTCATGGACACTGTGAGTTTCTGCTTTAGAAATTGTTGCGAGACGCTGAAATTTAATGAGCCAAAGGGACTGAGCTCATAGAATTGCAGTTGCCCTTTGAGCCTCACAAATCCGCTCAAGGTGAGTACTGTGAGTGGTGTTAGTTTATACGTGTGATAGGTAAAGAAGGTCCAACTTCCTTTTTTGAAATTGAGTGGCTCATTTTCATATTGACCCTGGTAGAAATTATGGTTGTATTGACCTCCCAGCACAAAGAAGTATTTATGGCCGGGTGGAATGGCGCCCAATCCACGCAGGTAGAATTCACGGTTCTTTCCCAGGTTGTCGTAGGTGCGATAAGCAATGCTATTGCTGCTGTCTGCCTGGTATACTACTTGTGTAAAGATGTCCTTCGTATCGTTGACGCCTATGGCCAGGAGCGGAGTTTCATCAACAGAAATATTGGCTTCAAAGTTCTTATTGAACTGCGGCCGAAGGGAAGGATTCCCGATTTCATACAGATACGGATCCACAAACCTGACCGCGGGGTTCAGAAAATCATAAGAGGGCCTGGTGATGGTGCGACGATAAACCAGGTAACCTCGCAACCAATATCCGGCAATTTTCATGATGTTATGGCTCAGGTATACATAGGGGAAAAAGTCGGTCCGGTGGATAGCAAAAGATGTATCTGCCGGAGCGTCCTGGTCGCCATTCATATTAGTATTTTCAATTCTTGTTCCAAGCTTCAGCAGGAAACCGGAAATATTTTTGGATCCTTGTAGGTAAGCTGAATTGATATTTTCTTTATAGGCATATGCACCCGTTCTTATCAGATCTTTCACCCTTCCCGAATCTCTCTGAATGAAATAATCAGTGGTATTGTGAAAAGAGAGATAAGTAGATTTTACTCCTGTCTCGAGGGTGATATTATTTGGAAGTTTTTTTGAAAGGTTTGATTGGAAAGTATAAAAATTGAAATTGTTTTCAAGCCTGCCGTCCCCTTGTGCATCGGGCTTGGCGGGGTAATAAAAATGCGTGACAAATAACTGGTCTGCCTGGTTCGGCGTAAAGTTTGCCGAAATATCCGTGGTCCATTCAGAGCCTAAACTATCCAATTTCTTTTTCAAGGTGAGACTCTGCGAAATATTCAGGCTGTTGATTTTTGTGTTTACGTCTGCCTGGTTGCTTGAGGTGAGCGAGGATGTACTCAGTTTCATGATCTCCGACGGGTTGGAGCTTCGGTTGTTGTTGTGGTTATAACTAAACCTCCCATCGTAATTCAATTCCCAATTTTTATTGAGCTCCCAACCTAATCCATACCCGAAATAAAACCCTTTTGCCGGATACTTGGTGAAGGCATCCTGGGAAAGGACTGAATCCACTGCAAAGAACCTATCTGTTTTTATTTCTTCGTAGGTGGTTCTTCTGTTCAACTGCAAATTGAAATAACTGGTGTTACGCCCATTGCTGTTGTTAATATTAATGCCGGCGAATTGATTTCCATAGAAGCCCTGATTCATTCCGACGGTAACGCTTCCCGTCAGCCCAATCTTAATCCCTTTCTTCAATACTACATTTACAATACCACCACTGGTAGATGCATCATATTTTGCAGAGGGTGTCCTGAGAATTTCCACAGAGGCAATGGAATTTGGAGGGAGACTCTTCAAAAGTGTAGCAATGTCTAAGGTGCTCATGCGCTGTTCCCTGCCATTGATGTAGACCTTTGCGGGAGTTGTGCTGCTCAGGTAGACGTTGCCATCCTGGTCCACAAACAAGCCGGGGATTTTTTCCATGATCTCGTAGGCGTTGGTGGAGGAAGCAGCAAGATTTTCGGGATCCACAATGGTTTTATCATCCTCCTGCCGCATCAGGGGCTTTGTTGCGGTTACCACAACATCGGCCAGGGATTGCGTTGACCTTGTAGCTACCAGGGTGTAGGTAGGATTATCCCCTTTACTGGTAATATTCTTTTCTAACCTGTGATAGTTCACCGAGGTTACACGGATGAGATAGGGCTTCATCTGGATCAACCGAAATCGGGCGATTCCATTTGAGTCCGTGATCTGCTCTAGTTTGTGGACTGTATCCGGAACTGATAAAACTGAAACCGTTGCAAAGGAGAGGGGTTCTTTGGCACTGTTGATGACCCTTATGGAGACCATTGTTTCCCGGGTAGTAGGCTGCTGCGCAGCGGCCATTGCGGCAGTTAGAAGAATTCCAATAATAAGAAGTAAGCGTAGCCCTTGCGCCATAGGGCGTAAAAATAATTCCTATTTCAGAAAGGAGGAATCGATTTAACAAGTTCAGAGAGGTCTTCGACCTCTTGTCTACACGAATTACACGAATTATACGAATTGACACGAATTATATCGCCTCTTTTCGGAAAGAGACCTTCTTAAATTTGAAAATCACACTTTCATAACCTTCTTTAGAATTCGTGAAAATTCGTGAATAAAAAAGAGGTCGAAGACCTCTTTTAAAAAAAAATGCCGCCCCGAATATATCGGGGCGGCGAAGAAGCAGTGGAGGTGGCAGGCTGAGTAGTACGCGGAGTAGATCCAGGAATGAATGGCCAATGCGGAAAGAAATATCAATTAGCTTTCAGCAGGAGCTTCTCCTCGCTGATTTCACCATCAAGTACTTTAATGTGCAACCAGGTGGTCTTATCTTCCAGAATGATGAGATAAGCTGTTTTGT
>Ga0184625_10001384_pt1 | contig 10111 bp, 12 predicted proteins | sample PLM3_30_b1_FD_133151 | JGI IMG/M metagenome (GOLD analysis project Ga0184625, IMG submission 133151) | Groundwater sediment microbial communities from an aquifer in East River, Colorado, USA - PLM3_30_b1 | ecosystem: Environmental > Terrestrial > Soil > Riparian zone | place: USA: East River... | reverse complement strand
TTGGGGGGGCGGCCGAACCAGTACGCGGTCTTAACCATCTATATCACCAATCTAGAAGCCTACTGGGATAACAAAAAGCCGTTGGGAGCTGCTTATCGCCAAGTATTTGGCAAATATTTCCCGGCGATCACGCTAGTTGAAGTGAAAAGGTTGTATAACCCGGATTGTATGATCGAGATTTCCGGTGTCGCCGTCATCGATTGAGACCACGACCGTCGATCCGAAGGAAATACCCTGCTCACTGCGCCATCTTTTGCGTCGAACTAGACAATCTTTGCACAAATTACCGTCACCTTGCGATGTTCTGTATTGCGGATTCATTGTAATTCCAGCAAGTTAAACTGCTGGCATCTGATTTGCTCTAAATTCGCACCATCAAACCAAAGGGTGGTTAAAGAAATCAAACATGATGCCTACGAACCCGATGTCAGCTTTGGATAACGAAAGAGATCAGGATCTCTTCGAAAGTGTCACCGAAGAAGAAATTATCTATCTATGGCGCTCGATTAAAGGACGCGGGCTTTCTGAAGATGAAGCTTGGCAAGCGGTTGTTACCGGCATTGCCCTTGATATGGCGTTTGCCAAAACCAGAACCTGCAAGCAGATCGAACATTAAACTTATCTTCTAGTCGCTAATCCCGTCGATTTTACCACCTCTCCATGCTCAACATAGCGCAGCGAAAAGTGCGCCTTGAGCTTGGCAGCTCCCGCATTCTACATTGACTCCCCGTGAAAAATTTGGTTCAATCCATTACTAATTGGGGGAGTTATGTCGCGCATCACTGTGGAAGATTGTCTCCAAAAAATTAACAACCGGTTTGAGTTGGTCATGCTTGCGTCGAAACGGGCACGACAGCTCTTCAGGGGCGCAAAGCCTTTGATCGAATCCGAGAATCGTGAGGTCGTGGTGGCATTGCGAGAAATCGCGGAAGGTAAAGTTAAAAAGGGTTCAGATCAGATTTGATCAACCGCGGATTTTCTCGACAACTTTACGCCTCTTGCCAGTTTTACCCAGTATTTCAATAACCAAAGGTCGATCATTTTGAACCGGCCGACTGTCCTCGCGCCACCAAGTCTTTGGCGGTGAGGGTACCCAAACCACTCATGGCCGAAGAAGACAAAACCGCCGAACTTACCTTTCCATTTCCAGACGTCAACTTGCCGGAAACTGCGCAGGGTGAAGAAGGAGAGGCCGATGCAAAAACCAAGGCCCTCGTTCCCTTCGACCCACTACAACGATATCTGACGGAAATTCGTCGTTTCAAGCTGCTCAGCCGCGAGGAAGAACACCGCCTGGCGGTGCAATACAAAGAATACGGTGACCTCGAAGCTGCCTACAAACTAGTAACCGCCAATCTTCGCCTGGTTGTCATGATTGCCCGGGAGTATCAGAAGGCGTTTAAGACTCTTCTCGATTTGATCCAAGAAGGCAATATGGGTCTTATGGAGGCGGTCAAGAATTTCGATCCGTACCGAGGCGTTCGCTTTCCCTCCTACGCCGTTTGGTGGATACGCGCCTACATGATCCGCTATATCATGAACGACTGGCGCATGGTGAAAATCGGCACGACGCAAGCTCAGCGAAAACTATTTTTCAATCTGCAAAAAGAAAAAGAAAAGATCGAGGCCGAGGGGCTCATGCCCGGGCCCAAGTTGTTGGCGCAGCGGCTCCAAGTCAAAGAAGACGAAGTCGTCGAGATGGAGCAACGGCTCGCCAGCCGTGACCTCTCGGTCGACGTGCCGATCGGCGGTGATGACGACGAAGCGACGATGCTCAGCTTCTTGCCCGATAACAAACAGACGCCGGAGCAACAGTTCGCCGACGCGCAGTATCATGAATTGCTGCACGACAAAATGGAGCAATTTGCCAAAACGCTCAAGGACAAGGAACTGGTGATTTACCGCGAGCGGCTTTTGAACGAAGAGCCGGCGACCCTGCGCGAGATTGGTGAAAAATACGGCATCAGCCGCGAGCGCGTTCGGCAAATCGAGGAGCGGGTCAAGAAAAAGCTCAAGACTTATCTCAAAGGATTCAAGGATATGAACGAAAGCTCGGGTGTGGAATAGGTCGTTTCGTTAACCCCCCATCCTTTCTTCCCCATCGATTGCTTCATCGACGTTATTCACTTCGCGCAGCCCTAATATGGAGCGCGCCGATACGATTGCTTGCGAGTTTTGCGCTCTTCTGATAGCAAAAAAGGAATCCCTTTTTCGGAGGAAGCTCTTTGCAATTTCAAAAAGAAGTCGAAATCCTCGCGCCGCGAGAAAAAGTTTGGCAATTTATCTGGGACGTCGACCGCTTTATCGCCTGTGTGCCGGGTTGCAAGGATGCGAAGACGATCGAGGCGGGAAAACGGTACGCGGCGACGATGGTAGAAAAGGTCGGTCCGTTCAAAGTCGAATTTCCAACGACCATCGAAGTTCTCGAGCGCGAGGAGCTGACCCGGATCAAGGCGCAGGCGTCGGGCGCCGACAACAAGATCGGCAGCCGCATGAAGCTCGATTTGGACGTGCATCTGCGCGAAGAGGGAGACAAAACTATTCTTGGTTTTGTCGCCGGGGTCGACATCTTGGGCAAGCTCGCGGCCTTGGGCCACGGCATCATCAAGCGTAAGGCGGACCAGGTTCTCGACGAGTTCGCCCAAGCCGTGAAGACAAAATTAGAAGGAGACGGGTAAAATGCTCAGAAGATTCCGCTTGGAAGAACCGGAAAGTGTCGCGGAAGCTGCCGAACTGCTGGGGCGGTTTGGCGAGAGCGCGAAAGTCTATGCCGGCGGCACGGAGCTTCTCTTGGCGATGAAAGAGGGGTTGGTCCAGTATGAGCGCTTGATCAACGTAAAAAAATTGACCGGGCTGAGCGACGTGACGACTGCCGATGGCACGTTAGTGATCGGTGCCCTGTGCACGCATCATCAGCTCGAGAATTCACCGGTCTTGAGAGACAAGCTGCCGGCGCTGACCAAGCTCGAACAAAATGTTGCCAATGTGCGCGTACGCCAGGTGGGCACGATCGGCGGCAATATTTGCTTTGCCGAGCCCCATGCCGATCCGGGGACGCTGCTCATCGCGCTCGGCGCAAAAATGATCGCCGAGCAATCGTCTTCAAAGCGCGAGATCACTGCGGAGGATTTTTTTGTCGACGCCTACGAAACGGCGCTGCAGGCGGATGAAGTGCTGACAAAAATTCAGGTTCCCATTCCTGCGCCCAACGCGCGCAGCGCCTATCTGAAATTCGGCTATTTGGAACGACCGAGCGTCGGCGTGGCGGTCGCGTTCAACCTAAACGGTGGGGTGAGCGGCGTCAGAATCGCCGTCGGCTGCGCCGGCCCGGCACCGCGCCGGGTGGCGGAGGCGGAAGCGCTACTCGAAGGCAAAAGTAAGGACGAAGCGCTGCGCCATGTCGCCGAGGCGGGCGCGTCCGCGGGACGCGCGGCTCAAGCGATCAGCGACCTGCACGGCTCTCAAGAATATAAAGAACATATCGTGGGCGTGCTCTTGAAGCGGGCTTTTCAGAGCGCGCTCTCTTGAGAGCGGGCGCAAGATTCGGCGAGGAGTTCATGGCTAAAGCGATGACTAAACATTCCGATACGCAGTGGATCCCGGTGTCGTTCACTTTGAACGGCCGGTTACAGGAGATCGAAGTAGAACCGCACGAGTTGCTCCTCGACGTGGTGCGCGACCAACTGGGGCTCACCGGAGCGAAGCGGTCCTGTGACGTGGAAGTTTGCGGCGCTTGTACTCTGTTGGTCGACGGCCGCCCCGTGAGCGCGTGCACCACGCTCGCTTTCGAAGTGCGCGGGCGCTCTGTCTTAACGATCGAGGGCTTGGCGCAAGACGGCAAGCTGCATCCGTTGCAGGAGGCGTTCATCGAGCATGGCGGTTTTCAGTGCGGCTTTTGCACGCCCGGAATGATCTTGGCGGCGAAGGCGTTGTTGGACGAAAATCCCAATCCAAGCGAAGCCGAGCTCAAACACTTCATGCACGGCAATATCTGCCGCTGCACCGGCTACAAGAAAATTATCGAGTCGATCATGGCCGCGGCGAAAAAGATGCGGGCAAAAGCCTAGGCGTTCCAATTGTTCAAGCCGTTTTTCTAAGGATGGGTGCGCACTTGTTTAACGTCTTGAAACCGTAAATTCAGTCTTCTATTCCGTATTCCTTCCACCGACTCGCGACCAAATCCAAGTGTTCCTTCGGCGGCAGCGATATCGCCGGATATTTGTGCTTTCTGGTGGCGTCGATGGCGATGCGCGAGCCGACGTAGCGGCTCGGGTGATGTTGCAACACGTCGGCGGGAGCTTGCGAGGGATCGAGGCCGACGGCTTGCACGTCGCGTTCGATGTAGACGTCTTTATCCGGCCGCACGTGCCAACTAAGCGCCCAATCGACGGCGAAATCGTCCCAGACATCGATATCGTCGTCGACAACTACGGTAATTTTTCCGAAGCCGGTGCGCTGTGACCATGCGCCATACATGAGTTGGCGCACCTGACCAACGAATTCTTTTTTCAACGAGATGACAAGGTACGCGCCGCTGCCGCCAGCTTCCTTCAAGCGCAGGTCCTTGATCGGAATGCGCAACACATCTTTTAGATGCTTGAACAGCGGCCACTCACGGCCGATGCCGCGAATACAACTCGACTCCGACGGCGGCATCTGGCTGATGAATGCTTGATAGAGCGGCTTGTTGCGATAGGTCATGCATTTGATGTTGAAGAACGGTTCGTTGCCCGCCGGGCCCATGTAGCCGGTGTATTCGCCGAAAGGACCTTCATGCTCGGAAGCATTGGGCGGAATCTCGCCTTCGAGGACGATTTCGGCGGTGGCGGGCACTTCCAACGGCACGGTTTCACAGGCCACCAAATCGACCGGCGCACCGCGCAACGCGCCGGCGACGGCAAATTCATCGAGCGCGTCGGACATTTTCGAAACCGAAACATAGCCGATGGTTGGATCAGCGCCGATGACGACCGCCACCGGAGTAGGCTTGTTTTGCGCATTGTTCTTATACATGTGCCACGCCATGTCTTGGCGCTTGCCGATTAAAAGGCCGGTCTTATTCGGCCCTTTAATTTCCATGCGATAGGTGCCGACGTTGCGCACGCCGGTCTCGGGATCTTTAGTGATGAGATACGGCGAAGTGAAAAATGGCGCGGGATCTTCACCGACGGTCCAAGTCGGTACAGGCAGTTTTGTGATGTCGACGTCTTTGCCGTGAAGAATGTTTTCTTTACAAGGCGCGTCTTTGGCCGACACCATGCGTGGTTCGATGGGATGACCGAGGGCGTGATCCCACTTACGATTGATGCCCTCGACGGTTTCGGTTTGCAGTCCGAGGGCATAAATTTCCCGTGACGCGCCGAGGACACCGGCGACGACGGGGATGTTGAAGCCTTTGACGTTTTCAAATACTAGCGCCGGACGATTCTGCGGCGGAATCTTCTTGAAAAGTTGCCGGCATACTGCCGCAATTTCCCAGTCTTTGTCTACTTCCTTAGTGACGCGTTTGAGTTTGCCGTGTTTCTCCAGCGTCGTGACATATTCCCTCAGATCGCGATAAGCCATGAATCCCCCGATAAGATTCTACGAATTGGAAATTTGTTTTCGTATACTAAACAGAAATTGTTTATATATCAACAATCGCAATGTGAACGGAGATGACGAGCCGCGCAAGCGGAGATTTGCTCGGCTGCCACGAGAGAACTGTCCGACAAGGATACGAAAGTGACGGTGCAGGGCGGCGAATTTAAGATCGCCGCCCCCTGCCGTTTAGGCTCTGATCTCGGCGCGCATGAAGATGATGTAGGAAATCGAAAAGCAAACGGCGACCAACGCGAAGATCGTCGTAATGTGCGGCCAAATAAGATTCAGACTCTGCGCCAGCGCTAATGGCGTCGGCAGAATTCCTTCCGCTTGGCTTTGTAACACCAGACCCAAGCCGCGCGCGGCGGGATTCAGCAGAATGCTCACGGTTTCCAAGTACAATGTGCTTGGAGAGATACGGCCTAGGAGGTTCTGAATATCGGCCTGGCGCGCTAGCGCTTCAGGGGTCGATGCATCCGGTATGATCACGCCGGCTATGGCTTGAGTGATGATGGGAATGAATAGAAACATGAACAACCAAACGGCCATCGACGCCAAAGCGGCCGTCACGGTTTTTTGAAATAATAAGGAGAAGAGCATCGCCAGCGCCACCCAAAAGCCAATGTAAAGAATGCCGATCGCAGTAAATATAAGCATACGCCAGAGCTCTTCCGCGTTCGGTGGAAAGCCCAAGAGAGAAATGCCGAGGCCAATGACAAGCAGCAAAATGGAGCCCCATAAAACCGCTACGGTGGTGAGGCCTGCCAAAAATTTACCGTTGATCAAGCTGTCGCGGTAGATCGGTTGCGAGAGCACCCGGCTGAGCGTGCCGCGGGCGTACTCGCCGCTGATGCTGTCAAACCCCAGCGTAATGCCGACCAAGGGTCCGAAAAACCCAAGAAACGTCGCCAGTGAGAACAGCGTCTCGCCGCTCGATGTGAGCAGAAGCAGGAAAACGTATTGTACGGGCACGGTGTCGGTGTTTTGCCGGATCGCTTGTCCTGTGGCATAGGTCGCCCAGAAGCCCGACAAGATAATAATGATCAGCAGGATCATGAAACGGCGGCTGCTGAAATGGTCGGCCAATTCTTTCCAGAACACCACGCTCATGTTTTTAGGCCTCGCGAAAATATTTCAGATAGATTTCTTCCAGGGTCGGATCTTCGGAGCGCAATTGGAGCAACTGCACGCCCCGGCGCATCACCGTCGAAACTATTTCGGGGCGGACATCCGCAGTGCAGCGCAAAAACCAACCGTGCGGCCGTGTCTCGATCTCATCGATGCCGCGGATGTTTTGCAGCTCGCGCTCCAAACCGTCCGCGTTGCCGCTGACTTCGAGCAGAAAATTCCACTCGCGCCCCTTCAGGATCGCCTTGCCGAGGGTATCCATCTGGCCCTGAACGATCAGGCGGCCTTTGACGATAATGCCGACCCGGCTGCAGATTTGCTGAACTTGCTGCAATTGATGCGACGACAACATGACGGTCAAGCCGTGTTCGCGGTTGAGGTCTTTGATCAGCTCGAGGATGCGGATCGCGCCGTCGGGATCGATGCCGAGGGTCGGTTCATCGAGAATGATCGCCGTGGGTTTCTTTACCAGAACTTCGGCGATGCCCAGACGCTGCTTCATGCCGCGCGAGAATTCTTTGACCAAGCGCCGGCCATCATCCGGTAGACCGACTTGGTCGAGCACCTGCGCGGTGCGGCGGCGCGCTTCGTCCTCGGGAATACGATTAAGCCGCGCCATGTAGAGAAGATTTTCCCGTGCGCTGATGTCGTCGTAGAAGCCGGGATTCTCCGGCAGGTAGCCAACGCGCTTTTTTACTTCCAGAGACTGGTGCGTCGGGTTGAAGCCGCAAACGGCAACTTCGCCCGCGGAGGGCTCGGTGAGCCCGAGCAACATGAGGATCGTCGTGGTTTTGCCGGCGCCGTTGGGGCCGAGAAAGCCGAAGATTTCGCCCTCCTCGACTATCAGGCTGAGCGCGTTCACCGCGATTTTATCACGGTAGCGCTTAGTCAAATTCTTGGTTTCGACGACCGCGCTCATCTGCGGCCCAAGCGGAAAAATACGATCGCTAAGCCGAGCACCACTAAAGCGACGATGCCGAAGCCGACCCAGCCCCAGATCGTCGGCGTCGACACCGTGACGCGGAAGTCGGCTGACTTGGTGACGTCTGCTGAATTGGCCGTCAGCGTCATCATATAGTCGCCGGCGATGGTTCGATCCGGCGCGAGAATCTCCATTTTGATTTGGCGCACCTCGCCCGGACCGAGGGCGTCGATCTTGTCGGGTTTGAATTCGACCGTCCACTTGTCGCTCGGTTTTTTGGTGACAAAGCCAAGATTGCGGATCGGCGCCGTGCCGGCGTTGCCGACGACGAAGTCGATCGGATTCTTGGTGCCGGCGGTGACCGAAGCGTTAAGCGTGCCGGCGAGCGATCCCATCTTGAGATCTTGCGTGCCTTTGAGCGAGACTTTGATGCTCGTCGAGGCCTCGTAAGCCCCGGCACGTGCGTTGATCGTTATCGGATACTCTTTGGCGTCCGCAGTGGCAGGGGTGTCGATCTCGACGCTAAGCGTTTCGGAGCCGTTTTCCTTGAGTTGAATCGAGGAGATTTGCTGGTCGCCGAATTGCGGTTTGAAACGCACCGCCCAGCCTTGCGGCGCCTGGGCGACTACTGACGTCGGCAGCGCCTTGTTCGTTTCGTTTTTGAGATCGATGGTGAATTTCAAGGTCTGCCCGGACCCCGAGCTGAGAACCGGATATTGACTGTTGATCTTGATGCCGCCGGTTTCAATCTTCTTCGACGTCACGCGATAGTTGATGGTTTCGACGTACTGAGTCGCCCCTTTGGTATCTTTGGCGGTCACTTTGACCGGGTAAGTTCCCGGTTTTGTGTTCTCTGGAATTTTGGCTTTGAACTCGAGCGTCGTTGACTTATTCGAGTTTTGATCGCCGCCTTGCACCATCACGGAGCGCACTGGAAAGCTCGGGTAGCGCGAATTGAAGTTGATGTCCCAGCCCGCGGGGATGCCTTCGATCATCAGGCTTATTTCCACGGGGTCCTTGGTTCGGTTGATGACCTCCGCGGCCATGGTCGCCTCTTGTCCTTGCCCGACGGTGCGATCCTTGAATGGTAGAATCACATTGAACGATTCCTTCGATGGGGAAGCGTCCTTGGACGCGGCAGCCGTGCCGGCGTCCGCTGCGTAGCTGTTGGCGACAAGACCAACGGATGAGCACAGGAATAGCGCCAGCAAATACGCGAGCATGCGCTGCGGATGTTTGATAACCCCGACCCTCATAGCAACCCCCCGTTAACAAAAAATTGTTGGTGATACATAACCACAATCATTTTTACGGTCAAGGCCCTTCGTAAAAATCATGTCTTACCTAACTGGCGCAAGCCTTCATAAAGCACGATGGAAACCGCGTTGGAAAGATTCAGACTGCGCACGCCGGTGCCCAGCATCGGGATTCGCAAGGCGCAATCCGCGTGCGCGTCCAACAGGGACTGCGGCAAACCGCGCGTCTCCGGTCCGAACACGAGGAAATCTTCTTCCCGGTAGCGCGCCGCCGTATAGGATTTGGCCGCGCGTTTGGAAAAAAAAAGCAGGTGTTCCGGCCGCATCGCCGACAAAAAATCTTCCCAGGACCCGTGCACGCGCAAGTCGACGAATTCCCAGTAATCGAGTCCGGCGCGCTTGAGATGCTTGTCGTCGATCTTGAAACCGAGGGGCTCGATCAGATGCAGCGGCGTCAAAGTCGCGGCGCACAAACGCGCGACGCTCCCTGTATTCGGCGGTATCTCGGGTTCGAACAAGACGATTTGCATGCTTACGAGTCCAAGACGAAAGTAACCGGTCCATCGTTCACCAAAGACACTTGCATATGCGATTGAAAGCGGCCGGTGGCGACTCTCAGGTTCGAGTCGCGCAGCCGTTGCACAAAATATTGATAGAGCCGTTCGGCCAGCTCCGGAGCCGCCGCGTCCGAAAACGACGGTCGATTGCCTTTGCGCCAGTCGCCGCAGAGCGTAAATTGCGATACAACCATAAGCTCGCCGCCGCACTCGGCAATGGATCGGTTCATCTTGCCTTGAGCATCGTCGAAGATCCGCAGTTTCATAATTTTATCGGCAAGAAAGTCGGCATCGCGTTCCCGGTCTTCCCTTCCGATCCCAAGAAGAATGCAAAGGCCGGGACCGATCGCCCCAGTGATTTCCATGCCGACGGAAACACGAGCTTCTGAGACTCTTTGAATGACGACGCGCACAGGGCGATCAGTGGGGTCTCGAAACGGGAGGCGACGCGATGCAAGAAGAAGAAACGTTTCTGCCGTAACCTTCTGGTATTTTCATCTGTCTAGTAAACTGTTAACAGAGATTTGCACGGGTCACAACAGATTACATAGTCAGTATCCCCATGAACTTTTCGCCCCCGTTCTCATGCGCGCAACGTTTATTTTGCTTGGCCTGATTGTCGCTTCGGCGTGGCGCTGCGACTCGATGGTCGCCGCGGCAGACAG
>Ga0184625_10001383_pt1 | contig 10112 bp, 8 predicted proteins | sample PLM3_30_b1_FD_133151 | JGI IMG/M metagenome (GOLD analysis project Ga0184625, IMG submission 133151) | Groundwater sediment microbial communities from an aquifer in East River, Colorado, USA - PLM3_30_b1 | ecosystem: Environmental > Terrestrial > Soil > Riparian zone | place: USA: East River... | reverse complement strand
GACCAACCGGGTCTTTCTGCTCTCACCGGCCAACGTCCAGGTCAGCGCGGAGGAGAAGGCACGCATCGCCGACGGCGGTTTCTTCGACCAGGACTGACCTCACCTGGCGCGCACCGCCCAAGGACTCCGTGATCATGGCCTCACCGTCCTAGACTCCCCGCGATCATGGCCTCACCGTCCTGAACTCGCGGCGATCATGACCTGCGGATCATGATCGCGGCGAAAAGGGGACGGCAGGGTCATGATCACCGCGATCTTGTGGCTCTAGTGCAGGCCGGTGCCGCGGCGCAGGGCGCTACGGATCAGACGCGACACAAGCTTCGGGTACTCGAGGCCGGACGCGGCCCACATCCGCGGAAACATCGACGTGGAAGTGAAGCCGGGCATGGTGTTGATCTCGTTGAGGTAGACGTCGAGTTCGGGAGTGACGAAGAAGTCAACCCGAGCCAGGCCGGCGCAGTCCAGCGCGGAGAACGTACGACTGGCGTACTCCTGGACCTGTTTCGTAACCCATTCCGGTAGCTTCGCCGGAATGTCGAACTCGCACGAGTCGTCGAGGTACTTCGCCTCAAAGTCATAGAACTCGTGATCCTTGACGACCCGCACCTCGGCGAGGACAGAGGCCTCCGGCACTCCCCCGGCCTCACCCTCCAACACACCGCACTCGATCTCACGCCCGACGATGGCGGCTTCGATGAGCACCTTCGGGTCGATAGCGCGGGCGGCGGCGACAGCCGCGTCCAGATCAGCCAGATCCTTGACCTTGGTGATCCCGTACGACGAGCCGGCACGCGCTGGCTTGACGAAGAGTGGCAGGCCTAGCCGCTCCTTGTCCGCATCGGACAGGGAGGCGCCGGCACGCAGGACCGCGTACGGGCCGACCGGGATTCCCTCCGCTGCCGCCAGCTTCTTAGTGAACTCCTTGTCCATCGCGGCGGCCGAGGCGAAGACGTTGGACCCTACGTATGGCACTCCCGCCATCTCGAGCAGCCCTTGGATGGTGCCGTCCTCGCCGTACGTTCCGTGCAACGCCGGGAAGACCACGTCCACGTCGCCCAGGGCGCGGGCGCCGTCCGCGGGATCGAGCACCACCAGCCCACCCGAGGTCGGGTCGCCGGGTAGCACCACCGCATTGCCGGAGCCCGCGGTGATCTCTGGCATCCGTCGTCCCTCGATCGCCAATGACTGTGGGTCACCACTGGTGAGCACCCAGCGCCCCTCGCGGGTGATGCCGACCGGCACCACCTCATACTCATCGGAGTCGAGTGCGGCGAGAATGCTGCCCGCGCTCACGGCCGATACGGCGTGCTCGGTGCTCCGCCCGCCGAACACGACGGCGATACGGGTCTTTCGTGGCGTACTCACAATCGGTGACCCTACCCGCAACGATGTTTCAGCGAGGGGGACTAGATGCGAGCGACGCTGTACGTCATCGACACACCGGCACCTGGCCGGCTCGCCACCATGGCCCGGCCGCGCGGCGGTGATCGGCTGGCCGACAACATGGCCGCGCTGCGGGCGTCCGGCGTTGACGTGCTTGTGTCGGCGCTCTGCCTCGATGAGCGGAAACAGCTCGAACTCCTCGCCGACGCGGACCAGGCTCGGGCGGCGGGCCTCGAATTCGTCTCCTTCCCGATCGTCGACCGCGACGTCCCGACCGATGCCGTCACGGCGGAGGCGGGGCGGCTGGCCGACCGGCTGGCCGGAGATGTTCGCGCCGGCCGCTTCGTCGTCACGCACTGCTGGGCCGGCATCGGGCGCTCGTCGATTCTCGCCGGTACGGTGCTGCTCCGGCTCGGACTAACGCCAACCGAAGCCTGGGTACGGATCCGTGCCGCCCGTGGTCTGCCTGTCCCCGACAACCCCGTCCAGGAAGCATGGCTGCATACGTTCGCCACCACGTCGCCAAGATCCGCTCGATCATGATGTGACCGTCGTCAAAAGCCGTCGATCATGACCTCCAGGTCATGATCGACGAGAGCTGGGGGCGTGCGGGTGGGGGAGGGCGGCGGAGATGTCGGCGACCAGGTCGGCGGAGTCCTCGATGCCACAGGAGAGGCGAACGAGTCCCGCTGGCGTGTCGTCGCCCCACTGGGCCCGCCGGTCGGCCGTCGTGTGCAAGCCGCCGAACGAGGTAGCCGCGACGACAAGCTTCGAGGCCGTAAGGAACCGCGCGACCAGCTCCGCCGAGGCAAGCTCGAACGTGACCACGCCCGGCATGCGCCGCATCTGTTTCTGCGCGACCACATAGGACGGATCACCCGCGAGGCCGGGCCAGCGCACGGACCTCACCGCCGGGTGTGTGGCGAGCATCGAGGCCACCGCTGCCGCGTTCTCGCTCTGCCGGGCCAGCCGGAGGTCCAGAGTGGCCAGCGAACGGTGGGCGAGCCAGGCGTCGAAGTTGCCCGGGATGGCACCGGTGGAGTCCCGCCAGGATCTCACCGCCGAGACGATCTCCGGGTTCCGAGACGCCACATAGCCCAGCAGCAGGTCGGAATGTCCGGCGAGCGCCTTGGTGCCACTCGCCACGACGAGGTCGGCGCCGAGGGTTAACGGCGTCTGACCGAGCGGCGTTGGCGTCGTGTTGTCGACGGCGACCAATGCACCCACCGCGTGGGCGGCCTCGGCGATGGCGGCGATGTCGCACACGTCCAGACCTGGGTTTGCCGGCGTCTCCAGCAGGACCAGCCGGACTCCGGCGAAGTCGGGATAGGGGCCGCCCGTGGGCGCGAGAGTCACCGTTACCCCGCGGGGGCTCAGCGCCTGCGCCGCCCAGGCTCGGGTCTTGTAGTAGCCGTCTCGCGGCAGCACGATCGCGTCGCCGTTGCCCACCAGGGCCAGCACCGCGCCCGACACAGCCGCCATACCGGACGCGAACGTCAGGCAGTCCCCGCCTTCCAGGTCGCCGATGGCCGCCTCCAGACGGCGGCGAGTGGCACTGTCCGTGCGGCCGTAGGAGTCGACTCCAGGTACCGGCCCGGTCGCTGGGTCCAAGGGGAACGTCGAGGCGAACACCGGCCCGGGCAGGAACGGCTGGCCCGGCTCCGCGGGCGGCAGGCCGGCATGAACACAGCGGGTCGAGTCGCCATACACGTCCGTCATGGACCCAAACGTAGCTGGATCACTCCGGCCTGGTTTCGCGGCTCATGAGCGCCGCCATTGCGATCTTGGGTGACACACCCTCGTGGCAGACCATCTCGACCTGCTCGGTGATCGGCATCTCCACGCCATGCGCCCGGGCGAGATCGCGGATGGACAAGCAGCTCTTCACGCCCTCGGCGGTCTGCTTCGTCGCCACTTGGGCCTGCACGAGCGTTTCGCCCCGACCAAGGTGCTCGCCGAAGGTGCGGTTGCGTGACATCGGGGACATGCAGGTACCCACGAGGTCGCCAAGTCCGGCCAGCCCGGCGAAGGTGAGCGGGTCGGCGCCGAGGCGTACGCCCAGCCGGGCCGTCTCGGCGAGACCACGGGTGATGAGGGTGGCCTTCGTGTTGTCGCCGAAACCCATCCCGATTGCCATGCCGCACGCGAGCGCTATGACGTTCTTGACGGCCCCACCAAGTTCGCACCCGATGACGTCGTCGTTGGTGTACGGGCGAAAGTACGGCGTGGCGATCGCCTGCTGCACCACGGTGGCGCGTTCCTCGTCGGTGCACGCCACCACGGCCGCGGTCGGGTGCCCGAAAGCGATCTCGCCGGCGAGGTTCGGACCCGTCAGAACCACGACCCGTCCGACATCCACACCGGCGACCTCCGCGATCACCTCGCTCATGCGTTTGCCCGTGCCCAGCTCTATTCCCTTCATCAGGCTCACGAGGGTGGCGTCCGGGTCGACCTTCCCGGCGGCGGCCCATCGGGACAGGTTGCCGCGCAGCGTCTGGGACGGCACCGCGATCGCCACGAGGTCGGCCCCGTCGAGCGCCTCCTCGGCGTTCGACGTCGCGGTCACGCTCTCGGGCAGCGTCGCCTGAGGTAGGTAATCGGGGTTGCGACGCTCCTCGCGGATTCCAGCCGCCACCTCTTCACGACGGGCCCAGATCACGACCGGGCGGCCAGCGTCGCCGAGCACCTTGGCGAAGGCGGTACCCCAGGAACCGGCACCCAGCACGGCAACTCGGCGGATCTCCGCAATGCCCATGTCTCAGTTCTCCGACTCTGCCGCAGGATCGGCCGCACGGGTGTCGGCCTTGGTGACATCAGGTGCCGAGGGCTCTGAGGTGGACGCCGGCCGTCCCGCCGGACTCGACCACAACGGCGGAGGCGTGCCGCCTCGAATCTCGCCCAGCATGTCGCGCAGGGTCAGCATGATGTGCTCGGTGATCTCCTGCAGAACCGCGCCGGAGGGTGTGGCTCCCGCCCACTTGCTGAGATCGAGCGCGGGTCCCGCGGCGACCGTCACGGGAGTGCGGGGCACCGGGCGGAGCTTCTTCGTCCGTGGATCGAAGAGTCGCTCGGGACCCCACATGACGATCGGGACAACCGGTGCGCCGGTGGCCAGCCACAGTCGGGCCGCGCCGGTCTTGCCGTTCATCGGCCACAGGTCAGGCTCCTTGGTCGTCGTACCCTCGGGGTAGATAATGACCACCTTGTCGGCCCTGATGGCCTGCACAGCCGCGTCCAGCGCCTTTGCCGCATCCGTGGTGCCGCGCGAGACCGGAGTCTGCTCGACCGCGCGCAGCCACGGGCCGATGAGCGGAACATCGAAGACGCTCGCCTTGGCCAAGAAGGCAGGCCACCGCCCCGCGTCATAGATGTAGTGTGCGAGCGCCAGCGGATCGGCGTGGCTCATGTGGTTGGCCACGATGATCACGGGTCCGGTGGCCGGGATGTGCTCCATTCCCCGCCAGGTCCGCCGGGTCATGCCCGTCATGACGGGCATGACCAGCATGACGGCGAGCCGCCGCCAGAACCCAAGCCTGCGCCGCGCCACCCAACCTCCCTACACCACCCGGTCGTCCCGCACCAGCCCGCCCGCATCGCGGCCGACCCAAACGGGCCACGCTGCCCACGCACCCGTGGTCATCATGCCTGTTGAGGGGTGGCTCGGTATATACGGACCGCAGCGGCATTGGTCGTTTGGGGCGACAGCACGCCCCGGAGGGGCAAAGATGGCACGGTGAGCTGGACCGTCATCATTCCCGTCAAGCGCCTCGAGGTCGCCAAGTCCCGGCTACGCGGGTCAGTGGCCGAGGCTGATCACGACGAGCTGGTGTTGGCGATGGCGATGGACACCGTGTCGGCCGCGCTGGCCAGCCCGGTGGTTGGACGCGTTGTTGTGGTCACCGGAGACGACACGGCGGCCGAGGCGGTACGTGGTCTTGGGGCGGAGGTGATCCCCGATGTACCGGACGCTGGGCTCAATCCGGCGCTGGCGTACGCGGCCACACTCGCTCGTCCCAAAGGTGCCACGGCGAGCCTGCCGGGCGTGGCCGCGCTCTCCGCCGACCTCCCCGCCCTGCGGACCGAGGACCTCACCGAGGCGCTGCGGAGGGCTGAACAGGTCGGCCGGTCACCGGCGGGGACGGCCTCATCGGTGGCGTCGCCGTCGGGGACCGCGGACCCCGTTCGGGGCTTCGTTGCCGACGCCGACGGGACTGGCACCGTGCTGCTAGCCGCGCCGCCGGGCGCGCGGTTGGAGCCCTGTTTCGGGGCCGGATCGGCGGCGGCGCACGCCACGAGCGGGGCCGTCGAACTGACCGGCGACTGGCCCGGCCTGCGCCGAGACGTCGATACGGCGGCGGATCTCGCGGAGGCGATCGTCCTCGGCGTCGGCCCGCGAACCGGTGCCGTTGCGACGAAGACCGCTTTGGGTGGGGCTGGCTTTGGTGATCCCGGGAAGGGGGGCCAGACTGTCAAGGGCTGGCCGATCGACAGCCAGCCGGTCAGGGGTCCCGCGGGCGTGACGGGAGGGTAGGTCGAATGCAGGGCACGGTGGCCACCTTTGACGAGCGTCTACACAACGGCTCGTTGTTGCTCGACGATGGCTCTGCGCTGGAGTTCCCGGCCGAAGCGTTCGCGGCTTCCGGCCTGCGCCTGCTGCGGCTCGGCCAGCGGGTCCGGGTCGAGCGGGGGCCGGGCGGCGAGGTCGTCCGGGTCACGCTGCCGACCCTGCCCTGAACGGGTCATGCTGCCCCGAACGGGTAAGACTGAGTTCACTTCACGTTCACCCTGGTCAGGCGATGATAAACACGTGAGCGACCAGCGCCCCTCTTCATCACCTCAGCAGCCGTCGGCACCTCAGCAGCGCCGGACGGTGCCCCCGACGGCGGCTGGAGCGCAACCGGATCAGCCCGCCAAGCAAGCTCGCGGGAGGCCACCCCGGGGCGGGCGCAGCAAGACCGCGCGGGCGGCGCGGCTCCCGAAGACCGAGATCAAGGCTGCGGTTGAGATTGACCCTCAAGCTGCGGTTGAGAAAGACGCTCAGGCTGCGATTGAGACCGACGCGACGGCCGACGCGATGGCCGACAGTAAGGCTGTTGGCGCCACGGCTCCAGACGCTAAGGCTGAGGTGGAGATGGAGGCTTCCCGGCAAGCCGGACGCACGCCCGACGACCCACCGCTGGCAGTACCGCTGCCCGATGGCCGCTACCTCAACCGAGAGCTCTCCTGGTTGGACTTCAATGCGCGGGTGCTCACGCTCGCCGAAGACCCTACGACGCCGCTGCTGGAGCGTGCGAAGTTCTTGGCGATCTTCTCGAGCAATCTGGACGAGTTCTACATGGTCCGGGTGGCCGGGCTGATGCGGCGGCTCCAGACCGGTTTGCCGGTGGAGGGCCCGGACGGCCTTACACCGCGCGAGCAACTCGAGCTCATCGCCGAGCGTACGGCCGAACTGATGACCCGCCACTCCGCCTGTTTTACCGCCGAGGTGGATCCGGCGCTCGCCGTAGCCCAGGTGCAGATCCTGCGCTGGGTCGACCTCGACACCGGCGCGCGCGAGCGACTGCGGACCTACTTCCGCGACCAGATCTTCCCGGTACTTACGCCACTCGCCGTTGATCCCGCGCACCCGTTCCCGTACATCTCCGGGCTGTCGCTCAACCTTGCGGTGCTGGTGCGCGACCCGGACAGCGGTCCTGAGCTCTTTGCCCGGGTCAAGGTGCCGAACAATGTTCCGCGATTTGTCTCAGTCGATGCACCGGGCCGGCCCGGCGTGATGGTGCCCGGACCCGACGGCGCGCCCCGAAGGGTCCGGTTCCTCCCCGTGGAGGAGCTCATCGCGGCCCATCTCGGCCAGCTCTTCTCCGGTATGCAGATCATCGAGCACCACGTCTTTCGGGTGACCCGCAACGCAGAACTCGAGGTTGACGACGACCGCGATGAGGACCTGCTGCAGGCGCTGGAACGCGAGCTGGCCCGCCGCCGGTTCGGGCCTCCCGTTCGGCTCGAGGTGGCCTCTACCATCTCCGACCACGTGCTGGATCTGCTCGTCCGCGAGCTAGACATGGATGACCAGCACGTGGTGCGGTTGCCCGGGCTGCTCGACCTCTCCCGACTGTGGCAGATCTACGAGGAGGTCGACCGCCCCGACCTGAAGGACCGGCCGTTCGTTCCGGCGACGCACCCTCTCTTTGTCGAAGGGGAGACCCCGCGCAGCGTGTTCTCGCGCCTGCGCGAGGGCGACATCCTCGTGCACCACCCGTACCACTCGTTCTCCACGAGCGTGCAGCGCTTCATCGAGCAGGCCGCGGTCGACCCGCAGGTGCTCGCCATCAAGCAGACGCTCTATCGCACGAGCGGCGACTCCCCCGTTGTGGACGCTCTCATCGCGGCGGCCCAGGCGGGCAAGCAGGTGGTGGTGCTGGTCGAGGTGAAGGCGCGCTTCGACGAGCAGGCGAACATCGGTTGGGCCAGAATGCTGGAGCGGGCCGGCTGTCACGTCGTCTACGGCCTGGTCGGCCTCAAGACCCATTGCAAGACGGCCATGGTTGTCCGGCAAGAAGGCGGGCAGCTGAGGCGGTACTGCCACATCGGTACGGGCAATTACCACCCGAAGACGGCCCGGATTTACGAGGACTTCGGCTTGTTGACCGCGGACTCCGAGGTCGGTGCCGACCTCACTGACCTGTTCAACGTGTTGACCGGTTACAGCCGTCAGACCGCGTACCGGCGGCTGATGGTGGCGCCCCATGGCGTGCGATCCGGCATCATCGAGCGAATCGACCGCGAGATCGAACACGTCCGGGCCGGCTCCTCCGGCCGCATCGAAATCAAGGTCAACTCTATTGTGGACGAAGAGATCGTGGACACTCTCTATCGGGCGAGCCAGGCCGGGGTCGACGTCGACCTGGTCATCCGGGGCATCTGCACGCTTCGTCCCGGCGTACCGGGTCTTTCCGACCGGATCAGGGTGCGCTCGATCGTCGGCCGCTTCCTTGAGCACTCGCGCGTGCTCAGGTTCGGTAATGGAGGCACCGACGAGTTCTGGATCGGGTCGGCCGACCTGATGCATCGCAATCTCGACCGTCGGGTCGAGGCACTCGTGCAGGTCACCAACGTGGCCGCGCAGGCCGAATTGCGACGCGTCTTCGAGTCGGCGATGAGCGAGCAGACGGGCGGATTCGACCTCGACTCAAACGGCGTCTGGCACCGCCGCAGCCCGAACGGCCAGTTGCCGTTGGAGGATGTGCAGGACTCGTTGCTGCGCAGGGCACTTGGTCGTCCGGAGTAGACAGACAAGTGCCGTTCCGCCTGCGGTGTCAGGAAATTGCTTGATGTCCCGCTCGCAAGTGTCGCTGAATGGCCCTCCCGCTTTGCGGGAATGGGCGCTACGCTGTCGCTGTGCTAGAGGAGGAGCGCAAGTACGAGGTGGACGCTGGGTTCCAGCTCCCCGACCTTGATGAGTGCGCGCCCGAGGGTGGGCGCCTCATCATGCGCCCGCCGCAGAAGCTGCGGGCCGCGTACTACGACACGACCGATCTGAGGCTGGCCCGGTCGGGCGCCTCGCTGCGCTTCCGGCGCGGCGACGACGAGCCGTGGACCGTAAAGCTGCCCACCGATGCCCCAGGCGTACGCAATGAGATCTCCATGGCCGGCCCGTCATCCTCGCCGCCCGAACGATTGCTCGACCTCGTCACGGTCTTCACCCGCGGCGCGCCTGTAGCACAGGTGACCGTGTTGAACACCGTGCGACGGGCGTACCAGCTCTGTGATCGCGAGGATCGGATCGCGGTCGAGGTTGTTGACGACACCGTCACCGTGCATGAGGGGCGTCGGATCGCCCTCAAGTTTCGCGAGATCGAGGTTGAGCGCAAGGCGGGCAAGGCGAAGCTGCTCGACAAGGTTGAGGCGGCGCTGCGCGACGCCGGGGCCTTGGTGGGGGAGTTCACGCCGAAGCATGTCCGGGCGCTGGGCCTGCCCGCGCTCGAACCGCCGGACTGGCCCGTGCCACCGGCTCGCTTGCCTAAGCGGCCGACCGGCGCGGACGTGGTGACCGCCGCGATCCAGCGTGACATCGCCCGGATTGTGGCGCACGACCCACTGGTCCGGCTGCGCGCGTCGGTCGGAAAGGACGACACCCCGGTGCACCAGATGCGGGTGGGGACTCGGCGCCTGCGCAGCGACCTACGAACCTTCGCCGCCGTACTGGATCGCGGCTGGGTGTCCAGTCTGCGGGCCGAGCTCGGCTGGCTCGCCGACGCCCTCGGCGCAGCCCGCGACGCAGAGGTGTTGCGGGGCCGCCTTCGTCGCACCGCGGCAGCGGACCGGCTCGTGCCGCTCGACGAGGCCTCGGTTGCCCGCCTCGACGCCGACCTCGCCGCGCGTCACGAGGACGCCCTGCAGGCGCTGGACAAGGTCTTGTGCCAGGAGCGCTACCACCGGCTCCTTGACGCGCTGCTCGACGCCGCGATCGCCCCCCGCCACGCCCGTCGGGCGGCTGACCCCGCCGACGCTGTGCTGCCAGGTATCGTCGGCCGACCGTGGCGGCGCTTCGCGTTCGGGGGCAACGGCATCGAGGGCGCGGGCCAGCTCGACGAGGCCGGCCCGGACGCCAGCTGGCATGCAGTACGCATCAACGGCAAGCGGGCCCGGTACGCCGTCGAGGCGGTCGCCGGCGTCCTGGGCGGGGAGGCGGCGGCGCTAGCAAGCGCGCTCGCCAAAGTTCAAGAGCT
>Ga0184625_10001381_pt1 | contig 10115 bp, 5 predicted proteins | sample PLM3_30_b1_FD_133151 | JGI IMG/M metagenome (GOLD analysis project Ga0184625, IMG submission 133151) | Groundwater sediment microbial communities from an aquifer in East River, Colorado, USA - PLM3_30_b1 | ecosystem: Environmental > Terrestrial > Soil > Riparian zone | place: USA: East River... | reverse complement strand
CATTACTGAATGGGACTAAAGTCCCGAATCATATTGTGTTTACTACCCCCGCCTGAAGGCTGGGGTTATTATTTTCACCCGCAAGGATGGTTCGAACAACATTGCTGATTTAGCCCATAAAGCCTGTAGGCCTTATTACCTGAATCTAAATGGAATCGTTATTAACCCCAGCCTTTAGGCTGGGGTAAGCTGCGAAAATGAATTGGGCTTTAGCCCTAGACATGGACCCGATGCTCTCAACTCGATCGTCAGTGATCCATAATAACCTCCCCTTCAGGGTGGGGTTACGTCAATATTGCGACAACAAATTCACCGGCAATACAATCTCCCACTGGTTAGGAGCCCTTCTTTCTATATCAGGATCAAGAAGTCTGCTGTAACGTACACCTATACTTAACGGCAATTGATTCCACCATTTTGTATCGAAATAGATTTCCGTACCGTATGATCTGAAATCCCGGTGCAGTAGCTGCTGAACCGAATTAAAATCCTGCCCACGTGTGAAATCATAATACAGGTTGGCCCTTATGCGAAGAAAATAAACGATGCTGCCAAAACCCCAATCAGGATACAGCAGAGGCAGATGATAATTTGCTCCCAGCTTCCACATCCGGTAAAAACTTGCAGCCTGGTAGCCCCTTGAGAAGGGAAAGCTATTGGAATAAATCACATTCCTGAGTGAATCTCTCCCCTGGGCCGCGGCTTGCAATACCAGGCTGTGGGTGAGAAAGAAGCCCGGTAAATAAAAACTGCCGGAGGCCAGGAGTTGCCTTGCTTCAAGATTAGTTACTGCCCCCTTATAATTTAATACGATGGTTTGCGCAAGTCGTGGATAGATCTGTTTCTTCGCCTGCTGTATCTGGTTGCTGAAATTAATGGTATTGTTCAGGTAACCGAATCCCCGGTTTTCAAAACTATCCTTATAATACCCTTTGAAATATCGTTGATTGTACACGAAATCAGTCCCAAAACTCAACGAGGTGAACGATCTCCCTCTTGTGAGGTTCAGCGGAATGGAAAAACCTATGCTGTTCTCCCATTCGTCCCAATAAACGCTATTAGGTCTGTTGGACAGCCTCACATTGCGATCAATAGTGTAATCACTACTCAATTTCAGGTAAGGAAACCATTGTCCATAAATTGCGCTCAATCCAAATTGCGTATATCCTTCATTCCGGTTGTAACTAACAAATGCTTCCGTCTGCAGGGTATTGAGGATATTTTGGCTTACAAATGAAAAGGTATAATCCGGATCATTGATGTATGGCCTGCGGCTATGAAAATTCAAGAGATGAAAAGATTTGGAATATCCCTTAACTGCATAAGATGAATCGCCCATTTGTTTGAGCAGCTCATTTTCAGGTTTTCTTAGACTGCTGATTTGAAAATCCGTTGCCTTCACTGGAATTTCATTGCTTGTTGATAGGCCAGGCTCAGTTGCATTGCCTGTCTGCAGAAGATAACCGCGCTCAGTAAATTTTGTCCAAACCATTCTTCCCCTGGAAACATTCAATTGATATTCGCCAGTAGTAAGCGCCTTCCAATTTGACTGCAATTCACTTACCTGTCCATCTTTTAATTGAAATAGCCGATCATAGCCTTGGCCGGAAGCAGAAAAATAAATTGTGCCGTTAGTTTCGGAAGGAAACCCAATGACATTATTAGTAAATGGAAGCAGGAATTGATTGGAACCATCGCTTATGGTCACCAATGCCAGGCTCATCATGCCTTCGCGGTTGCGCACTGCCGTAAGTATCTTACCACCAGGATAAAATTTTGGATAAGTGTAAAATAGCTGGCCCGAGTTAGGAATTCTCCATGTCAATTTCCCCTGCTCATTCAGTAGATGCAGTTCACTTTTCCCATTTTCATCAACGTTTACAGCAACAATTGACTTACCATCTTCTGAAATATCTGGCGCGAAATATTTTGAATATTGCGTCAGTTCGATTTGCTTTCCGCTTTTGACGTCGAGAAGTCTTAGATCACTGTAGTCAATGCGGCCCCACCTAAGATCTGGTTGGTAGGCCGCGTAAACAATTTTCCCATTTCTATAGGAAAAATAATTATCGATAGAAATATCTCTCACTCTTAATTTTCTATCAACCCTAAGATTGATTGTATTCTGATAATCCCTAATCACAAATTGTGGAATTCGATCATAACTGCTGCGCATAAAAACGACCGATCCATCCTCCATCCAATACGGATATTCTTCATCTGCAATAAAATGTCCTCGCCCTGCTATCGATGGAATAGTTTGTTTCGTAGTATTTGAGCTATCCACCGCCAACTTCTTTTCAAAGAAATCGAAGGCTTCATTCCTGAATTCGTTATATTTTTTCCCGGTTGCTCTCTTGATTCCTTTTTGGAGTGGATAAACCAATCCCTTGAATGACGCAGCCTCCTGCGTTACGTTTTTCCAAAAATCAGCTCCATACTTTTCCCTTCCATAGGCCACCAGCATATACCCAAGCCGATAATGGTCTGGCACATAATCCCGGTAGGAACCATTCCTCAATTTCATCCATGAATATTTCCTCCCGGATTCCCAAAGCGACCGGTACCCATTAAAAAAAGCGGCTAGCCTCCCCCTTCCCTGCTCGCTCACCAAAGTTTCCTGGTAAACGGCATCTCCTTCAAAAAACCAATCAGGAACTGATAAGGCATTGGCTAAGGCTTGCCCCTCCTGCCCGAAGACAATAAAAAATGCCTTGGAGAGTCCTCTGTTGAAATTGCTGTACTGCTGAACATGTCTCCATTCATGAATCGCGAGATTGTCGGGCCAGGGAAGACTTCCCAGTTCAAAACTATTTTGCTGTGGCATCAGTTCAAATTCGCTCCGGAAGGGACCGAGTGCAACATATCCATTGGAAATTGTAGTTGCATTCTGCAATAATATATTCACCTTCTTTTGACGATTACCGATGGTAGACATTGTAGTCCGGTTAATTTGATTGGCGAGACTGGCCACTCTTTTGGCCACACTATCAAGACCGGGGGGGAAAATTACCCGCACTGTGTCATTATTAACCTGCTTCCATTTCACCGATGGAGGATTGCCGCCAAATTGCTGAGCGCCGGCAGAATATACGATCAAGAAATAGGAAAAAACCAGCAGTATTTTATTCATCCATGAAATTTATCAAAGAAAATCGGGAAAATCATTTGTGATCATTCTTTTGAAAAGACCGTCTCATTCCGCACTAACTTGGTGGATAGTGTCCTCCACTGATTTGTCCATTGCCGCCGTTTCAAACATGTAAGGGAGAATCAGAATGACAACGGATAGCCCGGCTACCGATATAAGGTCGTTGGCAAAATAGGTATTCCCGTGCTCAATAAAACCTCTTTCTTCGGTTGTATCAAAAAGTTTGATCCACTGCAATCCATATTTTTCTGGCGGAAGTCGATATTCAATGTCACCGTGATAAGCATTAAATATGACGCAAAAGCTATCATCGATCAGTTGTTCGCCCTTCCATCCACTTGCATGTATGCCTCGGCCATTCATATAAATGGCGAGTGATTTTGCATAATCGTTTTTCCAATTCTCTTCAGTCATTTCCGTTCCGTCTGGCTTGAACCAGGCAATGTCTTCCAGTCCGATTCCCTTGATGGGTTGCCCCTGGAACCATCTTCTGCGCGAGAACACCGGGTGAATATTAGAGAAATCAATCAATTTTTGGGTAAACTGGAGTAGCGATTGATCCGCGTTTTTCCAGTCGATCCATGAAATCTCGTTGTCCTGACAATAGGCGTTGTTATTGCCATTCTGTGTTCGGCTGAATTCATCGCCGGCCAATAGCATGGGTACACCCTGCGACAAAAAAAGTGTGGTAAGAAAATTTCGCTTTTGCCTGGCCCGCAAAGAATTTATCTCTAATTTTTCAGTGGGCCCTTCCTCCCCACAGTTCCAGGAACGGTTGTGGTTTTCTCCATCGCGACTATCCTCTTTATTGGCTTCATTCCGTTTTTCATTAAAGGTGACCAGGTCGTTCAATGTAAACCCATCATGTGCCGTTATGAAATTGATACTGGCCATGGGTGTGCGATCATTGTCTTTATACAAGTCCGAGCTTCCGGTAATTCGCTCCGCAAATTCGGCTAACATACTATTTGCCCCTCGCCAGTAATCACGGATGCAATCCCGGTATTTCCCATTCCACTCCGTCCATCCAGGAGGAAACTCTCCCACCTGGTATCCACCTTCTCCTACATCCCAGGGTTCTGCGATCAGCTTCACCTGTGAGATCACCGGGTCCTGATGAATAATGTCCAGAAATGAACCAAGCCTGTCCACTGCATGCAATTCCCTGGCAAGGGCCGAGGCGAGGTCAAACCGAAAACCGTCAACATGCATTTCCAATATCCAATATCGCAGGCTATCCATGATCAGCCTGAGAACGTTTGGCTCCATTGCATTCAAGGTATTTCCTGTACCGGTATAATCCATATAGAGTCGCCTGTTCTCATTGAGGCGGTAGTAGGCAATGTTATCAATGCCGCGAAAGGTAACGGTTGGGCCCAGGTGATTTCCCTCACCTGTGTGATTATACACTACGTCCAGGATCACTTCGATTCCTGCCTTATGCAATTCCTTCACCATCCTCTTAAATTCATTCACCTGCCCGCCAAATATTCCACTGCTTGAATAACGCACATCGGGAGCAAAAAAGCCGATGGTATTATACCCCCAATAGTTTGTTAGATTATTTTGCACCAGGTGACGATCTATGATGAAATGATGAACAGGCATGAGCTCAACAGCCGTTATGCCCAATTGCTTCAGGTATTTTATTGTAACTGGATGCCCAAGAGCAGAATAAGTACCACGAATTTCTTCAGGAATTTCCGGATGAAGTTTAGTGAACCCTTTTACATGCAATTCATAGATGATGGACCTGTGGTAAGGGATCTTCGGGGATTTATCGTTTTCCCAATCAAAATGAGGGTCAATCACCACCGACTTCGGAACATAGGGTGCACTGTTAGTTGTACTGAAACTTAAATCCCCGTCGGGATGTCCTACTTCATATCCAAAAAGTGAATCGTGCCACTGAATAACTCCCCCAATTGCTTTGGCATACGGATCAATCAATAATTTGTTTGCATTGAAACGGCATCCCCCACTCGGGTCATATGGACCATGCACACGATAGCCATATAATTGCCCTGGCTTCAACCCAGGAATATAAATATGCCAAATATAATGGGAGCGTTCGCGAACGTGAATTCTTGCAGCAGCTTTCTTATCTGTTGAATTGTTATATAAACAAAGTTCAACTCCGGTAGCATTCTGGGCAAACAAAGCAAAATTTACGCCTTCTCCATCCCAGGTTGCCCCTAACGGGTATGGATCACCGGGGTAAACGATAAGATTCATTGGTAGAGATCATTTGAAATCAAAAGTAAGTCCCCGATGCTTAAAATGCGATTCATTTTCTTAAAATATTGAACCGCACCCGTCCCATACACTGCGGTCCTCTATGGAATATATGTATATTCAACACCTCAAATGTTCCAATGAACAGTCATTAATTTTTGACTTCAAAATCATATATGAAAAGATTCTTGTTCCCAGTTTTAAGTGTTCTTTTTGCTCATGTAGTCCAAGCCCAGCCTGGTTTTATCAAGGATAGCCTTGAACCTTACATCACAAGGGGAATGAAGGACTGGGATGTGCCCGGGCTCTCCATTGTGATAGTGAAAGATGGAAAAATTGTACTAATGAAAGGATACGGGGTTCGTGATGTGGAATCGAAGGAACCTGTTGATGAGAATACGCTCTTCATGATTGCAAGCAACACAAAATTATTCACTGCAACTGCTCTTTCCCTGCTTGAATACCGAAATAAACTCTCGCTCAATGACCCGATCATAAAATACATCCCCGATTTCCGGTTATATGATAGCACTTCCACGTCCCTGGTTTCAATAAAGGATATGCTCACCCACCGCATTGGCACTAAAACCTTCCAGGGTGACTTTACTTTCTGGAATACGAAACTAAAACGGAACGAGATCATGCAGAGAATGCGGTACCTGAAACCTGTAGGACAATTCAGGCAAGACTATGGATACTGCAATAGTTGTTTTCTTACCGCAGGTGAAATCATTCCAAGGGTGACGAGGCAGCCCTGGGAGGTATATGTATATGATAGCATCATCATTCCGCTGGAGATGAATAATACACACATGCTTTCCGCCGGCATCAGTCAAAGAAAAAATGTAGCCACGCCCTACACCACCTCTTTTATAGGGAAACTAACAGAGGTTCCCTATGACCAATGGGATAACCTGGGCCCTGCTGCAAGCATCATTAGTAATGTATCTGACCTTTCGCATTGGTTGCTTTTTCAATTGGACAGTGGGCGATATAACAATAAACAAATCCTGCCATTTCCTGTTTTGCAAAAGACGAGAGATCTCAACATAGTTACCAACAGCAGGAAATCAAGTCTGTATCCGGTGCATATTCGAGGGTATGGATTAGGCGTATTCAGTTCAGATTATAATGGTCGCCAGATTTTTTATCACACGGGTGGTGCAGGTGGTATGGTCAGCAATGTTTGTTTTGTGCCTGAAGAAAAGTTGGGTATTGCGATCCTAACGAATAACGATAACCAGAATTTCTTTGAAGCACTCCGGTACCAGATTTTAGATGCCTACTTAGGTGTTCCTTACGTAAACCGCAGCCAGCAACAACTTACCGGTTTTCGAACTGGGGAGGATGCACAACTAAAACAGATAGCCGACTGGAAGAAGAGGGTCAAAGGAAATAGCCCTTCCCTGCCGCTTGCAGCTTATACTGGTGATTATGACAACAGGTTATATGGAAGCATCACCATTGGTGAACGGGATAAAAAATTACTCATTCAATTTAAGTCGCACCCAAACCTCATCGGCACCCTGGATTACATGGATAAGGATGAATGGCTCCTTCATTTTAATAATGTTGAATTTGGAGTCTTCGCCATTCATTTTGACATTGTTGATGGAAAGGTGAAGTCCATTCCAATTAAAGTGAACGACTTTATTGAATTTGATCCTTATGTATTTGAAAAAAGATCGCCCTAAGCACTTATATCGAAAGAGGGTGAACAGATCAACACTCCACTCTCCTCAGGATGGAACGTCTTAACTTAGCAATATGCTAAACGTTACCATCGCTTCTGGCACCCAGGATCTTCAACAGATTCTAAAATTGCAGAAATTAAACCTCATTCGTAATCTCTCGAAAGAGGAGATCCAGAGTCAGGGATTTGTTACTGTTGATCATTCGCTTGAAGTGCTGGAGAAGATGCATCAACTGGCGCCTTCTGTAATCATCAAGGACCAGGAACAGGTAGTTGCGTACGCCCTCACCATGCTTTGTGAATGCAAGGATCTTGTTCCGGAACTCGAATCCATGTTTGAAAGATTAGCATCTCTGCAATGGAAAAACAGGCAATTGAATGCCTATTCATATTATGTGATGGGACAAATCTGTATTGATAAAGACTATCGTGGACAAGGCTTATTTGACCAGCTATATCAAAAACATAGGGAAGTTTACCAATCGCGGTTCCACTTCATTGTAACCGAAGTGGCAACAAGAAATCTTCGATCTTTAAAAGCCCATCTCCGCGTTGGATTTGAAACGATAAATACTTACACTGATGAACTGGATGAATGGGCAGTAGTTGTGTGGGATTGGAAACCCCCCAATCGCTAAATTTTGGAATTTGATTTATTCGCCCCCTAAAGGGGGAGTAAGTCCCACTCGCCGATTCGGGAAGTTGCATTCATTCGCCCCTCAAAGGGAAGTTGGATACCTAAGATTCAAAATGTAAATTGCGATTTGATCACAAAAATATAAACCTTCAACTTCGAAGGAGAATTAGTTGAATTTTATTTTGCTCTTCAGCTCTTGAATTTCAAAATGGAGCGACCTATCTCCCCTTCAGGGGGCGATTGAATCAAACCCTCAGGATTTGGCGACTGGGGGGTTTTGTTTCACCCATGTATCTTTTAAGGTTACGGTTCGGTTAAAAACCAACCTACTTGCACTGGTATCCTTATCGAGGGTGAAGTATCCCTTGCGAATAAATTGATATCGCTCATCAAATTTTGCTTTGATCAGCGAGGGCTCAGCATAGGCCGTTTTCAATATCTGCAACGAGTTAGGATTGATATAATCCTTGAAATCGCCTTCTTCGGTGGAAGGATCCTCAACTTTGAAGAGTCGGTCGTATAATCTTATCTCAATAGTAGTAGCCTGCTGTACGCTCACCCAATGAAGAGTCCCTTTTACATTGATTCCAGACGTATCCGCCCCACTTCTGCTCTCAGGGATATAAGTACACCTGATCTCATGAACAATCCCATTTTCATCCTTGACCACCTCATCACACTTAATGATATAAGCCGATTTCAATCTAACCATCTGCCCTGGCGCCAGTCGAAAATATTTCTTCGGAGGGTTCTCCATGAAGTCTTCCCGCTCTATATACAATGTTCCGGAAAAAGGGATCTCTCTTGTTCCTGACTTTGGGTCTTCTGGATTGTTCTCTGATACAACCTGTTCGACTTTTCCTTCGGGATAGTTGGTGATCACCAGTTTTACCGGATCAAACACCACCATCCTTCTCAAAGCTATTTTATTCAAGTCTTCACGCAAACAAAACTCAAGCAGACTAACGTCAATCAGGTTCTCCCGTTTGGCTATTCCAATCCGGTCGCAGAATTCCCTGATACTCTCCGGCGTGTACCCTCTCCTTCTCAAACCTCTGATGGTGGGCATCCTCGGATCATCCCATCCTTCAACATATTTATCATTCACCAATTGCAGAAATTTGCGTTTACTCATCACCGTATAAGTGAGATTTAATCTTGCAAATTCATATTGATGAGAGGGAAAGATCTCCAGTTGTTCGATCAGCCAGTCGTACAACTCACGATGCGGAATGAATTCAAGCGTACAAATGGAATGTGTAACGTGTTCCACACTATCACTCTGTCCATGGGCCATATCATACATGGGGTAGATACACCATTCATCTCCCGTGCGGTGATGGTGCGCATGCTTGATTCGATACAAAACAGGATCTCTCATCAACATATTCGGAGATGCCATATCAATCTTTGCCCGCAGGGTGGCACTCCCATCTGCGAATTCTCCCTTCTTCATCCGTTCAAAAAGGTTTTCATTTTCTTCTACACTGCGGTTCCTGTAAGGACTATCAATACCAGTTTCCGTGGGAGTCCCTTTCATCTTAGCAATCTCCTCACTGGTGGAGTCATCTACATATGCTTTCCCCTTCCTGATGAGCATTAGTGCATATTCATACAATTTCCCGAAATAATCAGATGCATAGCATTCATTCTTCCATTGAAAACCCAGCCATCGCACATCATCTTTGATGCTTTCAACGTATTCAGTTTCTTCCGTGACAGGATTGGTATCGTCAAATCTAAGGTTGGTATAACCCGAATATTTCTTCGTAAGGCCAAAATTCAGGCAGATACTCTTGGCGTGACCTATGTGCAAATATCCATTAGGCTCCGGGGGAAACCGGGTGATGATTTGTTTATACTTTCCATTCTTCAGATCCTCTTCAATGATCTCTTCCAGGAAATTGAGACTCTTTTCTTCTACCATGAATTAATTTTTACAAGAGTCGCAAAGATAAGACTAGGATGACTAGGATTGAAGGATTGAAGGATTAAAGGAGGGAGTTTGAAGCCCCAATTACCAATTACCATATACCCTTTACCAAATTTATTGATCAGAGATCATCATTTCCTCCATCACCTTCTTCATCTCTTCAGTTGAAACGTCTTTGATATGGGTTGAAACTACCCAGATGTATCCGAAAGGATCTTCGATCCTGCCGGAACGATCTCCATAAAATTGATCCTCGAGAGGCCGGGTAATTTTTGCGCCTTTCTCTACGGCGCGACGGACCAGGTCGTCAACGTCGGTCGTGTACAGGAAAAGGTTGATTGTATTTCCACCTAAGGTCAATGGACTGCAATTATATTCAGGATTTTCTTCTGCCAGCATTACCACCGTATCCCCAATCACTAACTCAGCATGTACAATTGTTCCATTATGATCCTTCAAGGCCATT
>Ga0184625_10001380_pt1 | contig 10115 bp, 13 predicted proteins | sample PLM3_30_b1_FD_133151 | JGI IMG/M metagenome (GOLD analysis project Ga0184625, IMG submission 133151) | Groundwater sediment microbial communities from an aquifer in East River, Colorado, USA - PLM3_30_b1 | ecosystem: Environmental > Terrestrial > Soil > Riparian zone | place: USA: East River... | reverse complement strand
GGACATAGGGCTGCCTCAATTTGCAGACGCGTCGACATGACTATATGGTCCGCGCCAACCCCCGCAAGCAAGCGCGCAAGCAAGCCCGCATGCCTGAGATCGCGACAGTGTCTGAAATCGATCTGCGCCCGGTGCGTCTTTGGCTTCTCGCTGCGGCCGCGATGATCTTTTTGACGTTGTTGGTTGGCGGCGCGACGCGGTTGACGGAATCCGGCCTTTCGATCGTGGAGTGGAAGCCGATTACCGGCGTATTGCCGCCGCTGTCGGAGAACGAATGGCAGGCCGAATTCGCAAAATATCAGACCATCCCGCAGTATCGGGAGCTCAATCGCGGCATGAGCCTCGATTCTTTCAAGGTGATCTATTGGTGGGAATGGTCGCATCGGCTGTTTGCGCGCGCGACCGGTCTTGTGTTTCTTATGCCGTTCTTATTTTTTCTGTGGCGCGGGGTCATTCCCCCGAACTTGCGCGTGCGCCTGTGGTTGATTTTTGGCGCCGGCGCGACCCTCGGTGCGGTGGGTTGGTGGATGGTGTCTTCCGGCCTCACGCAAGGCGTGAGTGTCTCGCAATATCGGCTCGCGTTTCATCTTAGCCTCGCAAGCGCGATCTATGCGGCGGTTCTTTGGACGGCTCAGCAATTGTCCACGCGGGCACCTGACGAGGCCCCGGCGCATGTCCGCATGGGTGCGCAGGCCATCGCGCCGTTGCTGCTGTTGCAGATCTATCTCGGTGCGCTGGTCGCAGGTCTCGATGCCGGTCTTACGTACAATACCTGGCCAAAGATCGATGGCGCCCTCGTGCCGTCGGCGGAAAGACTCTGGTTTCTCCAGCCGGCCTGGCGCAATTTGTTCGAGAATACCCTCACGGTTCAGTTCAACCACCGCATGGTCGGCTACACGATCTGGGTGGCGGCGATATTGCACATGTGGGGCGCCTGGCGGACACGGCATGCTTTTTACGGCGCCGCCATCCTCGCCGCGGCGGTGACGGCGCAGGCCGGCCTCGGGGTTATCACGCTGCTCCATCGGGCCCCAATTCCGCTTGCTCTCGCGCATCAGGCACTTGCAATCGTCGTGCTCACGATCGCGGTGGTGCATGCCGAGCGTTTGTCTCATCGGGCAGCCTTCCACGCGTCAAAGGCGAGCCAAGTGGAGCAAGGTGCATGATCAAAAGCGAGATCACCGACGGCGTTGAAGTCTTGACGCTCACGCATGGCAAAGCCAATGCGCTCGACATTGAATTCTGCAATGCGCTGGCGAGCCGTTTTACTGAATTGCGCGAAGCAGACACCAAGGCCGTGGTTCTGACCGGGCAGGGGAAGATTTTTTCGGCAGGCGTCGACCTGAAGCGTTTGAGTGAAGGCGGAGCCGACTATATTCGCCAATTCCTGCCGGCGCTCCACCGCCTTTATGAAGCTGTATTTTTCCATCCGAAGCCGGTCGTGGCGGCGGTCAATGGTCACGCCATCGCAGGCGGGTGCGTGCTTGCATGCTGCGCGGATCGCCGGATCATGGCGCGAGATGTCGGACGGATCGGCGTAACCGAGATTCTTGTCGGCGTGCCGTTCCCGGCGCTGGCTTTTGAAATCGTGCGCTGCGCGGTGCCGCCTCGCTACCTTCCCGAGTTCACGCTATCGGGGGCAACCTACGCGACGGACGAAGCCTTGCGCCGGGGTTGGGTCGACGAACTGGCAGAACCGGAAGACCTCATCGAAGACGCCGTGGCAATCGCGAAGGAACTGTCTTTGCTTTCGCCAGCAGTTTTTGCCCAAACGAAAATGCAAATTCGGCAACCGGTGGCCGAGCGCCTGCAAGAGAGCGGAAAAGCTACCGACAAGACCGTGACTGAAATATGGACGGCACCGGCGACGCTCGCCCGCGTGCGAGACTATGTTGCGCGAACCTTGAAGAAATCCTAGCCGCTTATTTCGCGGTCAGGCCTTCCTCGAGATCGGCGATAAGGTCTTCCGGATCTTCCAAGCCCACAGATAGCCGAACCACGTCCGGTCCCGCACCCGCCTGAACTTTTTGGGCATCGGACAATTGCCGGTGTGTGGTCGAAGCGGGGTGGATGATGAGGGAGCGGGTGTCGCCGATGTTGGCGAGATGCGAAAACAGTTTCACGTTGGAAACGAGGTTGACGCCCGCATCGTAACCGCCCTTCAAGCCGAAGGTGAACACGGCGCCGCCGCCCTTCGGGACATATTTCTTGGCAAGCGAATGATACTTGTCGTGCGGCAGGCCCGGATAGCTGACCCACGCGACTTCCGGTCGTTTTGACAGCCATTTTGCGACCGCAAGCGTATTGTCGCAGTGACGCTGCATGCGCAACGGCAGTGTCTCGATGCCGGTCAAAATCAGAAACGCATTGAACGGCGACAAGGCGGGCCCCAGGTCGCGCAGCCCGAGCACGCGGCATGCAATTGCGAATGCAAAATTGCCGAACGTCTCGTGCAGGATGATGCCCTGATATTCAGGGCGAGGCTCGGAAAGCATGGGGTATTTCTTGTCGCGCGACCAGTCGAAAGTGCCGCCGTCGACGATCAGTCCGCCGATCGAGTTTCCGTGTCCGCCCAGAAACTTTGTGAGTGAATGCACGATGATGTCGGCGCCGTAGTCAATCGGTTTGCACAGATAGGGCGTTGCGAGCGTGTTATCGACAATCAGCGGCACGCGTGCCTTGCGCGCAATTTTTGCGATCCCCTCGATATCGGTGATGATGCCGCCTGGGTTGGCAATCGATTCAATGAAGATGCATTTTGTCTTCGGCGTAACCGCCTTCTCGAACGAGTCGAGGTCGTCCGGGTCGGCCCATACAACATTCCAGCCGAAATTCTTGTACGAGTGATTGAACTGGTTGATCGAGCCGCCGTAGAGCTTTTTGGATGCAACAATTTCGTCGCCCGGCGTCATCAACGCGTGCATGACGATCACCTGCGCGGCGTGACCCGAAGCGATGGCCAGGCCGGCGGTGCCGCCCTCGAGCGCCGCTACGCGCTCCTCCAACACGGCGCAGGTTGGATTGCCGATGCGGGTATAGATATTGCCGAAGGTTTGCAGGCCGAACAGCGCGGCCGCATGATCGACATCGTCGAACACAAACGACGTGGTTTGATAAATCGGTGTCGCCCGCGCGCCGGTCGTCGGGTCGGGCTTGGCGCCGGCGTGAATGGACAGCGTTGCAAAGCCCGGAGTGCGTTCGGCGTCGGCCATGGGTCCCCCGATCAGGTGGCAACTGCGGGCTTATCGAACCCGCTTGGTTTGGATGGGGCGATTAGTGGGGCCGGACGGCGGCGCCGTCAAGGTGATATCGAGGCCCGGCCGCGATCTCATCCGCCATCGTTGTTGGAGTCGGGGCCCAAGCGCATGCGCTGCACACCCTTGCCCATGGTTTGTGCGCGCCTTGAAGAAAGTGTTCGCGAGTTCACGCCCATCCAGGAAATTTCCGACGAGAGGCGGCCATATTCGATCTTTGGGCACCGGTTCATGACAACTTTCAAGCCCGCTTCTTCCGCGAGTTTGGCAGCCTCGTCATTGCGCACGGTGAGCTGCATCCAGATCACCCGCGGCTTTGGCTCAAGCGCAAGCGCCGCTTCAACAATGGGCAGCACGTGTTCGGACGCGCGAAAAATATCGACCATGTCCACCGGTTCGCGAATGTCGGACAGCTTTGCGTACACCTTTTGACCGAGGATTCTCTCGCCGGCTTGTCCCGGGTTGACCGGGATCATGTGGTAACCGCGCTGCAGCAGATATTTGAACGCGAAAAAGCTTGGCCGATTGTCTTTCGGCGAAATGCCGACCATGGCGATGGTCTTCACGCTGCTAAGAATGCCGCGGATGTAACTGTCGGGATAAGTATCGTGGTTCATTCGGACGTTGGCGATTTCTGGCCCGCTACAAGCGCGCTCAGGCGCGCATTCTCGGCTTGCAATTCGGCTATCTTGGCTTGCACGGCGGCAAATGCCTGTTCAACTTCGGCCTCGCTGAAGCGCGTGACGATATGGGACGAGCAATTCACGTCCCAGGCCTCGATGGTGAAAAGTATGGCGCGCTCGGGCCGCGCTTTGTAGCCCTTGTCAAACAGCCGTTCAACAAGTGCGGGATCGTCCTCGACGACACGCGCGCGGCCCCAAAGTTTGATGCGCTGGCCCCGCGCAGGGTCGAGCAAAAAGAGAAAGGCGCGGTCGTTTTCGGAAAGGTTGGCAAGCGTAATGTATTGCCGGTTGCCCCGGTAATCGGCAAAGCCAAGCGTTTTCTCGTCGATGACCTTGATAAAGCCCTTCGGTCCGCCGCGATGCTGGATATAGGGCGCGCGGTCCGCCGTCGCCGTGGCAAGGAAGGCGGTATCCAGTTCGGCAATAAATTTCGCGAGCTCCGCCGTGACACGATCCGGGAAGCCCTCGGCCAGGCGCCGCTCGTAAGCCTTGGACGAACCTCGTTCAGCTTGCGCCTTCTGTGCGGCCTTTGTGAAGACCCGGCCCGAATTGTTCATGCGTTCATCGCCGCCTCTTCCGGAACAAAGATAACCCCTCGCTGTTCCTCACGGTAGGGCCGCGCAAGTTTGATTTGGGCAGGATTGCGGTGAGAGCGACATAAGATGGTCATGCTGGTTTGCTGCGATCCGAAGGCTGAGGGGCGCCGCCTAGGTTGTGCACAAACAGGAGGCGTTCGATGTGTGACTACAGTCTTCACGATGTTGCTTCCCGACCCGCCAAGGTCGGCGATAAGCTGGTCTCCACACAATTTCCCAATGCCATAACGCGCGGCTTCTCTGATCCCAGTCAGCCGCGCGTAGCCGTCTGCCTGCTGCCCGGGACGGAACTTGCATTCGAAAACGAAGTCGAGTGCGATGCTTCGTTCCGCTTCTTGCCCACTCGGAAATCGACGCACAAAGTGGCTCGCTTTCGCCAGGTCAATCTCAACAGGCCGGCGGCGCATCACGATGCGCTGGAGTTTCCGGATGGAAAGATCGTGCTGGTCACTGATCTCTGCGAGGGCCAACACGCGACCGTGCTGCAACTGCCAAGCAGCGGACGTCCGGCCGGCGAGCAAGACGAGCGCGAAGTGAAAGAAAGCGCATCGCTTATCGCCTGACGCAATAATGCGGAGGGGAGCTGGGAACGATCGGAGGGCCATCGGGCAGCCGATGGCTCTCGGACGGACTGTTTGTAACATTGGCGAGGGGGCGGCGGCCGTCACGCGCGCCGCTAGCGGTCTTCCCATTTCGGTTCGCGCTTGTCGATGAAGGCATTCAGGCCTTCTTCCGCATCTCGTGCCATGAGGTTTTCGACCATCACCTGGGAGACATAGCGATAAGCATCGGCCACGCTCATTTCCGCTTGCCGGTAGAAACCCTCCTTGCCGATTCTCACAATGTGACTGGATTTCCCGGCGATCTTTCGTGCGAAGGCGAGAGCTTCCGCGCGCTCTTTGCCGGGACCCACGACGCGGTTTACCAGCCCCATGCGATAGGCGTCCTCGGCGGATACCGCGTCGCCGGTCAGCAGCATTTCCATCGCGTGCTTGCGGCCAACATTGCGGGAAAGCGCCACCATCGGGGTCGAGCAGAATAATCCGATGTCGACACCAGGGGTCGCAAATTTTGCTTTGCTCGAGGCGACGGCCAGATCGCAGCTTGCCACCAGCTGACAGCCGGCGGCGGTCGCCATGCCCTGCACGGCAGCGATTATCGGTTGTGGCAGATTGACAATTTGCAACATCATCCTGCTGCACATCGTCATGATGTGCTGGAAATAGGCTCTGCCGCCGTCCGCATCGGTGCGACGGCTGGTGAGTTCCTTCAGGTCATGTCCGGCGCAAAAGGCGGAGCCGTTGGCGGCGAGCACAACCGCGCGCACGGACTTGTCGGCTGCAATGTCCGTGAGGGCGTTGGACAAAGCGACAAGCATCGCCTCGGAAAGACTGTTCCGAGCGTCGGGACGGTCAAGCACAAGGATGGCGACATCACCGTCGCGCTCGCGCAAGAGAACGGATGCATCTGCGGCGATATTGGCGGTCGGAGCATTCATAACGGCAATTCCAGGCTCAATCCGTCGAACCTTAATCCGAAGTTGAGCCCATGCAAGGCTCGGAACACAGCCTGGCTAACGGACGTTAGCAAGGGTCATGGCGAAGCGGCGCACAAAATCGAAACGCCCCAGGCGAGCCGGGAAACGCTGGTCTGCACGCGTCACGCGCGAAAGTGATGCGCTCACGCTGGAGAAAGGCGTATTCACAAAGTCCAGCCCTTACAAGATTGCCGTCTCGCTGAAGCGTTCGGCCGACCGGAGCCGGCGTCGCATGTCGAACTCCTTCCGCTCGGCGATGTCGATGCTGACGTTCTTTATCAACCGCGCCGGCAGTGGGCTTCCTAGGGCCCGCAAACAGACACTCGAAAAAGCCAAGAGCGCGCTGCGTGAGCTTTACGGGAAGACCGGTAAGGCCCGAAATCGCTGATTGACGTGACGGCACCGCTGTCTAAAGACGAAGGTGCCGGATCGGCCGGCGAGAGGTTGGGCATGCCGGCTGCGGCAATGACTGCCGAGGAAATCGCAAAGTTCCTGCACGAGGTCTTTCCGCAGGGCTTTTATCCCGGCTGTGGCTTGACCATCGAACGCGTGGACTATGGGGACGTCCGGGTACGGCGGCATTTCCACGAGAACTTTATCCGGCCGGGGGGTACTATTTCCGGTCCGACCATGATGGAGCTCGCCGATTTCGCGATGTATGTCGCGGTCTTTTCGGCCATAGGACCAGAGCCACTCGCCGTCACAACCAATCTCAGCATCAACTTTCTGCGCAAGCCAGGGCAAGGCGACCTGGTCGCCGATGCCCGCCTCCTCAAAGTCGGCAAGCGGCTGGCAGTGGGTGAGGTTGCAATCTATTCGGACGGGGCCCCGGATCCGGTTGCCCATGTGACCTCGACGTATTCGATCCCCGGCAACGCTAATTAGGTGCTGGTAGAAAAATACCTTTCACATAAGATGCTGACACATATAGTGTTTTTTGAGGGCTAGGGCGTTGACCTGTCCGAGCCGTGTCGCTACATAGCAAGGCGCTTGGGCTGGGCACGCTCGGTTTCTCAAGGAAAAGATCATGAAGACGTATTCGGCCAAGGCTGCCGATATTGAAAAGAAATGGGTGACCATCGACGCAACCGGGCTTGTCGTCGGTCGTCTTGCTTCGATCGTGGCGTTGCGCCTGCGTGGCAAGCACAAGGCATCCTATACGCCGCATGTCGACGACGGAGACAATGTCATCGTCATCAACGCCGCCAAGGCGGTGCTGACCGGGCGCAAGCGTGAGAAGAAGGTTTACCACCATCACACGGGCTTCATCGGCGGCATCAAAGAGCGCACGGCCAAATCCATTATGGATGGGCGCTTTCCCGAACGTGTGGTCGAGAAGGCAATCGAACGCATGTTGCCACGCGGACCGCTGGGCCGCGTTCAGCTTGGCAATCTGCGCGTCTATCCAGGGCCCGAGCATCCGCATGAAGCGCAGAAACCCGAAAAGCTCGATGTCGCCGGCATGAACCGCAAGAATGTGAGGAGTGCTTAAATTGGCCGAGACCATGCAATCGTTGGAAGGGCTGGCGACTCTCAAGCCAGCTGCTCCCGAAGCGCCAAAGTACGAAAAAAAGGTCGATGCGCAGGGACGCGCTTATGCGACCGGCAAGCGCAAGAATGCTGTCGCGCGCGTTTGGATCAAGCCTGGCTCCGGAAAGATCCTCATCAATACGAAGGCCGTGGAAATATTTTTCGCCCGGCCGGTGCTGCGGATGCTGATCCAGCAGCCGCTGGTCGCCACCAATCGCGGCGGACAATATGATGTCACCTGCACGGTTTCCGGTGGCGGCTTGTCCGGTCAGGCCGGTGCAGTGCGTCACGGGCTGGCAAAAGCGCTGACGTACTTCGAGCCCGACTTACGCGGCGCACTCAAGCGCGGCGGCTTCCTGACCCGCGATTCGCGCGTGGTCGAACGCAAGAAATACGGGCGGGCAAAGGCCCGGCGTTCCTTCCAGTTCTCGAAGCGCTAGTACTGCGGCAATTGTTACAAAGGGCGCGCCCGCAGCGCGCCCTTTTTGCTTTCCATTTTTCCGATCGTTCGAATTTTATCGAGTTTGTTTACCCTAAAGGTGGCTGCGGTTGGCCCGCAAAACGCAAGGGTGGGTCAATTTCGCTTGCGATAATTCATTACAATTCGAGGAAGTCTTTCGTCGAAGCCAGCTGAATTCCGCAACGGATTCCTACAACGACAGCGTTATTTTACCGGCTGCATGTTCGGCGCAGTGCGCGTGCCGGACGGCAATGTGAGAGAGTTCGTATGCAGCTGGCGGTTAACCTGCAGTCCGCGACCCTGGACTTGCCAACGCTTTCGTTGGTGGCCATCTGCATTGCTGGCCTCCTCGGCGTGTTCCTGATTATCGACTGGCTGCAGCAGCGCAACGTACGGGCGCTGGCATGGTGGGGCTCCGCCTATCTCATCGGCGCGTCAGCGATGGCGCTGGGCAGCATGCCGACGCCGATTATTGCATTGCCACCGGTGGTGCCCGGAGCGTTGACCTTCTTGGCGTGCGGCATGATCTGGAACGGCGTGCGCCTGTTCCAGGGCAGGCGTATTCTGTCACTCGCTACCTTCATCGGCGCCGCAATCTGGCTGGGCCTCGGTCAAATTCCAGGCGTGCTCGAGAACGGCAATGGCCAGATTCTCGGTGCCCTGATCGTCCCGGTTTATACGTTCTTCATTGCAATCGAACTCTGGCGAGAACGTCGCAGAACGCGCTATTCGCGCGCGGCGGCCGTCGTGGTGCCCTGCCTCCACGCAGGAATCTTCCTGGTGCCGCTCGCCATGCATGCGCTCTTGCCGGCGGGACATAACGCTGCCTGGCTCACGGTCTTCACGCTCGAGACGATCATCTATGCGGTAGGCACCGCATTCATTGTGATGCTGATGGTCAAGGACCATCACGTCCATGTTTATCGCACCGCGGCGTCTACCGATCATCTGACCGGTCTGCTCAGTCGGCGCGCCTTCATGGAGAGCGCGCTCTCCCTGTGCGCACAGCAAGCCCGGCGCGGCGAGCCGGTCGCAATGCTGATGTTCGACCTTGATCACTTCAAGTCGATCAACGATCGCTTTGGCCATGCCGTCGGCGATGAGGTATTGCGCACCTTCGGACAGGTGGTGCGGGCGAGCACGCGTGCCGACGACATCATCGGGAGGTTCGGCGGCGAAGAATTCATAGCGATTGTTCCCGGCGGCCTGGAGAGTGCAAACAAGATTGCCGAACGAGTCCGCTTCGGGTTCGAGACTTCGGGTGCGACCATCGCCAACCACACGATCGGTGCGACCGTCAGCATCGGCGCCACCGTTTCCTACGAACCAGTCACGGCGATCGATTCTCTGATCGGGTTCGCGGATGCCGCGCTCTACCGCGCCAAGCACGGCGGCCGAAACCGGCTCTACGTGGCCGAAGGTGAGCTGACAAACGAGCGAGCCCGCCTGATTGCCGCTGCCCGGCGCACGCGCCCCATGGGGGCGGGTGCTTTGGTTCGGTTCTCGCGCCGCAAAACAGCCTAGTAACGGGTAATTTCAAACCGGCGCTGCAGGCCGCAACGTCTCATTTACCCTGTCCGCTGTACGATGCGGGCATGTGGGGTGCACAAGGCCATTCCGATGCGATTTCGCTTGAAGTCGACGCCGAGCGCGCCGGCGCAGCCTTGGCCTGCGCCTATTCCAACTCGGCCGAATTCGACGCGGCCCTGATTGCCGAGCGGCGCGCTGCCGGCGTCTATGGGCCCAGGCGCCATCGGCGCCAGATGCTGGCAACCGCGGCCGGCATCACCGCCGGACTGGTGATTGTCGCTCTTCTGATCGTCTGACCTAATTCTCCCGGCAAGAAAAAGGGGCGCCCCTTGCGGGACGCCCGAAAGTTGCATCGCAAAAGTTAACCTAACCTGCGCGATGTTTGGGAGGAACGCTTACGCGGAGTAGTACATCTCGAATTCGACCGGATGCGGGGTGTGCTCGAACCGGATCACTTCCTGCATCTTGAGGTCCATATAGGAGTCGATGAAGTCATCATCGAATACGCCGCCGGCCTTCAGGAAT
>Ga0184625_10001379_pt1 | contig 10120 bp, 7 predicted proteins | sample PLM3_30_b1_FD_133151 | JGI IMG/M metagenome (GOLD analysis project Ga0184625, IMG submission 133151) | Groundwater sediment microbial communities from an aquifer in East River, Colorado, USA - PLM3_30_b1 | ecosystem: Environmental > Terrestrial > Soil > Riparian zone | place: USA: East River... | reverse complement strand
TGGGCGAGCTGCCCGCCGCGGTGCTCGGTCGCGGCATCGGGCATCAGCGTCAGTTCATCCCAAGCGAGTACCTCCAGCGTCGATTCGATCAGCGCCATCCGCCGCAATTGGGCCAAGAGTTCGTTGTAGGCTTGGTCAGGCGACATCACAGGATCGTAGCTGAATTCGTTATAGTAGTCGTCTCGCTCCGCGAGACGCGCGTGTAGGTCCCGCCTGCCGGGCGGGACCTGGAACGGCAAGGTCGCTGCGCTCCCCGGAGGCCTCATCCGGCAGAAGGGGCCTACTGCAGGCCGCTCGTGCTCACACTGGCTGAAGAAATCGGATTGGGAGGCTACCACCTCGCCAGTCGCGTTCGCAAGGCGTTTCAATCGCTGCCGGCGGAGGAAGTCGCGAAGCTGATGCAGGAGGTCCGCGACGTTTCGGCCCAGCGGCACCTGGTTTATCTCCGCGAGGGGCAAGCCGACGTGGTCGGCCTCTTCCCGCTGCCGCTCACGGCCTTGCCCGACCAGATTTCGTATCTACACTTCGTCTCGCTCACGATCCAGAACGCCCTCAAGCGGCTGCCGGAACTGTATTTTCAAGACTTCGCCCTGCGGGAAGTGCTCCGCGTGCCGCCGGAGGAAGAAGCCTGGCTCTTGGAATGTTGGGGGGCGAGTCAGCGGGAGAGCAACCCAATTTTCGGCCGCCTCGATGCGGTGATCGACTTCACCAGCCCGATGTGGAAGAACTCGCTGCGCTTCATGGAGCCCAACATGAGTGGCATCGGCGGGCTCAACCTCGTGCCGACGGCAGAGCGGCTGCTGGCCGAGATCGTGCTGCCGCGGCTGGAGACGCGCGACGAGGATTTGCAACTATCGCTCGCCCCGGACATCCGCGAGCTGCTGATGCAGGTGATTCGCGACCACCTGGAGGCGATCGGCCGGCCGGCCCGCACGATCTGCTTCGTCGAGGCCAAGTACGCCGGCAGCGGCATCGACGAGCAGGAGGACGTGGCCCGCTACTTTCACGATCAGTACGGCTTGAAGGTCATGCACGCCGATCCGGGCGAGCTGACGATCCTGGGCGACGAGGTCTCCTACGCCGGGGAGACGGTCGATCTGGTCTATCGCGATTATTTGGTGAGCGACCTGATCCAGCTCAGCAAGAGCGGCGTGACCGTGCAGCCGATGAAGTCGCTTTTCCGGCAAAACCGCGTGGTCTCGTCGATCGCGGCTGAGCTGGATCAGAAGAGCTGCTGGGAGGTGCTGACCGATCCCAAGATTGCCGAACGTCACTTCAGCTCCGACGAGCGGCAAATATTCCGGCGGCACATTCTCTGGACGCGGATCGTCTCGGACCGCAAGACGACGACGCCCGACGGCCGCGAGCGAGACCTGCTCGAATTCGCCCGCCGCGAGCGCGAGACGCTGGTGCTCAAGCCCAACCGGGCCTTTGGCGGCGAAGGCGTGCTGATCGGCGTGGCCGTCAGCGAATCGCAGTGGGAAACGGCTTTGCAGACGGCCCTGCGCGATCCGAATCGCTGGGTCGTCCAGCAACTCGCCAGCATTCCGGTCAGCGAATTCCCGGTCGTCGGCCCCGACGGCCGCGTGCATAGTGAGCCGTTCCACGTCGTCATGGGCTTCGCTCCCACGCAATACGGCGTAGCGATCCTCGGCCGCGCCTCGCAGAAGCAAGTCGTCAACGTCGCCCAGCGCGGCGGCATGTGCTGCGTCTTCATCGGCCGCCACAGCGGCCGGCTGCACGGACCTGGGTGACGCCGCGGTGGGACAGAGCAGTGCTCTGTCCTACATGGCGAGACGGCGCTGCGACGGTATGAAACGCCGCGAAGCGCGCACTGACGCCCGGCGAATAGTGAGCAATTGCCGGCTGCATTACAAAGGTCAGGCCGAGGTCGGCGCACAGCGTGTTTTCGATGATCCTCGGCGCGAGCGTAGCCGCACGCCAAGGCGGATGCTCGGCGTCGGCGGCAATCACGGCGGCGTTAGGGCGACCGATAAAGAGCCTGTAGCGTTCCAGCAGCCAGGCGTCGAGCGTGCCGCTTCGGAGTTCAGAGAATGAAGTTGGTGGCGTGAACTGCAGAGAGAGCCGCCGCTCTGCACCGGCGATGGGTTGGCAACTTGCTGAGTGCGAATCGTAGGTCATGCGCGCGTGCTCGTAGGGCAGCGGTGTGAGGAGTCTCGCGGCGGCAATGGCCAGCTGGTTGTCGGCGAACATGCGGAGGAAGTAGATCCCGCTTTGGCCGCGGTGGCGGACGTAGGTGCGGACGTTCAATTCGAGCAGCGAAGAGAACCCAGGAAGAAACGGAATCCAGGCCGGTCGCAACTTCAAGCGGAACAGGACATAGCTGATCCAGGCCGAACCGCCGAACGTCTCGACTTCCAACCGCGGGGGAACCAGCCGCGCAACGGCCGCAGCCGATAAGGGAAAGTGCAAAAACAAACAGTCCAGCCACCGCTGCGACCAGGTCATGGGAAAGTCTCCCGGCTGGTCAACCGTAGCATGCAGGCCGGCGTTAACCGCTTGTTGGCGGAAAGCCGGCGTTGGTATGCTGCGGGCGGTGACCCTGTAACCTGAACACCGAACCCTCCCGTGCGCGTCATCATTGAACCCGATGCCGAATCTGCCAGCCGGCGGGCGGCGAAGTTTGTGGCGGACCTGGTGCGCAAGAAGCCCAACTGCGTGCTGGGCCTGGCGACCGGCAGCAGTCCGCTGGGGACGTATCGCGAGCTGATCCGGCTGCACAAGGAGGCCGGCCTCGATTTCTCGCAGGTGACGACGTTCAATCTCGACGAGTACGTCGGTCTTGGCCCGGGGCATCCGCAGAGCTACCGGGCGTTCATGCAGCAGAGCCTGTTCGACCAGATCAACATCGATCCGAAGCGGACGAATGTGCCGGACGGCAGGGCCCTCGATTTCGATCTGCACTGCCGGCAGTACGAACAGCGGATCAAGGACGCCGGCGGCATCGACTTGCAGATTCTGGGCATCGGCACCGACGGGCACATCGCCTTTAACGAGCCGGGGTCGAGCCTGGGCAGCCGCACGCGGCTGAAGACGCTAGCGAGCGAGACGGTTCGCGACAACGCCCGCTATTTCGGCAGCAAGGATCAGGTGCCGCGGCTGGCGGTGACGATGGGCGTGGGCACGATCCTCGAATCGCGGCGATGCTTGCTGCTAGCTTTCGGTCCGCACAAGGCGCTGGCCATCCGCGACACGGTCGAAGGCCCCGTGACCGCGCAGGTCACCGCGTCAGCCCTGCAACTGCACCGCGAAGTGATCGGCATCTTCGACGAAGCCGCGGCCCGCCTATTGGTGCGGCGCGACTATTACGCCGACGTTGAGCGCGCCCAGTCGCTGCTGGAGGCGGGGCAGCTCAAGCAGCAGGCCGCAGGTCAGTAGTACGAAGCCATGGCTTCGTACGTGATTCTCGAGAACTCGGACGAAGCAATGGCTTCGTCCTACGCCGCACTCCAGTCCGCGCATAAAAAAGCCCCCGAAACAAGCAGCGTCCAAGGGGGGCGATGGCCGCTACAGATTCCGGGAGCGATTGGACGGTCAGCGTCACGTCCCTGTGACGCCGGGCCGTACGCAGCCAAGGGCGAAACCAGAAGCAGCCGCCGGCCTCCTTGCCAGCACCGCTTCGGCGGCCCGCAGAGCCGTGCTCTTCGAGCACGCTCCAGGTGCGGACCCAGCCACCCGGCTGCCATGTTTGTCCGCCTTCCGGCCGCGGGGCCGTCAAGCGTGGCGAGGAAGATAGGCCAAGGTCCAAAACGGGTCAAGGCGGAAAAAAGTGAGTTGTGAGTGGTCGTTGGTGAGTGGTGAAACTGGCCTTGACCACGCGCCATTTACCTATTCACCACTCGCCTGTTTTGCACTCCCCACACATACCAAGTGCTTCTCACCGCGAATGAAAATCTGGCCCTGCGAGATGGCGGGCGACGAGTAACAGAACTCGCCGAGCGGGTTGGTCGCGACGACTTCGAGCTTCGGGCCGGGCCGCACGACTTTTGTGTCGCCGTTGTCGGCGATGAGATAAACGAGTCCGCCGGCCGTCACGAGTGAGCCGCTGAAGTGGTTGCCCAGGCGTTCTTGCCAGAGCCGTTCGCCGGTGGCCGCCACGAAGCAATTGGCGGTGCCGCGGTCGTCGGCCACGATCAGATGGCCGCCGGTGAAAACGGGCGAAGGCACGTAGCACTTCGCTGAGGTCTCGCGCCAGGCAATGTGAGTGTCCGTTACGTTGCCGGTCCCGTCGGGGCGAATGGCGAGCACATGATAGTCGGGAAAGCCGCAAGCCATGAAGAAGAGCCCGTTGCCATCGACCATCGAGGCGACGAACTGCTCGGTCGGGCCGTCGATCGACCAATGCGTCGAGCCGTCGCGGGGATTCAGGCTGACAACGCACTTGCTGCCCGAGAAGACGAGCTGCGTGCGACCGGCCGCCTCGCGGATGATCGGCGTCACATAGCTCCGAGTCTTGTATTGGCGGGGCGTGCTCCAGACTTTCACGCCTGTCGCCTTATTCAAGGCCACGACGTAGCCGTCGCCGTCGTGGTCGCCGTTCAGAATCACCAGGTCCTCAAACAACACCGGGCTAGCACAGTAGCCGTGAGCGCTGATGAAGTCGCCGGCCCGCACCAGCCACTTCTGGTTGCCGTTCATGTCGTAGGCCGCGACGACCATCATGCCCGGCGTAACGGGACGCACGTTGCCGACATTCGGCGCGGGAATCGTGTGCCCATCGACCTCCAGGAACGAAACGTAGATCAGCTTGCCGTCGGTCGCTGGCGTGCTGGAAGCAAAGCTGTTGAGGGCGTGCTTGGTTTCCAGGGGAGCGCGGACCACCGTCTGCCGCCACAGCTCGCGCCCGCTCTTGCGATCCAGGCACAGCAGGACTCGCTCTTGCGGCTCGGGAAGGCAGGTCACCAAAAACACGCGGTCGTCCCACACGACCGGTGAGGCATGGCCGATCCCCGAAATTTCGACCTTCCAGGCGACGTTCGCGCCCGTCGCCGCGTTCCAACTCACGGGTACGTTTGCTTCCAGGCTCGTCCCATCGCCCCGCGGACCGCGCCAGCCGGGCCAGTTTTCACCCTGAACCGGCGCGGCGAGGAATGAGAAAGCGATCGCCAACTGACTGGTCCAACGCATCGTTCATCCTGAATGGTAAGTGGCACGAGCCGTCAATTCACGTTCCTAGGATAGATCAACGCACGTGGATGCTCAATCTCGTTGACGACGCTGTCAGCGTTGTCAGCCGGAAGGCACTAGCCGCGACGTCCATGGAACGACGCTGGCAGCGTCGTCAACGGCCGAGCTACAATCGACTGCGATGAAGCTGACGACCCGCGTCATCGAGTTGGAGCCCGGCTGGCTGCTGGTCTGCTTCAAGGGAGCCAAGCCTCCGGCCGACAAGCGGGCGTTTTGGCTGCGGCGGACGCTCCGCGACTGGCTCGGCGATCACCCGGGCAGCGAGGTTCGGCGGATCGTCCCGATCCAGGACAGCGGCGAGTTGATTGCCGTCCACGTTTGGCTCCTGACCGCCGAGCCGGCTGTTGCAACCACCGAGCCAAAGCGCGGGCAGCGCAAGAAACTGCCGGTCAAAATCCATCACCAGTTGATCGACATGCCTGCAGAGCACATGGAGGCCCTGCTGCACTACGCCTACGAGATTTTCTTTCGCCACGAGACCGGCCCCGGCGTCTTGGCCGTCGTCAGCCGCAGCGGCAACGTCGTGATGTTCGACCGCGACAAGGAAACGTGCCACGTGCTGCCGCTCCACCAGTTACAGAAAGTCCCTGCGGACGCGCTGCAGCGCGTCCGCCAGTGGCAGTCGGAACCAACGAGCCCCTATTACGCCATCGAACTCGGCGGCTTTGAAACGCACTAGTCCTAGCCCCCAGCCCTCAGCCCTAGCCCTTTCCCGCCGTGCTCGAACGCGAAGAATACGTCGAACAGGCCCACCTCTTCCGCACGCTCGCCGAGCGGCTGACGGATAACGTGCCCATGCAAGACTTGCTGGCCTACGTCAAGCAGGAGATTCTCTCGACGACGCGGCTGCCCCTGGCCATCGACTTTCTGCTCACCGAGCTGCGGCATACGGGCATGATGAACTCGGCAATGGCCCGGCTGCCGCACTACTTCACGCCGTTTCAGACCTATGTGATGCGCGAGGCCGAGGCCGAGCGGGGGCGTTTCGACCTGCGGATCGCGATCGACATCCTGCGGCACGAAGCCGAGTACCGCGGCCAGGATCCGAGGCCGCAGGCGATGTTCATGTACCACTTCGAGTGCCTCTGCCGCAACCGCCTGAAATACGATCAGGGACTGGCCGCTGTCGCCGGCGATCCGCTCTATGACGCCGATTGGCGCGTATGGATCGAAGAACTGCGGACGCGAATCGGCATGGTCGATTTCGCGGACATGATTTACGTCCGCAGCCAATACAACCTTGTCCACCGCACGCGCCCCGGCGAGCCGCCGCCGGTCGCCGAGAAGCCGATGCTGTTCAGCGAAAAGGAAGGCAAAATCGCCTGGGCCAATCGCCAAAAGGACCCGCTGTATTTGTTCTCGGCCCTGCAGCGGCACCTGGGTTATCCGCGTGTGCCGCGGCCGAAGAAGCCCGACGAATCGGTCAACCTGCTGCCGATATTGAACCTGCGCGTCGAGCGGCTCGAGACGCGGCTGAAGCTGCTCGAGGAAGAAGGCAAGAGCGGCAGCATCGACCTCACGAAGTTCTATGGCAAGGGCGGGAAGGCCCCGCCGCCGGTGCAGTTGCCCGACGACCTATTGGGCGGCCAATAAGCGGTGTAGGGAACGCCCTCTGTGGCGGTTCCCACAATTGACAACGCGCTTGCCAGAGAGAACGATCTAGGCATCGCCGGGGTCAATTCGCAGCAGCTTTTCGCGAGAGGACATTCCATGCGCAGACTTTCCGTAGCGGCGGCACTCGTTCTTGTCTTATTGGCCGCCGGTTCCGCGTCGGCACAGCGGCGAGGATTTGGGGCGACGGGCGTCTATAAATCGCGGATCGAACCGCATTGGATCGATGGTGGCGCACGGTTCTGGTATCAGAACGACCTGCCCCGAGGCGCTCGCGAATTCATCCTGGTCGATGCGGAGAAAGGCACGCGGGCGAGAGCCTTCGATCACGACCTCCTGGCAGCCGCCCTGAAGGGCGCTACGGATATGGACGTGCGGCCGGATCGTCTGCCCTTGGAGGCCGTCGAGTTCAAGCTGGCCGATAACACCCTGGTCTTCCGGGCAGGAACAAAGGACTGGAAGTGCGACCTGGCCAGCTACGCCTTGACGGAAGTGAAGGATCGTCCCGCGCCGCCAGCCGGTGCGCCGCGCGGTGGCGGCGGATTGCGCGGCGGCCGTCGCGGCGCCGGCGCGCAGAACGATGCTGGCGTCGAAACCGAGATCACGTTCGTCAATCGCACCGCGGGCGAAGTCGAGATCTTCTGGGTGAATAGCGGTCAGAAGCAGAGCTACGGCAAACTCGCCGCCGGCGAGCGTAAGCCGCAGCACACGTTTGCCGGGCACTCCTGGGAGGTTGTCGATAACAGCGGTAAAACGCTGCTGTCGCTTGTGGCCGAAGAGGGTGCACAGGCCGCCGAGGTTACCGCGGCTCAAGCTGCTCAGCAGCCGCAGCGCGGCCGGCGCGGCGGTGGTGGGGCGGGAGCAGTGGCGGGCGGCTTGGGCGGCGGATTCCGCGGGCGCGGCGGGCCGGCGCGTTCGCCCGACAACAAATGGACGGCGTCCATCGTCGAGAACAACATCGTCCTCCGCGATGCGGGCGGCAAAGAAACGCAGCTCACCAAGGACGGCCGAGAAGGGCTGGCCTACGGCCGGCTGGAGTGGTCGCCCGATTCCGAGTCGCTGGTCGCCTTCAAGATCGAGCCGGGCGACGAAAAGCAGGTTCACCTGATCGAGACGTCGCCCGCCGCCGGCGGTCGGGCGGTGCTCCACTCGCGGCCTTATCCACTGCCCGGCGACAAGTTCACCGCTTACGAGCTATGCCTGTTCCACGTCGCCGATCAGAAACCGGTCGAGTGCAAGGTCGAGCGGATCGACTTCGGCCAGCCGCGGGTTCGCTGGAACGCCGACGGCCGCTCGTTCACGTATCAGAAAGTCGATCGTGGCCATCAGCGATTCCGCCTGATCGAGGTCGATTGCACGTCGGGCAGCAGCCGCAACCTGATCGACGAGCAGACCAAGACGTTCATCTGGACGGCCCACACCGAGGGAGTCGGCCTGGCCCCGGTCACCTGGCTCCGCGGCGGCGAGGAGATCATCTATTGCACGGAGAAGGACGGCTGGCGGCACTTGTACCTGGTCGATGCCAAGAAGGGCGAGATCAAGAACCTGATCACGCCGGGCGAGTACGTTGTCCGCGGCGTCGATCGGATCGACGAAACGAACCGGCAAGTCTGGTTCCGAGCCAGCGGCCGAAATCCGGATCAGGATCCGTATTTCATGCACTACTACCGCGTGAACTTCGACGGTTCCGGCCTGACGGCGCTCACCGCCGGCAACGGCACGCACAACGTGCAGTATTCGCCGGACGAGCGATTTGCGATCGACACCTACACCCGCGTCGATCAGCCGGCGATCCACGAGCTGCGGCGAGTCGATAACGGCGAGCTGGTCTGCAAGCTGGAAGAGGCAGACGTCGGCGAGCTCAAGGAACGCGGGTTCGAAGCGCCGGAAGTGTTCACCACCAAGGGCCGCGACGGCAAGACCGACATCTGGGGCATCATCTGCAAGCCGCGGAACTTCGATCCCGCGAAGAAGTATCCGATCATCGAGAAGATTTACGCCGGGCCGCAGGGGTCGTTCACGCCCAAGAGCTTCTCGACGCAGGGGCTGAATTCGCAGCTCAGAGATCTGGGCTTCGTGGTCGTGCAGATGGACGGCATGGGCACCGCCAATCGCAGCAAGGCGTTTCACGACGTTTGCTGGCACAATCTGGGCGACGCCGGCCTGCCCGACCACATCCTGTGGCACAAGGCCGTGGCCGCCAAATATCCCTGGTACGACATCAGCCGCGTCGGCATCTACGGCGGAAGCGCCGGCGGGCAGAACTCGACCGGCGCGATGCTCTTTCAGCCCGACTTTTACAAGGCCGCCGTCAGCGGCTGCGGCTGCCACGACAACCGGATGGACAAGGCCTCGTGGAACGAGCAATGGATGGGCTATCCGGTTGGCCCGCAATATTCGGAGTCGTCGAACATCGACAACGCCGCCAAGCTGCGCGGCAAGCTGATGCTGATCGTCGGCGAGATGGACACCAACGTGCCCACCGAATCGACGTTCCGCCTGGCCGACGCCCTGATCAAAGCCGGCAAGGATTTCGACCTGATCGTCGTCCCCGGCGCCGGCCACGGCATGGGCGGCGCCTACGGCACGCGGCGAATGAACGACTTCTTCGTCCGCCACCTCCAAGGCACGGAACCACCCGACCGCAACTCCGCGCCGTCGCGCCGCGGCGGCGAATAGCCGGCGCGCTGTAGGGCACGCCCTCCATGGCGTGCCAGCGCATTGAAGCCTGAAGCGCGAGCGAAGGAGTGCTGCCGGAACTCCTTCGCTCGCGCTTCAGGCTTCAGAATTCTACGCCGCCGCGACCTCGCCAAGGGCGGCAAGCGCCGCGTCGATTTCGGCTTCGGTCGTGAAGTGGCCGATGCTTAGGCGCAGCGTTCCGCCGGGTGACGTGCCGAGCGCGGAGTGCATCCGCGGGGCGCAGTGGATGCCGGCGCGGGTTTGAATCGACCAATTCGCGTCGAGCAGCGCGGCCAACTCCTGCGGGTCGTAGCCGGCAACGTTCAGGCTGACGACGCTTACGCGACGGCTCGGGTCGCGTGGGCCATAGAGCGTGATGCCGCGGATTTGGCTTAGACCCTCCAATAGCCGTGCGGTGAGCTTCGCCAGGTCAGCGTGTGATGTGCCCGATAGCAGGTGTTTGACGCCCGCCTCCAAACCGACGATGCCGGCCACGTTGAGGTTGCCCGATTCGTAGCGGTCGGGCAGCGTCCGCGGTTGCACGTCTTCGTCGCTACGCGTGCCGGTGCCGCCTTGCTTTAGCGGCAAGAGATCGTTCTCGACGCCCGGCGCGACATAGAGC
>Ga0184625_10001378_pt1 | contig 10121 bp, 7 predicted proteins | sample PLM3_30_b1_FD_133151 | JGI IMG/M metagenome (GOLD analysis project Ga0184625, IMG submission 133151) | Groundwater sediment microbial communities from an aquifer in East River, Colorado, USA - PLM3_30_b1 | ecosystem: Environmental > Terrestrial > Soil > Riparian zone | place: USA: East River... | reverse complement strand
TGGGCGACCCGTCCTCTCCCGTGCAGCTGTCGGCGTCGATCGTGGGGGACAGGCCCGTGCCGACGCGGGCGATGCCCGAGGTGGTCGCCCGGGTCGGCGTCGACCTCGATCCGGTCGACGTGACCGACTCGGATGACGCCCGATGGTTGCGCGCCTGCCTGTGGCCGGATCAGCCGGAGCGGGTCGCGAGGCTCGAAGCGGAGATGGCGTTGGCGGCGACGTCCCCTCCGCTGCTGCTGCGAGGTGACGCCGTCGAGGTGGTGCCTGACGCCTTCGCCCGTGTGCCCGCCGACGCCCTGCCTGTCGTCACCACGACGTGGGCGCTGTCGCATTTCCCGCTTGAGAGCCGCCTGCGCTTCCTGTACCGCCTCGACGAAGCGGCGGCCGGCCGGGCGGTGGCGTGGGTGTCAGTGGAGGGGGTCGGAGTCGCGCCGACGATACCGACACTTGGCGATCGCCGCGCCTCGGGCCACAGCATCATCGGCCTGGCGGTGTTCGACCGGTCGGCTCTGCGCGCCGAGGCCATTGGCCGCTGTTGGTCGCAGGGCCGCTTGCTGGCGTGGCTGGCAGACTCCTAGTTGTCCTGTCAGGTTGTCCAATCTGTGAGCGACGCGCGTCCGGCGTGTCACTACGGGACGGCGAGGGGCCACCACGTGAAGCTCTGTGAACACCGCCGACGGGGCCACGCTCATGCGCCAGATGCTAGCCAACATGCTGCGCAGCAGCTCATCGAGGCCGAGGCCGCGGCGGTGATCGGCGCCAGCCCGTACGAACGGTCGGCCAGCCGGACGACCCAGCGGCCCGGCTGAAAGAATCTTGAATTCGGATGTCGAAAGGAGGGCCCGCCGTACGACGCGTTTACAACACAGCCAACAGCGAAGGAGAGAATGAGATGGGCAAGGTCACCACCGGCGGCACGATGTCGCTCGACGGCTACATCGCCGGACCAGAAGAAAGTGGATTCGATCTGCTGTTCCAGTGGTATGGCAATGGTGACGTCGAGATCCCCTCGGCCAGTCCCGATGTGCCGCCGCCCCGCATCTCCGCGGCGAGCGCGGAGCTGATCAAGCCGGAGTGGGAGAACACCGGCGCGCTGGTTGTCGGCCGGCACCTCTACGACATGACGAACGCTTGGGGCGGGCGCCACCCAATGAACGTGACCACGGTCGTGCTCACCCACCGGCGCCCTGACGACCGTCCTGCGGACGACGAGAACTTTGTCTTCGTCACCGACGGCATCGAGGCGGCGGTGGCAAAGGCGAAGGAGTTGGCCGAGGACAAGAACGTCGCTGTCAACGGCGGGCAGATGGCCCGGCAGTGCCTGGAGGCGGGCCTGCTCGACGAGGTCGGCGTTGAGCTGGTGCCGGTCGTGCTGGGCGGGGGGACGCCGCTGTTCGCCGAGCTCGGCGCCACGCCCGTGCAGTTCGAGGGCCCCGTCGCGGTGGTCGAGGGCACCGGCGTCACGCACCTGCGCTACCGGGTCAAGAAGTAGGCGCGGGAATGCAAGCGGGGTCTGCACGGCGCGGGTGATCATCGCGAGGTAGACCGTGCGACGCCAGCACCAATCCCGGACGTTACCGAGCAGCGCAGCTTGCCACCGCGGTCCATGATGCCGACCGGCCGTGGCACGGCGCGCGTACTTCCACGCGCTCGGTTGGCAGGCGGTACCCGTCAGCGGTGTGTGGTGGCGGCTGGGTGCAGACCGTCATTCATCACGTGCGAAATCAGTGCCTCCCGTACTCGATCACATTGGCTGGCTTCGCCGCTCTGGTCGGGTGGTTGGCAGCCGGCGCCGGGTGCGGGGCTGTCGTTCGCACCACGGCCGTAGTGACGGGAGGACCGGTACTGCCACCCATGCTCCCGTGAGTGCCGCGGTTCGTTGCCCGGGGTCGTGTAACGGCGACGCACGCGACCGCCAGAAGAGCGCCGCCGATCGCATCGACCAGGTAGTGGTTGGCGGTCGCCATGATGACCAGCAGGGTTACCAGTACGTGCACTCCGCCGACCGCCTGAGTCAACCAGCCACTCGCGGTACTAAAGAGGATCAGGCTGACCCACAGGGCCCACCCTATGTGCAGCGACGGCATGGCCGCGAGCTGGTTGACGCGGGAAGCCCACGGTGAGCCCCACGATCCCCAGGTGCGATCGAGCACGACGGTGTCGACGAAGCCGAGGTCGGGGACCAACCGTGGGGGAGCGACGGGATAGAGCTTGAAGCATACGAGGCTTACGACGTTGAGAAGTATGAAAGACGTGCGAGCCCAGCGGTACGTCACCGGCTGCCGAAGATAGAGCCACATCAACACGCCGAACGAGCTGATGATGTACGTGAGGGCGTACTCGTAGTTGGCGACGACCCGAAGCCCATCCCGGGGTACCAACCAACGGTTGAGCCCGAGCTCGATGTCGACGTGGACGGAGCGCTCCAGATCAAAGAGCCACCGGCTGTTCGTCACAGCAGCGCGATGCCGCCCAGCCCAGTCCACGGCCGTCATGACGAAATAGAAGGCGACAACGATGAGCCAAATGGTCAGCTCCCGCCGCCACGATGGTCGACGGCCACGATCGGCCGAATGGCCACTGCTCATGGTCGACTTCTAGCAAGTAATGCTGTCGTGCACCGCTATTCCGCCGAACGCAGCAGCGGCGGCCTAGCGCGGGGTACCCTGTCCCGTGCTTCCGCCGTCGCCCGCGCCGCCCGGCGGGGTGGCCTCCTTTCCATCGCGAAATCGAAGGCCACTTGCGGCAGATGCGATTCGTCGCTCGCCAGTTCCGACGCGGCGCCACAACGTTGAGCTGGGGCCCGAGTCAGTTACCTTCGATCCGAAGGCATCTCCCGTCACCAGTTCGGTGACACCTACCCCCACCTCGCCGCCGACGTGCGCTGGATCCCAGTTGGCGAGTCCATACTGGAGGGTCGCGACGCCGTTATCGCAGCGTGTGACCAGAGCAGCACCGATCTGGCCCAAGTCAGCACCGAGTTTGTCCGCTTCCGGTCCATCGTAGGCACCGACGCGGTCGACTCGGTCGGCCGCAAGATCCGCGATTTCGCGGGGAAGCGTGAGGCGCCTAGGCGGTGGCGAAAACCCGTCGGATCAGAGTCGTGACGAGCGCGACTAGCGCGGCAACGACGACCTGGGCGGCGATAGACACGAGCAGCTCAGTCATGGTGTGCTCCTCAGGCGGGGGTGGCCGAATGTATCACGGCAGGTCGTCCATCACATGACCTTGTGAGCCGAACCGGGCGGCCACTACTCAGCCCGCCTCCAGAGCCTCCCCGAGGGCTCGGACCATCTTCCTGTGAGCCTGTGTGGCCAGCCCATGCCCGATACCCAGGAGCGCGGCCACCGGCCACTCGACTACGCCGATGACCGCCAAGACAGCGACTCCACCTATGAACGCGACCTGCTCGGGGGCGGGTAGGGTCAGCTGACCTAGTACTGGAAGTCGTAGGTACAGGCTGTTGTGCCGCACGGCCTGCTCGGCGGCGAGCACAGCATGTTCGACCGGCCTACTCGGTGCAGCCCGTCCGGCGGCATCGGTGCTGGCCTGCTTCCGCCCCCGCGGCACAGGTGCCTTGGCGCTGGCTGGCCGCTGGTTCGGCTTGCGTGCGTTGGTGGTCTTCTTCGGGGCGGGCGCGCGGGCGCTGGCTGCACGCCGTACCGATGTGGCTGTCACAGCAATCTCCCTTCCCATTGTTTCGTCTGCGGGGGACGCAGGAGGCGCGCACCCGCGGTGGACCAACGTTCGGCAAGGTGCTTGAGGCCTTGCAGGTGTTGGACCGGGATGGCTCCGATGGCGGCCGCGCCGGCTGCCGAGCTCAATACGATGCCCCATCCGAGTGGGCCGAGGGGCCGTGAGCCGAAGAAGTGGCTCACGATTGGGGTCTGAACGGTTCCGACCAATGCCGCGGCGGACAATGTAGCGGCGGCGAGCACGGCCGGATCGCCGCGAGACGCTACCGCGGTCTGCGCCAGCTGAGAAGCCACGAGAGAGGCGACGGCGACGCTGCTGGCGCGACCGGGCGTGCCGGTCGCCCGGGCTGCCAGCCAGCCGCCGGTGGTGGCGAGTGCGGTGGCGGCAGCGCGCCGGGCCACCTCGAGAGTCAGAGCGGGCCCGAGCGAGGATTCGGGGCCTTCCCGGGCGAGCTCTTCGGGGTTCACGCCGCGGGGCTTCCGGGACGCGACGGTGAGGGCGGGCAGCAGGTCGGTCATGAGATTGACGAACAGGATCTGACGGGTGTTGAGCGGTGGACGTGGCGAGATGGCAGCGCTGCCCAGGGTGAAGAGGATCTCGCCCAGGTTGCCGCCGAGCAGCAGGGCCACCGCGTCGCGAACCGATGCCCACATCGCGCGGCCCTCGATGACTCCGTCGGCGATCGTCTCAATCCGGCCGTCCACGACGATCATGTCCGCGGCCTGGCGGGCCGCGGTCGTGCCTTGGTCGCCGAGGGCGATGCCAACGTCGGCCAGCCGGATCGCCGGTGCGTCGTTGGCGCCGTCGCCGGTGACAGCGACCACGCGCCCGGCGCGGCGCAGCGATCGCACGACCGCGACCTTATGCGCCGGGCTGACCCGCGCGAAGACTGCCGCCTTGGCCACCAGCGCGTCAACCTCTGTCTCGTCGGCCTCGTCCAGGTCGGGACCGGTGATCACGGTGCCGCCGTCGAGGAGGTCGAGTTCGGCTCCGATGGCCTCGGCCGTGCTCGGGTGATCGCCGGTCAGCATCACCACCTTCACGCCTGCGCTGCGTAGGCGTCGAACTGCCTCGGCCGCGGTTGGGCGTACCGCGTCGGCCAGTCCAAGCAGGCCTCGCAGCTCGAGCCGATCAACACGCTGGTCATCGAGATTCCGCCGCCGCGACGCCGCTCGTTCGGCGACCGCAAGTACCCGCAGACCCTGATGTGCCAGGCGATCCACTTCGGCCTCGATCTCGTGGCGGTGATGCTCGGCCAAGGGCCGGGACCGCCCGGCGCGGCGCCAGGTGGTGCATCGCGGTAACACCGTTTCGGGCGCGCCCTTGACGCTGATCAGATGCCCGGACGGGATCTCGCCCAGCACCGCGTGGAAGCCCCGACCCGGCTCGAATGGCAGCTCCCGCACCATTCGCCATCGGGTAAACCCGTCGGCGGCACTGACGCCGGCGTCCTCGGCACCGACCACGACGGCCCGGTCGGTCGGATGGGGCAGAACCTCGTCGCCGTTGGGAACGGGACTTGCCCGCAGGGCCGCGGCGACAACACTGCGACGCTCGGGTCCCACGGCCTCCACCGGTTTGTGGATTCGTCCGTCCGAGACGGCGCGCAGCTGGATACGCCCTTCGGTCAGGGTTCCGGTCTTGTCGAAACACACGATGTCGACCCGGCCCAATGCCTCCATGGCCCGGGGGTTACGGACCAGAATGTTGTGCCGCGCAAGGCGTTTGCTCGCGCTTAGCTCCGCGACGGTGGCGACGAACGGCAATCCCTCCGGTATGGCGGCGACCGCGAGCGCGACCGAGGCGCTGACCGACTCCGCCAACCGGCCGCGAACCATGCCGGCGAGGAACAGCCCCGCGGCCGCAGCCGCGGAAGCGGGAATGGAGGCCGCGGCGATCTTGGCAAGACGGGCCTGGACTCCGCCCGTGGGCCCATCCTCGACGATCATGTGCTCGCTCCGGCCCGCCTCGGTGGATCGACCGGTGGCGACCACGACCGCCGTCGCGGTGCCTGCGACCACCGTCGTACCCGCGTAGATCATGCTGGTCCGGTCCGCCACCGCAACCGCGAGCGTCGGGGCCGCGCTCTTCGCCACCGGCGTCGACTCACCGGTCAAGGCGGACTCGTCCATCTCCAAGCCAGCGCCGGAGATGACTCGGCAGTCTGCCGGCACCGCATCGCCCGTCTCGAAGGACACGACATCACCCGCAACGAGTTCCTCCGCGGAGGTCAGCCGTGATCCATCCGTGCGGTGCACCCGCACCCGAACGGCGCTCGCGGTCAGCAGTCGGCGAAGCGTCCGCCGAGCGGTGACCTCCTGTGCCGCAGACAGAAACGCGTTGGCCAGGATGACTGTGAGTACCAGGACCGCGTCCGTGGTCGACCCGGAGACGGCGGAGATCCCCGCACCCATGGCCAGCGGTGCGGTCAGCGGCGTGTTGAGCTCGGCCATCGCCGCCGCCAGCAGGCCGGGCTCACCGGCCGCGCGGCCGTCTGGAAGTGCGCGCCGCTGCCAGGTCTGTTCGACGGTCAAGCCCTCCGGCGTGGCGTCAAGAAGGCGCAACACCTCGTCGACCGGAAGCGCATGCCACGGCACCAGATCCTCCGGCGCGGGCAGCGGGCGGCGATCCAGATCGCGCGCGGACCAGACGCCCTGGGCCAGACTTGCCAGCGCCGCCATCCCGCCGGCTGCCAGCGCGCGTTGGCCGGCCAGCGGCCGGGTGTCGACCAAACCCAACAGCGCCCCTGCAACAGATCCCATCAGCGCGATACGCGAGCTGCGTCGGCTCACACGGCGGGCGAGGCTGGCGGCCTCGAGAACAAGCCACGCGGATTCCAGACCGGGACCACAAAGCAGATGTGCGCCCCACGGAGGACGGCGCTCGGCGGAGGTCGATATCCCAATCCCACAATCAGCGGCAGCCAACGCGACGTCGTTGCGGGTGGCAACGAGGGCCACGCCGCCGTCCTTGCGCTGCAAGGCACGCACGGAGCCGGCGAGTCGGGAACCGCCCGCGACCGTGCCGTCCGCATCCACACGTTGGAGTAGCGCCGGCGTAGCACCGGCGATGAGCACCCGCCCGACCTTCCGCGCGGCGGCAAGCAGTGCCGCACCAAGCGGGTCGAGTTCAACCTCGACCCGCAGCAGCGCGACCAGCGTGGCCCGATGGGTCAGGGCGAGCACATCGCCTCGCCCCGACCCGTTCCCATCCATGCTCGCGGCCACTTCCTCGGGGACGGGTGTGCCCAGCCGCGACGGCGTGCTCAGCGCCCAGCCTCCTCGCTTGAGCGGCGCCCGCCACGGCCCGCCAGACGGACCTCCATCCGAGAGCAGCCACGCCGCACGGTCCCGCGCCTCATCGGCCGAGCCGCGCATTGGTACGACCTGGCTGACGACGCTTCGTCCGGTCATCAGCACCGGTGCGTCGACGACGACCGTGTCGATGCGGTCCAGGCGGCGAAGCGCCTCCGGGTCGCGCGCCACGACACCACGGCGGGCGAGCACCCGTCCGAGCTGACCCGCGTAGGCCTCACGGCCAAGTCTGGCCGCCCGCGGCGAGCCGACCGCGAGTGCGCGGGCCGCCCTTCGGCGCCCGCCGGGTAGCGGCAGCAACGCGCCGGCGGCGAGCAGGGTCACCATGCCTATCCGCTGGGCGTAGCGCTCGATCGGCCCATCCGGCAGCGGCGCCGGCCTCGCCGCTTGTTCCAACGCGTCGGCGCGGCTGGTTTCGGCGTCGCGGAAAAGGTCATCCGCCCGCTGTGACAGCGCATCCCGATGTGCGGCCGTCTCAGCCAGCAACAGGATTCGCAGCGCCGCGTCCGCGGCGCTCGACGCAACCGTCTGCGACGCGGCCCCGATGGCCGACGACATCAGCGCCACACCGAGGTCGGCACCGACCGTGCCCAGGCTTGTCTGCAGCCTCTTGCCTAGGCGCGGTAGCACATCGACCGCGGCCGTGAGTGCGGCCAGCTCCGCGGGTAGCCGTGGCAGCCGCATCAGTCGGCCGGTCAAACCGCCACCGACGCCGAGTAGATCGGCGCCGAGTGCCGCCAGGTTCGCGACCGACGGATCGATGTCTGGGATCGGGAGGCGCCGCCGGGCGGCGTCGACTTGGCGTTCGACCCGCCGCACTTCCTCAACGAGCATGCCCAACGTGATCCGCGCCGGATCGAAGCTGACGACCACCCGATTCAGTGCACCGTTGTACGCCGCCCACGAGACGCCTTCCGTCGCCTCGAGCGCCTTCTCCACGCGAGCGGCGAAGTCGACGGCAAGTTCGCCGACGATAGGACGGACCGCGATGTGGGCGTGTCCGTCATGTGCCCACGCGTGCCGGGAACCAGTGGTGCGCCTCACCGCGGGCGCCATCGCGTCCTTCCCCCGTGTAAGGAACTCACGCCGAGGCGGCCTGCCCCCGGCGACTCGAACCCGTCCGGCCGGCCAACCAGACGCCCACGCCCACCGCTGCGGCGACGGGCCACTCGAGAACCCCGACCGTGGCCATTAGGCCGAGGCCGCCGTAGTAGAGCAAACGCTCCGTGGGTGGGAGGTTGGCGCGCACGGCCTGGGCCGCCCACCTCGTCTGCGCCGCCCCAGCGCCCAGGCCAGAGACACGGGCGCGAAGCATCGGAACTCGCACATTCACGAGTGGCACGGTCATCGCCGTCCACCCGACCATCCCGTTCCCGTCCCGAGCCGGCTCGGTCGACGTCTCCCGCCCTGCAGCCGCCACCCGGCGCGGTTGCTGCCTGGATGCCTTGACCGGGATAGTTGCCGAGGCACGCCCCTGCCGGCGAGGTCCGGCCTCGGCGGTCCTTGCCCGCCGATCCTTGGTCCGGGCCGCCGGCGAACCAGCCGCGCCGGCGGACGTGCGGGTCGCCGTCTTGGCCGTACGCGGCGCTGCCTTGGTCGGCGCTGCCCTGCGACGGGAGGTGGCGGTCCGTTCGGCTGTGGCCATTGTGATCACATCCCTACTCGGCGGCTCGGCGCGCCCCGACTTCGGCTCGAACGAAACCTGGGAACACGAACGCTGGGGTTCCGGCTCCTATTCTCCCGCCGGGCGGTGACGTCAGGGCGCGAACGGACAACTTCAACCCACCACCCCACGGCCCGCAGACGGGAGCCGGCTCACGGCTGGCTCGCCCATGGTGACCCAACGACCAGTCGGGGATCGTGAGCGCGGCTGCTGACGCCTCCGGTTCGTCGGCCGCGCGGGCGGCCAGGTGCTCCGCCATACCCTCAATGACGAACCCGACGACGAGCACGCCGGCGGTCGCGGCCCACACGTCGCCGGCCAGCAGCGTCCCGGCGGTGACGAGCACCACGGCGAGCGGCAGCGATCGGAGCAGCACCACGGAGCGGTGCGCGTCCGGGCCTGGAACCTGCGACAGAAAGCCCGTGGCCACGGCAGCGAACAGCGCGAACGTGGCCATGACCGGCCTGTCCACCAGGTAGTAGCAGACATAGAAGCCAAGGCACGCGACGACGGTCACCCGCCCGGCCCGGCGCACGGCCAGCAGGTCCGGATCCCGGCGCAGCAACCATGCCCGAAACCCGACCTCCACCTTCGAAGCCTAGGACGCCGGGCGTTCGTCGCTACTAGCCCGTCAGGTCTGACCATGGGACATGACACCGGACCGGCGGCTCTCTTGCAGGCTCAGTTGGTCCACCAGAAACGGCCCGGTCACGCTGCTCGGGTCCCGAGCCACGTCCTCCGGTGTCCCCGCCGCCAAGATGCGGCCACCCTCCGGACCACCGCCCGGTCCCATGTCGATGAGGTGGTCGGCCGCGCCGAGCAGGTCCAGGTCGTGGTCGATAACGATGATCGTCGCTCCGGCCTCTAGCAGCCGGTCGAACACACCGACCAACGTTGCTACGTCGAGAGGGTGCAGGCCGGTCGACGGCTCGTCGAGGACGTACAGTGCGCCGCGCTGACTGGTGCGAAGCCGGGCGGCGATCCGCAGCCGCTGGGACTCGCCCCCGGACAGGGAGGGCGTCGGCTCGCCGAGCCGCAGGTAGCCCAGGCCAACCTCGGCGACCGGCCGCAGCGCCGCCGCGACCGGGGCCCGGTCGGCGAACTGCCCGAGCGCGTCGTGCACGCTGAGGCCGAGCACATCGGCGATGCTCAGGCCGTCGATCCGGACAGCCAGGGTGGCGTCATTGAAGCGCGTGCCATTGCAGGTCGGGCATTCGACTGCGATGTCGGGTAGGTACTGGACGTCGAGGTCGATGTGGCCGATGCCACGGCAAGTCGGGCACTGACCCTCGCGGGTGTTGAACGAGAAGTGCCCGGGCTTCCAGCGGCGCCGTCGGGCGTACGCGGACTCGGCGAAGACGCGGCGGATCTGGTCGAAGGCTCCTGAGTAGGTCGCCGGTGTCGACCGCGTGTTCTGGCCGATCGGCGAGGCGTCGATCTGGACGACC
>Ga0184625_10001377_pt1 | contig 10121 bp, 9 predicted proteins | sample PLM3_30_b1_FD_133151 | JGI IMG/M metagenome (GOLD analysis project Ga0184625, IMG submission 133151) | Groundwater sediment microbial communities from an aquifer in East River, Colorado, USA - PLM3_30_b1 | ecosystem: Environmental > Terrestrial > Soil > Riparian zone | place: USA: East River... | reverse complement strand
TGGTTAAACTGCAGATGGATCTTTACTGGGTCATGCATTCATCGAAACTGAGTCCTTCCGAATTGTTCAAACTACAACCAGGACGTTTCGTGATGTGGCATATAAAAGATATGGATAAAGTAACACGTGATTATTCGGAACTGGGTAATGGTTCTATTGACTTTTCGGTTATTCTACCGGAGGCGTCCCATGCGGGTCTTCAATATTACTATATAGAACAGGGTGGCAATTTTGCAAAGGATCCCATTCAAAGTATTACTGATAGTGCAGCTTATTTCAAGAAACATCTTGAAAAGCACTTAGGATAAAGACGCAAAGTTTTCTTAGCGTCTTTGCGTGAAACTTTATTCATCTTTTTTTCATAGTACTCTGCCTCAACAATCCCTGCCTGGCGGCAGACAGGGAATAAATCATTAACTTTCTTTTTGAAGCTTGCTATAGATAGGATATTGCGTGCATTAAAGCCCGGCGATAGAACAAGACTGGCATAAAACTTTAAAAACTAAAGTAAAATGGCAAGATCAAAAAACATCGTGCTCATTCACGGAAATTTTGTGAACGACACCAGTTGGAAAGAATGGAAGCGCTACTATGAACAAAAAGGATATAAAGTTTATACTCCTGCAAACCCCGGGCATGATGGGGACCCTTCTGAGTTAAGAGCAAAAGTTCATCCTGATCTTGTTAAAACCGGGTTTATTGATGTTGTAAACAACATTGCTAAACTGATTGATAGCTTACCCGAAAAACCTTTTGTTATTGGTCACTCTATGGCAGGAATGGCTACACTGAAATTGGTAGAAATGGGAAAAGCTGCGGCCGGAGTAAGCATTGATGGGGCTCCCCCGAAAAATGTTTTCCCACCTTTCCAAACACTTAAAACCGTGTTGCCGGCTTTTGGATTTTTTTCTTTCAAAAAATATTTTATGGGTAGTCGTAAATGGTACGACTATTCTTTTTTTAATACAATACCTGATGCAGAGAAAGAAAAAGCATTTGAAAGATTTGCTGTGCCTGAGAGTTATAAGGTCAGTCGCCAATTAGTGTTAAATTCTTTTTCAAATATAGATTTCAGGAAACCTCATGCACCAATTTTGTTTATTGGTGGGGGCAGTGATACTATTTTTCCGCCCGGGCTTACAAGATCAATTGCCGGAAAGTATAAGGACACAAATAGCCGGGTTGATATAAAAATATTTGATGGTAAAAGTCATTTTATTTGTGGAGAACCGGGTTGGGAAATGGTAGCTGATCATATTTTAGATTGGTACGAAAACCTCTGGTAAATTCTTCGCAGCAACAAATGAAAATAAAAAAGCCACCTCCCTTCGGAAGTGGCTTAAATGTTTATTTCAACATTTATTTAGTGCCCGAGCATTTAGATGCTTCGGAACATTTCTCGTCTTTAGTTGGAGACGGGTATTGACAATTCTTCGGATCGCAATTCTTGGGATCACAGTTCTTGGGATCACAATTTTTGGGATCGCAGGTTTTAGGGTCACATGAATTGACTTTTTTTACCTCGGTCTTAGCTTTCTTACTGGCTTTCTTTTTGCCGCCGCCGTTTGTTGCCATGGCTGGCAAGGACAATAAGCTAACAGCCAGTATTGCTACTAGTATATTTTTCATTTTAAAATGTTTGATTAATAAATAATTTAATTATTGGACCTGCCTGCCGGCAGGCAGGGAATTAAATTATTTCAGGAGGGTGCCAGCACTCGGCAAGATGTTTAATTATGCGATTATCATTGATCAGGACCTTCTTTTCTTTTGATAAAATAAAAGGAGCAGCCGCCAAATAAGATTGACCAAACAAATAAAAATTTCCAGTTGGGCAAGACATTAAAGGATTGCACCGGTTATTCTCACAATCATTTTCCTCCTCGTTGTCCTTTTGGGTATCACATTTCGATTTGGAACATGATGATTGAACCTTCTCTTTTTTTGAACAGGAAGAATAAGGGCTTTTAATACTGAAATTGGCTGAGAGCGGCTCAATAAGCAGTACACTCCAAAGTACCATTAATATGCAGGCCCTGGCTTTCATTCAATGTACAAGATAGAGATTTGGATCAAAAGCAATCTTCCTTTCATAATATTTTCTGGCCGTTCATATTCCACTCTCCATAGTTCTTTTCTTAATTTTAAGGAAACCTATTCCAGAACTGCTGATTCATCTCAAAATGTAACCAATGTCAAACCTTACCTCCATTTGGCCTTTCTTTATTGTTTCAAGATTAAAGGACTCGGTGTCATTCTATATAAATAAGCTTGGATTTGAATTGCGGTATACCGGCCCTGAAGGCGATCCATTTTGGGCTATTGTTGGCCGGGAAAATATCTCCATTATGTTGAAGGAAATTGCTGAAGACATAAAACCGATCCCCAACCATACCCGGCATGAGTGGGCTCGCTGGGATGCATATATTTCCACTACTGATCCGGATGCTTTATTTGAGGAATACAGTGCAGGGGGTGTGACATTCCATCAACCCATCCGGGACGATGAAGATGGCCTTCGTGGTTTCGAAGTAATAGATGCGGATGGCTATATTTTGTTTTTTGGACGGCCTAATAAAGCATTGCGATCAATCCCTGGTTCTAAATAAAAAAGCATATAATCGGGCTGACTGATTACATGCTTTATAAGTTCACATTTACGGACATCATAAATCCATAAGGACAAAAACGGGTAAGGTATCAATAAGAATATTCAACAGGTGCGGATATATTCTCATGTTGCAAAATATTTTTTTCCTCTTTGGTTCTTCGTGACTCTAATTCCATTTGAATTTGCTTTATTCCGTTATTGTATTGTGTACATTCTTCCACACTTGCACCGTATCCGATCAATTTATAATAGTTAATTGTTTCTTTAGCCAATAAATTTAGAAGCTGGGATGTCTGAAAATCATGCAATTCTTTCATATACGAGTAATTAAAGTATACAACCATTGCAAACATTGTGCAGTAGAAAAAAAAAGCCCCTCTGTGGAAACAAAGGGACTTTCGGTAAGTACATTTACCATTAAACCTTATCCTATGAAAATTCACTGTTAAGATAGGAGAGAATAATTCAAACGCAATACATTGTTGAGATTAGTTGATGCAGATTAAGTTGTTAGTAAATATTCGATATTGAAAAATTAGTTTGGGCTAACAGGTGTATGGTTGGTTCGTTTGAACAACAGCTCAAGAGAAGCTTGAGCCTTCGACAAGCCCATGACAGCAATGCGGCTAAGTGCAAAATGGATTAACTTTCCTTTCCATTGTATAATCATAGATAACGAAGCCACCGATCATATCCAAAGTTCTCTTCTTTTTGAACCTGGTCTGCTCAGGTAATTGTAACGCATGTTACAAAGAACGGCAACCTTTGTGACAAGGAATGCTCTGCTATCGTAGTATATTTGTTATGTAAATATTTTTCAAAAACTAAAACAAAAACCATGTCATTAAGATTAAACGAAATCGCACCTGATTTCAAAGCAGAAACCACAAAGGGTCCTATCAATTTTCATGAGTGGCTTGGTGATGGTTGGGGAATTCTGTTTTCTCATCCAAAAGATTTCACTCCTGTCTGCACTACTGAATTGGGCTATATGGCAAAACTTGAACCTGAGTTTGCAAAAAGAAATTGCAAGATCATCGGTTTGAGCGTTGACCCGGTGGAAAGTCATTTAAAATGGGAAAAAGATATCGAGGAAACACAAGGCAATGCTGTGAATTATCCAATGATCGGCGATCCGAACCTGGCCATTGCAAAATTATTTGATATGCTTCCTGCAGAGGAGCCCGGAACTTCTGAAGGCAGAACTGCTGCCACTAATCAAACTGTACGTTCAGTGTTTATTATTGGCCCGGATAAGAAAATTAAACTAATGCTGACTTATCCAATGACAACAGGCCGCAACTTCGATGAGATATTACGTGTAATAGATTCAATGCAATTAACAGCAAACTATAAAGTGGCAACCCCGGTAAACTGGAAGAATGGGGACGATGTTATCATTGTTACATCAGTAACCAATGATGAAGCGAAGGAAAAATTCCCTGAAGGTTGGAAAACGGTCAAACCTTATCTCCGTATTGTACCGCAGCCTGGCAAAGAGCTGGTAAGTGAAAATTGATCTGATTTTTTAAAATACTGATCGAATGAAATGAGCCATAAAAATTCCCCGGTAAATTTATTTCAACAATGAGGGAGTTTTTATGGCTCATTCTATTTGGCCAATTGGAAAAACATTATCTTTCTATTGAAGAACAATTGCAAAGCGGAAGGTGGGGTAATTTAAGATGCATTCCAATTATTCAATTTCTTCATGAACGAAAACAAATCACTTTCCCGGCTTGAAATGTTTAGTGATGGTGTATTTGCTATTGCCATCACACTTTTAATTCTTGAAATAAAAGTTCCACCCATTGATTCAATTCATTCTGTTAATGATCTTGTCAATGCGCTTGTTCATTTGTGGCCTTCATTCTTTGCTTTCTTTTATTCGTTTGGTGGCATTTTGGTTCAATGGATCATACATCACAATACATTTAATCACCTGGATAAAACTTCCCGTACTTTTTTATATACCAATGGTTTTTTGCTGCTCACCATTGTGTTTTTTCCATTCCCAACAGCCTTCCTGGCTGAATACATTAATACTGATTATGCCATGCCTGCAATTGTATTCTATGGCTTGGCAAGCGTCGTTAATTCATTTGCCTGGTTTTTATTTATTCGCTCTGTTCAAAAACCAAAACGACTATTAAATGATAAATTTTCCCATGAAGAGTATAACAAATTAAAATCAAGTAACCACTTTGCTTTTGCTGTTTACTCTTCTACGGCCATCCTGGCGATCTGGCTTCCTTACATTGCACTGATAATAAATATTGCAGTATGGATGCTTTGGATCTGGTTATCGCTAAAAGAGAAAGAATAGGACACTGAGAAATTAATTCGCATCCAACTACAGGGAATTATCATTTTATTCATTGACAATCGTCATTGTTTTTCATAGGTTCCATAGTTTATTTTGTAGAGTTCACCAAAGATCAAAACAATGGGACGGAAGTTTTTGCTTTTCTGCGGTGTATTTGCTTCCCTGCTTTACATCGCCATGAATATCTTCATTCCTCCTTTATATGAAGGATACAATTGGGTTACTCAAACAGTCAGTGAGTTGTCAGCAGTTGATGCACCAACAAGACCTTTATGGTTTGTGTTAGGTATAATTTATACCCTGCTTGTCGCTGCTTTCGGCTGGGGCATCTTTAAATTGGCAGGTGAAAAACGGTCGTTACGTATCGTGGGAATATTAATGTTCTTTAATGGTGTCCTCGGACTCACATGGTCACCCATGCATCAACGTGAAGTGTTGGCAACGGGTGGCGGAACTTTTACAGACACATGGCACCTCTTTATGGCTACAGTAACAGTGCTGCTCATGTTCCTCTCGATTGGTTTTGGTGCGGCTGCTTTGGGAAAAGGATTTCGTTTTTATTCTATCGCAACGATTATCGTTTTTATTGTGTTTGGGGTTTTGACCTTTGTAGAAGCTCCTAATGTCGATAAAAACGGACCAACACCCTATATAGGGTTGTGGGAACGTATCAATATTGCAGCTTTTATGGTTTGGATGCTTGTGTTTTCCAATATTCTTTTAGGGCTTGAAATGAGATCTTCATTAAATATCTCAAATAAAAATATGGCGGGAGAGAAACAAATATTCAGCAAACAAGATCATAAAACAAAAGAAACAGTTTAGTGATCGCCATGGGAGTTATAAGATCGATCATACAGATCATTCTTGGCATTAATGAGAATTGTTCTGTGCAAGGAGGATCAGTACAGGATCATTGATGTTAAAAAAAAATGATCAATCAGCTCGAAGTTTTATATATCCTTTCAAGCATTTTGTGCAACTCAGGATGATTTGCTCTTAATAACGCCGGTTGTTCGAAAAAATATTCTGAGATGACGGCAAAAAACTCTGAGGTATTAGTGGCTCCGTACATATCAATATCTGACCCATAAGTTCTCATTTGCACAATAGTTGAATTCATCATATTCCTCCATTGATCAGTGTATTTCCTTTCTAAAATTATTTCCGGAACGCCATCCATTGTGCCATCCATTTTATCTATCAGGTGTACGAATTCATGAATGGCGGTATTGTGGGCATCATTGTGATTAATAAATCCCTGCCTTAATTGCCATTTGGTAATGACCATTACATGTTGCAGGGCACCGCTACCCACCATGCCTGCGATATTTCGATCTGAACCTCCCTGGTCGAAATCGGCATTGAAAGCTCCGGGGTATACTAAAACTTCGTGCAGGTTTATATATTGCCAATCGGGAATAAAATAAACGGGAATAATCGCACCGGCAGCAATTAAAAGCCGGTCAATATCTTCTACAACAGCATTTACCCCTGTTATTTTCACAGCAGATAAAAAATGATCAACTCTTTTTTCAAATTTTTCTTTTCCTTCTTCATCAAGTTGCCGGTAAAATTTTACGTAATCTGTGAGTAACTCCTTGTGATTTTCTGGTAGTTGGCTGGTTCTTTTTGTTCTGCTTATTCTAAATACAAACAGGATTATTAAAATAATCAAAGCCAGGACAAATAATATCTGTAATGCTATCACCATAATAGGATGAAGATAAACTTTCTTCTTTTCAGGGCCGGTGAGTTGGATGAGATCCCACATCATTTACATGCCTATTGATGTTTGGGCCTTTACATGAAACTTACGCAGGACAATTTGAAATAAAACCATAGATATTTACGGTCCAGGCAGGTTTTATTGTCATTAACTTTGCCTTTTTGATATCGATAAACCATCTTAGCCATCCGCTATGAAAAAAATTCTAAGAAAAACCCTGAATATAACCGGCATTATACTTATTGCTCTTATTGCAGTTGCATTTCTGATCCCAGTTCTTTTCAAAAAGCAAATAACCACTCTTGTTAAAAAAGAGATCAATAAAGGCCTGGTAGCGAAAGTTGATTTTAAAGATGTAAGTCTTTCACTGTTCCGTCATTTTCCTAAAATATCTATTTCACTCGGGGAACTTTCTGTTGTAGGTACAAATGAATTTGCCAAAGACACGTTGATCGCTGCAAAAACATTGGAGGCATCTGTCAATCTTATCAGCGCCATTAAAGGGAAAGATATTAAGGTATATGGCGTATTCCTGGAATCACCCCGCATACATGCATTGATGAATAAAGATGGAAAGGCAAACTGGGATATAGCCAGGCCTGATAACGATACAACCGGTTTAACGGACAGCTCTCCTTCTGAGTTCAAAATGAATCTGCAGAAATATGAGATCAAGAACGGTTATCTATACTACAAAGATGAAACTGCAGATATAAGTACAGAGATCTCCAATTTCGATCATGAAGGCAGCGGCGATTTTACCGCAGATATATTTACACTGAAAACAAAAACAAAAGCTGACAATGCCGGGTTTATTTATACATCTATTCCTTATCTCAACAATGCAAAAGCCGAGATCGACGCTGATGTTCAAATAGACAACACTAATAGTAAATACACTTTTAAAACTGGATCGATCAAGCTGAATAACCTAACCCTGAATGCAGAAGGTTTTTTCCAGTTAGTAAATGACAGCACTTACAATATGGATATTAAATTCAAAACTCCTTCTAATGAATTTAAGGATATCCTTTCACTGGTACCGGGCATTTACAAAAAGGATTTTGATAAAATAAAAACAAGTGGGCAAGCTGCTTTTAACGGTTTCGTAAAAGGAACATATAGCCCGCAACAAATGCCTGCTTATGATGTGAACCTTGATGTAACAAATGGATTTTTCCAATACCCTGATCTGCCAAAGCCTGTGAAGAATATACAATTGGAGATCCATGCGAGTAACCCAGATGGCAAGGCGGATAATGCAGTTATAAATATTTCAAAAGGACATGTGGAAATGGATAATGAACCTTTTGATTTCAAATTATTGTTTAAAAACCCGGAGACCATAAAATACATCGATGCTGTTGCAAAAGGGAAACTGAATCTTGCTAATGTTACAAAGTTTGCAAAATTGTCCGGCGATACTAAACTTTCGGGTTTGGTTTGGGCGGATGTATTTGCAAAGGGAGCAATGGCTGCCTTAAAAGATCGGCAGGGAGATTTTACTGCCGGTGGTTTTCTTGATATTAAAAACCTTTTCTATTCATCTAATGCTTTTCCGCAACCAATTGAGAATGGCAATATGAAAGTAAATATTGAGAACAGCGGTGGTATTGCTGATAATACTTCTATTAATATTTCTTCTGCGCATATTGAAGTTGGTAAAGACCCGGTTGATTTTTCTTTACAACTGCAACACCCGATGACATCGGCTGATTTTTCAGGAACAGCAAAAGGAAGACTTACATTGGACAATATCAAACAGTTTACAAAGCTCGAACCCGGAACGATCATTTCAGGAATATTGAATGGTGATCTCAGTTTCAGTGGAAATAAAACTGCCATCGACAAAAAAGAATATGATAAGATCGCTGTTAATGGCACTGCTGGTGTAAACAATTTAAAATATGTCTCAAAAGATTATCCGACTGGTGTTACTGTTTCCAAAACCGAATTAGCCTTCAATCAAAAAACAGTTGAGCTGAAAGAACTGAACGGAAATTACCTGAATACAAATTTTACAGGTAATGGGACATTAAATAATCTCGTTGGATATACCATGCAGGATCAGCCATTGACAGGAACATTGAACATAGCAGCCGATAATATGGATCTGAATGACTGGATGGGCACAGATACTACGACAAGCACTGCAACTGCAACAATCGCAGAACCATTTATAGTTCCTTCCAATATTGATCTTACCATCCATACGAAAGCGCAGAAAGTAAAATATGATAAAGTAGATTATAACAATATCAACGGAACGGTTGTAGTGAAAGATGAAACGGTAAAATTGCAGAATGTAAAAACAGAAGCATTGGATGGAACAATTGCATTCACCGGTTCTTATTCTACTAAAACAAATAAAAAAGAACCAGCTATCAGCATGAGCTATGTTGTAAAGAATGTGAATGTGCAAAAAGCATTCTTTGCATTTAATACCATACAGGCCATCATGCCGATCGGTAAATTCCTTGCGGGAAAGCTTAATTCAGAACTGACGATGACAGGAAATCTTGGAGGCAATATGATGCCTGACCTCAAAACATTAACTGGAAAAGGGAACCTGTTATTGATCGAAGGATTGTTGAAAAATTTTGCCCCGGTAGAAAAATTAGCTGCTGCCCTGCAGATAGACAGGTTGAAATCGATCACCATAAAAGATTTTAAGAATTATATTGAATTCGCCAATGGCAAAGTCTTAGTAAAGCCATTCAACCTGAAAGTTGAGGATATTGAGATGCTAATAGGAGGGATGCATGGTTTTGATCAGTCACTTGATTATATAATTGAAATGAAAGTGCCGCGAAAATATCTAGGTAATGAAGGAAATAATTTGGTGAATGGTCTCATAACACAGGCAACAAGCAAGGGCATTCCTGTAAAACTTAGCGAGATGGTCGATCTCAGCGTAAAAATGGGTGGAACTGTTACTAGTCCTTCCATAAAAATTGATCTGCAAAAAGTAGTTGGTGATGCCGCAGATGAATTGAAAGAACAGGCAAAGGATTTTGCACAACAAAAAATTGACAGCGCTAAAGCAAGGGCAAAAGATTCATTGAATGTGGTAAAAGACAAGGCGAAAGAAGAAGTGAAGGAGAAATTACTGGAGCAGCTATTTGGTAAGGATACAACAAAAACAAATGATCCTGCAGATACATCCAAAAAGAAGGCTGATCCTGGTATTAAGGATAAGATCAAAAATATTTTTACGAAGCCTAAAAAGCCTGCAATCGATACAACAAAGAAAGGCTGATCCAGGTTTATAGTTTATGGTTTTAGTTTTTAGTTGTCATCTATTGTATTCTATTCATCGTCCCTTGTGTCACTCACTTGTACTGCAACAACCCGATCGCTATCGGGTCTATTCAACATTTGTTGCAGCAGCCTACCCTGGGCGAGGCGGAGGGCCCGGTAATTCTATCCGGCATTTTTTTAGATATTCGGTCAGC
>Ga0184625_10001375_pt1 | contig 10124 bp, 11 predicted proteins | sample PLM3_30_b1_FD_133151 | JGI IMG/M metagenome (GOLD analysis project Ga0184625, IMG submission 133151) | Groundwater sediment microbial communities from an aquifer in East River, Colorado, USA - PLM3_30_b1 | ecosystem: Environmental > Terrestrial > Soil > Riparian zone | place: USA: East River... | reverse complement strand
GTCGCCTGCGTGTTGCCGTTCAACCCGGGACTGGCGGCCGCGTCCCAGCAGATCGTGCTGAACCTCAACGCGGTCCTGGTGAGCGTTTATGGCGCGCACGGTGTCGAGGTGGCCGACGTGGCCGGTGCTTTTGCTGTCGCGAATCTCGCCGCCAGTGCGCAGGCTGCGGCCACGTGGACCTGGTTCTGCCACCCGCAGCATTTCGGCAATGTTCATCCCAACAGCGCGGGCTACCAGGTCATCGCAGAAGCGTTCCTCGACGTCCTAGGCCCCTGACCTGGCCAGCCAGAAGGGTCCGCCCTGACGCAGCACCAGGGTGTGCCCCGATGAATCCGCCGACGAGTGCCGGCACGGGCTCGCCATATCAACGATCACGGCCGTGGAGTTGGCCCAGGCCGGCGTCTCGGGCGCGCGCGATGGCTTGGGCGCGGTCGGCGACGGCGAGTTTGGCGAAGATGTTCGAGACGTGGTTGCGTACGGTCTTGTCGCTGATGCTGAGCCGGCCCGCGATCGTCGTGTTCGATTGGCCGTGGGCGAGCAGGTCAAGGATGTCGTGTTCTCGGTCGGTCAATTGGGGAAAGGCCAGTGGCACTCCGGTCGGTCGCCGCCGCGAGCATCGCCCGCATCGTCATGGAAATACGCGCCAGCCGCGTCGCCGCCCCGACTTCAGAGCGCACAGCCGTCGCGCCTGCAATCGACGGGTAGCGTTCAGTTATGGCGTCTGAATCTGTGCACCGCAACGTCACCGTGGAGCGCGACGCGCCCGGTCGGTTCACCATCATCAACAGCCGAGGCGGCCGGCTCACCATAGGCACCGGCGGCGACGTCGACTTCTCACCGACGGAACTGCTGCTCGCCGCGATCGGCGGTTGCACGGCGATCGATGTCGATATCCTCACGTCGCGTCGGTCCGAGCCCGACGCGTTTGAGGTACGCGTCGATGCCAACAAGGTGCGCGACGCGGACGGCAACCGACTCACCGATATCGAGGTGACGTTCCGCGTCGCGTTTCCCGCCACGGCGCAGGGCGATGAGGCCAGGGAATTGCTGCCGATCGTCGTGAAGAAGTCCCACGACCGGCTGTGCACGGTGAGCCGGACCATCGAGATCGGCACACCCATCGCCAACCGGATCGAGCCGTAGCAGCCGGAGACTCCCATCAACTACGAGGGCATCACGATTCCGGGCATCGCTGCGGTTGTGGGCAGCCGAACGCTCTGTCCATGGTGGAAGAAGTCGGTCGGGTCGTAGCGTGCCTTGACCTGTTGGAGGCGCGAATAGTTGGTCCCGTAATACGCGGCCGGCCAGTCATACAGATCCTCGTCCGCATAATTCTGATAGACCTCGCCGGAGAGGAACGGTCTCAGCGCCGCGGCGAGGCCGTCGACCCAGGCGATGTTGGCGTCCGTCTCCTCGTTACGTTCCCACAACGAGATTATGGAGATGTAGAACAGCGATGCCCGGTGCACAAAGGCCGTCGCATCGGCAGGTACGCGGGCGATTGCGCCGCCGCCGAGCAGGTCGAAGCGCGCCATCGAGTACCCCGACGGTATCCGCCGGAACCAGTCCACGATGTGTGCGAATGCGTCGTCGTCGAACCCGTCGTCGCGGACGTAGCCGCCGCGCCACTTCGACTGCAGACCGTAAATGATCTCCTCGCCCAGGGACTGCTGCAGGTCGTAGTACGAGGTGGGTCCGAAGGTGTCGAACAGCGGCTGCCCGAGCGACCGGATGGGCGCCAGCTGCGCCTCCGCGTCGGACGGCGGGCCGACGTACAAGCCGTAGATCACCACGACCTTCTCGCCCTCGGGGTACGGGTCGGTCGTGAGCAACAGGTACAGCGAGAGGCGATCGTCCTCGCGCCCTACGTACAGATCGCGGTAGGCGCGGAAAACGGCCTCCGCCTGTTCGATCGGCCATGCGATCAGACCACCGATGACAGTCTTGGGTACGGAGTCGAGGCGATACTTCAGGCGGGTCACCACGCCGAAGCTGCCGCCGCCCGCGCCCCGCAGCGCCCACAACAGGTCCGGGTTCTCCTCCTCGGCCGCCCGCAGCACACGCCCGTCGGCATCGACCATCTCGGCTTCGAGGATGTGGTCGCAGCCCAGACCGAAGCGACGGCCCAGCAGCCCGTACCCGCCACCCAGGCTGTAGCCGGCGTTGCGCACTGAAGGGCAATCGCCACCCGGACCGGCATAGCCGTGCGGCAACCCCGCCTCACCGGTGGTCGCGACGTCGACATAGGTGACGCGGTCGAGGTCACGCCAGCCACAGCCCGCCCCGACGACCGCCGTGGCGGCGAGCGGATCGAAGTCCACCCCTCGTATCGACCCGGTATCGACCACAAGCCCCCCGTCAACCAAGGAGAAGCCGCAGGCGTGGTGGCCACCGCCCCTGATGGAGACCGGCAGACCGGCGTCGCGGGCGAAGCGCACAGCCTCGACCACATCGTTGGTGTCGCTGCAGCGGCACAGAATCGCCGGTCGCGTCTTGATGCGGGTGTTGAACAGTACGCGGGCGCCCTCATACCAAGGATCCGACGGAGTGACGATGACGCCTCGGAACTTGCTGCGAAGGGTGGAAAGATCAGGGCGCACCGGACATCCTCGTCTGTTGGGCCGGGGTTACTGCCCGGGTCGCATGCCGACCGAGGTCGCGGACCCCAAAGGGATGAGGGACCGTGCCATTGTCCATGGACATGCTCGAAGGGCGCAGCCCCGTTCCCACTGCCCCGGGTTCCGCGTGGGGTGCGCGGGCGACGTCACCGGCACGACGCCCGCATCCCCCATCAGCGACTTCCACGGAATCCAGGCGCTGAGGCGTTGTTTCAACGTCTCAGGCCAGCTAGACTAAAGGTATGACGATCGCCGCGTGGCCTGTGGTGGATAGGCACCGCGTCGTGCACGCCTACAAGCCTGGCGAGCCTTCCGCAGCGGAGGGTCCATTCCGGACGTTGCGAGGGCACGCGTGGGCAAGCTCCGGGGTACGCGTTACCCGCCGAGCCGGTGGACATCTGGTCGGCCAGCTGACGGTCTTCAGCTCACTCAACGTCGAATCCGCTCGGCTGGCGCGGCACGGGAACCTCGACGCCGCGGTGCGTGTGGCCCGCGCGGCGGCCACGTTGGAAGCTGGACCTGAATTCACCCGGCTCCAGCGCATCCTGTCTGATCTGCCCGGCCACGATGCAGAGCGCGTAGTTGAAGGAGTGATGCCCGAAGCTGCGCCGGCTGCGCTTGCCGGGGCACTCAAGGCGGTCGCTCGGCGCACCGAGCGATTGCGTGCCGGTGAGTCGATTCTGGCGACGTTGGCGGAAGTGATCGCGGGCCGGATCGCAGAAGTTCACGAGGGGTACGTAGTGCTGGTTCGCGTAACCGGTCCCGCGACGATGGTCCCCCGGTGGATGGCGGTCGCCGCACAGCGTGACAAGGTCGGGGAGCTTCTTGCCTTGGTGATGGACAAGCTCGACAATGCCAGCGCGGTCGTCGAGGCGGTGCCCGCCATCGATGTCGATGAGGACGCGGTGGAACGCGCGTTCACCCCTTTTGGTCGCGGTGATGTGCGGGTGCGTGACCTCACCAGGGCGGACGAGCGCCTGCTGGCCGGTGAACCACAACCGCTGCGGATTCTTGTGCCGGTACTGATCAACGGATGAGCGAACCCGGGTGGCGCGTCCGCTCCGGACGGCCCGCCGATGGTGATCTGCTCGCGTCGTTCACCTGCGCAGACGCCGCGGTCGGCTGGCAGGTCGAGGTGGAGCAGTTTATCCGTAGCCAACTGATCAATTGGACCTTCGACCCGCACGCCCAGAGCGGCGACCCTCGATTGCTGCTGGCATTCGTCACGGCGACCAACGAGCTGTTCGGGGTGGCCGCGCACGAGCGGGTGACCCTTCAGGGCGGCGACGGCGCTCGGTTCAACGCCACCAAACTTGAACTGCTCGCCATCGTCACACCGTGGCAAGGCCGACGTTTCCGCACCGGCGAACGGGCCAGCGACGTACTCATGTCCACGGTCATGACCGATATCTCGGCTCGGGTACCGCCGCGCGACGCCCGCGTATTCGCCCTTGTCCACGAAGACAACGAGCGAAGCATCGCGCTGTGTCGCCGACATGGGCTCGTTGACGAGATGAGCCGCCCACACCCGGATTACCGCAGGCTCGTCACGCTGCACAAACCTCGGGCCACAGATCGCGCTCGATCCTGACGCGATCGATCCTCGGTCTGTTCACGCTCAGATGTCGGTGCCAGGGTGAGCACATCAGGTTCAGGCGAGCGCCCGACGCCTCTCTTGCAGGAAATCACGCTCGGTCGCGTTCTCGGTGCGGGCGATGGCGGCGTCGTACGCCGTCGCCGCCTCGGCGTTGCGGCCCAGGCGTCGGAGCAGGTCGGCGCGGATGGCGTGGAACAGGTGGTAGCCAACAAGGTCGAGCCCGTCGACCAGGGTAAGCGCCGAATCCGGCCCCTCGACCTCGGCCACCGCGACGGCGCGGTTAAGAGCCACGACCGGGCTCGGCGCGAGCGAGAGAAGCTGGTCGTACAGCTGCAGGATCTGCCACCAGTCCGTGGCTGCCGCGGCCGGCGCGTCGCTGTGTACGGCGTTGATGGCCGCCTGGATCTGGTACGGCCCGGGCTGGTCGCGCCGGAGGCATCGCCGCACAATGGCCTGGCCTTCGTCGATGAGAGCGCGATCCCAGAGACCGCGGTCCTGGTCGGCCAGCAACACGAGATCGCCACCCCCGGTCGTACGGGCGGCCCGACGCGACTCGATGAGCAGCATGAGCGCGAGCAGCCCCTCGACCTCCGGTTCGTCGGGCATGAGCTCGACCAGAAGTCGGCCGAGGCGGATTGCCTCCGTGCACAGATCCTCGCGGACAAGCCGATCGCCCGAGCTCGACGCATAGCCCTCATTGAAGATGAGGTAGACCACGGCCAGCACGGCCCATAGGCGATCCGGGAGATCGGCCTCCTTCGGGACGCGGTACGGGATGCGCGCGTCGCGGATCTTTCCCTTGGCTCGGACCAGCCGCTGGGCCATGGTCGGCTCGGGGACCAGGAAGGCGCGCGCGATCTCCGCGGTCGTCAGCCCGCCCAGAAGGCGCAGCGTCAACGCGACCTGGATGCCGGTGCCGAGCGCTGGGTGGCAGCACGTGAAGATCAGGCGCAGCCGGTCGTCGCGCACGGCGCCCTCCTCATCGACTGGCTCATCGCGAGCCAGCAGCAGGGCCGCCTGGGCGTGCCGGTCCGCACGGGACGCCTCCCGGCGAAGGCGGTCAATCGCAGCGTTGCGGGCGGTGGTGATGATCCATCCCGCCGGGGTCGGGGGCAGCCCACTGTACGGCCATCGCTGCACCGCCGATGCGAACGCCTCCTGGACCGCGTCCTCGGCGATGTCGATGTCACCGAAGGCGCGGACCAGGACGGCTACCGCGCGGCCGTACTCCTCGCGGAACACACGGTCGATCTCCGAGACCGCCAGCACCGGCACGCCGCGATCAGCCCTCGGCCTCGCCCCGGAACGGCCGCACCTCGACCGGCAGGGTAGTCGCGCGGGCCAACTTACCGGCCCATTCAAGCGCCGCGTCGGGGTCCGGTGCCGAGATGACGGTGAACCCGCCGAGGTGCTCCTTGCCCTCCGCGAACGGGCCATCCGTCACCAGCACTTCACCATCCTGAACTCGCACCACGGTGGCTGTGCTCGCCGGGTGCAGACCCGCGTGGAAGACCCATGCGCCAGCGGCCTTCATCTCCTTGTTCAGGGTGTCGAGGTCGCCCATGATCTTCTGCAGGACCTCGGGCGGAGGCGTGGGTCCGTCGGGCTGATAAATGCTGAGCAGGTACTGCGTCATCTGGCGTTCCTCCGTAGCGTCTCGACGTTGTTTAGCACATAGTCCGGCCCCAGAACCGAAGGGTTCTGGGGCCGGGATCGGAGGGTCGGAGGTAGCGTCAGGCCACAGTGAGGGCCGTGTCGTCGATCACGAACGAGGTCTGGAGCGAGACGTCCTCAACGCCCAGGAACCTGAGGGTGACAGTCTGGCCGGCAAAGGACGCCAGGTTGAACGACTTCTGGCTGTAGCCGGCCGCTTTGTTGAGGTTGCTGTAGGTCGCCAAGGTCGTCGTCGCCCCGGCAATGACCTGCACCCTCAGCGTGTCGTACGCGATGGTCGTCGTCGTTTCACTCGAGTCGATGTGCAGCCAGAAGGTCAGGGAGTACGAGGCGCATCCAGCTGGCAGTGTCACGGTCTGACTCAGTGTGTCGGTGTGCGACGTACCGTAGCCGTCCAGCCATGCGTTCCAGGTGCCGGAACGCGGCGGCTGGCCGCTGGAGGCCCACTGTCCAATCACGCCAGAGCTGGCCGTCCAGGACGTGTTGCCCGACTCGAAGCCGGGGTTGGCTAGCTTCTGGCCGGGGCTGGCACATCCGCCGCCGCCACCCGTCACGGTGAGCGAGAACGGCGCGGTGTGCGTGGCCGATGTACCGGTGCCCGTGATCGTCACCGGGTAGGTGCCGGCGGGCGTGGACGTCGAGGTGGTGATCGTCATCGTCGAAGAGCCGCCGGAGGTGACCGACGACGGGTTGAACGACGCGCCCGCCCCAGACGGAAGACCGCTGGCGGACAGGCTCACTGTTTGGGCGCTGCCCGACGTGGTCGCCGTGCTGACGGTGGCGGTCACGGAGCCGCCGGCGGCGGTCGAGCGGGAGGTCGGCGAGACCGCAATGGAGAAGTCGTTCACCGGCGGGGTGCCGTTGACGACGAAGAGCAATCGGTTCGGCGATCCGGTGCCCGGGTTGGAGATGACGCCGGTCGTGGCGTTGTTGACCAGTGAGTCGCGCACCTGCTGCGGGGTGAACGAGGGATTCTGAGCGAGCACCAGGGCCGCGGCACCGGCGACGTGGGGTGTCGCCATCGACGTACCACTGATCGTGTTCGTGGCCGTGTTGCTGGTGTTCCATGCCGAGGTGATCGACGAACCCGGGGCGAAAATGTCCAGGCAGGTGCCGATGTTGGAGAACGACGACCGGGCATCCGTGGTGGTCGTCGAGCCCACCGTGATCGCGTTCGGGACGCGAGCCGGCGACCTGTTGCAGGCGTTGGCACCATTCTCGTTGCCCGCCGCGACCGCGTAACTCACGCCGTCGGCGATCGAGTTCGTCACGGCGCTGTCTATCGCGGTGTCGATGCCGCCACCAAGGCTCATGTTCGCCACCGCCCGCTCACCCGGGTCGTGGTCGCCGGTGACCCAGTCGATGCCGGCCACGACCTGCGCGGTGGTGCCACTGCCGGCGTTGTTGAGGACCCGGACACCGACGAGCGTGACACCCTTGGCGACGCCGAAGGAGGTGCCGCCGATAGTGCCGGAGACATGCGTGCCGTGTCCGTTGCCGTCATCAGCACTGCCGCCGTCGATCGCGTCGAATCCGGTCACCGCTCGGCCACCAAAGTCGTTGTGGCTGAAACGGATGCCGGTGTCGATGACGTACGCCCGCACGCCACTGGCCGTGGTGGGGTAGGTGTAGCTGTTGTTCAGCGGCAGGTTGCGTTGGTCGATGCGGTCCAGTCCCCAGGACGGTGTGGGTGACTGCGTGGCCGAAATGCTGTAGATCCCGTTCTGCTGGACGTACTCTACGGCCGGGTGAGCGGCGAGCCGGCGCGCGGCGGCCTCGCCGAGCGAGACCTCGAAGCCGCGCAGCGCGTGTCGGAACGTACGGCGGACAGCGCCGCCGTAGGTACCGGTGAGACCACGGGCAGTGGCGTCGACACCGTCGCGTTGAAGTGCAGCGGTGTTCTTGAGTACAACGATGTAGCTACCGGCGACGGCTGTGGTTCCAGCCGGACGGATGTCACCGCCCGGCGGCGCCGCGGAAGCAGTGGACGCGCCCGCGAGGGCAAAAGCGACGAGGGTGGCGGTGGTCAACGCCCCGGCTGCGAACCAGCGGCGGTGTCTACTTGGGACTGTCATCTCCCATTTCCTCCCCTTCTGCGTCGGATCGTTCGCCCAACGACTTGTGGCGTTAAACGAACGTCGATTTGTTGGAGAGGTTAGGGCCTTACAGTCTGTGCCAACAGATATTGAAGTTCATGCCGATAGCTGGTATAAGGGGCCGCGTGGCGGGGTGGCCTCGGCTCAATCCCGCCCGGCGAAGAAGTTGACGACGCCAGCGACGACAGTCGCTGCGCCGAAAAGCATGGTGGCCGCGCCGGTCAGGCGCGCGGAACGCACCATTCGCGACATCTGGGGCGCCTGCTTGGGCCAGAGAAAGGCTCGATTGAATCGATTGAATCGATTGTCACGAGTCAGGCGGGCATGCTCGGTCGCGACTCCAAACAGATCCGCGGCCCAGATCAAGCCAAAGCCCATGATCAGAAGACCAAAGCACACGGCGCCTAGACCACCGCGAGCACGCTGCGACCTCCTTCACCCGTCCCCTGTGGCCGCGGAAGCTCGGAACTCACTGTAGGCGGATCGCGCGGTCGGCGCCGCTCTCAAGCAGCTCCTTCAGGTTCCGGTAGCTCATCGGCGCCCCCTTCTGTGCCTGCTTGCGCACGACCGGCAGCAGCGGCTTGCCGATGCCGTGCCCCTCGAAGTCGAGTGCGATCGTGACTCGCGACCACGCGCCATCATTGAGAGGCTCGACGGTGAGTTTCACGTGTGGCCTGATCGGTCCATCGACACCGTGGACGGCCCAGCTCCTAGGTGGACTGATCTCCGTTATCTGTTGCGTCATCGTCCGCTCGACGCGGCCGATCCGCCGAGTTGTGGTGAACCTCGATCCCACGCTCAGCGCGCGATCCCCTGCTATGCGTACGCTCACGACGTCCTTCTGCCACTCCGCGAACCGCGACGGATCGGTGACATACGCGAAGACCTCTTCCGGCGTACGGGCGATTTCGATGGTGGAGACTATCGGGGGCATGGCTCCTCCTGCTTGTCACATCGCCCGGGTTTGGTTCGTCATTGTTATTCCTCATTGACTGACGAGACAACCGACGGCGCAGCCGCACGAACACCCGGCGGGGCGACCGTGCATGGCGCGCGGATCAACTCCAATAGATCGTTGACGGTAGTCGCGGTGAGCCCGACGGACCCAGGTTTCGAGTTGGCCGATGTCTGTGCATTCGGTGATGCGCGCCCGGGCGTCATCGGCACGTCGATATCGCGGGCAGCGAGGATCCTGAGCAGCAACCCCTCGGCCCTTCCCAGGGCTCGGTACTTGTCGGCGAGGTTCCGCAGGAAGTCGCTGCGGAACTCGGGGTACGCGGAGTTTGCCATCAGTCCTCACGCCTGAGGCTGGGGGAATCAGATCAGGAGTCGAACAGGTCGTTCACGCTGGTCGCGATGGCGGCTCGGCGGACCCACGTTTCGAGTTGATCGAGGTCTGTGCAACCGGTGATCCGCGCCCGGGCGTCAACGGGCACGTCGATATCGCGGGCATCCAGAACCATGAGCACCGCCGCAGCCTCCCCTTCGGCTCGGCGCTTGTCGGCGAAGTTGCGCAGGAAGTCGCTGCGGAACTCGGCGTTCGCGGTGATCGACATCAGTAATTCCTCCAGATCATGTTGGGCCGCCTCCGGCAGGCCCGCGAACACAAGGTCATAGTACAGCCACTCATGGTCCTCATCGACCTTCCGCAACGCCGCCAGCAACGCCTGGAGAACCTCTCTCCTACCGGGTTGGCCACCGTGGGCCAGCGCTGAGAGCACCGTCAACTCCGGGTTTGCGGCTCGCCACCGCTGGATCGGTAACCACCGGACCCGCCTCGCTGGTCAACCGGAGCGCGATCGGCCCAGTCTCTTATGGACTGTCCTCTATGGATCTCCAATTCGAGCGTGGACCTCCAGTTGCCCGCTACCGAATACTCCGTTCCGGCAGGTGGGTGTCGGTCAGTTCCTCGGCGAGTGCCCATAGTCGGGCGCCGGTCGCGTCGTCACGCATCCGCCGGTTGAGCCGGGCGACGCGGGTCGGGCCGACCAGCTCCATAAAGCCGTTCGGGCCGTAGTAGCCGCCGTTTACCGCGTCGACGCTGGTGGCGGCGTAGAGCATCGGCTCGGTGCCACGTTCAACACCCTGCGACGGCAGCAGCGGCAGCCCGGTGCCGGGCGCGCGGCGTGGCTTGTCGCG
>Ga0184625_10001374_pt1 | contig 10133 bp, 12 predicted proteins | sample PLM3_30_b1_FD_133151 | JGI IMG/M metagenome (GOLD analysis project Ga0184625, IMG submission 133151) | Groundwater sediment microbial communities from an aquifer in East River, Colorado, USA - PLM3_30_b1 | ecosystem: Environmental > Terrestrial > Soil > Riparian zone | place: USA: East River... | reverse complement strand
GAGGCGCGCGATCGCCTCCTGCGCGCCCTCCTCCTGGCCCTCGGTGTGGGACAGACCAGATTTCCGCGGCGCAACCGTCAATATTGCGATACTGCCCGCAATGGGTCGTTGACGGCAGGGGCCACCCTCGCGGCGTAAAATGCCGCCAAAGAGTTTGGGCATCTTATTAGCAGCCTTTACAAGGTTCTAATGGTCGAGGGCAGCGGCATCGCTTACATCAAAACCGTTTGCGACTATGTGAATTTGAACCCGGTGCGTGGCTCGTCGCTGCTTCCCTCAGAGCTGATCCAGAGAACTCTTCCCTCAGCCTTTACGCCTGCGCCGCGATGGCATACCGCGAAACGCTGACGGCAAGCGCCGTTAAAGGCTTAAAAACGGTCGCGCAGTGAATCCAGTCTCCCAGGCAATGAGGGTTAGAGCCTCAAATCCCTCCTCGCGGCGAGCACCCTTACTGTTGCGCTAGCAGTTCCCCTTGCCGGGTGTGCATTTGGGTTTCTACCAACTGGTCAGCGCCCTGCCGTGCGCATACGCAAAAAAAAGGCAGGAACTTTCGTTCCTGCCTGCATAGCGCAGTAAACTTTTTAGTAAATCAACTCGCCTAGCTGAGCTTCCTGCGAAGCAAGCCCAATCCAGAGAGCGATGCACCCAACAGCATGGCTGTTACACCGCCATCCGGCACGGTGTTGGTAATTCCCGCCGGCGTCCTGATATTCTGCTGAGCCGCGTTCGGTGTCCCTGCCAGATCTCCACTTTGAACAATGTCCTGCGAGTAGAAGTTGGCAAGCCCGCCCGCCCCAGTCATGGGTGAGTCGAGAACGAGATTGAAAGTAGCAAAAGGTAACGCCATGTTGCCGTTAGCAGTAAATGTGATTACTACGTCCAACACAGATGGGTTATTGGGCTGAAACCCTGGAAGTCCAAAACTGGGCCCAACGTTCTGCGTGTTGTCGAGAGTAAATGCGATCCCCGGAGTAAAGGTGAAACCCGTAATCAAAGAACCCGTTGTCTTCAGGGCACCAAAATCGTTGAGGTTAAAAGATGTTGGCTGCGTGGAGCTTATGCTGGTGTTTGCAAAAATGATCGGGTAAGTCCACAACGTACCGCCCGAACCGTCAGGTGCAGTCGTGATTGGGCCAACCGAGATCGTATTGGCATTTGCAGAGAGACCTGTCAGAGCAAGCACCCCCGCGCTGACCAGAAACATGTACTTATTTTTCATAGTGGTAACCTTCTTCTCAGATAACTGTTTACTGAACCGAGAAAGAGGATAGCTATCATCGTGCCACCGTAAATACGCTGTCTCATAAAGCGCATTATCACCTTCATTGTAAATGACTTACGCATCAATTAATTAAGGAATAACTTGTGCGGGACCGATCAAAAGTGTAAGGTTTCCCAGGCGGTTTCCTGTTTTGAGAGCCGGCTAGATTTCAAAAGTAGCTTTCAGACTGGTAGTTACGTCTTTTCGCAAGACTCTGTAAATAATACCGATCCGATCCCGGGGACTTCCATTGGTTAGAAAAAATTATTTTAAGCGCTTGAAACAGTAGAGCGCTAAGTTCACCCTTTTTAAAGGATGGGAAGCCCCCTAGTTCGGTATTCTGGCGCAATCTACCTTGCGATGAGTCGGGTAGATCGCCCGGAACCGATCTTCACCGACGAGCATGACCCCAATCTGTTTTTGGAGACGCTAGTTGAGGCTTGCGAGAAGACGGATTGGCAGATTCCTTCCTGGTGTCTGATGAATAACCACGTTCACTTAGTGGTCGAGAAGCCTCGGGCCGACCTGGTCGACTGCATGAAATGGTATCTGGGCACCTATACCAGCCGGTTCAACCGCCGGCAGAAAGTGTTTGGTCATCTCCTTAAAGGCCGTTACAAGGCTCTGCTGGTCGAGGGCAGCGGCAACGGTTACCTTAAAAACGTTTGCGACTATGTGCCTCTGAACACGCGGCGTACGTCGTCGCTGCCGCCCCAAGAACCTATCCAAAACTACCCATGGGGCAGCCATAGGTCTTATCGGCCGGCGCGAGGCGGGATCTAGTCAGTGTGTCCCGCCGGGCGTACACGAAAAAAGGCAGGAACTTACGTTCCTGCCTGCATAGCTCAATAAACCTTTTTAGGAGGTCAGCTCGCTTAGCTGAGTTTCCTGCGAAGCAAGCCCAATCCAGTCAGCGCTGCACCCAATAGCATGGCTGTTAAACCGCCATCCGGCACGGTATTGGTAATTCCCGCCGGCGTTCTGATATTCTGCTGAGCCTTGTTTTGCGTCCCTGCCAGATCTCCACTTTGAACAACGTCCTGCGAGAAGAAGTTGGCAAGTCCGCCCGACCCAGTGAGGGCCGTGTCGAGAACCAGATTGAAGGTAGCAAAAGGTAACGCCATGTTGCCGTTAGCAGTAAACGTGATTACTACGTCCAGCACACCCGGGTTGTTGGGTTGAAAGCCTGGAAGTCCGAAATTAGGGCCACTAGTCTGCGAGTTGTCGAGAGTAAAAGCGATCCCCGGAGTGAAGGTGAAGCCCGTACCCAAAGCACCCGTTGTCTTCAGGGGACCAAAATCGTTGAGGTTAAAAGACGTTGGCTGCGTGGAGCTTATGGTGGTGTTAGCAAAAATGATCGGGTAAGTCCACAACGTACCGCCCGACCCGTCAGGTGCAGTTGTGATCGGACCAACCGAGATAGTATTGGCATTTGCAGTCAAACCTGTGAGAGCAATCACCCCCGCACTGACTAGAAACATGAACTTGTTTTTCATAATTGCTAACCCTTCTTTTCAAATACAGTTTACTGAACCGAAAGAGGGAATAGCTTGCACCGTGCCAACGCTGATTTGCTGTTTCATAGAGTGCATTATCGCTTTCATTATAAAGGGCTTGCGCACCAAATTAATTACGGGACAACTTTTGCGGCACCGATTAAAAGTGTAAGGTTTACCAGACGCGTTTCCTGTTTCGAGAGCAACCTCGATTTCAGAAGTGACTTGTAGACTGGTAGTTACGCCTTCTCGCCGGATTCTGTAAATAATGCCGACGCTTTCCAGCAAGCTAAGAGACAAGGCAGGTTTTAGCCCAAGTGTCTGCAGGTTAGGGATTTTCCAATCCATTACTTCCTCTGATCCGGTCCCCTCCGCTTCAAACGGAGGACTCCAATTCCCAATTCGGCCGAATATCCGCGTCCAGAGCCATCCCAACCTCTCCAGCGAGGATCTTCCGTTCCGCCAAAATGCCAATCATAGCGGCGTTATCGGTGCAGAGAGGCTTCTCAGCTAACCTAAGTCTGAGTCGCCGACGCTGGCAAGCCTTGTCGAGGCTTGCCCGGAGTGCGGAATTGCACGTCACACCACCTGATGCGGTAATACAGCCCACTCGTAACCGACTTGCGGCCGCTATAGTTTTGGTCACCAGGACTTCCACGATGGCAGCCTGGACGCTCGCACATAAATCGCTCGTCGCAGTCGCGCTCTCCGCCTTCTCGGGATGATCGCGAAGATGGTAGCGCACTGAGGTCTTGAGCCCACTGAAGCTGAAATCGTGATTCTGCTCGCTCATCAGCGGACGTGGAAACTGGTGTGCGTTTGGATTTCCATGCGCGGCCAGGCGGTCAATAATGGGGCCTGCTGGGTACGGGAGGCGAAGCAGTTTACCCACTTTATCAAAGCATTCGCCCGCCGCGTCGTCCAGCGTGGAGCCCAAGAGGCAGTGTCTGCCTTCAGCAGCCACGTGCACGAGCATCGTGTGTCCACCGCTCACAATCAGCGAAATGTTGGGCTCGAAAACAGAAAAGTCCGCGGTTGGCGGGGACCCGGAAATCCAAGGAGAATATAGATGAGCTTCGTGGTGATTTACCCCCACGAACGGAATTCTTAGTGCGTAAGCAAATGCCTGGGCAGCTTTCAACCCGGCCATTAATGCGCTTGGCAATCCAGGTCCTTGGGTGGCAGCCACCGCCTTTACTTGATTCAAAGCGACCCCGGCTTCCTCCAGCGATTTTCTCGCCGAGGGAAGTAGATTGCGCAGATGCTCACGAGCAGCCAGTTCGGGAACTACGCCACCGTATTCTTCGTGCAAGAGAATCTGGGAAGAAACGGCGTTGCTCAACACGCGTCCGTTATGAACAAATGCCACGCTTGTCTCATCGCAGGAAGTTTCGAATGCCAAAATCATGCAGACGATATAGGTCGGTGCGGGCGCTGGTGAAACAGCAGCAGAGAATTAGAGCTGCATTCTGTGGCCTGGCCCAGATCGCCTTTAGTGATGCCGCTAATATTACTTTGCGCTTTAGCGTTTAGACTTTAGCCTTCTGAGCAACGTTACCCAAACCTAGCGAGCTTCGGCCAGCTTCTTGGAAGTGTCCAGAGACCGATTTTCTGCGGCGGCGGCACGCTGCTTGAGCAAATTCTCGCCTTTGAGTAAATCGATCGCGCTTTCGAGCTGCAGATCCCGCACTTCTTGAACGCGAGCTCGAGTCTGAGGATCCAAGCTTTCTAGCCCACCCGGCCCACTTGCCAGTTGAATATCGCGGTCGTCGTCGTCGCTCATCGCGACCGTAATGTCCGGAGTGATCCCTTGTTCATGTATCACCTTATGACTCGGGGTGTAATACTTGGCTGTTGTCAAGCGGAGCGCAGCACCGTCGGGCAAAGGCATAATGCTCTGTACGGAACCTTTACCAAAGGTCTTCTCGCCGATGATGACCGCCCGCTTCAGGTCCTGCAAGCAGCCTGCAACAATTTCAGAAGCGCTGGCACTTCCCAAGTTCACAAGCACTACCATCGGCATGTTCTTGAGAATATCCCCTTTGCCCATGGCGTGACGCTCTGTGTTCTGGCTCCGGTTGCGGCCTTCGGTCCTGACTACCAACTGACCACGAGGCAGAAACTTCTCGCACACGTCAACTGCCTGATCGAGTAAACCGCCGGGATTCCAGCGCAGGTCAAGGATAAAGCCTTGCATCCCTTGGGCCTTTAGTTTCTTGATGGCGTTCTCCAACCCATCGCTGGTTTTCTCCCCAAACTGCACCAACCGCACGTAACCAATCTTGTTCTCGCTCAGGGGAAACTCCTTCTTGCCATTAATATCCTTCACCATGTCGACATTAATTACGGACCGGGTCACCGTGACCTGTTTCGTGATACTTGTGCTCGGACGAAACACCGTCAGCTTCACTTCTGTTCCAGGATCACCTCGCAGTTGCTTCTTAGCGTCATCGACAGGCATCTTTTCCGTGCTCTTGCCGTCGATCTCCACGATTCGGTCTCCGGGCAAGACACCTACCTTGAGCCCGGGGCTATCATCCAGCGGGGCTACGACTATCACGAATCCGTCCCGCATGGAAATCACCAAACCGACGCCGCCAAACGCACCTTGGGTATCATCCTGAAGCTCCTTGTACTTGTAGGGCTCCATGAATTCGCTATGGGGATCCAGGGTGTTGAGCATCCCTTTGAGAGCGCCATGCACCAGGTCTTCGTAGCTTAAATCCTCACCATCGACGTAATCCTTTCGCACCCGCTCCATCACGAACGAGAAGAGTTCCAGGCTCGAATAGGGTGAGTTTTTATCCGCCGCCTGGGCGGAGGAGAGGTAGATGCGAGCACCCAACAACAAGTTCGCCGCCAGCACTAGCGTCACTACCCCGTAAAGCACACGTCTTCTCATAAGCTCAATTCGTTCACGGACAAAATACGAGGGGGCGGGAGGGTTTGCAAGGCAGGCAGGCATTTTGACACAGATTGCCCACAGCTTGCCAAAACCGGCTTTCGACCGGACTCACTGACCCCGCAGCAATGCCTCAATTATTAGTAGGTCTTCCGAACGAGTCACCTTCGGATTTGGATAGGCAGTAACCACTAATTCCACCTTCTGACCAATCATCTCGCAAGCGGTCGTGTCATCGGTCACCGCCAGTCTCCGGCTTCGCACCTCTCCCAGCGCACGCCGGATGACGTCCACGTGGAATGCCTGGGGCGTTTGCACCGCCCATAGTCGAGATCGGTCCACCGTTCGCTCGATCCACTTGCCGTCCCCGGATTCCTTGATGGTATCAGTCACGGCTTGAGCGGCAACGGCCGCCCCAGTCTCGCGAGCCGCCTTGACGGTGGCCTCAATCACAGCACTATGGGTGCAGGGTCTGGCCCCATCCTGGATTGCCACGACATCCGCCTGGGCCGATAGCGCCTCCAAGCCATTCCAGACGGAATCCTGGCGTTCGACGCCCCCCACGACGAGCCGAAAGGGTTTTTCCAAAGATTGTCGTGCTGCCAGTTCTTCGAATGCGCTCTGCATCCCGTCGCGGACTACGATGATTATCTCATCGATGCAATCGGATTGGTCGAACTTCCGCCAAGTATGCGCAATCACCGGACTGCCATGCACCTCCAGGAAGAGCTTGTCCACACCGGGACCCATGCGTGTTCCTCGACCGGCGGCCACAATAATTGAAGAAACCATACCGTTCTCTCGGGATTTCAGTCATGAAAGTCTAGCAAAAAAACCTTCTTCGACACCCTGTTTCCCTTGGATGGCGGCCGCATTGAGTGCACGACAGAACCCTCGGGAGTGCGCGCTTGCCAACAGGGCAGGGGGTCTGTTTAATGCGCTAGTGATACAACAGCAGACCTTGGATCGTCCTGCGAATTACTCGGGTATAGGCCTGCACAGCGGGAACCGGGTGAACATGACGTTTCTGCCGGCAGCCCCTAACACAGGGGTGCGATTTCGTCGCGTAGATTTGGAGGGCAAACCCGAAATCGAAGCCCGGGTTGAAAACGTTGCCGAAACCAACCGCTCTACCACACTCGCCAAAGGCAACACCAGAGTTCACACAGTCGAGCACGTGCTCGCCACATTTGCCGGCTACGGGATAGATAACGCCATTGTCGAGTTAGATGCCAACGAACCTCCGATTGCGGATGGCAGCGCAAGGGAGTACTGCAAGCTGATCCAGACCGCCGGAATTCTCCCGCAGGATGCGCGCCGAGAGCCTTACGTTGTCAACTCTCCTATTTCTTTGGAAATGGGAGAGACTATTATGACTTTCCTGCCCAGCGAAGGTTTCAAAGTTTCTTGTACCAGCTCGGATAAACAAGGGCGATTCACCCAGTTCTATTCAGTGGATCTGACGCCCAGGACCTGGGAAAAAGAGTTGTCTCACGCTCGCACATTTTGTTTTTATGAAGAGATCGAGTACTTAATCCGGAACGGCCTGATCAAGGGAGGCAGTCTTGAAAATGCGGTGGTGATTCGAGACGACGCCATTCTGACCAACGAACCGCTGCGCTATACCGAGGAATTTGTGCGACACAAGATGCTCGATATAGTCGGAGATCTCTCCCTTTTGGGGCGGCCGATCCAGGGGCACATAATAGCCGTCAGACCGAGCCATTCTGCAAATTGCGAACTGGTGCGCAGGGTGGCGGCTCAAATTCGCAAGCCAATGACTTTCGCCCCACCGCCCCTGCCCAGAAATGAGCAAAGCGAAGCTGCTTTGGCTGAAGGCCAGACAGACTCCGGTGTGCTCGATTGCGAGATGGTAATGCGGTTGCTGCCACATCGTTACCCTTTCCTCTTTGTGGATCGGGTGATCAAGATCGAGGGCAACACCATTGTTGGGCTTAAAAATGTCACGCTGAATGAGCCTTATTTCCAAGGCCATTTTCCAGGCCACCCGATTATGCCTGGGGTACTACAACTGGAGGCAATAGCGCAAGTTGCGGGCATGCTCATGTTGCGCAATACCGAGAACAGCAACCTCATCGCCTACTTCATGGCAGCGGAGAACGTCAAATGGCGGAAACCGGTGCGTCCCGGCGATACCCTTCTGATTAGCGTGGAACTCATGAAGATTCGTGGCAAGATCGGCAAAGCCAAAGGGGTGTGCAAAGTTCAAGGTGAGGTGGTGAGCGAGGCAGAAGTGACATTCATGTTGCGGCCCGCTTAAACACTGTGCGCTGAAGAGATTACGTTACACGAATGCTCATGATTCATCCCACAGCGGTTATTCATAAGGACGCCCAGGTAGCCACCGATTGCGAGATCGGTCCATACTGCATCATCGGGCAGCATGTAGTGTTGGGCGAAAAGTGCAAACTACACTCGCACGTTGTGATTGACGGCTACACCCGCCTGGGCTGCGAAAACGAGATCTACCCCTTCGTCAGCATTGGGCTCAAGACCCAGGACCTGAAGTGGAAGGGGGGAATCACTCGAACCGAGATCGGCGATAGCAATACGATTCGTGAGTGTGTCACGATCCATAGCGCAACTGGGGAGGGCGAAACTACTTCGATTGGGTCTCACAATAATATTCTTGCGTCGAGCCACATCGCACACAACGTCGCCATAGGCAATTGCGCTATCATCTCGATGGCGGCCATAGCCGGACATGTGACCATCGAAGATTTTGCGCTGGTGGGCGGCCTTGCCGCCGTGCACCAGTACTGCCGAATTGGCAAGATGGCGATTGTCGGAGGAGCTACGCGAATCTCTCAGGATGTCGCCCCGTTTATGTTGGTGAGCGGCAATCCTTCGGAGACAATTACGGTTAACAAAGTGGGGCTGGAGAGAAATGGGGTGCCCGAAGAAAGTCAATCAGCGCTTCGTCAGGCGTTCAAAATCCTCTTTCGCGAAGGCCTTTCCCTCTCCAACGCTATCACACGGGTAGAAAAAGAGATTCCGGCACTTCCTGAGATCCAGCACTTGCTCCAGTTTTGTCGGAGCACCGAGCGAGGCATTACCAAATAGCGGGAAAGCGGACTCTCCGGAAAGCTGAGCAGGGCTATGAATCAAAACTTGCCCCCATTGACAGCCGCCACGCTTTATCTAGTGGCTACGCCGATCGGCAACCTCGAGGATATTACCCTACGGGCTATCCGGACCTTGAAGGAGTGCGACATTATCGCCGCCGAGGACACCCGCCACACAGGACAACTCCTTAAGCATCTAGGTATAGAAAAAACCCTCATTAGCTATTTTCAATTCAACGAAGCCAAGCGCAGTGAGGAAATCCTGGGCCGGTTGGCCCGGGGCGAGAAGGTAGCGTTGGTGACCGACGCCGGCAGTCCTGGTATCAGTGACCCCGGAGAAAGAGTGGTTCGGGCCGCCAGGACCGCCGGGTTTCGCGTCGAATCCGTTCCAGGACCCTGTGCTTTGGTCGCCGCGCTGACCGCAAGCGGTTTGTCCGCCAAGGAGTTTCATTTTGCCGGATTCCTCCCTCACAAGTCGGGCCAACGTAGGAATCGACTTAGGGCCCTCAACGCTTTCCCCGGAACTTTGGTGCTCTACGAATCTCCCTACCGGGTGACAAAACTGTTACAAGAACTGCAGGATACTTGTCCAGAGCGTGAGGTAGTTTTAGCCAGGGAACTTACAAAAAAATTTGAGGAATATCTCCGTGGCTCCCCGGCCGCCATTTTGGCGCACCTGGAACAGAAATCTATTCGCGGGGAGTTTGTGGTGATGATTGCGGAGGCAAAACCGGAGAATTGAAAGCCTTTTGATTATGAAATGTAATTCTATGAATCTACTTTAATAATCATTTTTTCGCTTGTTCCCCTGGTATTTCTTCCGTAGGTTTCGCTCATTAGCCGCTTAAATCATGTGAGCGGGAATTGTCTTTTTGTGCTTTTTGAGCAGACAATTTGAAACCTGAGAGCAGGAACGCGCGCCGGACTGAGGCGGTTAGATAGAGATAAGACATATGGCGTCCAAATTATTCGTAGGAAACCTTCCCTTCACAACTACCGAGAACGATCTGCAGGACCACTTCGCGCAAGCTGGAGCGGTCATCGCAGTAAACGTTATGCAAGACCGTGCCACTGGGCGTTCGCGTGGATTCGCGTTTGTGGAAATGGCTTCGCAAGAAGAAGCTACCAAAGCAATCTCGATGTTCCACCAGCAGGACTTCCAGGGCAGGGCTCTGACGGTCAACGAAGCCCGACCTCGGGAAGATCGCCCCCCAGGGGGTGGTGGCGGCGGCTACCGAGGTGGTCGTGGTGGTGGTGGTGGTGGTGGTTATCGCGATCGTCGTTAACCCAGCACATCACACAACATAACTCAAACCAACAAACCACCGCCCACAACAGCGGTGGTTTCGTATGTACCGACCAAGCTTCGCCCGGGTCTGGCGATTAAT
>Ga0184625_10001373_pt1 | contig 10136 bp, 5 predicted proteins | sample PLM3_30_b1_FD_133151 | JGI IMG/M metagenome (GOLD analysis project Ga0184625, IMG submission 133151) | Groundwater sediment microbial communities from an aquifer in East River, Colorado, USA - PLM3_30_b1 | ecosystem: Environmental > Terrestrial > Soil > Riparian zone | place: USA: East River... | reverse complement strand
GGTCTTCGGCGTCGTGCTGTTTTCGCTCGGCCGCGTGGTCGAGGGATATGCGGGTAAGTAACCATTCGTGAATGGTGAGTCGTACTGAGTACTCCGTACTTGGTAGCCGGTACTGGGTACTGCGATGGGCCAAGCTCGACTGCTGATTCGCTCGCCTGGGTTGGCCCTCGTGCTGCTCTTACTTGCGGCCTCGGCCCAAGCGCAAATCTTTGGACCCACTCTCGTCCTCCCTCCGGCGGAACTCGATCAGCTCGATGCTGCCAGCGCGGCACACCTTGAAAATGCCTCGCGATTCCTGGTGGAGAAGCAATGGGCCGAGGCGGTTGAATCGATCCGCCGCGTGCAGGAGGCCGATCCTTCGCGATTGGTAAAAGTCGATTTGGCGCTGCCGGCCGCAGGATTTGAGCGCTATGTCACCGCGGGCGAATTCTGCCAATGGCGGCTGGCGGCGCTGGCGGCGAGCGCTCCCGAAGCCTTGGAGCACTACCGGCGACTGGTGGATCCGCTCGCTGAGAGCTGGCTCAAGGTGGGCGTCAGGGACAACGATGAATCCCAGCTTCGCCGCGTCGTGCAACAGGCCTTTGCCAGCCGCTCGGCGGACGAGGCTCTGCTTCGGCTCGGCGAACTGGCGCTTGCTCGTGGAGAATTCGCTCTAGCCCGCAGCCGCTTCGAACAGATCAGCCCCACGTTGACCGCCGGCCCCACGCTGGCCGCGCGGTTGAAGGTCGCCGTTGGCAGCCCGCAGTGGCTGCCGCTGCGCACCAGTGACATCGCGGCTCACGGCGAGGAGCTATTCCCGCTTCTAGCGGACGCAGCGCCGCGTACCGGCGTTCTTCCCGACACCGATTTGGACCTGACAGCCGTCCGGGCGCGCCTGGCCCTCGTCAGCATTCTGGAGGGTTCGCGCCAGCGGGCCGAAGTCGAGCTGGCGATCCTGCGGCTGCTGGCGCCACGGTCCGAGGGCAAGTTGGCCGGCCGTCAGGGCCGCTACGCCGACTTGTTGCAGAGCTTGCTCGAGGAATCGGCAGCTTGGCCGCCGCCTCGGCAGTCGGCGGATTGGACGACATTCGCGGGCGATGGCCAGCGGAGCAGAACGGCCGCGGGCGAACTCGATCCGGCGGGCAAACCGCTATGGACGTATAAGCTGCCACGGCTGGAATCGGATCGCGAAGTGCTCGGCACGGGCCGCCTGCGTCCGGCCGACGACATGAAGTCGCTGCTCGTCTATTACCCCGTCGTCCACAGCGGCCAGGTCTTTCTGCGGCTGGATGCCCGCGAGAATTCCTACGTGGCGGCGCTCGACTTGAAGACGGGCCAGCGGCGGTGGCAGGTCGATTACCCGCGCGGATTCGTCAAAGAGCAGCCTGCGGCGGAGGCCGCGGACGAGCCGTGGCAAGCCAGCGATGCCCACGCCAACCTGACGCGGCACCTCGGAGTGGCCCGCTACTCGCTAACCACGAGCGGCGGCAAGCTGTTTGCGAAAATGGGATCGCCGATTACGGTCCCGACTGATCGCCGCCGCGAGCATTGGAACGCCAAGGACCAGGGCTTTCTGCTCGGGCTCGACCTGGTCACGCAGGGCAAGCCCCTGGAAGGTATGCCGATCCGGCCGGAGAGCGCCGACTGGACGTTCGAGGGTACGCCGCTGGTGGACGGGGGCACGATCTACGTCGCGATGCGAAAGCTCGAAGGCGCTCGGACGCAGCTCTATCTCGCGGCCTTCGAGCTGCTCACGACTTCGGCCGGAACCGCCGACGACCGCCGCGACGATGCCCGCCCGGCGGGCCGCCTGAAATGGCGGACGCGCATTTGCACGGCGGCCACGCTGGCCAGCGGCGAAATTGACCTGCTCACGCACCTGCTCGTCACGCTCGATTCCGGCCGCGTCTATCTCAATACCAACTGCGGCGCGGTCGCGGCCCTGGATGCGGCCGATGGTCGGCTGCTGTGGCTGGTCAAATATCCGCGGGCGCGTTTCCGACCGGGTGATGCGGATCGCTCTGCTGCCTACCAGTTTCGAGACCTGGTTCCGTGCCTGGCTTGGAAAGACCTCGTCATCGTCGCCGCCAGCGACTGTGATCGGATCTTTGCGCTCCACGCGGCAACGGGCCAGCTCGTCTGGACACTGGCCGCCAGTGCAGCGACGGATGCCGTTCACTTGCTGGGCGTGGATCAAGATGTCTTGCTGGCCAGCGGCGACGCGCTGTACTGGATCGACGTTCTCACCGGCCGGCAGCTCACCCAGTTTCCTGCGGGCAGGCTGGGCGGCGCGGAGCAGGCCGCCAGCGAGCCTCGCGGATATGGGCGCGGGACGCTGGCCGGCGGCCACGTCTGGTTCCCCACGCGGGAGAGCATTTTCGTCTTCGGCACGCAGCCCACCACCACCGACTTCGGCCAGCAGCCGCGACTGGCCCGCGAGATTCCGCTAATTCCCCGCGGCGTCGCCGGCGGCAACCTGGTGATCGCCGAAGGAATACTATTAATAGCCAGCGGCGATAAGCTGACGGCCTTTTCGCAGTAGTCGTGACTAAACTTTGAACCTTGAACCTGAAACTTTGAACCGGCCATGTCCGACGACCTTCAAGCCGTCCACCGCCTCAAAGAGGCCTACCAGCAGATCACGACCGAGCTGTCGAAGGTCGTGATCGGCCAGAAGCAGGTGATCGAAGAGCTGCTCGTGGCGATGTTTGCCCGCGGGCATTGTCTGCTCGTCGGCGTGCCCGGCCTGGCCAAGACGCTGATGATCCGCACGGTGGCCGATGCGCTGGCGTTGCAGTTCAGCCGGATTCAGTTCACGCCGGACCTGATGCCGTCGGACATCACGGGCACCGAAGTCATTCAAGAGGACAAGGCGACGGGCCATCGCGAGTTTCGCTTCGTGCCCGGGCCGATCTTTGGGAACGTGATTCTGGCCGATGAGATCAACCGCACGCCGCCGAAGACGCAGGCGGCCCTGCTCGAAGCGATGCAGGAGCATCAGGTCACGGTCGGCGGCCGAAAGCACGTGCTGCCGGAGCCGTTCTTTGTGCTGGCGACGCAAAACCCGATCGAGCAGGAAGGGACGTACCCGCTGCCCGAGGCCCAGCTCGACCGGTTCATGTTTCACGTCTGGGTCGATTATCCGTCTGCGGACGAAGAGCTGGAAATCATCAAGCGAACGACGGCCGACATCGAAGTGCAGATCACGCCGACCTTGCGCGCCGAGGATATCGCCGAGTTGACGCGAATTGTCCGCAAGGTGCCCGTGGCCGACCACGTCGCCCGCTATGCGATGCAGCTCGCCCGTCTCACCCGGCGACAAGAGCCGGACGCCCCCGAATTCGTTCGCGAATACATCCAATGGGGCGCGGGGCCGCGGGCCAGCCAGTACCTGGTGCTCGGCGCGAAGGCCCGGGCCGTGCTGCACGGCCGGTTCTTCGTGACGCACGACGACATCCGGGCCATCGCTCCGCCGGTGCTGCGCCACCGGCTGAAGATGAATTTCAACGCCGACGCCGCGGGCGTCTCGGCCGACGAAGTCGTTCGCCGCCTGCTCGCTCACGTTCCTTTCGCCGCCGACGAGACAACACCGCGTGGAATCCCCGACGTCTATCGACCCGCAGAGGTAGGCTAGCGGCATTTCGGAAAGACAACTTAGGTTCGAGTTGATCGATAGTGGCATGATTGATGTTGTTCACATCTCGCGATCGGCGGCCTCGCTACGGGTTGGTCAACGCTCGCTCACGGTTTTCGGCGAAGCGCACGAGCCAGTTCCTGGTTCGCCGGGATGGGTGATTTACTCCAACGACATCCACTGGGATTCGCCTTACGAGAAAGAGCCAGTGGATGACGACACTCGCCATCAGGTGATTCAAACGCTAACCCGCTACTTCGCCAACAAACACACTCCCTTTACCGTAGACTGAGCGGTTGGCGATGGAGAGTAAATCTATCGACCCGCGAACGCTGGCTAAGCTCAAGGGCCTCCGCCTGCGGGCTCGCCACATCGTGGAGGGTTACGTGGCGGGGCTGCACAAGAGCCCGTATCACGGCTTTTCGATCGAGTTCGCCGAGCACCGCGAATATGCCCCCGGCGACGACCTGCGGTATGTCGATTGGAAGGTCTTTGGCCGGACCGACAAGGTTTATCTCAAGCAGTACGAAGATGAGACGAACCTGCTCTGTTACCTCGTGCTCGACGTAAGCGAGAGCATGACATACAAGAGCGCCGCAGCGCCGCTCTCCAAGCTGGAATATGCCCAGTCGCTGGCCGCGGCTCTGGGCTGGCTCGTTCTGCAGCAACAAGATGCAGTGGGCCTGGCGACCTTTGACAGCCAGCTCCGCGCGATGATCCGCCCCGCCGGCAACCCGTCGCACCTGGAGCAGCTGTTGCACGCGATGGAGGCCGCCGTGCCCGGCAAAAAGACCGCCGCCGGGCCGATCTTTCACGAGTTGGCCGCGCGGCTGACCAAGCGTGGCATCGTCGTCATCCTCAGTGATTTTTTCGATGACGTGGCTTCGCTGGCCGCGGGCCTCAAACACTTCCGCCACCGCCGGCACGACGTGGTCCTGCTCCACGTGCTTGATCCGGCCGAGCTCGACTTCCCGTTTCAGGGCCCGACTGAGTTCAAGGGCCTTGAAGAATTCCCCGAAGTTCAGGCCGACCCGCTGGTCATCCGCCGCGCCTATCAGCGGGAGCTGGAATCGTTCCGCCAATCGCTGCAGCAAGCCTGCCGCAGCGAGCGGATCGATTATTATCTGGTGCGCACCGATCAGCCCCTCGATGCCGTGCTGCTGAACGTGCTGGGAAGCCGGCAGAGGAGCGTGCAGTGAATTCTTTGCTCGCCTTCTGGCAACTCGGCAGCGCCGGCATGTTGGCGTGGGGGTTGGCGGCTGCGCTGCCGATTCTGATTCACCTCTGGAGCCGCCGCCGTTACCGGCAGGAAACTTGGGCGGCGATGACCTTTCTGCTGGCGGCCCTGCGGAAAAATTCACGGCGAATTCAACTGGAACAGTGGATTCTGCTGGCCGTGCGTACCGGCATTCTCGCCCTGTTTGCCTTGGCCCTGGCCGATCCGCGGTTGTCGAGCTTCACGAGTTGGGTCGGCGGCTCCGCGGGCGGCCAGACGCACGTCGTGCTCGTGATCGATGGCTCCTATTCGATGGATTTTCGCCGCGACGACAAATCGCGGTTCGAGATCGCCAAGGAGCTGGCCCGGCAAATCGTCGAGCAAGGGCAGCAAGGCAACGGCTACACGCTGGTCCTCATGAGCGATCCGCCGCGAGCGATCATTCCGCAACCGGCGTTCGATCCGGCCGACGTGCTCGAGGAATTGGACAACCTGGCCCTGCCGCACGCCGGCGCGGGACTGCCGGCCACGCTGGCCGAGATTGAGAAGATCCTGCGGCAGGCGGTCGAGCGACAGCCGCGGCTGACGCGGCGGCGAGTCTGCTTCTTCACCGACCTGCAGCAAACGACGTGGGGCGAAGTCAACTCGGCTGACTGCCGCGTTCAGTTGGGGCGGCTGGAAGGGCTGGCATCGTTGGAGCTGATTGATTTGGGGAAGCCGGGCGACGCGAATCTGGCAGTCGCTCGCGTGGAGATCGAATCCGCCACCGGCGGGCTGGTGGCCACCCGCGGCGAAATCCAGATTCAGGCCGATATCCAGAGCTTCGACCGCCAGGACCGGCCGCGGCAGGCCGTGGAGTTTCTCGTCGATGGCCAGCGCATCGCCGACGAACGCGTCGATGTGCCGGCCGGCGGTCGAACGACGGTCGCGGCTACGCACCGCTTTGAGCTTCCCGGCGAGCATATCGTCGAAGTCCACCTGGCAGACGACGCGCTGGGCATCGATAACCGCCGCTGGTTGAGCGTGCCCGTTCGCGAGGCGATTCGCGTGCTCGCCATCGGCGGCCGGCCCGGAGAGACACGGCACATCGCCCTGGCCCTTGCTCCGCAAAAGCAATCCGCCGGGCCGCTGGAGATCACGCAGGCACCGGAGAGCCGGCTGCTGGAGGGCGACTTGACGCAGTTCGATTGCGTCATCCTCTGCAACGTGGGCCGCTTCGGCCGCGATGAGGCCGGCGTGCTCTACCGCTACGTGAGCCGGGGCGGTGGGTTGATCGTGTTCCTCGGCGAGCAAGTGCAGATCGAGAGCTACAACCAGTCGCTCGCGGACGACGCGGCCCAGCGGTGCCTGCCGGCGCTGTTGATAGCCGCCGCTCCTACTGCTGCAACCAGCGCCGGTTATTCGCTGGCGCCGCTCGACTATCGCCACCCCATCGTCGCGCCGTTTCGCGGATTCACGCAATCCGGGCTGCTGACAACGCCAGTCTGGAAATACGTCAAGCTATCGCCGCTCGCCGGAGCCCAGACGGCGCTCGCGTTCGATAACGGCGACCCGGCGATCGTCGAATCGCGAATCGGCCGCGGGCGGTCGATTCTGGTAGCGACCGCGGCTTCACCACAATCGGTCGATCGGGCCACCGACCCGCCGACGCCCTGGACGGCGCTGCCCGAGTGGCCCAGTTTTCCGCCCCTGGCTCACGAGATGCTGCGACTGGCGCTGGTGGGACGCAGCGAAGGCCGTAACGTGCTGGTGGGCGATGAGCTAACCGGCTTCGTGCCGCCGGCTGCCCTCAGCGAAACCGTTGTTCTGTCCGGCCCGAACGATCAACAGGAGCGGCTGCCAATCGTGCTCGACGCGGGAGCGGCGCGGTGGAGCTCTAGCGGAGCAATCACCAGCGGCGAATATTCTGCCCGCCTGGGCGATGCGGTGCAGCGATTCGCCGTCAACGTGAATACCCGCGAAAGCGACCTGTCCCGCTTCGACCCGGAGTTGCTGCCCGGTCAATTCAGTCGCGAGCCACTGGCGCCCGGCGACGACGAAGTGCCGCCGGCGCTGGCCGCCAGCAGCGCGGATTCCTACTTCCGCTGGCTGCTCTGGGGAGTATTGACACTGCTGCTGATCGAGCCGCTGCTGGCCTGGCGATTCGGGAGGGGCCGCGGATGAACGATTCCTGGCGGCAAATCGAGCGGTGGCTGATCGGCGAGAACCTCTCGACCGATCCAGGCGGCTTGGAGACCAGCGTCCAACCGACCTGGTCGATCGCGCCGGGACTCCTCGCGCTCATGTTGCTGCTGACGGCGGCGATGATGCTGTTCATCCATTGGCACGAGAGCGCGACCGCCGCCCGTGGGTGGAAAGTGCTGCTAGCCGGCCTCCGCACGCTCCTGGTCGGCCTGATCCTGGTGATGTTGCTGGGCTGGACGGTGCAGCGGCATCGGACCGACTTGCCCGATGTCGTGATCGTGCTCGACGACTCGGCCAGCATGGGTCTGGTCGATGCCTACGACGATTCCACGCTGCAGGCCGAGGTCAAACGGCGGCTGACCGGGGCGAAACTTCCAGAAGCGACGCGGCTCAACCTCGCGAAGACCCTCGTCCTGGAGAATGACGCCGCCCTGCTGGAAGCCTTGGCCCGCCGAGCGAATCTGAGGTATTACCTCTGCGGAAGCTCCGCCCGCGCGATCGGCGGCGAGCCCGCGGAAATTCGGACTGCCATCCGCGCGGCCACGGCCGATCAGCCCGCCAGCCGACTGGGCAATTGCCTGCGTGACGTGCTCGAAGCCCAGCGCGGCCGGCCGACCGCCGCGATCATCTTACTGACCGATGGCGTGACGACCGACGGCAAATCGCTGCTCGAAGCGGCCCAGTATGCCCGCCGCAAGACGGTGCCGCTGTTCCTCGTCGGTCTGGGCAGCGACCGGCCAGCCCGCGACCTGCGGCTGGCGGACTTGCTGGCCGATGAGGCGGCGTTCGTCGGCGACCTGCTGCACTTCGACGTCAAGCTGATCGGCGCCGGACTGTCCGGCAATGCGGTCGTACAACTGAAACGCAGCGGCGAAAGCCAGGTGTTGGCGGAAGAGAAGGTCGCGCTCGACAAATCGGGCGCGGCCCAATCGATCCGCCTCGCTCTTCGCGCGGATAAACCGGGCGAGTTCGAATACGTCCTGGAAGTCGTCCCCCACGCCGGCGAGGCCAATGTCGAGAACAACCGCCTGACGCGGAAAGTAACGATTCGCGAAGAGACGATTCGCGTGCTGCTGGTCCAGTCGTATCCGAACTACGAGTTTCGGTTCCTGAAGCAGATGCTGGTTCGCGAGCTGAATGCCAGTGTTGGGGCCGGTCTCCCGACAGTGCCCCACGCGGACGGCAAAGCCCAGGGCGTGCGGACCGTGCTGCAAGAGGCCGATTTGGATTACGTTCAGACCGATAAGACGGCCGAGCGCATCTTTCCCGTCAGCCGCGAGGAGCTGTTTCAATACGACGTGTTGATCTTCGGCGACGTGAATCCGGCACTGCTCAGCCCGTCGATCATGAACAACATCTACGAGTTCGCGACGGTCCGCGGCGGCGGCGTGATCTTCATGGCCGGGCCGAAGTACACGCCGCTGGCCCTGGCCGGCACGCCGCTGGCGCCCCTGCTGCCGATGAACACGGACACGGTGCGGCTGCCCGATCCGGATGCGGTTATCGCGGAGTCATTCCGGCCGCGGCTCTCGGCGCTTGGCCTGGCTAGCCCGATGATGCAACTCGCCGATTCGCCCGCCGCCAACGAGCGGCTGTGGCGCGAGCAGTTGGAGCCGATTCGCTGGTTCGCGTCGATTCAGGATTTGCGACCCGGTGTGCGGGTGCTGGCCGAGCATCCTAAGAAACGAACCGATGGCGGTCAGCCGCTGCCGATCATTACCCTGCAATTCGTCGGCGCAGGCAAGGTCGTGTTCCACGCCACCGACGAGACGCACCGCTGGCGATTCCGCGTTGGTGACCAGTTCTTCGCCCGCTACTGGGTGCAGACGATCCGCTACCTCTGCCGCGCGAAGCTGTTGTCGGGCAATCGCTCGGCGGAGCTGACGACCGACCGCGAGCAATACCGCCGCGGCGAAGAGGTGGCGCTACGGGTGCGGTTCCTCGACGATCGCCTGGCGCCAGCGCCCGATGATGGCGTGATGGTGGTGGTCGCCAAAAGCGGCGGCGAGCGCCGTAATATCACGCTCCGCCGGCTGGCTTCGGACCGCGGCATTTTCGAGGGCGCGGTCGGCCCACTCGCCGATGGGCAGTACCGCGCCTGGCTCGCCGCGCCGACACTCGAAGGACAGCCGCCCGCCCGCGAGTTCACGGTCATTGCGCCGCCCGGCGAGCTGGCTCGCACGCAGATGGACGCCGCCGAGCTGCGCGAGGCGGCCAAGGCGTCCGCCGGCAAGTTCTACACATTTTCCACGGCTGGCAGCCTGCTCGCCGACCTTCCCAAGGGCCGGCAAGTGCGGATCGAATCGTTGCCGCCCAAGCCAATCTGGAACGCGCCGTTGCTCGCCGGGCTGTTCGTCGCGCTGATCGCCGCGGAGTGGCTGCTGCGGAAGAGGGTCGGCATGCTGTAATCGTAATTAGCGGCGAGCCACTCGGCACGCTTCACAATCGCCCCAGCAATCCATGGTTGTCCGACCTTCGTCTAGTCTTGCGGCCCCGCATCATGCCACAATGACTGCTAGATGTCCCAGTCGCTTCAACAACGCGTCGAGATGGTGCAGCGCGGCGCTCGGCGTCTGGTTTGGCAGTACGGCCTGGCACGTTTCATTGCCGCTGCCGCTCTGCTGGTGCTGGCGGCAGGCGCGGTTGACTATTCGCTGCGCCTGCACGATCCGGCGCTGCGGTGGCTGCTCAGCGGCGCGGTAGTACTCTGTGGCGCTTGGCTATTTGTTCGGCTGGTGTGGCCCGTATTGAAATACCGGTCCACTCTGGTGGCCGCGGCGCGGCACATCGAACTCCGGTTCCCGCAGCTCGGCGAGCGGCTGTCGAGCGCGACGGCCTTTCTGGTGCAGGGCAAGAATGATCCCACGGCCGGTTCGGCCGATCTCCGCCGGGCGGTCGTCGCCGAAGCCGAAGCGCTGGCAGCCGGTCTGGACTTTTCCGCGGCGCTCGACCATAGCGCTTCGCGGCGGTCCGTGTTGGTGGCAGCAGCGGTCCTCGTTCTAGCCGGCGCGGTCTGGGTTGTCAATCTAAACGTGGCGGGCCTGGCTGTTTGCCGATTGGCGCAGCCATGGCGCGAGCTGCCCTGGCCGCGGCGGCATGAGCTGGCCTTCGTCGCGCCGGCGG
>Ga0184625_10001371_pt1 | contig 10143 bp, 6 predicted proteins | sample PLM3_30_b1_FD_133151 | JGI IMG/M metagenome (GOLD analysis project Ga0184625, IMG submission 133151) | Groundwater sediment microbial communities from an aquifer in East River, Colorado, USA - PLM3_30_b1 | ecosystem: Environmental > Terrestrial > Soil > Riparian zone | place: USA: East River... | reverse complement strand
CTGCGGCCGCTCGCGAAGACTACGCAGACCGCCCGCGTCGCCGCGAGCCAGCAGCCGCAAGGCAAATAAGCGGCCGGGGCGAAGTATAATGAAGGGGATCGCCTTCTCGCCGCCGCAACTCTCCGCTCATGCCCCGTCCGCTTTCTCCTGGCCGCTGGCTGCTGCGAGTGCTCGAACAGTCGCCCGCGCCGCTCTATGCGCTCGACGGGCAGCGGCGGATCGTGTTCGTTAGCCAGTCGCTGGCCGAGTGGGTTGGAATCGAAGCCGAAAAGCTGATCGGTCTGCGGTGCGATTACCACACGGGCGGCGACGGACCGTTGACCAGTGCAGCCGCGGCCCTCTGCCCGCCGCCGGAAGCACTGGCCGGGGCGCAGCAAACTGGCGAAGTCGGCCGGCCCTCCCTCGGCGAGCGGCCGGCCGAGCGCCGCAGTGCGCGGTTCCTTCGCCTGGCCGGACCAGCCGGCGGCGAGGACGCGCTCTTGCTGGTTGCGATTCAGTCGGAATCGCCGCCAGCCAGCGCCGCCGAATCAGCTACCGACGCCCCGCGGCTGCACGCACTCCTGGCGAACCTGCGGGGGCAAATGGGGAAGCGTTATGCGATCGGCCAGCTCATCGGCACGAGTGAGCCGATGGCCCGCGTCCGCGAGCAGGTCCGGATTGCCGCCGCGGCCAGCCTGGCGGCGAAAGTTCCCGCGCGAGTGCTCGTCATTGGCCCGCGGGGCAGCGGCCGGGAGCACGTCGCCCGCACCATCCACTACAGCCAGCCGGCCGCGGCGATCGGTCCGCTCGTACCGATCGCTTGTCCGCTGGTCGATGCCGAGGAGATGCAGCAGGCGCTGACGGCCCTCTTGCGCAAGCAGGCGGAAAGTCCGGCGGACACACGGCCCGCGGCACTGCTCATCGACGTCGATCGTCTGTCGCCCACGGCCCAGCAGGAACTGGCCGGTTTCCTGCAGTTGCCCAGCGTCGAATTGCACACGCTGGCCACCGCCCGCGCCAGCCTGATGCGGCTGTCGGCGAAGGGCCGCTTCCGCTCCGATCTAGCGCATGCGTTAAGCACGCTCGCGATCCGGCTGCCGCCGCTCGCCTCGCGGCAGGGCGACATTCCGCTCTTGGCGCAGCATTTTGTCGAAGAGCACAACGCCGAGGGCGGCCGGCAGCTCTCGGGTATGATGCCCGCGGCAGTAGAGCTGCTGTTGGGTTTGCCCTGGAAGGGCAATCTCGACGAGCTGGCAGCTGCCGTCCGCGAGGCTTGCCAGCGTTCGCCCGGCCTACACGTTTCGCCGGCCGATTTTCCGGACTGGGTCCACCTGGCCGACAGCGCGGCCCAGCGACCAGAGCGCGACGAAGAAGCAATTCACTTGGACCAATTCCTGGAAAACATCGAGCGCGAAATCCTGGTCCGCGCCCTGCGCAAGGCCCGCGGCAACAAGACGCGGGCCGCCGAGCTGCTCGGCGTCAACCGCAACCGCCTGCTCCGCCGCCTGGCCCAATTCGGCCTGATCGAGCCCGCGCCGGCCGAAGAACCCGTCGTCTTCGAGCCGCTGCCCGACGAGGCCCAGAGCGACTGATATTGACCGGCGGGGGTGGTTGTCGAGAATCACGCTCGCGAGCGCCTGGGGAGCCTAATCAGGAGGATCACGATGTCCCGAAACCGTTTCGGTTTGCTAGCGGCGGGGAGCACGGGGTTAATGCTGGCGGCGATGGCGCTGGTCACAGCGCAGGCGCAGCGGCCCAAGGAACCGGCTAGCGAACTGCCGACCGTTCCACCGGCGGGTCCGCGTGTGCCGTCGCCTCTGACCCGCGTGCCAGACCGTTCGCCGGGCATCACGTTCGGCAATTTTCCCGCAGGTGTGCCCTCCACATCGGTTCCCTACTCACCTGGATCCTTCCCGCCGGCCTTGCCACCTAGTAGTCTTCAACCGGCGATTTCGACAATTCCAATCCGCCTGGAGCTGCGGAGCGGGTTGGCGCTACAAGGGCAAGTCGAATCCGCATCGCTGCCGGGGCTCACGCGGTTCGGCGAAGTGGCGATTCCTCTGGCGACGATTCGTGGCCTGCGGCTGCACGATGCCTCGCCCGATCCGAAGCTTCCAGAGGGGCCAGCGGCCACCGTCAATCTCGACAACGGCGATTCATTGACCGTGGTCGTGCGGGCCCAACAGATTCAGGTGAAAACCGACTGGGGGACGGCGATCGTCGATCTGCCGCAGGTCCGCTCGCTCTTGGTCACGAGCGATGAAGTCGTGTGGCAGGAAACCGAGGGCCGCTGGCGGCTCGTGCCGGTTGCCAAACCGACCGAGCCAGAAGCGCCGCGACTCGACGCGCCTCCTCCGACACTGCCCACACTTACGCCAGCGCCGTTGGACGTATTGGCGCCGCTTCCCGACTCGCCAGATGATCGCAAGAAGGAATGAGCCAGGGCCGGCCAGTGGCCCGCCCCACGGCGTGATTACTCCGGCTCGGTGCGGAGCGGCGGCTTGGGCCGCATCGCCGCCTGGCGGCCGGGAGACGCCGGGCCGAGGGCGATTCCCATCCAGCCGTCGTGGATCACGAACTGCGTCACTTGGTTGCCCTTCAGCTCGGGGGCCAGGGCGATCTGCTTGTTAACGATGGAGAGGTTGCGGTTGGCCGAGAGCACTTTGCTGAAGATCGCCCGCAAGGCGAGCTGTTGCCCCAGCGGCAGTTGCCGCCTTTCGCCGATCAGCTCGATGATGCCCTCGCGCTTCAGATTTGCGTCGAGCTGGTCGGCGCTGGGGCCGTAATAGCCGCGGACGGTGAAGTCGGTCCAGCGGTTCCGCGTCCCCTGCTGCACCAGCTCGTGAATGCGGATCGTCAGCCGCACCAGGCCGTCCTGGCAATTCACTCGCACGGCGTCCTCGTTGGCGAAGGTGACATAGACATCTTCCGGCAGGTCCTCGGGAATCTCGATCTTCTGCTGGCTGAAGCGAGTGGTCATTTCGCGGAACAGCTCGCGGATTTCGATGCGGCGGCCCTCCAGCTGCAGCTCCTCCAGCACATTGTTCAGGGCCGATTCGTGCAGTTGCACGCTGAGCACGCTGTCGCCGGGGGCCTGCGGGCGGGGCGTGTGGGCCGAGACCTGGTGCCGGGCCGCGAGGCGATAACGGGCGATCAGCCGCTCGGTCGTGGTCTCCAGATCGACGGCCGTCGGCTCCAGGTTCAGCTTGCGAAGCGGGTCGAGCAGCTTGGTCTGGAAGTCGCGCTTGGCCTGCTCCAGCTTCTGGGCCACTTCGCGGTCGAGCTGGCTCGTCGCCCGGACGATGATCCTGCCTTCGACCTCGACCTTCGCCGCCGGCTGCGAGGTGTCGTACTGGCTCTTGGCCAGCGACCGCACCAGGCCGTGCAGCAGCGGCATTCCATCGAAGTCGGTCGCGAAGTCGTACATCTGATTGTTGGCGTTCGCCTCGGCCTCGGCGCTAAACAGTCTTATGCCGCGGCGATCGACCGTCACCCGCTTGCGGGCCCGGAACATCGACCAGCCGTTCTGAAAGAACGTGGCCGGGCCTTTGCTCGACGCAGTGTCGGTGGCCACTTCGCCGACGGCTTCCAGGCCGATGTTCCAGCGGTTGGGATCGGGCACCAGCACGACCTTGAGCTGCGTGTTGGTATGGCTCTGGCCCTCGACATAGGCCCCGAGGATCGAATCCTGCACGCTTTCGAGCTGCGGCTGCCGCTGCGGCACCATTTTGTTGATCAGGTCGGCCGAAAGGGCGATCCGCACGTTGGCGTTGCGGTAGTAACTGTTGACCGTGTCGGCCAGCTCCTGAATCGCCGGCTCGGGCGACCAGCGGAACGCTTCGTAGTCGGCGGCCAGCTCGCGGGCATGGGCCGAGCGGTCGTCGCGCTCATACTTCTCCACCGCGATGAGCAGGCCGGTTAGGTCGGGCGTCTGGGCGGCGCGGGCGACGAGCTGCTCGCACAGCGCGGCAAAGGGAGGCGTCTTGAGGAACTGCTCCTGATCGTGCGAGAGCTGCGTACTGTGCATCCGGTGCAGGATGTCGTGGGCCAGTTGCCGCTGATCGGCCGGGGTGCAGGCGGGCGAATCGAACGACTCCTGCGCCCGGTCGATGAGCAGGTACTTGCGCCAGTTGGCGGCGGCTCCCGTTGCGTGCAACACCTCGTCGGCTTTGCCGAGCGCCTCGCTCCAGGCCTGGCGATCGACGATTGGAGCTTCCGAGCCGGCGCCGCTGGCCGACAGCGTGTGGGCGGCGTCCCAAATCACCAGCCGGCGAACGATCGCGTAGCCGGCCCGCAGCAGCTTCGCGCGGCCATCATCTTCGGGCAGCGAGGCGGCCAGCGGCTTCGCTTCGTCGGCCAGTTGCCGCAGGCGAGCCAGCGGCGCTTCGGCCGCCGGATCGGCCAGCGAATCGACCGCGATCAGCCGCTCAATTTCGGCAATCACTTGCTGACGCCACTGCGTGGCCTGAGGAGTGGCCGCGGCCAGGTCGTTGAGCTGCTCGATCAGGCCCTGCGGCAGGGGCCAGGCCTTGGTCGCGATCAGCGCGCCGGGCGGCGGCTCACTGGGCGGGTCCTGCGGCGGCTCGCGCAGCGGCTGCGATTCCAGGGGGCTCGGCTCTAGCGGGCGCACATCCAGCGCACTGGGAACTTGTGGCGTGACGGTCTTGGCCGTCGTCGCGCTCAATCGCAATTCGTTGCTGGGCTCGGCCAGCAGTTGCTGGTTGTGCGCGGGCGAAGGACCGGCGGGCAAAGCGGGCGTCTCGGTGACGGATGGATCGAGGCGAATATCGTCGGCCACCAATGGCCGTAGCGGCGCGACTTGCGGCTGCTGGGCCGCGGGCAGCTCCACCGATTCTATGGAGGCGCGGGACTGCCACCAGGCCAGCGGGGCCAGGCCGCCTAAGCCGGCAATCACCAGGATGAAGGCAAACAAGTGCCAGGAAAACTCGCGCGCCAGCCGGGCCATCGGTTTCTCCTCGAACCCTGCGCGCACGGCGGCGCGCAGCGGAACCTTCGAGTGAAATCGTCAGGCGGGGCGGCTCGCGGCCAGCCGCATCGCGCCAAACGGCGCGTCCGCGATAAGCGACAAATCTTGACAGTGCTGGCGCGTTAAAGCCTGCGCGTTGAGTGCTTTTAGCCGGGACCAAACCTGGTCCCGGTGTCCTCAGAAAAGCCAGCGCTAATCCCGCTAGCTCACTCCGGGAGCAAGTTTGCTCCCGGCTATACGAGCTCGCGGATCACTTCGCCGCGCTCGAGCAGGTATTGCGGGCGGCCAGTGGGATCGGTGATTGTCGTGGCGCGGGCGTTGATGCCCAGGTTGTGATAGAGCGTCGCGAAGACGTCTTGATAGTGAATCGGCCGGCTGATCGCCGCGCCGGCGTAGCGGTCGGTCTCGCCCAGGACCTGGCCGGCGCGAATGCCGCCGCCGGCCATCAGGGCCATGCCGACGGCCGGCCAATGATCGCGTCCGCCGTTTTTGGAAACGGTCGGCGTGCGGCCGAACTCGCCCCAGCAGACGATCGACACGTCGCCCAACATCCCGCGCTGCTCCAAGTCGGCCAGCAGCGCCGCCAGGCCGTGGTCGAAGATCGGCAGCAGCTTCCGCATTCGCGGGAAGTTGTTGCTATGCGTGTCGAAGTCGGAGATCGAGATGCTGATACACCGCGCGCCGGCTTCCACCAGGCGGCGGGCCAGCAGGAACTTGAGCGTCGCGTTGGGCCGGTCGCTCGTCGTCGAGGCCGGCGGCTCGGCGTCCGGGCTGTTCAGCGTGTAGCGCTCAAGGGTGCGCGGATCCTCTTGTGATAGATCGAGAGCAGCGGCCAGCCGGCCACTCGTCAGAATGCCGACGGCTTGCTGCGAGAAAGCGTCGAGGGCTTGCATCATGCCGCTCTTGTCGATGTCGCCCTTGAGCCGGTCGAGGCCCGCCCGCAGGTTCGTGCGATCGTGCAGCCGATCAAGCGACAGCCCCTCCGATAGTGACAGGGCCACCGTGTGATTCGCGCCTTTATTCGCCAGCTCGGTCACCATGCCCGGTTCCAGTGGCCGCTCGAACAGTTTCGACAAGTCCGGCCGGAACGGCTGATAGGTCGGGCCGAGGAAGCCGGGGCGGGCGCTGTTGCGGACCAGCGGCCGGCCCTGCATCAAATCGACGAATGCCGGCGCAACATCGGCCGAAGTGCCGCGGAGCTTCCCGACGATGCAGCCCATCGCCGGCCGTCCGCCAAAGCTGGCCAGGTTCTTGGCGTCGAAGCCGCTCTGGCACTGAAACGCGTCGTGGGCGCTGGCCGCGCCGACGAGCGAGCGGATGAACACGAGCTTATCGGCCGCGGCAGCGAGCTTGGGCAATAGCTCGCTGATGTGTACGCCCGGCAGCCTCGTCGCGATCGGGTTGAATTCGCCGCGAATCTCAGCCGGCGCTTGCGGCTTGGGATCGATCATGTCCATCTGGGGCGGGCCGCCGTCGAGATGGATGTTGATCACGGCCTTGTGCGAAGAGCCGATCCCCGCCGCCGCCTCGGCCCGCAGCAGGTTCGCCAGCGTCAAGCCGCCGCCGACCACGCCCGCCGCCAGCAGCTTGCGCCGCGAAACGCGAAAAGAATCGTCAGCCAAGGGAAGTTGGAGATTCATCGCTACGCAACCTCCAAAAGCACTGTGATCGAACCAGCCGATTGTATCCCATCGGCGGCCACGCGCAAACAAGTTTTGATGAGTGAGGGGAAAATTCGATTTTCCCCTGGAGACTTGTCCAGTGCCCGGCGAGGCGAAGTCTGTTGGTAATGACGCGCAGCCGCTGGCGAAAACGCGGTGATCGTGCGGTGACTGGATCGCCCGAGTGGCGGCGAGCGGCGCATTTGTTTGACGCTGGCTCCCCGGTTTGCTATCAACCGTCCGGGCAGACCGCGTTGCGATTGGACTGAAATGTAACTGTGCCGGTGCAACCGGCGGAGAATGCCATGTTGCGGCGAATCCTATTGTTCGTGGTGATGTGCTGGGCGTGGAGCGGCGGCGCGCTATTGGCGGGCGATGGGGTTTCGGCGGAGATCGACCGCCGGCTGGCGGAGGAGGTGTTTGCCAAGCACGCCGGGCCGATGCTGGCACCGCGGACGAGCGATGAGATTTTCCTCCGCCGTGTCTATCTCGATTTGGTCGGGCAGCCGCCGACGCCGGACGAGGTGCGGGAGTTCGTTCGCGACACGTCTGAGGGCAAGCGTTCGGCGAAGATCGCGGCGCTGGTTGCCGATCCACGGTTCGGAGTCAATGCGGCCAATTACTGGCGCGACGTCTTGCTCGCGCGGGCCCAGACGACGGGCGAAGGGCCGTCGATGGACCTGGCAGCGACCGAGGCCTGGTTCGCGCTGCAGTTCAATGCGAATGCACCGTGGGACCAGATGGTGCGGTCGATGATCCAGGCCGAGGGTCCGGTGCGCGACAAAGGCGAAGGGGCCTTGTTTCTGGCTCAGCGGTTCTCGGATGTGGCGATCGCTGGCGAAGTGTCGCGGATCTTCCTGGGCATCCAGATTCAGTGCGCCGAGTGCCACGATCATCCGACTGACGGCTGGAAGCGGCAGCAGTTCCACGAGCTGGCCGCGTTCTTTCCCCGCGTCGGCATCATGCGTTTCGAGCGGACGCCGGGCCGCGGCGAGCAGAAGCTGGCTTCCTATGACTCCGGCCCGCAAGAGCGAACGCAGCGGACGCGGTTCGTCGGCGTCCCGCAGCACTACATGCCCGATTTGAGAGATCCCGCCAGCCCCGGCACGCTGATCGAACCGGCCTTTTTCCTCAATGGGCAGCGGCTGAAGTCAGAGGCCACCGACGCCGAGCGGCGACAAGCCGTGAGCCAGTGGCTGACCGCTCGCGAGAACCCGTGGTTCTCCAAGGCGTTTGTGAATCGCCTCTGGGCCGAGCTGGTGGGCGAGGGATTTCAGGAGCCGGTGGACGACCTGGGTGCGGGCCGCGAGTGCGCCAGCCCGCTGACCTTCGAGTACCTGGCTACGCAGTTCGCCGATCGCCGTTACGACATCAAATGGCTCTATCAGACGGTTCTCGAGACGGCCGCCTATCAGCGCGAGAGCCGGCCGCGGCGGCAACCCAGCGGAGCTCCGTTCGCGGCGAATGTACCGCAGCCCTTGCGAGCCGATCAGTTCGCTGCCGTGCTCTCGCAGGCGATCGGGCAGGACGTCGTCGGCTCGCGCCAGGGCCAGGGCGGCCAATACCCATACCTCGTGATGTCGCCGCTGCAGAAGCTGTTCAGTTACGATCCTAGTGTTCGTCGCGACGAGATTGCGGGCACCATCCCACAGGTGTTGTTGCTCATGAACTCTGACGTCGTCAACCGCGCCGTGAACGCCACGGACGACCGCTCGGTGCTAGGCAAGCTGCTGAAGGCCGCGGGCAGCGACCACGAAGCCGTGACGGCGCTCTACCTGCAAGTCCTGTCGCGCGAGCCCAGCCAGCCAGAGACCAAGGTCTGTTTGGACTATCTGAAAGCGGCAGAGAACCACGGCCAAGGCTGTGAGGACTTGTACTGGACCTTGCTGAATTCGGAAGAGCTGCGTTACCGAAACTAGGGTGACAGGAAAATTGCTGGCAGAAAAATAAGCGCCCGATTGCTCCTGCTTTCGATTTTTCTGCCACCAATGTTCCTGCCATCAATGCTCGTGCCGCTACGATAAATAAGGATCCGTCCGATGAATCCCTTGGTCCAACGCCACTGTCATCTAGACGTCCAGCCCGAAGCCGTCGTTAGCCGCCGCGATGTGTTGCGAATGTTGGCGGCCGGCGGTCTTGGAGCCGCGACGGTTTCCTGGCGCGACCAGTTGAGCCTGCAGGCCGCGGAGCTGCGTCGGCAGAATCGGGCCTGCATCCTGCTGTGGATGCACGGCGGCCCCAGCCAACTGGAGACTTTCGATCCGAAGCCGGGACACGCCAACGGCGGCGAAACGAAAGCGATCGCGACCAACGTGCCGGGCCTGCAGATCTCCGAGAATTTGCCCAAGCTCGCAGGCATGGCCGACAAGCTGGCGATCATCCGGTCGCTGAGCATTCGCGAGGGCGAGCACGGGCTGGCCAATCTGCTGATGCACACGTCGCGGCTGCCGCAGGCCGACGTGCAGCTACCTTCCCTCGGCACGGTCGCGGCCCATGAGCTGGCCGAAGCCGCCTGCGAGTTGCCGGCGTTTGTGCGGATCGGCGAGAACTGGCGGGTCGGCGCGTCTGGCGGCTACCTCGGCGGCCAGTACGATCCCTTCATCATTCCGAAGGCCGGCCAATTGCCTGAGAACGTGAAGGCCACCGTGGAGGCCGAACGGGTTCGCCGCCGGATCGACTTGACCCAGATGCTGCAAGAGTCGTCCGTCGTCACGCCGATCGCCGCATCGCAAGACCACCGGCAGCTCTATCAAAGTGCCGCGCGGATGGTGCTCAGCCCGCAGATGCAGGCGTTTGATCTGGAGCAAGAGCCGGCCACGGCACGCGATGGCTATGGCCGCACGCCGTTCGGATCGGCGTGCCTGCTCGCGCGGCGTTTGGTCGAGTCGGGCGTGACGTTCGTCGAGATCAACCTGGCCGACTGGGACACGCACGATAACAACTTCGTTCGCTCGCGGACGTTGTGCGGCCAGTTCGATCAGCCGATGGCCCACCTGCTGAGCGACCTGGGCCAGCGGGGCCTGCTCGATCAGACGCTCGTGATCTGGATGGGCGAATTCGGCCGCACGCCCAAGATCAATCCGCGCACCGGCCGCGATCATTTTCCGCAGGCGTTCTCGGCCGTGCTGGCCGGTGGCGGCATTCGCGGCGGCCAAGCGATTGGCGAGACCGACGCCGGCGGCGAGACCGTGATGGACCGGCCGGTCAGTGCGGCGGACTACTTCCAGTCCATTTATCGCGCCTTGAGAATCAATCCCAGCCGGGAGCACACGACTTCCGTCGGCCGCCCCGTGAAGTACGTCGATGGCGGCGAATCCATCCCAGAGTTGTTCTAACGCGAGATTTTGGCGGCCGGTCGCAATAGGTTTTGGATTGAGCCGGGTATAACCACCCAGAGGGCTCAAGTGACCGATTCGCCACCGCCTCGCGGCAGCCTGATTTTGCGCCTGGCCGATGGGCTCGATGCGCGGGCCTGGGGGCAATTCGTCGATATTTATGCTCCGCTCGTGTTTCAAT
>Ga0184625_10001369_pt1 | contig 10154 bp, 6 predicted proteins | sample PLM3_30_b1_FD_133151 | JGI IMG/M metagenome (GOLD analysis project Ga0184625, IMG submission 133151) | Groundwater sediment microbial communities from an aquifer in East River, Colorado, USA - PLM3_30_b1 | ecosystem: Environmental > Terrestrial > Soil > Riparian zone | place: USA: East River... | reverse complement strand
GCGGCCCCTGTCGACCAGGTCGGCGAGCAGCTCCGAGTGGTGGACGACCTCGTAGCGCCCGCCGAAGTCCGGGTACTCGTTCGCGAGCGTGTTGATGCAGTGCGGGCAACTCGCGACGATCTTCGTCACCCCGGCCTCCTCGAGCGTCGCGACGTTCGCTTGGGCGAACGACTGGAACACGTACTCGTTTCCCGCCCGCCTCGCCGGGTCGCCCGTGCACGACTCGCGCGGCCCGAGGATGGCGACGTCGAGTCCCGCTGCCACGAGGAGCTTCGCCGTCGAGATTGCTGACGTCCGCGCACGCTCGTCGAAGGAAGCGGCGCAGCCGACCCAGTACAGGACCTCGGGTGCCGGGTCCCCCGGTTCGAGGACGCGGACGCCGAGCCCTTCTGACCAAGCCGCGCGCTCCGTCTGCGGCTTCCCCCAGGGGTTCGAGCCTCGCTCGACGTCGCGGAGCATCGTCTCCGTGTCACCGGGGAGACGCGATTCGACCATGACCAGGTGGCGGCGGAGGTCGACGATGTGGTCGACGTGCTCGATCGAGACCGGGCACTCGTGCACACAAGCGCCGCAGGTGACACAGTCCCAGACGACGTCGTCCGTTACCGCGTTCGGGACGAGTGCGGGCAGGTCATTCCCGGCCACCAGTGCGGAGCCCTCCGCGAAGAGCTGGTCTCGGATGCCCATGATCAGGAGCTTCGGCGAAAGCGCTTTTCCGGTAGAGAAGGCGGGGCAGACGTCCTGGCAGCGGCCGCACTCGGTACACGACATCGCGTCCAGCATCTGCTTCCACGTGAGGTCGGCCACGGTCCCGGCGCCGAAGCGCAATCCGCTTTCGTCCTCGGCCTCGAAGTCGAGCGGCTCGAGGCGCCCCCGCGCGCGCGTGCTGCCGAAGAAGACGTTGATCGCGGCCGTCGCGATGTGGAGATGCTTCGAGTGCGGGAGGTACGCGAGGAAGCCGAGGATGATCAGCACGTGCGCCCAGACGAAGACGCGCTCGAACACGTCCGTCGCGGTCCCGTCCCCGAAGACGTCGGAGACCGCGTTCGAGACAGGCGACCACTCCGCCGGCCACGGGTTCAGGCCGAGCGCGATGAGCGACGCGTGCCACAAGAGGAGCGTCGTCACGATTCCGGCGATCACTGCCAGGATGAGGTCGGCCTCTCCCAGGCGGCTCCCCTCGAAGCGACGAGGGCGCTGCACCTTGCGGATGAAGAACGCGGTCGCGACGCCGGCGAGCACCAGTACGACGAAGAGATCGACGAGGAGCGCGTACCAGCCTTGGCTCTCGAGCCAGCCGAGCGGCGATCCCGCGGGGAGCGACTGCTCCCGGTCGACGATCGCGACGATCGCCATGAAGATCGTCGGGAAGAGCACCAGGAACCCCCAGAAGATGAAGGCATGCATGAGCCCTGGGACGAGTCGCTGCAGAAGCTTGCGTTGCCCGAGGACGATCGTCGCTTCGTTCCGCACGCGGGCCGGGATGTCCGAGGCGCGACCCACCGGCTTGCCGGAGCGAACGACCCGCGTGAGAAAGAGAGCACGTCGAGCGAAGAGCGCGCCTGCGCCCGCGGTCGCGACGACGAGCGCGACGATCGCTGCTGCTGTCGTCACGGCGCCTCCGCCAGGCCCCGAATCACGCTCTCGCCTTCCTGAGCTCGGCCGAGATCGCCGGGACGACCTCGTGTAGGTCACCGATCACTGCGTAGTCGGCGCTCGCCAGGATCGGCGCGTCAGCGTCCGTGTTGATTGCGAGGAGCGCCTTCGCGCCCTTGCAGCCGGCCATGTGCTGCGTCGCTCCCGAGATGCCGCAGGCGATGTAGATCTCGGGCGCGATCTTCGTGCCGGTCTGACCGACCTGGTCCGTGTGCGGTCGCCAGCCGGCCATCGTCACTGCTCGAGAGCATCCGACGGCCCCTCCGAGCAAGTCCGCGAGCTCCTCGATGATCCCGAAGCCTTCCGGCGAGCCCGCACCGCGCCCGGCGGAGACGACGACGTTCGCCTCCGCAAGCGACACGCCTGCGGTCGTCGCGGCAACTCGCTCGACGACGCGGACAGCCACGTCGGCCTCGTGGAGGTCCGGTGTGAACTTGTCCATCACTGCAGCGCCGCCCGCGGGAGCAGCTTCGGCCTCCACCGTGTGCGGCTGCACGGTGAGCAGCTTGGGAGACCCATGCAGGCGTGCCTCTTCGAGAAGGCTTCCGCCCCAGCGCACGCGGGTCACGGGCATTGGATCGTCGGGCTCCGCGGCCACACAGTTCGCCGCGAAGGGCGCGCCGGTCATCGCCGCGACGTGCGCGAGCACTTCGTTGCCGCGCTCGTTGCCTGCGGCCACGACCGCGGCGGGTCCGACGTCGCGGACGATCTCGACGGTCGCGCGTGCGACCGCCGCGGGCGCATACGAGCCGAACGCTTCGTGCTCGGCGAGGTGGAGGGTCGAGACCCCGTGCTCTCCGAGGATGTCCGCCAACCCGTTGCCGCCGCCGACCGTGAGGGCGTGTACCGGGTCGCCGGCCGCGAGACGGCGCGCGAGCGAGAGCGCCTGCAGCGAGACGTCCTCGATTCCGCCGGGCGTCCTCTCGACGACGACGAGGACGCTCATGCGACGCCGATCTGCTGCAGGATTGCGACGACGGCCGGGGCGGCCTCGGGCCCATGTCCGAGGACCAGCGCCTCCTTGCCCTGGCCCTCGGGCACGACGAGCCGCACCTTCTCGAGCCGGGAGTCGGGCCGGGTGGGACTGCTCGACTCGATCGGCTTGCGTTGTGCGCGCAGCTTCGCCGGCACGGAGGGGTAGCGCGGCAGGTTGAGCCCTTCGAGCACGCCGAGGACAGCCGGAAGCGGCAACTCGTACACGTCACGGCCGCCGGCCGCCTCCTGCTCGCAACGAACCGTCGCGCCCTCGACCGAAACACCTTTGAGTCCTGTCGCCACCGGCCTCGACAGGGCGTACGCGACTCGGATCCCGACCTGGTAGTTCCCGGCGTCTGCCGACTCGTTGCCGAAGAGCACGAGGTCGAAGGGGCCATTCGCGGTCTCGTCCGCTCGGATCGCGTCGACGATCGCGCCCGCAGTCGCCTGCGGGTCCCACTCTTCGCCGTCCGAGACGAGATGGATCGCGCGATCGGCGCCCAGCGCCATCGCGTCGCGCAGCTGCTCAGCCGCCTCCGGCGGGCCGAGCGTGAGCACGACCGACTCGCCGCCGGCCGACTCGACCATCCGCACGGCCTCCTCGACGCCGCACTCCTCGTGCGGGCTGATCGTGAACCCGAGGTGACGCGTCTCGATCGCCTGCGCGTCTTCGGCGAGGACGATCTTGCCGCCGGTCAGCGGGACGCGCTTCACGCACACCAGCACTCTCATGAGCGAATCCTCGAGTTCTCGGGGTCGAAAATCGGGGCAGAGCCGACGACGTCGACGGTGACGGGGTACTGCTCGCCCAGGTACTCGACTGCGAGCTCGGCGCCGATCGCGGCCTGCTCGGCCGGTAGGTACGACAAGAGAACGTGTTTTCCGACCGAGGGGGCCGCACCCGCGCTCGTGACGTACGAGCGGCGGCCTCGTGCGTCCGTGAGCGGCGCGCCCTCACGGGTGAGGATGGGCTCGCGTCCCATTGGATAGCGCTTCACGCCCGACGGCGAGGTGTGGTCGTCGACCGAGAGGGTGCACAGGAGCGCGACGGGCTCCTCCTCACGGTGGCGCAGGTGTGCTTCCTTTCCGACGAACTCCTGCTCCTTCACCTTTCCCCAGGCCATGTCCGCCTCGACGACCGTGTACTCACTCTCGAGCTCCGTGCCGAACGCGCGGTAGCACTTCTCGAGCCGACCGGTCGTGCCGTAGACCCCGATGCCGCACGGCACGGCCCCGTGCGCGTGCCCCGCCTCCCACACGATGTCCCAGAGCCGCGCGGCCGGCTCGATCGGGAGGTACAGCTCCCACCCAAGGTCCCCGACGTACGAGATCCGCGACGCGAGGACCCGGACCGGGCCGATCTCGACGACCTTGCACGTCGCGAAGGGAAAGCTCTCGTGTGAGACGTCGTCGCTCGTCACCGAGGCGAGGATGTCGCGAGCGCGGGGGCCCCAGAGACCCAGCGTCGACCACGACGACGTCAGGTCGCCGAGCTGTGCAGAGCCGTCCGTGGGGAGATTGTCGGAGAGCCACTTGTGATCCGCCATGCCGTGCGCGCCGCCGGTGACGACGCGGAAGTGCTCGTCGCCGAGCCGCATGATCGTCAGGTCCGACTTGAACCCGCCGCCCGGGGAGAGCCACGGCGTGTAGACGACGCGACCGACGGCCACATCCACCTGGCGCATCGAGACCTGTTGCAACGCTCCGAGCGCCCCGGGACCGACGACGTCGAAGATCGCGAACGCCGACAGGTCGAAGACGCCGGCGCGGTCGCGCATCGCGAGGTGCTCCGCGTTGATGATGGGCGACCACCAGCGGGCGTCCCATTCCGCCTCGCGATGCCCGACGCGGTCCTCGAACTCCTCGAGCAGCGGTGCGTTCGCCTCGTACCACTGCGGCCGCTCCCAGCCTGCGACCTCGAAGAAGACCGCGCCGAGCTCCTTCTCACGCTCGTGAAACGGGGAGAGCCGTACGTCGCGGTTCGAAGCCCACTGCTCGAGCGGGTGGACGATCCCGTACGTCTTGTTGAAGCCTTCGGCAGTGCGGGCCTTCACGTGCGCTGAGGTCTTCTGGTGCTCCCAGAAGCGCGCGGCGTCGGAGGAGTGGAGGTCGATGTGGGACTCGCCGTGCACCATCCACTCGGCGACGGACTTGCCCACGCCCGGGCCCTCCTTCACCCATACGGCCGCGGCCGACCAGAGGCCCTTCACCTCGGGAAGCTCGCCGAGGACGGGCATCCCGTCGGGGGTGAGCGAGAGGATCCCGTTGACCGCGTACTTGATCCCGACCGACTCGTCGCCGACGATCGACGGCATCAGCTCGAGGGCCTGCTCCATCTGGAACGTGAAGTCCTCCTGCGTGAACGGGAACTCGGTCGGCGTGAGCGCGGCTTCCTCCACCGAAGGGAGGTCCTCGGGGTCGTACAGGATCGGCCGGTGGGCGTACGAGCCGATCTCGAGACCGGTTCCCTCCTGTCGTTCGTACATGTTCGTGTCCATGTCGCGGACGATGGGGAACTCGATCGCCTCCTTCGTGTCGGCGAACCAGTGCGTGGGCCCGACGTCGATCATCTGGTGCACCGCCGGGGTCAGCGGGATCGATGCGCCCGCCATGTCGGCGAGCATGGGGCTCCAGACGCCGCAGGCGACCACGACGACCTCGGCTTCTATGTCACCGCCGGTCGTGCGCACCCGGCGCACCCGGCCGCCTTCGACGTCGATCCCCAGCACCTCCGTGTTCGCGAACACGGAAAGTCGCCCCGACTCCTGTCCTCGCCCGCGCATGATGGTTCCGGCCTGGAGGGAGTCGACGACGCCGACGGACGGCGTGTAGAAGCCACCGAGGATCACGGACTCGTCGATGAACGGGACCAGCTCCTTGACCTCTGCCGGCGTGACGAGCGAGACCGGCTCGATTCCCCAGGACTTCGCCGAGCTCATGCGTCGCGCGAGCTCCTGCATGCGCTCCTCTGTCCGCGCGACCTCGATGCCGCCCGATTCGGTGAAGACGCCCATCTCCTCGTACTGGCGAACGCTCTCGAGCGTGAGCTGCGTCATCTCCTTCGAGTGGTCGACCGGGAAGATGAAGTTCGAGGCGTGACCGGTCGAACCGCCCGGGTTCGGGAGCGGGCCCTTGTCGAGGAGCACGACGTCCGACCAGCCCTGGTCGGTGAGGTGGTACGCGACCGAGTTGCCCACGATGCCGCAGCCGACGACGACGGCGCGAGCCTGGCGGGGAAGGGTGCTCATGCATTCGCTCCTACTGATATATGAGTTCGAGGCTCAGGAATATACAAAGGTCAGAGCACGCGCCGGATCGCGTCCTCGAAGCCCCTGACGTGCCGGCGCATCGCCTTCTCTGCCGCGTCGGCGTCGCCGTCGCGGATCGCCTGTAGGAGCTCCAGGTGCTCGGTGACCGCGTCCTCCAGCAGCGCGAGCCGGTCAAGTGCGAGGAACCAGATGCGTAGGCTGAGGACGTAGTACTCGTTCAGCGTCGCCGCGAGGAATGTGTTGTGGGCGCACTGGTAGATCTGACGGTGAATCCGCTGGTCGAGATCGATGAGCGCGCGCTCGTTCGGTTCGTCGCCGACCTGCTCGAGCTCCCCGAGCAAGAGCTCGATCCGGGCGCGGTCGGCCTCGGTCGCCCGCTCGGCGGCGAATCGCGCCGCGTGGCTCTCGAGTGTCAGCCGGACCTCCGAGAGCCCGGCCAGGTCGCGCACGTCCACGCCCGATACGAACATCCCGCGGCGCGGATACACCTCGATCAGGCGCTCGCGCGCGAGCGCCCGTAGCGCCTCGCGCACGGGCGTGCGCCCGAGGCCGAGTTGCTCCATCAGCTCGCGCTCCGAGACGAGCGAGCCCGGCGGCAGCTCGAGCGTCACGATCAGCTCGCGGATCCGGTAGTAGGCCTGGTCCGACAGCGATGTCGCGTCGGCAGCCTCGGGCTGGTGGATTGAGAGCGTGGGTGTGCTCATCGGCGGAGGAGGCGGCGGGGACGCATGACGCCCCCGCCGCGTGTCTCAGCTCTCACTTGAGCCAAGCGTTGACCTTTGCCGCGTTCGCCTTGACCCACTTCTCCGCCGCTTTCTCCGGCTTCACCTTGTCGCCGGCGATCCACTTCGCGACGAGGTTCTGGTCGGCGTTCGACCACTTGAAGTTCCGGAGCACCTTGACTGCGGGAGAGCCGCTCTGGATGAACTTCTTGCTGAACAGCTTGTTCAGCGGATCCGCCGCGTAAGCGCACTTGTATTTCTTGATCTCGCCGCCGGCGCTCGCGTCGTCCTGGCAGCCCTTGATCCGGGCCGGCAGCTTCACCTCGGCGAGGTTGAGCTGCTGGTTCAGGTACTGCGGCGTCCACCAGTAGAAAATGACGGGCTTGCGTTGCTTGATCTGCTGTGAGAAGCGTGCGACCTCCGCAGGCTCCGCCCCGACCGTCACGTGCTTGAAGTCGAGCCCGAGCAGCTCGATCAGCTCCTTGTCCTTCTGGACGTATGAAGGGTCGCCGCCGAGGAACATCCCCTGTGAGCCGGACTCCGCGCTCTTGAACACCGACTCCTTACCCCTGAGTCCCCGCCAGGTCTTGAACTGCGGGTACTGCTTGAGCAGGTACTTCGGGACGAACCAGCCGATATGGCCGACCAGGCCGTTCGCGCGAACCAGGACGACCGACTTCTGCTTCGCGACGAACTGCTTGTACTGGTCGACGTGGTTCCAGTCCTCGAGCACGGCGTCGACCTTGCCGTCGGCCATCGCCTGAAAGACCGGGATCTCGGTGATCTTCGTGATCTTGACGCTGCAGCCGAGCCTTTGCTCGAGCACGTACTTGACGACGTACGTATTCGCCGTCGAGCCGGCCCATGCTTGCTCGTTCAGGGTGACCGTGCCGCATGACTGAGCCGAAGAACCCAGCGCGCTTCCCGACACGACGAGGCCGATCACCGCTGCCAGCGAAGCGCCGAGCAGCAGTGTGAACCGGGCTCTGACACGTTTGGACATCGAACCCTCCTCCTTGTCGACTGATCCTGTCTTGTTCACGCGATTGCTCCTCTCTGGTCACGTCGTGTCGCTTGCGTGACGCGGTCGAGCGCGATTCCGAGCGCGAGAATTGCAAGTGACGCGACGACTCCCAGGCCGAACTCTCCCCGGACGAGCCCCTGCGCGACGAGGTAGCCGAGGCCTCCCGAACCGACAAGCCCACCGATCACGACCACAGCGAGCACCATGATGATCCCCTGGTTGACGCCGAGCATGATCGCGTCGCTGGCAAGTGGGAGCTTGACCTTCATGAGCACCTGTCGGCGTGTGGCGCCGAACGCGCTCGCTGCTTCCACTGTCTCCGGCGCGACGTCCCGTACGCCGCGCTCGACGAGTCTCACCACGACCGGGAAGGCATACAGCACGCTGGCCACGATGCCCGGGACGATCGAGACTGGCATGAGGTAGATGAACGGGATGATGTAGATGAGCTGGGGCATCGTCTGAAGAACGTCGTTCACCGGACGAAGAACACGGGACACGGTCTTGCTCTCGGCCGCCCACACTCCGAGCGCGACACCGATCAGAACGGTTATTGCGGTGGCCACGAGGACCTGGGAGAACGTGTCCATCGCAGGCTCCCACATGCCCATGACGCCGATCGAGAGGACCATCGCGAACGTCGTCAGGGCGGATCGTAGACCACTCACGATGAATGCGATGGCCGTCAGCCCGAGCACCGTTGTGAACCACGGCGCCTCGATGAGGAACTGCTGGAGCGGTTGGAAGATGTCCACGAGGATGAACGTTCCAATGGGCTCTGTGATGTTGAAGACGAAGTTGGCCGGATCCGTGACGTAGTCGAGCCACGCCTGGGTCCGTTCGAGCAGCCATTCCTGCGCTGTCGCGGTCTCGGGGTAGATCGCCGCCGCTCCGAAGGCCTTCGCGAGCACGACGACGCTCGTGACGACGATGGCGAGTGCGATGGTGGTCAGTCGCAGGCGCCGGCGGCCGGCCTCGGTGAGGTGACGACGTGTGGGGTCGGTACGGTCGGCGACCGCCTCGGTTGATCGGTCGAGAGCCATCGCCAGGATCACGATCGCAATGCCCGCCAGTATGGCCAGGGCTGGATTGGAGTACAGGCCGCTCGTGACGACGTCGCCGAGTCCACCTCCACCGATGAGGCCGGCGATTACAACCATCGAGAGGGCGAACAGAATCGTCTGGTTGACGCCAAGCAAGATCATCCGCCGCGAAAGCGGCAGCTGTACCTTGCTCAGCAACTGACCTCGCGTCGAGCCCATCGAGGCCGCCGCCTCGACGGTGTTCGCCGGCACGCTGCGGATGCCGAGCGCGGTGATCCGCACCGCCGGCGGGATCGCGTAGATCATGGTGGAGACGACTGCGGCGCCCGGCCCGACCGAGAAGAGGATGACGACGGGCATCAGGTACGCGAACGCCGGCACGATCTGCATGGCGTCGAGGACCGGGGTGATCGTTCGCAGGAATCGGTCTGAGAGCCCAGCGACGATTCCGAGCGGGATTCCCACGAGGAGCGAGAGGCCAACTGCGGCGAGCATCAGCGCGATCGTCTGCATGCTCTCTTCCCACAGGCCCATGACCGCGAATGCCGCGAATGCGGCGACCACCCAGGCGGCGGCACGCCAACCGCCGAAGCGAAGCGCGACCACGGCTCCTGCGGCCGTCGTCCCGACCCACGTCAGCCAGAGCAGCAGCCTGTCGAACCAGGCGACGAGGTTGTCCACGAAGGTCGCGAAGGCGTCGAAGATCGTGAAGACGAAGCTCGGATCCTCCGCGTTGCGTTGGTCGAGCAGCCAGGTCTGGAAGTCGTCGAAGTGGGCCGGAAGAGCGCTCCACGTCAGCCGAGCGGGCCACGGATACTCGAGTGCCCAGGCGCGGTAGGCCAGGTACATGAGCGCAACGATCCCGGCCGTCTGGACGATCTTTCCTCGCCACCACGGTCGATGCGAGAGGACGGGAGCCGCGGTCTCGATCCCCGCGGCGGCGACGGACATCAGTCGCCTCCTTCGCCTGCGATTGCAGTCAGCACCGCATCGCGATCGACGAGCCCGACGACGCTCCCGTTTTCGACAGCGCAGCATGGCTGCTTGCTCGCAGCAACCACGGGGATCGCATTTCGCACCGTCGTCGAAACGTCGAGCCGCGGCCCGTCCGTATCGTCCCCGGGCTCGACTGCGCGCATTACCCACCGAAGAGTGAGCACGTGGCTCTTCGGAACGTCGCGGACGAAGTTGAGCACGTAGTCGTCGGCCGGGGCTCCCACGATCTCCTCCGGCGTGCCGAGCTGCACGATCCCTCCGTCGCGCATGATCGCGATGCGGTCACCGAGCCTCAGCGCCTCGGCCAGGTCGTGCGTGATGAAGACCATGGTCGTGCCCGTCTCCATCTGGAGCCGGCACACCTCGTCCTGCATGTCGCGCCGGATCAAGGGGTCGAGTGCACTAAAGGGCTCGTCGTAGAGCATCACCTGCGGGTTGCCTACGAACGCACGGGCGACGCCGACGCGCT
>Ga0184625_10001368_pt1 | contig 10167 bp, 6 predicted proteins | sample PLM3_30_b1_FD_133151 | JGI IMG/M metagenome (GOLD analysis project Ga0184625, IMG submission 133151) | Groundwater sediment microbial communities from an aquifer in East River, Colorado, USA - PLM3_30_b1 | ecosystem: Environmental > Terrestrial > Soil > Riparian zone | place: USA: East River... | reverse complement strand
GTGTATATAATGATGCTCAAGTGGTCGTTGTACATTAATGACCAAGCTTTTATTTATTTAAATCAACAATCCAATCAGGAATATGAAAAAAATTTTCTTTCTAGTATCCATATCGGCCTTGATCCAACCTTTGATTTTTGCACAGGATTTTGATACCACACAAAAGGTTTCTGTACTGGACGAGGTAATATTTTCCGCAAATAAATTCGCTGAAAAGAAAAGATTCATTGTACAGAGAATTGACGTCATCTCGAGCCGATTTATTGCCAGTGTAAATGCACAAAATACCGGCGACCTGTTGATCAATACCGGAAATGTATTCGTGCAGAAAAGTCAGCAAGGCGGAAGCAGCCCCGTGATCCGCGGCTTTGAAGCCAGCAGGGTGCTATTGGTGGTAGATGGCATAAGAATGAACAATGCCATATACAGGGCAGGGCACCTGCAGAATATAATTACGGTTGACCAGAACATGCTGGACAGGCTGGAGGTAATGTATGGACCATCTTCAACGCTCTATGGAAGTGATGCATTGGGAGGAATGGTTCACATGATCACCAAGCCAGTTAAGTTGGCTACGCCAGGAGAATCCTCTACTACCACTGGCACCGGTTTCCTTCGCTATAGTTCGGCAAATGACGAGAAAACCGGGCACATTGATCTGAATCTCGGTTACAAGAAGCTTGGCTTTCTTACTTCGGTTACCTTTTCTGATTTCAGTGATATGAAGATGGGTGATAGTTACCTGGATAAGTATCCTGATTTTGGCAGGAGGACCAATTACGTAACCCAGGTGAATGGATCGTTTGTTGATTCTGTAATGATTAATAACGATGACCGGGTTCAGCGCTTTTCGGGTTACAAACAGTGGGACCTGATGGAGAAGATCATGTTCCAACAAAATGAGAAAGTATCCCATACCTTGAACGTTCAACTCTCCAATACGAATAATGTTCCCCGTTATGACCGCCTACAGGACATTCGTAATGGAACCCTTAGGTATGCTGAATGGTTTTATGGTCCTCAGAAGAGAAATCTTTTTTCTTATAACTTATCTGCCAAAAACCTGAATGGTTTCTTCAATGAATTCAGAACGGTCATTAGCTACCAGGATATTGAGGAAAGCCGCCAACAAAGAGATTACCGCAGATACGACAGGTTTGATAGCAGAAGAGAGCACATAAAGGTTTGGGGAGTGGTGATTGATGGGAGAAAGGTATTTGGCAACAATGAACTTACCATTGGAGCCGATGCTCAATTAAATGACCTCAAATCAGTAGCCGATCGCACCAACTTGCAGACAGGCGCTATTTCCAAACTGGACACCCGCTATCCAGATGGGGAGAACAAGATGAATTATTATGGTCTTTATGCGCAACATGTGCTTAAAATGAAAGGCGGGAAATGGACGCTCAATGATGGAATCAGGTTCCAGGCTGTAAGCCTTCATTCTACCATTGTCGACAATTCGTTCTTCAACTTACCAGTTACCGATGTGAAGCAAGATCCTAAAGCGATTACGGGTAACCTCGGCTTGATTTATTCTCCGCAGGATAAGACCAAGATATCGTTTGGCATTGCAACAGGATTCAGAGCACCAAACATAGATGACCTTGCAAGAGTATTTGAGTCCAGCACGGCTACTGCCAGAGTAGTTGTACCCAATCCCGACATTGAACCAGAATTTACCTACAGTTTCGACCTGGGCCTTTCGCATAACTTAGGTGAAATGTTCAGGATTGAAATGTCTGGGTTCTACACTTTGTTCAGGAATGCCATAACGCTATCCCCTTATAATTTGAACGGGCAGGATTCAATTATTTACAATGGCACAAAATGCCAGGTTGTAGCTAACCAGAACGTGAATAAAGCAACCATGTATGGATTCAATGTTGGAGTAAGCGCAGAGTTTAACCAGTATTGGAACTTTCTCACAACCCTAACCTATACGCATGGCAGGTACGATACGGATGGAAAGACCTCAGCCGTGTATGAAAAGCAACCAAATGGAACATATGCCATCGTTCAAAAATCAGTATCTGATAAACCGATGGATCATATTCCACCTTTGTTTGGTAAGACCAGTATCCAATACAGGAGCAAGGTATTTACCGGAGAAGTTTATGCGCTCTACAATGGATGGAAGCATTTGGATGATTACAATGCTGATGGGGAAGACAATGGTCAGTATGCAACAGCCGATGGTATGCCAGGATGGATTACCCTCAACTTACGTACAGGCATAAACGTAAACAGCCATGTACAGGTCCAGTTGGGGATAGAGAATATCCTGGACAGAAACTACCGTTATTTTGCTTCAGGCTTTTCGGCTCCAGGACGAAATTTCATTGTTGCCCTGAGGGCAGGATTATGAAAAAAATCACAGGCTGGAAGTTCGCTTCCAGCCTGCTTTTCAGCCCATAATTATAAAGAATATATCAAAACAGACTAGGTTGTGGAGGAAGATCCATCGGCTGCTATTGACCTGAAAGAAGAATTCTAAAGGTTATCTCCTCGCCAAATCATACCGAGGCCCAGCCATTTAAGCTGGGCGATGCCACAATAATGGGTGCCAGCCTGTTCATGCTCTTTCGGGCTTCTGGCTTTGGTATAATCCAAAGAGGATTAGGAAGGAAAAGCACAAACCAAACTGTTAATCTTCTCCATTTTTCCACATAAACAGTTACCTCAGCATAATGGGATACACTTAATTAATTTGACGTTTTCTAAGAAGAATTGAAAATCTTTGAAATCCTATACTGGATTTCAGTTAAACTAGAACACACTTCGGCTCCCTTTTCTCATTTTTCGAAAAGTTTTTTTCCTTTTGCAAGCAGCTTCAGATTGGGAAAATTGTCTAAATTACAGGGCACCAAACGGTTTCTATGACCGAAGAGGCCATTTTACAAGGCTGTTTACACAATCTCCCCGTTGCGCAACGGGAATTGTACAATCGATTCAGTCCTAAAATGCTGGCTGTCTGTTACAGGTTTGCCCACAATCGTGAAGACGCTGAGGACATGTTGCAGGAGGCTTTCATTAAGGTGTTTTCACAGATTCATACGTTTCAGAACAAAGGAGCATTTGAGGGATGGATCAGGCGCATCATTGTACACACCTGTATCAATCACCTTAAGAAGAACAAAAGGTTTAACGAAAGCGTGGATATAATCAACGCAAGTTCTATACAGGTGAGGGAAGAAAGCATTCCTTCTATAGTTCAGGCAAAGCAAATAGTGGAATGCATTAGGTTACTGCCCATTGGATACCGCACCGTTCTGAACTTGTATGCGATTGAAGGTTATTCTCACAAGGAAATTGCGGCAATGCTGGACATTGAAGAGAGCACTAGCAGATCGCAATACACCAGGGCGAAACAGATGCTGGAAGAGATCCTACTCAAGAAGAAGATCATTCAGCGTCCCAGGGAAAAGGTGGATTGGCTCATGGCAGCCGACAGATGATAGCGGATGGAGCATTAACCCTTTATAAAAAGACCGTATCCCAAAATGGCCGAATATGGAGCGCAATTTTTACACGGATGATTTTGAGCAGTTGATTCGCCAGAAAGCTGACCAATACAAAATGTACCCCTCTGATCATGTGTGGAAAGGAGTTCACAGGGCCTTGCACGGACGGAGGAGGTGGTATTGGACAGGATTGGCGGTGCTGTTACTGGGTGCAGGATTCTTCACTGCGGACCTATTAATGAAGGAACGCACTGTAGCTCCTCTTGCCTCTAAGATACAACCATCACTTACAGACGCTCAGCAAGCTGGGCAGCAGGCACAATTACTGGCTACCAGGAGTGCTACAACCAACTTAAACTCCGCAAACTCAAGCCCAGAGCGGATTAACGACCAAAATCCAGAATACTTCGGGTTGAATTCGATTGAAACAAGTATTCCTTTCATCAACTATCCCGCGCTAAAAGAGAATTCGTCTTTCATTGATCTTTCAACCATTGCAGATAAGATAACGGTAAATCCGAGACTCGAATTTAATATTTCTTCGCCTTTGCAATCTGCTCATGTTCCAGTTCCTGAATTTGCTGATGCAGCAAGTGAATCGGCCCAGCAATCCGAACAACAGGTGAATTGGCTTCAGGAGTATGCTGTTTACCAGTTAACAAGTACCAAATCAAAGAGATTGGGATGGATGCTCCATTTTTCTCCAACAATGAATTACAGGAAACTAACGGGAGGGAGTAGCCTATATTCACCAGCTTCGGAAATACAATCAGTTCCTATAGCTCTATCTTATAGCGGAGGAGTTGATCAATACGTGCACCACAAACCTGCCTTAGGGTTTGAATTGGGTAGCAGTTTCCTCTATAGAACTTCCAAACATGTGAATTTCAAAGCTGGAATTCAATTTAATTATTCAAGGTATAATATCGAAGCCTTCTCAAGCCATCCTGAAAAAGCAACCATTGCACTTAGCCCTTATTGGGATGCCGATACAATGGTGTCTTATACCAGTGTGAGAAATATGGGTGGTTATGCACAACGGGAAATAGCCAACCAATATTTTGAAATATCCTTACCGGTAGGCGTTGAAGTGAGATTGTTTGGGAATGAGAAACTTCAACTTAATGTAGCAGGTTCATTGCAACCAACGTATTTGCTTAATCGAAACTCTTATCTCATTACCACCGATTATAAGAATTATACGAAAGAACCTTCACTGGTGCGGAGATGGAATGTGAATGCCGGAGTGGAAACTTATGTTGCCTATAATAACGGAACTGTCCGCTGGCAATTAGGACCTCAATTCCGTTATCAACTTCTGTCCAGCTACGTTAATAAATACCCCATCAAAGAATACCTGATGGAATACGGAGTTAAGATCGGGGTCAGCAAAACCATTCGCTAGAACCAATACTACCTGCGAATTGTGAAAGCTGCTGAGGATTCAGCAGCTTTCTTATTGAAACCTACATTACCTAATTTTACGGGATGAGAATACTTATTGCAAGCGTTGCCATCATGCTGTTGGCCAGTTCCTGTGGAAACAATAAATCCGAACCCACACAGAATGTTTCAGAGGAGAAGTCATATTTTCCTGTTGCTGAATACGTGAAGGGGGAGATCAAAATTGTTGACTCACTTTCCGTGGGCATTATGAAAAAAATTATCAGGGGGAGCGCCAAGGACTCTGCCTTTATTGAACGTCCGGAATTTCATACCCTGGCCAATGCATTTACAGGCCCTGACCTGGATAAATCAAACCTTGAGGCGAAGTACGCCGAACATTCGTTTATGGACGAAACTACCGGTTATTACACCTTTACCTACCAACCAAAGGAAGCGGATGCCCCTTACCAGAGAATTGATGTGCTGGTGAAGCCTGGACCAACCGCAAACCGAGTGAGGAGCATTTACCTGGAAAAATCTTCCCTTCAGAACGACACTTCCATCAATGAGAGATTCTATTGGAAGGCAAACACCAGCTTCAGCATCACCAGGGAAAAAAAATACAAAGACCAACAACCTATTGTGGAGCAATTACAGGTGATTTGGGATCCTTCAGCATATTAATTAAGGGAATGAAATGAAGCAGCAGGATTTTCAGAAGATAGCGCTAACTATTCCAACAGAAGCAGGAATCTATAAATACTTCGATGAAGGGGATACGCTGGTTTACGTTGGAAAGGCAAAGAATTTGCGCAAGCGCGTAAGTTCTTATTTCAATAAGACATTTACCAATTACAAAACACATGAATTGGTAAATCGTATCAAGCGCATTGAATTTACAATCGTGAATTCTGAGCAGGACGCCTTCTTACTTGAAAATTCGCTGATCAAGGAATTTCAGCCAAAATTCAATATCAATTTAAAAGACGATAAGAGTTATCCATTTATCGTGCTCAAAAACGAACCATTCCCAAGAGTGTTCCTCACCAGGAACAAGGTCAATGACGGGTCAGAATACCTGGGACCATTCACCTCCGTGGGCCGGGTGAGAGAACTACTGGATTTCATAAGGGCCAACATACAGTTGAGAACCTGCAAGCTCAATCTATCCCAGGCCAACGTAAGTAAGGGAAAATTTAAGGTATGCCTGGAATATCATCTTGGTAATTGCAAAGGACCTTGTGAAGCCTTGCAAACTGGTGAAGATTATGCCGAAGGATTACAGCAAATCAGGAATATCCTCAAGGGGAATATAGGACCTGTTCTGCACCACTTCAGGAAAGAAATGAAGTATTATGCGGAATCGATGCAATTTGAGAAAGCAGAGCAGATCCGAAAAAAAATTGAACACCTGGAGAACTACCAGGCCCGGTCTGTAGTAGTGAGCCAGCACGTAACCCAGGCCGATGTGTTTACCATCATCAAGGAGGGCGATACTGCATTTGTCAATTATCTGATGGTTGCCAATGGCACCATTGTTCAAACGCATACTTCGGAAGTGGAAACTCACCTTGAGGAGACGGTAGAAGAAGTGTTGCCCCTGGTAATTGCACAGATGCGCAGCCGGTTCAACAGTCCTTCCGTAGAGATCATTGTTCCTTTCATGATTGACTACCCTGAAGAGGGCATAGTGATCACCACTCCTAAGGCTGGAGATAAGAAAAAGTTATTAGAGCTCTCTGAAAAGAATGTTGAATATTACCGCGAGGAACTCAAGCGGAAAAAAATGTTGCACCTGGAGGATAAAACTCAGCAGGAGAGAAAGAACGTTCTAAAACAATTGCAATCCGATCTGCAATTATCTTCCCTGCCAGTGCACATCGAGTGTTTCGATAACTCAAATTTCCAGGGTAGTTATCCAGTTTCGGCCATGGTCTGTTTCAGGGATGGGGTGAAATATAAAAAGGATTACCGCCATTTCAAGGTGAAATCGGTGCAAGGGATCAACGACTTTGCTACGATGAAAGAAGTGGTGTATCGACGTTATAAAAGATTAGCCCAGGAGGGAGAACCACTCCCCCAGCTAGTCATTATAGATGGCGGCAAGGGACAGTTAAATGCCGCGGTGGAGGCCATCCAGGACCTGCAGTTGGGGGGAAAGATGACCCTCATAGGGTTGGCCAAAAATGAAGAGGAGATCTTTTTCCCGGGGGATAAAGAACCGGTTAAGTTGGACTATAGTAGCGAAAGCCTCAAATTAATCAGGAGAATTCGGGACGAAGTACACCGGTTTGGTATCAGTTTCCACAGGCAACAGAGAAGCAAGGGCACCTTTCATAACGAATTGGAGAATATACATGGTATAGGAAAAACCACGGCGGAGAACCTGCTAAAGCAATTCAAATCAGTTCAAAAGATCAGGGAATTGAGCAAGGAGCAACTTATTAAGGAGGTGGGTAATGCAAGAGCCAATTTGATTTGGAAACACTTCCATGAGAGGGAGGAGGCTTGAGTTACTGGTTACTGGTTGCTGGTTGCTGGTTACTAGGTACTGGGTACAAGATGCCGGATGCAGCTGACCTTTTCTCCCTTTGACCTTGTCTTCCTTCTCTTTCTTTCTTCACTCTTAAACCTTTCTTGTGCCTTGTTCCCTGTGTCTTGTGCCTTTTTTTCGTCCGATCCGGGACGATCGGACAAAAAAAAGGGGCCCGGATAGAAATCCAGCCCCGTTTTTAAAATCCAATATCCTATGAAAAACCATGGTAAAAATAGTGAAACAATTCTATTAAACAATACCCACTTCAGGTATTTTTTATTATGGACAGTACGTGAATTTTCTGCGGATTTTACTAGGTATCAGAAAGCAAAAAGGCCCCGATGCTATCGGGGCCCTTAAGTTGTATATGCAATGATTTTAGGACTAGTAAGACCAGAGATCTTGTTCGTAGTTGAAGATCTTCTCCTTGATATTTTCACCTTCAAGCAATCTCAGGATTGGATCCTTGACGTAGTTCTTGATGAATTGATCATATGGATTTTCAATGGTAGACTTAATGATCCTGCTGGAAAACATGCGGCTTTCAAATAGCTCTTCCCAACTCAGCCTTGCACCATAGTTTTTACCATTGTATGCTTCGAATTTAGCCAGGAGTGGACGCATCTCCGGATAATATACCCAGAATACCGGGGTTACATCCCTGAAAGAACCATCTGCATTCTTCACCGTCCTTATTGGAGCGATTCCCAAAATGCGAGCATACATTCTTGAAGATTCTTTATCGAATATAACGTCTTCTTTGATCCAGAATCTTTCAATAACGTCAGGATTGTATTGATCAACAATGACGGTATCCTTGAACAATCCTTTAGAACCATCAGGGTCATTTACCCAGTCTGGTATTTTATCAATCCTCGGTTTTCCCACCAATTGTTCTGCGATTTCCTTTATTGTCATCGGTGTAGTGAATCGATCGTCAACAGAAGCATTGAATGCAGTAACATCACCCGCCTTAATTGCATTAAGAAGGATATTTATGAACCGCTGGTTACCATTGTCGCCATCAGCTTTGTAAACAAATGGCAGGTTCATTTTTTCATGTACATCAATTTCTCTCCAAAGACGCTGGCGATAAACCGCATCATCCTCACGGATGTGCTCATAAGTGAGTGGGGTACGATCTTTAACCAGGTTACGCTCAATAGCGTCGTCTGTACGAAGTGATTTACGAATGGTATCCAATTTGATCTCTGCTTCTGGTAAAGCCACCACTGGTTTCACCGTATCCTTTGCAGGCTGCGCAGGCTTTGCGCTGTTCTTTGTTGTGCTCTTCTTTTTAGTGGTAGAAGTTGTCTTTCTCTTAGTACTGGTACGTTTTGGAGCAGCCTGCGAATACGCAGCATCTGCGGCAAACGCTACCATCACTATGAGTAAAACCAACCTGAGGATTCGACTTTTCATTTTCGTCAAATTTATTTTATTGTAACTGGAACACCATTGGTGTTATTTGCCGTGTTTTGCCATCGGGACCAACCACTCGAATTTCATCAAAGAATACTGTTGTTCCTGGTGTTGCGCGGTCTACAATTGCCTTCGCATTACCTGTCCAACGATTACCTTCATTGGGTTGCTCCTGATAGTTAGGGAAAGCACCACCGCTGGCGGCCAGCCTATAACTCACAACTCTGAATGGAGCTTCAAATTCCGAATCCTCCAGACGGGCGATCAAACCTCCTTGTGCTTTAAAAGTGGCTGCTTGAATTCTGCCACCTTTGCTTGCTCCTACAAATCCTGCAGGATTAGGAAGTAATTTCAACCGCATAGGGAATTTAAATGGTTTCCCTTCTGCTATAACTTGTATTTCGGACATGCCAGGATTTGCTGGTTTAGCAATCCAATGGTCTCCGCCAGCTTTGGAAATAGTTCCGCCAGGGAAAACCACTCTCACTTTTTCCGCGCCAACACTTCCACCTGATATTGTAAGTGGGTTATCAACTCCAACATACATTACGTTCATTTTCTCAAGGAAAACCGAGGCACCAGATGGCATACCTACATCGTATTTTACAACCTTATCTACTATGGCAGTTGAACCATCAGGCTTTACATATTCAATTCTAACAGGTATACTCTTCGCACCGGGTGATCCACCTACTTTTGTCTTCCAAACTGCTGTTCCTTCGTTACCTACAACCACCGTTTGACCGCCAATAGTAATTCTTGGTTTTGCCGCAGCACTGAAGGCACCCACGCCGGCTGTGATTTCCAGATCATCACCGGGCATAACATAGTTAGAACTGGCTTGCGCCAAGGCCTGGAATTGGTCAAATACAACCTTTACTGATCCAATTTGTTGATGACAGTAATCAACTATTGCGGCTTCTGAGTTCTTTACATCATTTTGAAATTTGCTCAGGATCGTCAGGGCAGCGATAGTTGGCGTCATGTGGAAATAGTTGTTAGTCCAACCTTTGTCATCCTGGTTACGCTTTTCTCCTGTTTGTGAAGGAGGAACTGTCATGTCAACCTGTAAAGTCTTATTGAAATTATCTTTAGCACTCTGTACTCCTTTTTGAAGAATGGGATCACTTGCAAATTCAGAAGGCTGCAGAATGTCCAGCATTTGCTTACGATAACCTGCTAATGAATCATACAACTTCTTGCCCTTCCCAAGTTGATCGAACAACCGGGTAGCTGCGTCGAGGTTATCTTCTTTGAACCTTTCAGCCCCGTCTATCATTTCCAGACCTGATTCTTGCTTTAGTTGAAGTTTTAATGCATCAATATACGTGGCCATTGTGGCGGAAAGTTTCATTG
>Ga0184625_10001365_pt1 | contig 10173 bp, 6 predicted proteins | sample PLM3_30_b1_FD_133151 | JGI IMG/M metagenome (GOLD analysis project Ga0184625, IMG submission 133151) | Groundwater sediment microbial communities from an aquifer in East River, Colorado, USA - PLM3_30_b1 | ecosystem: Environmental > Terrestrial > Soil > Riparian zone | place: USA: East River... | reverse complement strand
TCGGCCCGCTGCCAAGTATGATGACCTTCGACTTGTTGGTCGGGTTCGATTCGTCGCCCCGCTCGTACGTGCTGTACATGTAAGGCGTGAACGACTCGAATTCGGCCGCGCAGGTGTCGATGCGTTTGAATGCCGGGACGAGCTTCTCCTCGATGCGCCGTTCGCGAATCGTGGCTTCCGGCACGCCGTAGATGGCGGCGATCTCGCCGTCGCCGAACCCCGCGCGCTTCAACGTGCGCAGAAAGTCGGCCGACAACTCCCGCAGCTCCTGCATGCCCGCGATGCGCCGCAGCTCGGCGATCTGGCTGAACTGCTGAAGAAACCACGGATCGATCCGGGTCAGCTCGTGAAGCTGTTCGACGCTCCAGCCGCGCTCGAGCGCCTTGAACAAGGCCCACATGCGCCTGTCGTTGGGCACGACCAGCTTCTTCCGGAGCGCGGCGTCGTCTTCTTCCTCTCCGGGCTGCGTCAGCAGCAGACCCTGCTTGCCGAGCTCGAGCGATCGCACGCCCTTGAGAAACGACTCCTTGAACGTGCGCCCGATCGACATCGCCTCGCCGACCGACTTCATCTGTGTGGTCAGCGTGCGATCGGCCTGCGGAAACTTCTCGAAGTTCCACCGCGGAATCTTCGTCACGATGTAGTCGATCGTCGGCTCGAAGGACGCGGGCGTGAGCCGCGTGATGTCGTTGGGAATCTCGTCGAGGTGATACCCGAGAGCGAGCTTAGCGGCGATTTTGGCGATCGGGAATCCCGTCGCCTTCGAGGCGAGCGCCGACGACCGCGAGACGCGCGGGTTCATCTCGATGACCAGCATGCGGCCGTCCGCCGGGTTCACGCAGAACTGAATGTTCGACCCGCCGGTCTCGACGCCGACTCGATTGATGATGCGGCGCGCGGCGTCGCGCATCCGCTGGTATTCCTTGTCGGTCAGCGTCAGCGCGGGCGCCACGGTGATGCTGTCGCCAGTGTGCACGCCCATCGGATCGATGTTTTCGATCGAGCAGATGACGACGAAGTTGTCCGCGACGTCGCGCATCACTTCGAGCTCGAACTCTTTCCATCCGATCACCGATTCCTCGATGAGCAGCTCGTGCACCGGACTCATCTCGAGGCCGCGGTCGACCAGCTCGCGGAACTCTTCGATGTTGTAGGCAATGCCGCCGCCGACCCCGCCCATCGTGAACGACGGACGGATGATGGCCGGAAAGCCGGTCGTCTTGACGATGCGCGTCGCCTCGTCGATCGAACGGGCAAGGCCGCTCGCCGGCGTCTCGACGCCGATCTCCTTCATCGCATCGCGGAACAACAGCCGATCTTCGCCAAGCTTGATGGCGTCGACGTTGGCGCCGATCAGCTTCACGTTGTACTGATCGAGCACGCCGGCGTCGTACAGCGCCACGGCGAGATTGAGGGCCGTCTGCCCGCCGACAGTCGGCAGAATCGCGTCGGGACGTTCCTTTTCGATGACCTTGGTGACCGCTTCGACGGTGAGCGGCTCGATGTAAGTGCGATCGGCCATCTCCGGGTCGGTCATGATGGTCGCCGGATTGCTGTTGATGAGGATGACGTCGAGCCCCTCGGAGCGCAGCGCCTTGCAGGCCTGCGTGCCCGAGTAGTCGAACTCGCACGCCTGCCCGATGACGATAGGCCCGGCGCCGATCACGAGAATGCGTTTGAGATCTTCTCGGCGAGGCATTATTTAATCCGCATGGGGCCGCGGGGCCCCCAACGCGGCACCCGCGTTGGGGTGCGTACCCACCCCCATGCGCTGCCGTCGCTGACGCTCCGGATCTTGCGACGGTCGTTAATCTGCTTGGTCATCGGCTGCGTTCCATGTCGTCGACGAACTGCTTGAAGAGGTAATCGGCGTCGTGAGGTCCCGGCGACGCCTCGGGATGATACTGCACCGAATAAATCGGCCGATCCAGCACCCGCAGCCCTTCAACCGTGCCGTCGTACAGGTTCAGGTGCGTCACCTTGACGTCAGCCGGCAGCGAGTCGGGATCGACGGCGAAGCCGTGGTTCTGCGAGGTGATCTCGACCTTTCCGGTCTCGAGAAACTTCACCGGATGATTCGCGCCGCGATGGCCGAATTTCAATTTGAATGTCTTTCCGCCAAGCGCGAGTCCGAGAATCTGATGCCCAAGGCAGATGCCGAACACCGGCGTGTCCACCTGCGTCAGCGCTCGCGTATTTTCGATCGAGTAGTCGACCGCGGCGGGATCTCCGGGGCCGTTGCTGAGAAAGACGCCATCCACACCAGACGCCAGCACGTCCCTGGCCGGGGTCGACGCGGGAAACACCTGCACCTGGCAGCCATACGAGACGAGCCGCCTGAGGATGTTCCACTTGATGCCGAAATCGTAGGCGGCGACGCGCAGCGGTCGCTTCGAGTGCGACTTCGGCGCGAGCGCAAGGTCGGACCTGACCTCAGCAAGGTTCTGCGCGATGTCAGCCGGCCAGACGAACGGCGCCGCGCAGGTGACGTCGCGCACCAGGTCGGTTCCTTCCATGGTCGGAATCGCGCACGCGAGCTGGACGAGCTCGCCCGTGTCGACATCTCCCGTCGCAATGACGCCGCGCATGACACCCGACGAGCGCAGCAGCCGCGTGAGCTCCCGGGTGTCGATGTCGGAAATGGCGACGACGTTGTGGGTGATGAGGTAGTCGCGCAGCGTGCCGGATGCGCGCCAGTTGCTGGCGACCGGCGACTCCTCGCGCATGATGAAGCCGGCGACTTTCGGGACGGCGGACTCGACGTCGTCCGGCGCCACACCGTAATTGCCGATCTGCGGCGACGTCATCGTCACGATTTGTCCGGCGTATGACGGGTCGGTCAGCACTTCCTGATACCCCGTCATGCTCGTGTTGAACACGACCTCGCCGCGGGCGATTCCCTGCGCGCCGGCCGCCGTACCGCGATATACCGTCCCGTTCTCCAAAGCCAGAACAGCATTCATGCGATCTATTTTCTCTCCAGCGACGCCGCTACGCGCGTCTGCTCGCCCGCACCGACGCGCACCGTCGTCGTCCACGGTTTGTAGCCATCCAGTTCGATGCGCACCGTTGTGGATCCCGCAGGCAGGCCGGGAATGGCAATCGGCGTCGATCCAGCAAGCCGATCGTTGACGAACACGCGCGCACCAGCCGGTCGTGATTGCACGTTGAGTCCACCCGCCGTCGCGCTGGCATCACCCATCGCTTTGGCGGGCGATCCAGGCTGTGTTGTGTTTGCGTTCCCGCCGGCAGAACGCAGGTTAATCGTCGTCGATGTCGTCGGGCGCTGCGCAGTCAATTGCAGCGTGCGTTCTTCTGTCGCGTAACCGGAGCGCGCTACACGAATGGTATACGATCCCAGCGCCAGATCGCGCAGCGCCACCGGAGTTTTTCCCCGCGGCTTTCCATTCACCAGCACGTCGGCGTCCGCGGGCGTCGAACGGATTAACAAACGACCAGGTGCAACAGGTGCGGGCTTGTCTCGCCGAAGCTCCGGAGATGCAGATGGAGCGGAGGCGGATGCGTTCTTGCCTGCCGGCTTGCCCGCCGTAGCGCCAGGTGCTCGTTGCGCGGAGGTGGACTTGTCCGCCATAACGCCAGGTGCTGGTTGCGCGGCGGCGGGCTTGCCCGCAGAAGCGCCCGGACTCGCAGGCGCGGCGGCGGGGAGATCGACAATCGTGGCATCGACGCCGGTCGGTGTCTCCGTCTCGGATCCCGCACTCCGCGAGCGCAGAAACCATCCGACAGACAGCACCGCGATGACCACAAGACACGCAACGGCGATCGGCCACATCCTTCGAGCCGGCTCCGGTTCGATAACGTCGATCGTGTCGAGTTCCTCCGACGGTTGCGCCGACCACGGCCGATTCAGAACACGCTGCGGCGATTGAGGCTCCTCAATCGTGGTCACGCCCGGCGGATCGAACGCGACATCGCGCGGCTCGCTGAGATCGATGACGCGGTCCAAGGGGTCGTCGGGCTCGTCCGCCGAAGCGGTCAGCGGCACCGGCGCGGAGGTGGATGCAACAAGCTTGTCCGCCGAAGCGCTCAGCGATACCGGCGCGGAGGCGGATGCCTTGACACCTGTAGCGCCAACTGCCTTTTTGATCGCCTCGGCAAACGCGCCCGCGCGCGGAAAACGCTTGGCCGGATCCCTATCCAACGCCGCGTCGAAGGCCTCGCGCAACGCGACGCCATGTTCCTCCTCGACGTCCTTCAGGTTGTCGGCGGAGACACGCTTCCCGGTCGCCGCCTCGAACGCGATCGCGCCGAGCGAATAGATGTCCCTCTGAGCTGGCCCGCCCGCCGAAGCGTTTGGGTTGTCGAGCGCGAAGGTGGGCGACGAATACTGCGGACGGGCCGGCAACTGTGCGCCGATGGCCGATAAGGCGCCGGCGATACCGAACCCCGTTATCCGCACGGCATCGGCGGAGAGGAAGATGTCGCGCAGGTGCAGGAGGCCGTGATGCACGCCGCGATCGGCCGCATGGTCGATTGCAGCGGCGAGCGCGTCGACCAGCGCAGCGACATCCCGCACGGGCATCGGCCCGCGCTCGCGCAGCACGATGTCGAGGGAGTCTCCGACGGCGTATTCCTGCGCGAGATATGGAGTGCCGTGATCGAGGCTGGCGGCGATCGGCGCGGCGATGTTCGAGTGATCGATGTGTGCGGCGATCAGCTTCTCAAGCGCGGTGACCAGCGCGGCAGATTGTTCTGGGGTGAGATCGAGACGAAAGACCTTGATTGCGACGAGCCGGTCGCGCCGCTGATCAGCGGCGTCAGCGGCGTCCGAAGGCTCGTAGGCACGAAAGACCGGACCCAGCGTGCCCGCACCAATCTGATGGAGAACCCTGAATGGTCCGAATGCTTCCGGAGGAAAGTACAGGACGGAATCTTCGCGGTTCAGCGGCCGAATGGTAACATGAATTCGTTGCAGATTCCTGTCGACATCCGACGATTCCCCTGGGTTAAAAAGCTCGCCGCTGATTACGCGTTTCAGTTCGCAGCGCTAGCCCCGTTTTTTTCCGGCGACCCTGCGGAACCAGCCGCGTGGTCCTCGGCAATTGCGAGCGCGCAGCGCCATCCTCGTCAGCGCGCCGAGCTCAGCGCTCTTCTTACGACACAGCTCGCGCGGCGCAACGCGCCGGCGGCCGCTCGCGAGGCTGCGATACGCCTCGCCGAGCCGAATACCGTGGCCCTCGTCACGGGCCAACAGGCTGGATTGTTCGGCGGTCCGCTGTTCACGCTTTATAAAGGGCTCACGGCAGCGAAGCTCGCCGCGCGCATCACCCAGGAACACGGCGTGCCCGCGGTCGCCGTGTTCTGGGTCGAATCCGAAGATCACGATTGGGATGAAGTGGCATCCGTCTCGGTCCTCGATAACGAGCTGCAGCGCCGCACGATCACGATGCCGGCTCCGGCAGGCGCCGGACACTCGCCGATTGGCGCCCTCAAGGTCGGCAGCGAGATCCACGGCACGCTCGATCAGCTTGCCGCCGTGCTGCCCCAGACCGAGTTCACGGCCGGACTTCTCGACGATCTGCGGAGCGCCTATACGCCGGGCGTGGCGATGTCCGATGCCTTCGCTCGCGTGCTCGATCGCACGCTGGGCGATCTCGGCGTCATTGTGTTCGAGTGCTCCGACCGCTCGGCGAAGCCACTTGCGCGCGAGATCTTCGCACACGAGATCTCCCACCCTGGCCGCACGTGGGCGCTTGCGGGCGAAGCCGGACAGCGGCTCGCCGCCGCGGGGTATCACACCCAGGTCGAGGGCTCGTCGCAAAACGGCGCGGCGTTATTTCGGATTGACGGCGCCCGGACCGCAGTCGAGATCACGGATGCGCCGGCCCTGGAGCGCGAAGCGCGCGACCGTCCCGAAACGTTCAGCCCCAACGTCCTCTTGCGGCCGATCGTCGAAGACACGCTGTTTCCGACGGTGAGCTATGTCAGCGGCCCGAACGAGCTGGCGTATCTCGGTCAGCTGCGCGAGGTCTACGCGCACTTCGGCGTGCCGATGCCGTTGATGTATCCGCGCGCGAGCGCGACGGTTCTCGACTCGGCCAGCGCCCGCTTCCTCGAGAAACACGAGCTTCCGTTCGAGGCGCTGCAGGCCCGGGACGAGTCGGCGCTGAACCGCCTGCTCGCCGCGTCGCTGCCCGAGTCGGTCGACCGCGCGCTGAGGGAAGCCGACGAGGCCATCCAGGAAAAAATGACGGCAATTCTGTCGTCGGTCCCGGCGATCGATGCCACCCTCGAAGGCGCCGCCAAATCGACACTGGGAAAACTCCAGCATGACCTCGCCGCACTTCGCGGAAAGGTGATTAGCGCGGCCAAGAAACGCGACGAGACCTTGAGGCGCCAGTTCTTCAGGGCCCAGGCACAGGCGTTTCCGGACGGCATCCCGCAGGAGCGGGCGCTCGGCAGCATCGCGCTGCTCAACCGTTATGGTCCCGCGTTCATCCAAAGGCTGATGCAGGACCTGCCGCTCGACCCGAAACATCACTGGGTGCTCACCATCTGATGCCGCCGAAAACCCGACGCAACCCTTCGCCGCGCGGCTTCGTCGCAGCGCTGAGGGATCGTGCCGAGCGCATCGTTGCGACCTACCCACGAGGGGCAAAGTACACCGCGATAGCTGCCGCCGTTCTTTTCCTCATCACCTGCGGCTTGATGGGCTATTACTACGTCACGTTTTCGCACCTGATCGATGCGCGGCTGCACGGCGAGCGCGATCGCGTGCTGCCGCGGGTTTTTGCCCGTCCCCTCGAGATTCGGCGAGGGGACAACGTGTCGCAACAGGAGCTCCTCGATCGGCTGAACGATCTCGGCTACGCGCAGCGCACCCAGGTGGAAAATCCCGGCGAGTTTGCGGTAAACGGTCCCCTCGTCAGCGTGGTGCCTCGCGCCGGCACGCACATCGGCAAGACCCTGATTGTCAGCTTTCAACGTGCCGCACCTCCCCGGCGTGCAGGACGCCCGCCGGCGGCGGTGACGATCAGCAATCGGATCGAATCATTGTCGGTCGGCAAGCAGGCGGTGCCTCGAGTGACGATGGACGCGCCGATGTTGACGGCGTTGATCCCCGCGCGGGTGAAACGAAGGCAGGTGCCGATGTCGGCGCTGCCCTCGCGGATGGTGCAGGCGGTGATCGCCATCGAAGACCGGCGCTACTACTCGCACCCTGGCATCGACCCGATTCGCATGGTCGGCGCGCTGTTCACCAACGTGTTCGGCAACCGCCCCTACCTCGAAGGCGCCAGCACGATTACGCAGCAGCTCGCGAGGAACTTTTTTCTCACAGAGGAAATGGCGGTCGAACAGCAGAACCGCCAGCGGTCGCTCCGCCGGAAGCTGCAAGAGCAGTTCATGGCGGTCATCCTCGACCTGAGAGCGACCAAGGACGAAGTGCTCGAGCTGTACTTGAACGACGTCTACCTCGGCAACCGCGGGTCGTTCGCGATTCATGGCGTCGCCGAGGCCGCCCGTCTCTACTTCGGTAAGGACGTCAACAACCTTTCGCTCGGCGAGGCGGCCACGATCGCCGGAATTATTCAGTCGCCGGGCACGCTCTCTCCGTTCAACTCGCCGGACCGCGCGCGCGATCGCCGCAATGTCGTCCTCCGGGCGATGGCCGACGCGGGCTTCGTGTCGGCTGACGCCGCTGAGCGCGCCGTCAAAGAGCCGCTTGCCCCGGTTGCCCGCGCGCTCGATGCCGAGGCGCCCTACTTCGTCGACTTCGTCGGCCACGTGCTTGCCGAGCAGTTCCCCGCGGTGACACAGACCACCGAGGCCGTCGACGTGTACACCACGCTCGATCTGCATTTGCAGCGGCTTGCCCAGGATGCGGTGAGCGGCGGCATCGCGAAAGTCGATCAGCTGCTGGCGCGACGGAAGGGCGGGCGCGTACCGCAGGCGGCGCTCATCGCCGTCGACCCGCGTACGGGCGATATTCTCGCGATGGTCGGCGGGCGCTCGTACAACCAGTCCCAGTACAACCGGGCGGTCAGCGCGAATCGTCAGCCAGGTTCGGTTTTCAAGCCGTTCGTGTTCCTGGCCGCCTTCGAGCGGGCCGCAGCCGACGGCACGGCGCTGTCGCCGGCCACGCTCGTCAACGACGAGCCCACGACCTTCGACGCAAACGGGACGCCGTGGACGCCGGCGAACTATGAAAACGAGTACGACGGCGAGATCACGCTGCGGCGCGCCCTCGCGATGTCGCGCAATGCCGCGACCGTAAAAGTCGCTGAAGCGGCTGGGTACGACCGGGTGGCCGATCTCTGGCGGCGTATTGGCGCCGGTACAACGCCGCGCGCATTTCCATCGATTGCGCTCGGGGTGTTCGAAGCCACACCGCTCGACATCGCGTCGGCGTATACCATCTTCGGCAACGCGGGTCAGAAGCGGGCGCTGCGTCCGCTCCTTCGGATTCAGCGAGGGGCCACAGAGATCGTGGTGAAAGACTCGGCCGTCACGCGCGTCGCGCGCGCCGATACCACCTACCTCGTGACGAACATGATGCGGAGCGTGCTCAGCGAAGGCACCGGCGCCGCCGTGCGCGCCTCCGGGTTCCACCTCGACGCCGCCGGAAAAACCGGCACGACGAACGATCTTCGAGACGCGTGGTTCGTGGGTTTGACGCCTGAGTTGCTGACCGTGGTCTGGGTCGGGCTCGACGACAACCAGGCGCTCGGCCTGAGCGGCGCACAGGCGGCCCTCCCCATCTGGCTGGCATTTATGCAGCGGGCGCTGGCCGGCCGCGGCGATCACCCCTTCGACGTGCCCGACAGCATCCGGTTTGTGGATATCGACCGGGACACTGGCGCGACGGCCATTTCCGGCTGCCTCCGAGTGTTCAGCGAATCGTTTCTGAACGGATCCGAACCCACCCAGATCTGCGAAATACACCGGTTCTAGGGGGTTAACCGTTCACCGTTCACCGTTCACCGTTGGACGGTAAACGGTAGACGGCAAACGTGAAGCATGCAAGGTTCGCGGCTATAATCAAGCCACATGTCACAAGAAGTTTTCGAAGCGCTGACACAGGCGCTCGAGCGCGGCGAGGACGCGGCGCTGGTGACGATCGTCGCGGCCAACGGCTCGACGCCGCAACGAGTCGGCGCGAAGATGCTCGTCTTCCCCGACGGCCGAACGGTCGGCACGATTGGGGGCGGGTGCTACGAAAACGACGCATTCTGGAAGGCCAAGGACGCGATTCAGTCGCGCAAGCCGTCGCTCGTGAAGTACGACCTCAACGACGACTTCGCGCAGGAAAACGGATTGGTCTGCGGCGGCCAGATGCAGGTCTATATCGAGCCGCTCGAAGCGACGCCGCGCCTCTACGTGATCGGCGCCGGCCACGTCGGCTATCACCTGGCGCGCCTCGCGCATACGACAGGGTTCCGCACCCACGTACTCGACGACCGCGAGAAGTTCGCGAACACGGAACGCTTTCCCGACGCCGCGGAAGTGATCGTCGACACGATTCCAGAGTGGCTGCACCGGGCCGACCTCTCACCGAACGCATACGTGGTCATCGTGACGCGCGGGCACACGCACGATCTCGACGCGCTGCGCTCACTCGCCGCGCGCGACCTGCGATACCTGGGATTGATCGGCAGCAAGGCGAAGGTGAAGCGCATTTACGACGCGTTGCTCGCCGAAGGCATGCCTCCGGAATGTCTGCAGCGTGTCAACGCGCCGGTCGGGCTCGACATCGGCGCGGTCAGTCCGGAAGAGATCGCCGTCGCCATCATGGCCGAGCTCATCGCGGTTCGCCGCGGCAAGATACAGGATCCCAAGCTGGCCGCGGTCTCGATGCGCTGGGATCGCGTGTATAATCGCTCTTAGCACTCTAGCCAGCGGACTGCTAACCATGTCGCAGCTTTCGCCCCGAGCGGCGCAGATTCTGGCCGCACTTGTTGCCGAATATATCGATACCGGTGAGCCTGTCGGCTCCGCCCGGTTGATGCACGTAGCCGGCCTGGGTGTGTCGTCGGCGACGATCCGGAACACCCTCGCCGAGCTCGAAGACCTGGGATACCTGCAGCAACCCCACACCTCCGCCGGCCGCATCCCGACCGATCGCGGCTACCGGTTCTATGTCGATCAGCTCCTGGCCGCTCCCCGCTCCGTTCGCAACGGCGCTGCCGTGGAGGCACAGCTTCGCCGCGACGC
>Ga0184625_10001364_pt1 | contig 10174 bp, 10 predicted proteins | sample PLM3_30_b1_FD_133151 | JGI IMG/M metagenome (GOLD analysis project Ga0184625, IMG submission 133151) | Groundwater sediment microbial communities from an aquifer in East River, Colorado, USA - PLM3_30_b1 | ecosystem: Environmental > Terrestrial > Soil > Riparian zone | place: USA: East River... | reverse complement strand
GTAGCTCTCGGAAGCCGGTGCGGGCCCGATGCAGACGGCGCGGTCGGCCAGGCGCACGTGAAGGGAATCCCGGTCGACGGTCGAGTAGACCGCAACCGCCTCGATGTCCAGCTCGTGCAGGGCTCGGATCACGCGCACCGCGACCTCGCCGCGGTTCGCGATCAGGACGCGGTTAAATCGCATCTAGTGGCCGGCCGAGCGCCGGCTCGATCTCGAACAGGAGCTGTCCGAACTCGACGGCGTCGCCGTTGGCGACGTGGATGTGCCGGACGATGCCGTCGAGCTCCGCCTTGATCTCGTTCATCAGCTTCATCGCCTCGAGGATGCAGAGCGTCTGGCCGGCGGCGACCGGCGCGCCCTCCTCCACGAAGGCCGGCGCGCCGGGAGAGGACGCGCGGTAAAAGGTCCCGACCATCGGCGCCTCGACCCGGACGAGCCCGTCGGTCGACACCTCCTCCGCCGGCTGCAGCGGAGCGACATCCGTCGGCGTCGGCGCGGCTGGCGCAGGTGCGGGCGGGGTCCCCGCCTCAGGCTCCTCGCGCCGGCGGATCGAGACTCGCATCCCGGCTTCTTCGACTGCGATCTCGGCGACACCGCTCTCCTGGACGATCCGAACCAGCTCGCGGATCCGCTCCGCGCGGCTCTGGTCGACTCCTCCGCCGACGAGGTCTTCCTCGCCGCTCGCTCGGCCGCGCACGGCGTGAAGCAGCGCCTCGGCCTCATCGCCGAAGAGCGCGAGCAGGAGAAGCTCCTCGTCGCTCGAGGCCAGCCCGCGGGCCTCGTCCCTGATCTCGTCGAGGTCGGCCGCAGGCTGCTGCTCCACCTCGCCGTCCGAGATCAGCTCGATGGCGCGCTGAGCCGTCGGGTCGAGCTCCGCGGGCGGGGAGCCGAAGTCTCCGCGATAGAGCTCCCGAAGCTCGTCGACGACGACCTGGTAGCGACTGGCCGAGAGGACGTGGATCAGCGCCTGACTGCCGAGGATCTGGCCGATGGGCGCGGCGAGCGGCGGCCAGCCGGCTTCGGCCCTGATGCGCTCCAGCTCGCCGAGCACCTCGTCGAGCCGGTCTCCTGCGCTCTGCGCCCGCAGGTGCCCGTCCAGCGCAGCGACGAGCCCGGCCGGCAGGTTGTGGGCCGCAGCCCTGACGGCGACGCGGGTCGCAAGCGGCGTGACCGGCTCGTCGCCGATGTGCTCGTCGACGAGCTGCGCTGCTCGCCAGACGGCCGAGACGTCGATCCCCGGATCGAGCCCCTGGCCACGCAGTGCGTCGGCCAGTCCTTCGCCGGCGACCCGGTGGAGGATCAGAGCGACGGGATAGGTGGTGCAGGCGATCCGGTCGGCGCCTGCGCGGGCGGCTTCGAGCGCTGTCGCGAGAGCGCTTCCGCCCGAGCCCTGGCAGTAGATCCCCACGGGGAGCCCGCTGGTCTCCGCGAGCGCGGCCACCAGCTCGTGCGAGTGATGCGGCTGGAGCGACCCGGAGGGGTCGTGGAGGAGTATGCGCGCGGCGCCGAGGTCGGGAAGCTTCTTCGCCTGCTCGACGAGCGTGTCGGTCTCGCCGGTGGGGCCCGGGCTGTAGATGAGGCCCGCGTCGAACTCGCGGTTCGCCGAGGTGATGGCCTCGCCGGCCTCGCGGAGGTTCGACACGTCGTTCAGCGGGTCGTGGAGGCGAAAGACGTCGATCCCGTTCTCGGCGGCCGTCATCACGAACCGGCGGACGAAGTCGCCTCCAACCGGCCGGGACCCGACGAGGAAGCGCCCGCGGAGGGCCATACCCAGTGGGGTCGAGGTGCGGGCGCGGATCGCGCGGATGCGTTCCCAGGGCGACTCGACTCCGCGCCGGACGGCGCTGTCGAAGACGCCTCCGCCGGAGACCTCGAGCGCCGCGAATCCGGCTCCGTCGAGCACCTCGGCGAGCTCGAGGATCGCCGCCGTCGAGAGCCGACCGGCGAGCGGTTCCTGGCTCAGCAGGCGGACGGTCGTGTCGACCAGGGCGGGCACGAAGCGAGCCTAACGGCGCGAGGTGTCGAACCGCTCGGCGGCGCCGAGCTGGGCAAAGGCGTAAAGCGTCAGGTATCCGGTCGAAAGGACGGCCGTGAGCGCGAGGGTCATTCCCACGCCGCGTGGGTAGGCGAGCGGGTCGGCCAACCTTGCCCAGATGTCCTCGAGCAGCGCGCCCGGCTGGACGACGACGTCCCAGCTGTTCCAGCCCAGTGAGCGTCCGAGGTAGATCCCGAAGGAGCTCGCCGCGAGGCTCGTCACGACGAGCAGCCAGCTCCAGAGCGACCCGGCCGCGCGGCGGACGACTCCCTGCATGACGAAGATCGAGAGGAAGCCGAGGAGCGTCCCCGTCCAGGCGAACGAGCCGAAGAGGACGATGTCGAACCAGAGGGGCGCGTCGTCGCGGGATCCCAGGTGGACGAAGTCGGTCAGCAGGTACGGCGCGTTGGGCAGGAAGACGAGCCAGACCGCGGCGAGCGGCAGGAGTGTCCAGGGGCCGGCACGGCGCCGCTGGGCGTCATAGACGGCCACGGCGGCGATGAGCGGAATCCAGGCGAGAAAGAGGTTCCACGACATGAACCCGTAGGCGGCCGAGTCGGTGTACAGCCAGCGCGCGACCAGCGCTCCGAGGCAGAGCGCGGACGCCAGGGCAAGCGAAAAGAGCGCAAATGCGCGGCGGTCGCTCATGGGAAAAAGCGTAGCCCGGTCAGCTCTCAACGGCGCGTCCGCTCCTGAGGGTAAGTCGGCTCGAGCCGGGCCGCTGAACCCCGAGACCGTCCGCTCGGGCCGGGTCACCGTGCCAGGCACGAGGACAACGGCTGGAAGGGTCAGGCCCGAGAGATGTAACGGCCTTCGCGGGGATCGACCTTGATCCGGTCGCCCTGGTTGACGAAGAGCGGCACCTGGACTACGGCTCCCGTCGCCAGCTTCGCCGGCTTCGTCACGTTCGAGACCGTGTCACCTCGGACGCCGGGCTCCGTCTCTGCCACCGTCAGCTCGACCGACGCCGGCATCTGGACTCCGGCCGGCCGGCCGTCGACGTTCAGCATCTGCACGGTGCTCGACGGCTCGAGGTAGTCGAGCGCGTCGGAAACGGAGTCACGGGACAGGCTGAACTGCTCGTAGCTCTGCTCGTCCATGAACACGACCTCGTCGCCCGAGTCGTAGAGGTACTGAGCGTTCTTCGTCTCCGTGTGCACGCGGGGGAACTTTTCTCCGGCCCGGAACGTCTTGTCGACCACGGCGCCAGAGTCGAGGTTCTTGAGCTTCGTCCGGACGAAGGCGCCGCCCTTTCCGGGCTTGACGTGCTGGAACTCCACGATGCGCCACACCGAGCTATCGAGCTCGATGTGCATCCCGTTCTTGAACTGGTTGGTACTGACGGTCTCGGCCACGACGGCGCCAATCTAGCGAACGGAGATCAGGTCTTTCGGAAACGATGTCAGTACGTCGCGACCGTCTTCCGTGACCACCACGAGGTCCTCGATCCGGACCCCCGCGACGCCGCTGAGGTAGATCCCCGGCTCGACCGTGACGACGTTGCCCACGGCCAAGATGTCCTCGGACTCCGGCCGCAGCACCGGCGCTTCGTGGACGAGCAGGCCGACCCCGTGCCCCAAGCCGTGCCCGAAGTTCTCTCCGTAGCCGGCGTCCGCGATCACGGCGCGCGCCTCAGTGTCGGCGTCCCGGCCGGACACTCCGGCGCGGATCGCGTCGAGCCCCGCCTGCTGGCCCTCCAGGACGACCTCGTACGTCTCCCGCAGCGAGTCCGAGACCTCGCCCACGGCAAACGTGCGAGTACAGTCCGAGCAGTAGCCGTCGACCACGGCGCCCGCGTCCACGATCACCAGATCGCCCTCTTGCACCACGCGATCGCCTGACACCGCATGCGGACTCGCCGCGGTCGGCCCCGACGCGATGTCGATCGGAAACGCAAGCCCGTCGGCTCCCTCCTCGTGGAAGAGCTGCTCCATCCGCCAGGCGAGGTCCTTCTCCGTCCGCCCGGCGAACGGCTCTTCAGCCAGCCGCTCGTACGTCCGATTCGTGACCTCCGTGGCGCGCCGGATCGAGTCCAGCTCTTCCCCATCCTTGACCGCTCGAAGGGACTCGATGAGACCCCGCCGCGGCACGAGACCGACGCCGCCAGCGCGAAGGAGCTCCCAGTTCGCGTAGGTGAGCGCATCGGCTTCGAACGCGATCGGCTCCGGGAGTCGCTCGGCCAGATCCGAGTAGATGTAGCGCTTCGTCTCCTCGAACTCGACACCCTCGAGCTCCCGGGCCCGCTCCGCATAGCGGAAGTCGGTGAAGACCCGCACGCGCCCGGGCTCGACCAGAACGACGGCGTTCGTGCTCTCGAACCCGGTCAGGTACCGCACGTTCACCGGCGCGCTGACGAGCAGCGGCTCCTCGAGGAGCTCACGAAGCCGTTCTATCCGCGAGCCAGGAATTCCAGTGCCTCCTTGTAACCCTCCGGCCCCTTGCCGATCACGCGGTGCGCGGCGAGGTCGGCGATCACCGAGTTCCGCCGCCACTGCTCCCGCGACTCGATGTCGGAGAGATGCACCTCGACGATCGGCCCGCGCGCGACCTCCAGAGCGTCGTGGATCGCATAGCTGTAGTCCGTCCAGGCGCCCGGGTTCACGACGAGCCCGTCCGACGACTGGCCGAGCTCCTGGCACCAATCCACGTACTCTCCCTCGCTGTTCGTCTGCCGGCACACGACGTCGCAGCCCAGCTCCTGGCCCCAGGCGCGGATCTGCTCCTCGAGCTGCGGAAGCGAAAGACCGCCGTACAGGGCCGGATCGCGCTGCTCCAGGAGGTTGAGGTTCACGCCGTTGAGCACGTTGATCAGCATGGCCGGAATCTAGTTGGCCGAAGAGGACGCCTTGTCACGCGCGCTCGTGCTGCGCACCCTGGGGCGAGTGCGGAGACGTAGAACGGAGCCCGTTGCATCGCTCGACGACGTGATCGAGGTCTTGGCGGGAATCGGGCAAATCGTCATGGGAATCAACGCAACGATCGAGCGGATCCTGGCTATCCTCGAAGGCGAGGACGATGAAGAAGCCGACGCCTGAGGACCGCGAAGAGCTTCGGCAACTCTTGGAGCAGAACCGCGAAGCTCGCCGCAATATGCAAGAGATCCTGGATCGGATCGAGGCCCGCCGCCAGTCAAGAATCGAGGAGCGACTATCGCGCCGCCGCCGGCTTCGCCATCTCCGCTTCTGGTCCCGCGAAGCGACCGGCTAATCGCCAATCAATTCGTCGAGGGCGCCGCGAACCTCGGCGGGCTCGGCCTCGCGAACAACCGGCTTGCCGAGCCCCTCGAGCAGCACGAGCCGGATTCTGCCCTCCCGCGCCTTCTTGTCGCGCTGGAGCGCGGCCCACGCGCGCTCGCGGTCGACGCGGACCGGCTGCACTTCGAGGACCTCGGGGATCTCCAGGCCCGAGAGCCGCAGAGCAGCAGTCAAGCCCAAGGCGACGGCTTCGCCGTGCGCGAGCCGGTAGTCCGAGGCTGCCTCCAGCGCGTGGCCGAACGTGTGCCCAAGGTTGAGGATCTCGCGACGGCCCTTTTGCTCGAACGGATCCGTCAGGCAGACGCCCGCCTTGAAGGCGGCGCACGCCCGGATCATCTGCTCGTCGGGCAGCTCCCAGAGCGGTCGGCCGACGAGGAGGCCGGTCTTGATCACCTCGGCCATCCCGTTTCTGCGCTCGGCTTCGGGAAGCGTCGCGAGCAGCGACGGGTCGATCAGCACCCGATCCGGATAGTGGAACGCACCGACGAGGTTCTTGCCCTCCGGCAGGTCGACCGCCGTCTTGCCCCCGATCGCGGCGTCGACCTGGCCGACGAGGGTCGTCGGCAGCGCGATCCAACGGACGCCGCGCATGTAGGTCGCAGCCACGAAGCCGACGACGTCGGTGGTCGTCCCTCCGCCGTAGGCGGCAATCGTCGCGTCGCGGCCGACCCTGAGCTCCCGCCAAAGCCGCGCGGCCTCCGCGAGGGTCTTCCCCTCGGCGGTGTAGGTGTCGCCGAGCTGGATGGGATGGAGCTCCAATGCCCGGGGATCGGCGATCAGCGCATCGGCGTCGGGCCGCCCGGCGAACTCGATCCCGAGCGCGGCGAGCAAGACGCCCTCCGCATCCTCGGCGGCCGCATCCGCGACGGCTCGATAGTCGCGCTGCGAATAGAGCGCGCGAAAGCTCGCTTCGTCCTGAGCCAGCGGGCGGTCGCTCTCCCGGCTTCGCTCCCACGCCGTCTCGACGTCCACGTCGAGCAGGACGGTCAGCGCGCGATCGGATCGCGCCGCCTGGAACGCTCCGCCGCCGAGCGCGATCACCGACGGCGAGCGAGCAAGCATCTCGGCCGCGACGGCAGTCTCCAGCCGTCGGAACTCCTCCTCGCCCCGCTCGAACAGCTTCGGGATCGGCCCGTGGCGGCGCTCGATCTCCGCGTCGACGTCGATGAACGGCCGGCCGGTGAGCACGGCAACCTGCTTCCCGACGGTCGACTTCCCCGCGCCCATGAAGCCGATGAGCGCGATGTGACGGTCTACCGCGGTTGCCACGGGATGCGCTCGAGATAGGCGCGGTGGGCGCCGACGAAATCGTCGATGGAGTCGCCGCCGAACTTCTCGCGGGCGGCGCGGGCAAGCTCGAAGGCAACTGACGCCTCGGCGACGACGGAAAGCGCCTCGACCGCGGCGGTGTCGCTGCGCTCGACCAGCGCCTCCCCGGGCTCGCCGCTCTCGATGTCGACCGAGCGAAGGGGCCGCATGAGCGTCGGAAGGGGCTTCATCGCAGCGCGGGCGACGATCTCCTCCCCGTTCGAGACGCCGCCCTCGATCCCGCCTGCCCGGTTCGTCTCCCGTCGGAGCCCCGGAAGGATCTCGTCGTGCGCCTGCGAGCCGCGAAGGTTCGCGAGCGAGAAGCCCTCGCCGATCTCAACCCCCTTGACGGCCTGGATCCCCATCAGCGCCGCAGCGAGCCGAGCGTCGAGCCGCTGCGCCTTCGTCGCGTACGAACCGAGCCCGGGCGGGACTCCACGTGTCCGCACCTCGACCACGCCGCCCACGGTGTCGCGCTCGGCGCGGGCCTCGTCGACATCGCCCATCTCGACCACCGATCCCGCCACGCCGACACCGATCTCGGCCAGGAGCGCCTTGGCGACCGCGCCGGCCGCCACCGTGATCGCCGTCTGTCGCGCGCTTGCCCGTTCCAGCGTGTTCCTGACATCGGTGTGGCCGTACTTCAGCGTGCCGGCGAGGTCGGCATGGCCCGGCCGCGGCAGGGTGACCGGCTTCGTCCCCTTGCCCTCCGGCTCGCCCTCGGACGGCCACGGGTCCATCCCCCACGTCCAGTTCTTGTGATCCCGGTTCTGGACAACAAGCGCGAGGGGCGTGCCGAGCGTGCGTCCATGCCGGAGCCCGGCCAGGACCTCAACCCGGTCCTGCTCGATCTGCTGGCGAGGGCTGCGCCCATAGCCCTGCTGACGGCGAGCGAGGTCGGCGTCGATCGCGTCGCGATCGAGGACAAGGCCGGCGGGCAGCCCCGTCAGGATCCCGACGAGCGCCGGCCCGTGCGATTCGCCTGCGGTCGTCAGCTTCACGCGGGCAAGCCTACGGCGCGCCGCATGACCTCGACCGGAGCGGACACGCCCGTCCAGAGCTCGAACGAGGCAGCACCCTGGGCGACGAGCACCTCGAGCCCGTCGAGGACTTGCGCGCCGGTCCGGTACGCGGCGTCCGCCGTGGCCGAGCCCGGATAGGGCAGGTCGACGAGCGTCTGCCCTGCGCCAAGCTCGACGAGCACCTCGTCCCGAACCGGCGTCGCGTTGATCACGAGGTCACACTCCGCCACGTCGGGAGGCCACTCACCCCGCCGCGAGAAGACCCGCGCCCCGGGAAGCGCCTGCTTGAAGGCCGCGGCAGCGCCGCCGTCGCCGACGATCGCGGCCCGGTCGAACTCGAGCCCTTGCAGGATCGCCGTATCGGTGGAGTACGCCTCGACCTCGCCGTGGCGCACGAGGAGCGTGTTCACCGACGGATGCTCCGAGCCGAGCAACCGGGCGACCTCGAGCTTGTAGGGCGCCGTGATATTCGCGCCCGTCTCGAGCCCGCGAACGACGCCTTCAAGGTCCTCCGGCGCCACATCTAGCGCCTCGTAGGTCCAGTCCAGCCCGCGCGCCGCGAATGCCGCGTTCTGCATCTGCGGCGAGAGCGAGTGAGCGACCGGCGAGCCGATCAGCACGACTCGCGGCATCAGTACCCGTGGGCGTTCTTGTAGTTGTCGAACTCGCGCTGGGACGCCGTGAAGAAGTGATGCTTCTTGTCCGGCTTGCGGACGAAGAAGAGGTAGTCGACCTTCGCGGGACGCGCAGCGGCCTGGATCGACGCCAGGCCAGGGTTGGCGATCGGCGTCGGCGGCAGACCCGCATGGATCCGAGTGTTGTACGGCGTCGGGTCATTGAGCTGCGACTCGCGGAGCGATTCCGTCGGCGGAATGCCGAGCCCGTACCGGATCGTTGCGTCGATCCCAAGCGTCATGCCCGCCTTCAGCCGGTTGTAGATGACACCGGCGACGAGCGGCCGCTCCTGGGCCACCGCCACCTCCTTCTCGATCAACGACGCGATGGTCAGCACGTCGTACGGCGTCAGGTTCTTGCTCCGCGCGTAGCGCATGTTCACGCGCGCCCAGTTCTTCTTGAACGCCGCCAGCTGGTCGTTGACGAGCTGTCGCGTCGTCGTGTGTTTCGTGAACTCGTATGTCGCGGGAAACAGGAACCCCTCGAGGTTCGGCGGTCGCCCCTGCCGCAGGAAGGCGGGCGGCACCTTCGAGGAGGCCTCCGTGAGCGCCAGGTAGCGCTGCGGGGAGAGCCGAGGACGGACATTGCGCTTCTCCCGAGCGATCTGGTTCACCTCGCCGATCCTCTTCGCCATGTCCGCACGAGTGAAGCCTTCCGGGAAGATGATGCGGAGCGGCTTCGGAGGTGGAGGCGCCGCAGTGGGCTGCGGGGCAGCCTCTTCGCCGCGGCCCCACAGCGCCCACGCGGATCCGGCGAGCAGACCCACCAGGGCGAAGAGGAACCCGAGCGCAACCAGGCGCCGGACGAGCAGCCGCCGGCGCGAGGGCTTCGCCCGGTGACGGCGCGCGGGCCGGGTCAGTGTCGTCGGCTCTTCGACCATTCCAGGTAGCTCGTCAGCAGGTGTGCCGCCGCCCGGGCATCCTCTCCGGCGCCCGGCCCGGCAAGCGTCGTAGTAAACCGTTCGTCGAAGCGGTCGACCGGCACCTCGAGCGCCGCTGCGAGCGCCTGGGCGAACCGCTCCGTCTCTTCGGCCTGCTGGCCTCGTTCCCCGCGGAGTGTGAGCGGCAAACCGACGACCACGCGGTCGACCGCCTCGGAACGCACCAGCTCGGCAAGCTCGCGGAGGCCGTCCTCGCTGCCGGCACGCTCGATGACGCCCAGCGGTCGGGCGAGCGTCCCGGTCGGGTCCGAGACGGCGACGCCGGTTCGAGCGGCCCCGTAGTCGAGCGCCAGCACCTTCACCGCAGAGCCGATGCGATCTCGCTCTTCGCCACCTCGAAGGCTTCGCTCAAACCCTCCGGATTCTTGCCTCCGGCCTCGGCGAGGTCCGGACGTCCACCACCGCCGCCCGCAATCTTCTTCGCCGCCTCCCGCGCGACTGACACGGCGTCGACGCCGCGCTCGACGAGGCTCGGGTCGACGTTCACGACCAGATACACCCGGCCGTCGTCCACGGACCCGAGCAGCACGACCGATGCTTTCTTCGACTGGCGGATCTGGTCAGACAGATCCTTGAGCGCCGAGCCTTTCACGGCCGTGACCTCGGCAACGACGATCCCGTTGGACTCGTCCCTGTAGATGACCTCGGTCTCGGCGGCGCGTGCCGCGGGCTTGGCCACGCCGCGCCGCAGCTCCAACACCTCTCCACGGAGCTCCTCCGCTTCTTCGGCCCGAGCGTGCAGCAATGCCCAGGCCTCGCCGGCGGTGACCGCCTCGATCCGCCGCGCGCCGGAGCCGACGGAGCTCTCGGAGAGGATCACGAACGGCCCGATCTCCGCCGTCCAGCGGACATGCGTGCCGCCGCAGAGCTCGCGCGAGTAGTCGTCGATCTCGACGACCCGGACCTCGTCGCCGTACTTCTCGCCGAAGAGCATCATCGC
>Ga0184625_10001363_pt1 | contig 10175 bp, 7 predicted proteins | sample PLM3_30_b1_FD_133151 | JGI IMG/M metagenome (GOLD analysis project Ga0184625, IMG submission 133151) | Groundwater sediment microbial communities from an aquifer in East River, Colorado, USA - PLM3_30_b1 | ecosystem: Environmental > Terrestrial > Soil > Riparian zone | place: USA: East River... | reverse complement strand
TCGACGCGATAGAGGGGGGCGTGCTGCACGACCTCACTGAGATCTACGCGCTGCACTGCGACCCGCGAACCGATGTTGGCCAGATCGCCCTCAAGGTCGGGCCGATTACCTCAGCGGTCGACCAGGTGAACATCAGCCTGAGTGGCGCCGGCGGCCACACCTCGCGGCCGCAGCTGACCCAGGACGTCATCGGCGCACTCGGTGCCTTGGCGACGATGACCCAGCTGTTGCTGTCCCGCCGAGCCGATCCGCGAAGCGGGGTTTCGCTGATGTGGGGATCCATGCATTCCGGCTCGGTCGCGAACGCCATCCCCCGCACTGGGGAGATCGTGGGAACGCTGCGGGCACTCGACGCAGCCGGCTGGCAGCTTGCCAAGCAGCTCATTCCAGAGCTGGCCGCGGACATCGTTCGGCCGTTCGGAGTCGACGTGGACGTCGCTGTCACCGACGGAGTGCCCCCCGCAGTCAACCACGCGCGCGGCGTACGCCGGCTGACCCGGGCAGCTGAGGAGATGCTCGGCCCCGATGCCGTGACGACGACCGAGCAGTCCCTGGGCGGCGAGGACTTCTCCTGGATGCTGCAGCAGGTCCCCGGCGCCCTGGCGCGGCTTGGCGTACGAACCCCAGGCAAAATCTGCCCAGACATTCACCAGCCCACCTTCGTTGTGGATGAGGGATGCATCCCGGTAGGCCTCAAGGTGCTCGCAGAAGTGGCCACCACCTTCGAGCGAACGGCGATCTAAGGGCCAACAGCTGCGGCGGAGAAAACTGGTACCGAGTCCTTATCCGCCTGCAACCCGCGACTTCACAGTCGGAGTTAGAGTCGGTCCGAGACCTGACCGGGGCGAGGATGCGCTTTCCGAGGCGGTTGGGGCGACAAAAGTTGTGAATTCTTGCCGAGGAGGCATTGCGTGAAAACCCTCACCCTGGGCGGTGCGCTCATCTGTGCTGCCGCCCTGACCCTCACCAGCTGCGCTCAGGCGCCCGGGACTGGCTCGTCGGCTGCTCCGAGTGCTCCGGGGAGTGCCAGTGCCAGCGCGTCGGGTGCTGCTTTCAAGGCCTGCATGGTTTCCGACTCGGGCGGTTTTGACGACAAGTCGTTCAACCAGACCTCCTACAAGGGCTTGACCGACGCCAAGGCCGAGCTCGGGATCGAGACGGGTCAAGTCGAGTCGCAAACGCCCGCCGACTTCGCGAAGAACATTCAGGCGATGGTGGATGCGAACTGCAACATCATCGTTACCGTCGGCTTCCTGCTCGGCGATGACACACTCGCCGCCGCTAAGAAGAACCCCGACATCAAGTTCGCCATTGTCGATAGCAACAACCCGAAGACCTACCCGGCGGCCAAGAACCTCAAGCCGCTGATCTTCAATACTGCCCAGTCGAGCTTCCTTGCTGGGTACTTGGCCGCAGGTATGACCAAGACCAAGAAGCTTGGCACCTTCGGCGGGCAGAATCTTCCGACAGTCACGATCTTCATGGATGGCTTCAGCCAGGGCGTCAACTACTACAACAAGCAGAAGAGCGCGGATGTGAAGGTTCTCGGCTGGGATGCCGCCAAGCAGGACGGGCAGTTCACCGGTGACTTCGAGGACCAGAAGGGCGGCCAGCGTACGGCGCAAGGCTTGATCAGTCAGGGTGCTGACATCGTCTTCCCGGTCGCCGGCCCAGCCGGCCTCGGCGCGCTGCAGGCCGCCAAGGGAAGTGGCGGCAAGGTCAATGCCATTTGGGTTGACACCGACGGCTGCGTGAGCGCGGAGACCTACTGCCCCAACATCGTCACCAGCGTCTACAAAGGCATGGATGTGGCGGTGGCAGATGCGATCAAGGCTGCCAAGGATGGCTCCTTCTCCAACGAGCCGTACGTCGGCACTCTCGAGAACGATGGCACCGGCTTGGCGCCGTTCCACGACTTCGACTCCAAGGTTCCTGCGGAACTGAAGTCCGAGCTGGACGCACTCAAGGCTGACATCATCAGCGGCAAGATCACCATCGAGTCCAAGTCGCAGCCCTCGGCATGATTGAGGGGTGACACCGACCTCGGCCCCCGCGGCCGGAACGGGCCTTCGGCTGCGGGGGATCACCAAGCGGTTCGGCGACCTGGTCGCCAACAACTCGATCGACCTGGACATTACGCCCGGTGAGATCCATTGCCTGCTGGGTGAGAACGGGGCGGGGAAGACCACGCTGATGAACGTGTTGTACGGGCTGCTCCAGCCCGACGAAGGCACGATTTCCATCGACGATGTTGAGCATGTCCATAGCAACCCGAAGGAGGCCATTGCCGCCGGGATCGGCATGGTGCACCAACACTTCATGCTGGTGGACGTCTTCACCGTCGCCGAGAACCTCATCCTCGGGCGGGAGGACGGCACGGCTGGACTGCTCAACATGGGTGAGGCGCGGCGCACCGTCCAGCGGCTGTCGGAACGCTATGGCCTCGATGTGGATCCGGACGCGCTGATCGAAGATCTTCCGGTAGGCGTCCAGCAACGGGTCGAGATTCTGAAAGCGCTGGCCAACGACGCCAAGTATTTGATCTTGGACGAGCCGACCGCTGTGCTTACGCCGCAAGAGACCGACCAGCTGATGGCGGTGATGCGTTCGCTTCGCGACGAGGGCAAGGCGATCGTGTTCATCACCCACAAGCTGCGGGAAGTGCGCGAAATCGCGGACAAGATCACCGTGATCAGGCACGGCAAGGTGGTTGGAACCGCGAAGCAGACCGATTCCGAGGCGGACCTGGCAGAGCTCATGGTGGGCCGCGCTGTCAAGCTGGTCGTGGACAAGAAGCCGGCCTCGCCCACAGCAGAGCCACGACTGGTGATGAAAGGCGTCTCAGCTGCCAGCCCGAACGGCACGCTAGCCGTGCAGGATCTTGATCTTGAGGTGTCCGGCGGGGAGATTGTCTGCATCGCCGGCGTCCAAGGCAACGGCCAAACAGAGTTTGCCGAAGCGCTGCTCGGCGTGACTCCGGTCATAAAAGGATCGATCCACCTGGACGGCAAGCCACTGACCGGGCTGTCGCCAAGGGAGACCATTGACGCCGGCCTGGGGTTCGTCCCCGAGGACCGTCAGCAGCACGGCTGTGTCGGCTCATTCACCGTTGCTGAGAACTTGATCTTGAACCACTATGACGAGCATCCATACGCGCGCGGAATCGCCCTGGATCTGTCGAGAGTCAGGCATAACGCCGCCCATCGCGTCAACGAGTTCGACATCCGTACGCAGTCGATCGAATCAACGGTGTCCTCGCTGTCCGGTGGCAACCAGCAGAAGGTGGTGCTGGCTCGTGAGCTGTCCCGGCCTTTGGTGCTCCTGGTCGCTTCTCAGCCGACCCGGGGGCTCGACGTCGGGGCCATCGAGTTCGTCCACAAGCGGCTGATGGAGGAGCGCGACCGCGGAACAGCTGTCGTGATCGTGTCGACGGAGCTTGACGAGGTCGTCGCCCTTGCCGACCGGATCGCCGTCATGTATCGCGGCCGCATCGTCGGCATCGTGCCGCCGGACACCTCTCGTGAGGTACTCGGCTTGATGATGGCGGGCATTCCGACCGAAGAGGCGTTGGCTAGCGCGTCGATGACCACGCTGGCTGAGGAGGATGCCGCCTTGGAGGCCAGTCTCCAAGAGGTGCCACATGAGTCCTGAGCGGCGTAGCCGTCGGATCGTCATCCCATGGTCCGACGTGCTCATCACCATCGCATCGATCGTGCTCGCATTCGTCGTGGGCGCGCTGCTGATGATCTTCTCCGACACCGAAGTCCGCAGCAAGTTCGCGTACTTCTTCGCACGCCCTTCAGATGCACTGATCGCCTCTTGGGACAAGGTCAGCAACGCGTACGGCGCGTTGATCATGGGTGCGATTGGCGGCTACGGAGCGATCACCGAGACGACCGCTCAGGCAGCTCCGCTGATCTGCGCCGGACTCGGGGTTGGTCTGGCCTTCCGCGCCGGCCTGTTCAATATCGGCGCTCAGGGACAGGCGATTCTTGGCACGATCGTTGCTGCCTATGTCGGCTTCACCTGGCACCTGCCACCAGGCATCCACCTCCTTCTGGCTGTCCTCGGCGGGTTGCTCGGCGGTGCAGCCTGGGGCGGCATTGTCGGCTGGTTGAAGGCCAAGACCGGCGCGCACGAGGTCATCGTGACGATCATGATGAACTACATCGCTGCCGGCTTGCTGGCCTTCCTGCTCACCACACCGGCTTTTCAGCGGCCTGGGCGGACCGATCCGATTTCGCCCATTGTGGACTGGAACGCCACCATGCCCCGGCTCGAGGGCGGCCAACTGCACCTGGGTTTCGTCCTGGCCCTCCTTGCCGCCGTAGCCGTCTGGTGGATCCTGGACCGCTCGACGACCGGCTTCGCCATCCGCGCGGTTGGCGCGAATCCCCACGCCGCGGCGACTGCCGGAATGAGCGTTGGGCGGACGACGGTGATCACGATGCTTCTGGCCGGCGGCTTGGCGGGCCTCGCCGGGGTTGAGGCCGCTCTCGGTCCGAGTGCCTCGGGACTGCCGGTGCCGTTATCGGCCGGGATCGTTGGCTCGGTCGGCTTCGATGCGATCACCGTTGCGCTGCTCGGCCGTTCCCGGCCCTTGGGCATTGTGCTTGCCGGCCTGCTATTTGGGGCATTGCACGCCGGTGGACTGGCTATGCAAAGCGTTGCGCAGACGCCACTGACCCTGACAACGGTGCTGCAGGCCCTGATTGTGCTCTTCGTGGCAGCCCCCGCGCTGATTACCAAGATCATTCCCTTCCTCAAGCCTCGCCAGACTCGGGCGCTCGGACCGGTTCCTGAAGGAGGACTCGCGTGAGCGTCGACACCGTCGAGGAGGCCGCGCGCACTGAGGCGGCTCGGGTCGAGACGCCCCAAAAGCGCCGGCAGCGCATCTCCACCGGCGTGCTCATTGCGGTCGTCGGGGTACTTCTCCTGATCGGTCTTGGATTCACCACCGGCAGTGCGCGATTTGCTCTTTCCGATGCATTTGACGCGGTGCAACTGCCCACTGTGACGGTGCCGGGCTTCGCCACCGTCATGGTCTGCGCGCTGCTCTGCCTCTCGGCGGCGGCCGGATATCTGTCCGGCCGAATGAGCGGTCGGTGGCCGGTGTTGGCCGGAGCCGTCGCCGCTCTCGCCGTGGTGATGGGCTTCGTGACCTGGGCGGCGTCCGGTCGAGATTTGCCTTTCCCGGTCAGCAACCAATTCGCCGGCACGTTGTCGCTCGCTACGCCTCTGGTCTTTGGTGCGCTCTGTGGGGTGTTGTGCGAACGGTCCGGGGTCGTCAACGTGTCGATCGAAGGTCAGTTCCTCTCGGCAGCTTTTGCTGCGGCGGTGGTCGGGAGTCTCACCCAGTCGGCGCCGGCGGCCATGATCGCTGCGATGCTTGCAGGCCTGGCGATGGCCGCGTTACTTGCCCTGTTTTCGATCAACTACTTGGTGAACCAGGTGGTGCTCGGCGTCGTGCTCAACCTGCTGGCCGTCGGGGTCACCGGGTTCCTCTTCGACCAGCTGGTCCAGCCAGCGTCGCTGAAGTACAACTCCGCGCCGGTGCTCGAGCCGATCCCGATTCCCGGCCTCGCCAAGATCCCGTTCTTCGGCCGGGTTCTCTTCGAACAGAACATCCTGGCCTATCTGGCAGTAATTTCAGTCGCGCTGGTCTGGCTGGTGCTCTACCGGACCACGTGGGGCCTGCGTATCCGAGCGACGGGCGAGCATCCTGAGGCGGCCGACACGGTGGGCATTAGCGTCCGTGGAATCCGTTGGTCAGCGGTGCTGGCGGGAGGGGTGTTCGGCGGGCTCGGTGGCTCCTTCTTCACACTGGCTTCGACCGGCTCGTTCACCAAGGAGTTCACTGTTGGCAACGGCTTCATCGCCCTCGCGGCAGTGATCATGGGCCGCTGGCATCCGGTCTGGGCGTCGATTATGTGCCTGTTCTTCGGCTTCGTCACCCAGATGGCCTCCCAGCTACAAACTTTGAACACGCCGATGCCGAGTCAGTTCTTGTTGATCTTGCCGTACGTCGCCACGATCATTGCTGTGGCCGGGCTGGTGGGCCGGGTCAGACCACCGGCCGCCGACGGCATTCCCTTTGAGAAGTAGCTGTGTTGAATTGCTCCGCTCCGCTCCGCGCGGATCGCGCTCAGAACCCGCCTACTTCGTCGTCGCTCGCCGACGAAAGGCGTGTCGGCTCCCTCCTCCTCAGCACGGCGGCGCGCGATCCGGCCTGCGGGCTATTCCATCACCACTGGAGTGGTAATGACTGACATCGACTGGGACCAGCTGCGTGCCGCCGCCAGAGAGGCCAGTCGCCACGCGTATGCGCCGTACTCGCACTTTCCGGTCGGTGCGGCCGCACTGGTCGACGACGGACGCGTAGTGACTGGTTGCAACGTCGAGAACGCCTCGTACGGCGCGACCCTCTGTGCAGAGTGCGGACTGGTGTCGGCGCTGCACGCCAGCGGCGGCGGTCGGCTGGTCGCATTGGCCTGCGTCGAGGGAGCGGGATCCGTCCTGATGCCGTGCGGCCGCTGTCGGCAGCTGCTTTGGGAGCACGGAGGTGCTGAGTGTCTGGTCGATACCCCCTCCGGCGCCCTGCCGATGAGCGCCCTGCTGCCTCAGGCCTTCGGGCCCGACGACCTGGCGCGGGGGCGATCATGAGCCTTGACGCGGAGGAGCTCCAGGCCTTCCCGAAGGTGTCACTCCATGATCATCTCGATGGCGCACTGCGGCCGCAAACGATCATCGAGCTGGCCGCCGAGATTGGACACGTACTGCCGGCCGACAACGCCGATGATCTTGGTCGCTGGTTCGCCGGGTCGGCGAACTCGGGATCCCTGGTGCGCTATCTGGAAACCTTCGATCAGACCATTGCAGTCATGCAGACGGCGCCCAGCCTGCGGAGGGTCGCTGCCGAGTTCGTGGAGGACCTGGCCGCCGATGGAGTCATCTACGGCGAGGCGCGATGGGCACCAGAACAGCATCTGAGGGCAGGGCTGACGGCGCCTGAAGCCGTCGAAGCCGTACGTGATGGCCTGGCCGAGGGGGTGGCGACGTGTCGAGCGCGCGGGCACGAGATCGAAGTACAGCAGCTGATCACCGCCATGCGGCAGGCCGAACCGACCTGCGATACCGCCGAGCTGGCGCTGAGCTACCGCCACGACGGCGTCGCCGGCTTCGACATCGCCGGGCCGGAGAACGGGTATCCGCCTTCTCGATTCCTGGAGTCCTTTCAGCTACTGCGGCGCCAGAGCGCTTACTACACCATTCATGCCGGTGAAGCTGGGAGATGCGAGTACATCTGGGAGGCGGTGCAGGTCTGCGGCGCCAACCGGATCGGTCATGGTGTCGCGATCATCGAGGACATTCAGCAGGATGATGCCGGCGGTGCTGTGTTCGGCGACTTCGCGGCGTACGTTCGCAACGAGCAGATCCCGCTCGAGATCTGCCCGTCCTCCAATGTGCAGACTGGCACGGTGGCCTCGATCGCCGAACATCCGATTCATCGCCTGGATCGGCTCGGCTTCCGCGTGACGGTCAACCCCGATAACAGGTTGATGAGTGCGACCACTGTGACGCGGGAGTTCGCCCTCCTCGCCGAGGCATTCGACTACTCGCTCGAGGACGTACGCCGGCTCGGTATCAACGCTGCCAAGAGCGTCTTCGCGCCGTACGACGTACGCAAGACCCTGGTGCAACGCATTACGGCGGCTGGTCAGGGGCGCTCCTCCCGAGCTTGAAACACCGGAGAGGGGAGTGCCGTACCGGACTAGGGTTTAGCCCATGACTTCGCGTGTCCTGACCGCAGTGGCATGGCCGTATGCAAACGGCCCTCGCCACATCGGTCACGTCTCAGGCTTCGGGGTTCCCTCGGACATCTTCGCGCGTTACATGCGCATGAGCGGGCACGACGTCTTGATGGTGTCCGGGACAGATGAGCACGGAACGCCGATCCTGGTTCAGGCCGAGCGTGAAGGGCTCAGCCCTCGGGAGACGGCCGACAAGTACAACCGCGTGATCGTCAACGACCTCCGTGATCTCGGTTTGTCCTACGACCTCTTCACTCGGACGACTACCCTCAACCACTACTCGGTGGTCCAGGATCTCTTTCTGGGGCTTCATCGCAATGGCTATGTGGTGCCCAAGATCACGATGGGTGCGGTGAGCCCATCGACTGGACGAACCCTGCCGGACCGCTACATCGAAGGCACCTGCCCGATCTGTGGGTACCCCAGTGCGCGCGGTGATCAATGCGACAACTGCGGCAACCAGCTGGATCCGATCGACCTGATCAACCCCGTCTCAAGAATCAATGGGGAGACGCCCAAGTTTGTCGAAACCGAGCACTACCTCCTTGACCTCCCGGCGCTCGCGGGATCGCTCGGGAAATGGCTGGGCTCCCGTACCGACTGGCGGCCGAACGTGTTGAAGTTCAGCCAGAATCTGCTCGAGGATCTCCGGCCCCGGGCGATCACTCGTGATCTTGATTGGGGTGTGCCGGTACCGCTGGATGGCTGGCGCGACCAGCCGATGAAGCGACTCTACGTGTGGTTCGATGCCGTCATCGGCTACCTCTCGGCGTCGGTGGAGTGGGCGCGGCGCAGCGGCGACCCAGACGCTTGGCAGCGGTGGTGGATCGACCCGGAGGCGCGTGGTTACTACTTCATGGGCAAGGACAACATCGTTTTTCACACCGTGATCTGGCCGGGAATACTGCTCGGCCACAATGGCGAGGGCGATCATGGTGGCACTGTTGGACCGCTCGGTGAACTTCGGTTGCCCGACGAGATCGTCTCAAGTGAGTACCTGACCATGAGCGGCTCCAAGTTCTCCACCAGCAGAGGCAAGGTCATCTACGTCGGCGATTTCCTGCGTGATTTCGGGCCCGATGCCCTGCGTTACTTCATTGCGGTCGCAGGCCCGGAGACCACCGATACCGACTTCACCTGGGACGAGTTCGTGAGGCGCACCAACTTCGAGCTCGCCAATGAGTGGGGCAATCTCGTGAACCGCTCGATCTCCATGGCGCACCGGAACAATGGGGCAATCCCGCCGGCCGGGCCGCTGCTCGATGTTGATCATGAACTGTTGCGTACGTCGCGCAACGCGTTCGACACCGTGGGTGCGTTGCTCGGCCGCAACCGGTTCAAGCTCGCGATCAGTGAGGCTATGCGGGTTGTCGGCGCTGCGAACAAGTACCTCTCCGACACCGAGCCGTGGAAGCTCGCAGACGATCCCGGGCGACGCGACACGGTGTTGCATACGGCGCTGCAGGTGGTCTCGGATGCCAACACCCTGCTGACCCCGTTCCTCCCGCACGCCGCGCAGAAGGTTCACGAGGCACTCGGTGGCAGCGGCGTATGGGCGGCCGAGCCAGAGATCCGCGAGGTGAACGAGGAGGGCGGGCCCGACTATCCGGTGATCATGGGCGACTACGCGAGCGAGCAGGCACGCTGGGAATCCCGGCCGATCACAGCGGGAACGTCGCTGCAGCGGCCGACGCCGCTCTTTGCCAAGCTCGATGAGACTCTTGGCGAGACTGGCCCTGATTGGTCCCCCATCGAGCGCTGACTGGCTGTCAGAGGCGGGCCACCTCACTCCGCATTAGCGGGGCGCTAGCTGTTCCGCTTGGCGGACGCCAGGGCCGCAGACAGTTCTTCGGCGTTCAACCGCTGGACGTAGCCGGGCGTACCGGGTTGGATGCGCCAACCTTCGGCTAGCCGACCGGCATCGACCACGTCAAAACCGAACTCGTCGATCAGTTCGGCCACCCGGGCCTTTGCAACTGGGTCGTTCCCCGCAATCACCAGCGCTCGTCTGTTCCGCGTTCCCGGCGGCGTGCCGTCGCTCGTGATCTGGCGAGCGTAGATGTGGTTGAACGCCTTCACCACTTGGGCCCCGGGTAGCCGGGCCTGTAGCAGCTCGGAGCTGGTCAAGCTGGCATCGTCGATGACCGCGATGTTGCCGTCTCTCCGCGGGTAATAGTTATTGGCATCGATCACGGCCTTGCCCACGAGTGGCTCGACGGGGACGTCGCCGATCGCCCTTAGCGGAATGGCTACGACCACGAGATCACCGGCTTCGGCCGCTTCCTCAGTGGTGCCGGCACGGGCTCGCGGACCCAGCTCGGACACCAGATCGGTCAGCGTCTCCGGTCCTCGTGAGTTGCTGAT
>Ga0184625_10001362_pt1 | contig 10179 bp, 9 predicted proteins | sample PLM3_30_b1_FD_133151 | JGI IMG/M metagenome (GOLD analysis project Ga0184625, IMG submission 133151) | Groundwater sediment microbial communities from an aquifer in East River, Colorado, USA - PLM3_30_b1 | ecosystem: Environmental > Terrestrial > Soil > Riparian zone | place: USA: East River... | reverse complement strand
TAGTTGCCCCCGAAGTCGTTGACCAGCGTGTCCAGGAGCGGGTCAGGGGACGTGGTACTCATCCCTCAGAGTCTAGCGGGCGATCCCCCGGCGGTCGAGTCGCGCGGCAGCGGGTTATGATGAAGCTCGTCATGACGCGCCGGCTGCTCACCCTCGTGCTCGCCATGGTCGTGCTCGATCCGCTCGCGCCGCTCGCCGGCCTGTGGGCGGGCTCGCAGCCCTGCGGCGATCACGTCTGTCAGTGCGTCCGTTACTGCCCGGCCAAGCGTAGCTCGGCAACGCCCTGCCACGGGTCGTCGCCCGAGGGCAGCAGCTTCCGCACAGCCTGTGAACACGGTCGCGACGCTGGGCTGGCCTCGGTCGCGCCCGCCGTGCTGCCGCCCGAGGTCTCGCTCGCGGGCGGGCCCGCCGTCGTGCTCGGCGCCACCACAGGGTCTGAAGACACGGCGCCGGGCTTCGAGAAGATCCTCGCGCCGCCCCCGAAGCGCTCTTAGCCCTTCTCGCTTCAACAGGCTCGAGAGCGCACGAGCGTCTCTCCTCGAGCCACGGGCACGTGTCGAAGGTGGCGGTGGCGCTGATGACCGGGGCTGCCCCAGGAGTACGAGGAAGAATCTATGTCGAGCCTTTCCGTCGCTTCAAGGACGCATCGTGTCAGCCGAAGGTGTGGAAGTCTTGCCGTCGGGATCGCTCTGTCGCTCGTTGCCGCGGCGGCAGAGCCCTGCTCGATCTGTCGCTGTGGGGATCCGACGTTCAACGCGCTCGGCAAGGCCGGCTACAGCGTCGCCGGCTTTCGCTTCGCGCTCGACTGGGAGCGCTACGACAAGCAGGAAGGCCCGCCGGAGCTTGCGGCAGAGGAGCTCGTCGAGCAGCGGCTGACGGCGCTGGTGGCCTACGGCTTCTCGGACAGCTTCACACTGCAAGCTCGGATCCCCGTCAGCTTCCGGGACTTCGAGGAGCTCGAGGGCAACGAGGTCACCGAGTCGTTCACCACCCGGGGACTCTCGGATCCCGAGCTCTCGGCTCAGCTGCGGTTCTGGGCTTCGCCGCTCACCGCCCTCGGTCACAGGAGCTCGCTCTCGCTCGTCGCCGGGATCAAGAGCGGACTCGGCGAGAACGACTACAGCCTCGACGGCGAGCGCGTGGACGAGCACGCCCAGCCCGGCACCGGCTCGACCGATGCTTTCGGGAGCATCGCCGGGCTGCATCTCTTCGACAAGCGCTCGGCACTGTTTGCCTCGATCCAGTACCGCCACACCGGCGAGAACGAACACGGCTACCGCTACGGCCACAGCTTTCTCGCCAACGTCGCCTACGAGCGCAAGCTCGGCAAGCGGCTCGACTCCGCGCTCGAGCTGAACTTCCGGCACGCGAGCGACGACGAGGAGCAGGCGGAGGACGTCCCCAACACGGGCGGATCCATCCTGTACCTGACGCCCCGGCTGCTGGTGGACCTCGGAGGAGGCGTGGTGCTGCGGGGAGCCGTACAGATCCCGATCGCTCGCGACCTGAACGGGGCGCAGAAGGAGCATGCCGTCTTCAACGTCGGGCTGAGCTTCCTGCTGGGCTCGAACTAGGCGGGGCCCGGGGCAAAGGACGCGGGCAGCAAGGTCGCGCTGAAGGTGTCACTATCGAAGGGATGAGGACACTGGGCCGGACGTCCACCTCCATCCTGATCTCGCTGGCCGTGGCCGGCGGCACGGGCGATCTCACCGCCTGCGACTCGACCGGCTGCCTGATGGTGACCCGCAGCGCCGGTGGCCTCCTGCCGCGCAAGGCTTTCCGCGTCGACCTGTCGTATCGGTCGACCGACGACGGATCCCTGATGAGCGGCTCGGACAGCACCAGCTTCGTGCTGCGGCCCAAGGTTGACTTCGAGCACGGCATCGTGAGGCCTGGCTTCCACCAGGACCTCGGCGGCACCTCGCGCTTCCTGCAGGTCGACCTGGCCTACGGGCTGACCGGGCACACCACGCTTTTGGCCTCCGCGCCGCTCCTGACGGACCGGTCCTACGACATCGGCCACCCGCCGGTGCTCACGGAGAACTACAAGACCTCGGGCATCGGTGACACGCTCGTCAGCGTGCGGCATGCGCTCGTCGCGAGTCCCTCGTTCAGCCTGGTGGCGAGCGCGGGGCTGGAGATGCCGACCGGCGAGTACCGGCTGGTCGCTCCGGCGGCGCTCTTCGACATCGGCGTCCTCGACCCCATGCTGCAGCCGGGCAGCGGCTCGTGGGACGTGCTGCTGAGCGCTCAGGGCTCGCGCCGCGTCTCGAAGGGCGGGCTCGACCTCACGGGAGCGCTCTCCTACCAGATGAACACCACGAACCCGCTCGAGTACAGCTACGGAGACGACGCGATCGCGAGCCTCACCCTGGGCGGGCCGATCGGCGCGAGGGTCCACGCCTCCGCGGGGCTCAAGTGGGTGCATCGGGGCCGCAGCGAGTACCGGAACGCCCCGGTCTCCTCCACCGGCGGCACGATCCTCTACGCGATACCAGGCCTCGTCACGCCCCTTCCCGGCCGGATGTCCGCCTACCTGTTCCTGCCGGTGCCGGTCTACCGCTACGTGAACGAGACCCAGATCGCCCCACGCCTCAGTCTGGTTGCAGGGTTCGCGCGGACCTTCTGATGGCGGATCTCCGAGTCGCGTTACTGGAGAGATCCGCCTTCGTCTGGTCCGTGGCTCTTTCCGTTGTCCGTTCCGTTGTTCGTTGTGTCGTCCGTTTCCAGGATTCCAGAGTCTCGCGTCCGTCTATCGTTCCGAAGCGAGCCCCCCTACTGGCGCTCTGCCTTCTTCCCGTGTCCTGCGGCGGCTCGTCGACCTCGCCCTCGGCCGCGCCCGTCACGACGCCGGCGCCCTCGACGGCGTCGGGCCCGACCAGCCTCAACATGGTGCTGCGGTCGCACCTCGACCTCGCGGCGCTCGGAGTGACGGCCGGCTCGGGCTGCTGGGGCTACACCTCGCCCGCCGGCCGCCGCCTCGCGCTCGTGGGCACCTCGGCCGGGCTGTCGGTCGTGGACGTGACGAACCCCGGGACGGCGCGCGTCACCGGCGCGATCGCGGGGGCCTCGAGCGCGTGGCGCGAGGTGAGGACCTATCGCCAGCTCGCCTACGTGACCACCGAAGCGCAGACCGGGCTCGACATCGTCGACCTCCGCGACCCCGACCAGCCGACGAAGCTTCGCACCTGGAGCGACACCTTCGCCTCCGCGCACTCGCTGTGGATCGACGAGGAGCGCGGGCTGCTCTACGCGCACGGCACGCAGAGCGGCATGCACGTGCTCGACCTGACGGCCGATCCCACGAACCCGCGCGAGGTCGGCCGCTTCACCGACTTCTACGTCCACGACAGCTACGGACGCGGCAACCGGCTCTACGCGGCGGCGATCCGCAACGGCTTCCTCGCGACGCTCGACGTGACGCGTCCCGACGCGATCAGCGAGATCAGCCGCTTCAACACGGGCGGCACCTTCACGCACAACGCATGGCTGACGCGCGACGGCCGCTACATCTTCACGACCGACGAGCGGGCCGGCTCGCCGCTCGAGGGCTGGGACCTCTTGCCAAGCCCTCCCGTCAAGGTCTCGCAGTACATCGCGGCGCCCGGCACGATCCCGCACAACGTGATCGTCTACGGCGACCGGCTCGTGCTCTCGCACTACACCGAGGGCGTCCGCATGCTGGACGTGCACGACCCCACGCAGCCGCGCGAGATGGGCTATTACGACACCTATCCGGGCGCGTCCACCGGCTTCAACGGCGCGTGGGGCGCGTACATCTTCCCGAGCTCGAACTTGATCATCGTGAGCGACATCAACGGCGGGCTGTTCGTGGTGGAGTACACGGGGGGTTGATTCAACCGTCTCGCGTGGGCGCGCGCAGCGTCCCCGCGAGCAGCGCGACGAGCCGTGCGGGATCGACCGGCTTCACGAGGTGCACGTCGAACCCGGCCTCCTCGGCCCGGCGGCGGTCGGCGGGCTGCCCGTAGCCGGTCAACGCCACGAGCAGAATCGACGAGCCCTCGGGCGCGGCACGGATCTTCCGGGCGACCTCGTAACCGTCGTAGCCAGGAAGGCCGATGTCGACCAAAGCCGCGCCCGGGCGGCAGCGCAGAGCGGCCGCCACGCCGCCTGGCCCGTCCTCCGCGCAGGTGACGCGGTAGCCGGACTGCTCCAGGATCATGCGCAGGATCTCGCGCGCGTCCGCGCTGTCCTCGACAAGCAGGACGTGTCCGTGCTCGCGCCCGGCCGGCGCGTCGCTCACGGCGGGAGCGGTCGCCACGGCCGGCACCGGGACGGCAGGCAGGCGAACCACGAACGCGGCGCCTTTCCCCGGACCCCCGCTCGCGGCCTGCACGGTTCCCCCGTGCAGCTCGACGAGCCGCCGCACCAGGGTCAGGCCGAGGCCGAGGCCTCCCTGCGGGCGGCTCAGCGGTCTTTCCACCTGGAAAAACAGCTCGAAGACGAAAGGCAGCGTCTCTTCGGAGATCCCGACGCCGTCGTCCTCGACCCGGAGCACCGCGTTCGTTCCCGCAGCTTCGGTGGTGACCCTCACGTGTCCGCCGGCGGGCGTGTACCTGACCGCGTTCGTGAGCAGGTTCGTCACGACCTGCTCCAGCCTCGCCGGGTCGCCGTCCACCCAGACGGGCCGCGCGTCCACTACGAGCACGTGTTCCTCGAGCCGTCCCGCGATCCGCAGCGCGTCGACCACGTCCTGGACCGTCCGCGCGAGGTCGGTCGGCTTGCGCTCGAGGGCGATCACGCCGCCCGTCACGAGGGCGACGTCGAGCAGGTCGTCCAGCAGGCGGCCGAGGTGGCGCACCTGCCGCCCGAGGATCGCCGTGGCCTGCGCTCGCAGGCGGTCTTCGGCGGGGCCCGGGGCTTCCAGCACGTGGACGGCGCTCGTGGCCGCGGCCAGCGGGTTGCGGAGCTCGTGGCTCAGCATGGCCAGGAAATCGTCCTTGGCGCGGCTCGCGACCTCGGCCTGGCTCCTGAGCTCGCGCTCGCGCTGCAGCAGCTTCTCGCGCTCGGCCTGGACGCGCCTGCGCACGTCGGCGACGCGTTGCGTCTCCGCGACTACGGCCGCCACCGGCAGCATGGTCATCGAGATCGTGGCCAGGAAGGCTTCGAGCAGCGCCAGGGATTCGTTGGCGCCGCCGCGGCTGAACGTGCCGATGCCGGCGACGGTTCCCCGCACGGCGATGCCCGACAGCAGCACCACGCACGTCGCCACCTCCCTGGGCGGCAGCCGGAACGCCGCCCAGGCGAGCGGGGGCAGGCAGATGAAGGAGAGCGAGCGTCCCGTGCCCAGCTCGCCGAAAGCCACGAGCCCCACGAGCGTGGTGGACGCCAGCGCCAGCGCGGTCTCCGCCGCCCGGTCTGCAAATCCCAGCGGCCGCGTCCGGAACCAGAGAACGATCGCGGGGGTGACGATCAGCGCGCCGGCGAGGTCGCCCAGCCACCACGTCCACCAGATCCGCGCTGCTCCAGCGAAGCTCGCGAATCCGCCCGCGACCAGGCTCGCCACGCCGATCGACGCGCTCGCCGCCGTGCTCACGAAGCCGGCGAGACCGGCAAAGACGAAGATGTCGCGCGGGCGCTCGAACGAAGCCGGCCCGGAAGCGAAGCGCCCGACCAGGTAGCCGGCCAGGAGCGCCTCGAGCGTGTTGCCGGCGGCGATCCCCAGGGAGCTGGCAACCGATCCCGCGGTCGTGATGTTGACGAGAAACGCGCCGACGAAGACGGCCGGCCAGACCCACCGGCCGAGCAGGAGCACGGCCGCGATCGCGAGCCCGGTCGGCGGCCAGACCGGCGATGCACTCGCGTGGACGAAGGCGAAGAGCAGGCCGAACTTGCCCATGGCGACGTAGACGGCCGCGAACGCCAGCAGGACCAGGGCTCGCGAAGCCGGCGCCTCGGCTAGCGACTTCGGCACGAGGATCTCACCTGCCCACCAGCGAGGATCGTCGCACGGTTCCGGGGCCGGGGCCGGAACGCTGACCCGAGGCCGCTGCCGCAGTATGCTCGCCGCCGTCGAGCTTCTCGGGAGGTGGTCCATGAGCGAGTCGCGACAGCCCTTGATCGCGGCGCGACGGTTCCTGCTCGCGGGTGCGTGCACCGCGTCGGCGATCCTTGCTGTGCCGAGCGGCAGCGCGCCGGCAGGGGCCGAGCAAGTGCCGGCCGCACCCGCTCCCGCACCACCCGCTCCCGCAGCGCCCACGCCGCGGCCGACTCCGCCCACGCGCGACCCGCACGCGGCCGGCTTCGTCGAGGCGGTCGAGCTCGCCGACGGGAGCGTGCCGCCACCCGACGCCGACGGCAACTTCATCCTGGGCCCCACGCACGCGCCGGCGCCCGAGACCCAGGCACAGGACGACATACCCAAGGGCACGGTGCACGAGTTCGAGCTCACCGCGGCCGACAGTGGCGTCTACCCCACCGGCATCGCGCGCGACCCCGGCACCTTCGGCACGCCCGACCCCGCCGACCCGGCGACGCTCGTCGTGTCCACGAGCCGGCCGGCTCCCTGGACCCGCAAGGTCGCGGTCTTCGTCCCGAGCCAGTACGTACCCGACACCGCGGCTCCCTTCATCGTCGCCGCGGACGGCCCGGACCCTCTGCTGTTCACGACGCTCGCGACGCTGATCGCGAAACGGCGGATACCCGTGATGATCGGCATCGCCGTCGGCAACGGCGGCGGCGACGCGCAGGGCAGCCAGCGCGGGCTCGAGTACGACACGCTGTCGCCGCGCTACGCCGAGTTCATCGAGAAGGACGTGCTGCCGCAGGTGGAGCGTCGTACGGGCGTGCGTCTCACGCGCGACCCGGACCTGCGCGCGACGACCGGATGCAGCTCCGGAGCGGCCGCCGCCTTCACGATGGCGTGGTACCGGAACGACCTCTACCACCGGGTGCTGAGCTACTCGGGAACCTTCGTCAACCAGCAGTGGCCGCACGTCCCCGAGACTCCCGGAGGTGCTTGGGAGTACCACAAGCGCATCATCGCCGGCAGCCCGCGCAAGCCGATCCGCGTCTGGCTGCACGTCGGCGACCGCGACCTGTTCAACCCCAACTCCATGCGCGACGGCATGCACGACTGGGTGGAGGCCAACGAGCGGATGGCGCAGGCGCTCGCCGCGAAGAGCTATGCCTACCAGTTCGCCTTCGTCCGCAACGCCTCGCACTGCGATCGTGCCGTCAAGGCGCAGACGCTGCCGGCCGCGCTCGAGTGGCTGTGGAGGCCGTCCAAGATCCAGTAGGGTCGGCGGGTGCGATCTTGAATCTGCTGGCAACCGCCGTCGCGCTGGCCGCGGCGGCTCAGACCGCTTCCTATGCGGAGCTGCTCCACCAGTACGCGGCCGGGGACCGCGCCGCGGCCGTGGCCGAGCTGTCGAGCCTCGGGGACGGTCAGATCGCCAGGGAGCTCGACGCACTGCACGACCGCGCCGACGCGCATTGCGCCTCCTGCGACCCCGCGGCGGTCCAGTCGGCCCTCCGCGCCGCCGTGATGCTGCACACCGACCGCGACGAGCTCGAACGGCGTCCGCTGCAGATATCCGGCGAGCGCACGCCGACCTGCGGTCCGCCAGTCCACGCGCTCTTCGCCGAGCGGGCGCTCGCGCCGCTGCTGAGCAACGAGGCGGGGCGAGAGTTCGCTCGGCGCTGGTACGTGGCGATGGGCCTGCGCAGCCTCGGGGATCTATGCCTCGAGGAAGGCCGGCGCTGGGTGGGATCCGGGCTCAAGCGCTTCCCAAGGGACAAGGAGCTGCTGCTGACGCGCGGCGTGCTCGCCGAAGCGATAGCCACCGTCGCGCGCCTGCGCCAGACCAGCCCCGGTAGCGTGACGCCGCGCGAGCTCGAGCAGGTTCGCCAACAGCAGCTCGAGGGCCAAGGCGCGCTCATCGAAGCCGGCAAGGCTTTCGAGCAGGCGCTCGCCACCGACCCGAGTTTCGAGGAGGCGTCGCTGCATCTCGGGCGCGTGCGCTACCGGCTCGGCCAGACGGGGCCGGCGCTCCAGGCGCTCGGCCCGATCGTCGCCGCCAGCCGCGACCAGGAGCGTCTCTATCTCGCCTACCTCTTCGCCGGACGCGTCCACGAGGCCGCCGGGCGCAGCGCCGAGGCCGAGCGCGCTTACGAGAGCGCGGCCGGCGTCGAGCCCAACGGTCAGGCGGCCGTGATGGCGCTCGCTCACCTGCGGCTGATGGGGGGCGATACGGAAGCGACGCGAGAGATCCTGGACCGCGAGCTCGGCCGGACCCGGCCGCGCTCCCACGACGATCCCTTCTGGAACTACCAGTTCGGCATGGCGCGGCGCGCGGAGCCGCTTTTCGAAGCCCTGCGGAACGAGGCCACGACGCCATGAGTCGGCGGGTGCCGATGCTGGCGCTGCTCGCGGCGTCCATGAGCTCCGCCCCGAGCTGGGAGCAGCAGACGCCTCCCCCGCTCACGTTCGGCACGGACGTGGAGGCCGTGTACGTCGACGTCTTCGTCACGAGAGACGGCCAGCCGGTGATGGGCCTCACGTCGTCTGCGTTCGAGCTGCGGGACGACGGCGCAGCACGACCGGTCGAGCTGGTCGCGGTCGAGGCGCTGCCGCTCACGGCAATCCTGGCCTTCGACACGAGCAGCAGCGTCGAGGGCGAGAAGCTCGCGGCGCTGCGCCGGGCGAGCGAGGCCTTCCTCGACGGCCTGCGGCCGGCGGACGAGATCGGCATCGTGGCCTTCTCCCACGAGGTCCGCTGGCTGGTGCGCCCGACGCAGGACCGCGACGCCGTGAGGCGCGCGCTCGCCGCCTGCCGCGCGCGCGGCGGGACGTCGCTCTGGGACGGCCTCCACGCCGCGCTCGGCCTTCTGCCGCCGCAGGTGCGCTCGCTGGTCGTCATCTTCACGGACGGCGAGGACAACCTGAGCTGGCTCGACGAGCGCCAGGTGAAGGCAGCGGCGCAACGCTCGAACGCGGTGATCCACGCCGTGGGCCTGCGGCCGGAAGAACCGCCTCCGCAGCCGGCACCCTTCCTCAGGGGGAGCCCCGTCCCGAGCGCGGTGAGCCCCGTCCCCCAGTCGCCGCCCGAGCTCGAGCAGGTGCGGGCGCTGCGTCAGACGGCCGAGGTGACGGGGGGCCGCTTCTGGACGGCAGAGTCTCCGGATCGGCTGCGGCAGGCGTTCGCGGCCATCGTGGCGGCGATGAACTCCCGCTACGTGCTGCGCTTCGAGCCCGCCGCGGGATCGGCGCCGGGCTGGCACCCGATCCAGCTGCGCCTGCGCGGCGCGAAGGGCGACGTGCGCGCGCGGGCCGGCTACTTCCGCCGCGGCGGGTCCTGAGCCTGCTCGTCGTTCAAGTCGTGCCTCCGCTCGGCGCGTCGGCTTCGGCCTGCTGCCAGAGGCGGATCGCCTCCGGCATGTCGAGCGGCGCCACGTCGGGGCGGCCGATCGCCGCGAGCACGGTCGCCGTGGGAACGCTGCCCTCCGGTCCGCGGAAGAGCGCCTTGACGCGGCCGAGCGCGTGAAGCCGGCCGTCCACCTCGAAGCGCTGCTCGAACCACCACCACTTCTCGTCCCAGCCCACGACTCGGGTCCGGAGCTCGAAGCGCTGGAACGGGTCGAGCGACTTGCGGAAGCGCAGCATCACGGAGCCGGCCACCGGGAACCAGCGACGGCGCAGCGCCTGCTGGATCACTCCCGTGCGGACACCGTAGTCCCAGCGCCCGAGGTCCATCGCCAGCAGGTAGCGGCTGTTGTTCATGTGCAGGTTCGAGTCGAGGTCGTTCGGCCACACGCGCAGCGCCACGCGGCACTCGCCGAAGAGGTCCTGTCGCGGCTTGGCGAGCCCGCTCGCGAGCGTCCACCAGAGCCGCAGCAGCATGCCTGATTCTGCTACGCTCCCCGCCATGCCGAAACGCGACGCTGCCCGGCTTCTCCTTCTTTGTTGCGTGGTCGCGGCGGCTGCGCCGCTCCGGGCCGCGGACAAGCCGACGCTCGCGCTCGTCGGCGGCCAGGTGATCGACGGCTACGAGGGCCCGCCGGTCCACGACGGTGTCGTGCTGATCGCCGGCGAGCGCATCGTCGCGGTCGGCCGCCGTGGCGAAGTCGCTGTGCCCGCCGGCACGACCGTGGTCGACACCGCCGGCATGAGCGTGCTGCCGGGACTGATGGACATGCACGTCCACTTGATGATCCTCG
>Ga0184625_10001361_pt1 | contig 10179 bp, 11 predicted proteins | sample PLM3_30_b1_FD_133151 | JGI IMG/M metagenome (GOLD analysis project Ga0184625, IMG submission 133151) | Groundwater sediment microbial communities from an aquifer in East River, Colorado, USA - PLM3_30_b1 | ecosystem: Environmental > Terrestrial > Soil > Riparian zone | place: USA: East River... | reverse complement strand
TTCGGGCGGTGGGCGGCCCAGGCGGCCGGGATCGCGGAGGCCGGCTGACCCCGGGGGCCTAGGGGCGCCGGCGCGTCGTCGCCGGCGAGAACTCGTCGGCGAGCATCGCGAACCGGACGTGGTCGCGCCATCGGCCGCCGATCTTCAGGTACCGCGGCGAGTACCCCTCGCGACGGAACCCGAGACGCTCGGCCAGCGCGATCGAGCGGGCGTTGTCGGGCTGGACGTTGACCTCGACGCGGTGCAGGCCGAGCGTCCCGAACGCGTGGCGCAGCACCAGCTCGAGCCCCTCGGTCATGAACCCCCGACGTTGGTGTGGGACGAAGGCCGAGTACCCGAGGTACGCGCTCCGCAGGTTGCCGAACACGATGTGTCCGAGGCTCGCGCTCCCCGCGAGCGCCCCGTCCTCGTTGCGGCAGATCAGGTACGACTCGCCCAGCGGCCGGACGAGCATGTCGCGGAAATCCTCGCTGGTCTCGGGGAGGTACGACCAGGGCCGATGCAGCTTCCGGCTCGAGCGCACCGCGCGAAGGAAGGCCGCCTCGTCGGCCGCGTCCATCGGTCGGAGGGAGACGTGCTCGCCGCGCTGGAGCGTCCCATCTCTCATCACCGAAACCGTACCCGGTAGGCTGCAGCGCGATGGACGTGGTGACGGTGGGCGACGTGATGATCGACGTGCGTGTCGACTCCGACGGGTTGGAGGAGGGCGGCGACGTGCACGGGCGGGTCCTCGTTCGACCGGGGGGAAGCGCGGCCAACGCCGCCGTGTGGGCCGTGGAGGCCGGCGCCAAGGCTCGTGTCCACGGCCGGATCGGCTCGGACGTCGCCGGTGCGCTGCTGCGCGACGAGCTGATCGCCCGCGGTGTCGAACCCGCCCTGGCGATCGACCGGACCGCCCAGACCGGAACGATGCTCGTGGTCCACGAACCCCGCGAACGCTCGATGGTGGCGGACCGCGGCGCGGGCGGACGGCTCTCACCCGACGACCTGCCCGAACGCCTCGAGGCGGGCGCCGTTCTGGTGTCCGGGTACTCGCTGCTGTTCGAGCCGACCTCGGCGGCCGGCGTGGCCGCCCTGGGGCGCGCCCGTGCACGGTTCGTCGCGGTCGATGCGGCGTCGTGGCCGATGATCCGTTCGTTCGGGGCGGAGCGGTTCCTCCAGGCGTGCGCGCCCGCGACGATGCTGCTCGCGAACGAACGCGAGGCGGAAGAGCTCACGGATCGGCGCGGCGCCGCCGCGATGGACGAGCTGTCGCGTCGCTTCCACGTCGTGTGCGTGAAGCAGGGGGACGAGGGCGCGCTGATGTCGTGGGAGGGGCTCGTGATCCGCAACGCGACCGACCCGGTGGTCGAGAAGGATCCGACCGGCTCCGGGGATGCGTTCAACGGCGTGCTCTTGGCATCGCTCGTCGCCGGACGTTCGCCGGGCGACGCGCTGGCCTCGGCGTGCCGAGCGGGCGCACGCGTGGCCGCGAGCTACGAGACGTGGCCCGAACGCCCACGGTTGGTCGAGGAGGAGGAGACCTCGGGGAGGCGGCGGCGGTGAGCGTCGTCCGACCTTCGGGCGAGATCGCGGCCGCGCTGGCCGCAGGGGACGGCGTGGTCGCGCTCGAGACGAGCGTCGTGTCCCAGGGGCTCCCGCCGCCCCGCAACCTCGAGTGCGTCGAGCGGATGAGCGCCGCGATCCGTTCGGCGGGCTCGGTCCCCGCGTGGATCGGCGTGATGGAGGGGCACGTCATCGTGGGGCTTTCGGTGGACGAGTTGCGTGTGTTCGCCGAGCCCGGCGGCGCCACCAAGGTCGCCCGACGCGATCTCCCCGTGGCGGTCGCCTCGGGTGACCTGGGCGCTACCACGGTCTCGAGCACGATCTGGGCGGCGCACCAGGCAGGGATCGTGGTTGCGGCGACCGGCGGCATCGGCGGCGTCCACCCCAGGAACGGAGATGGCGGCGGGGACGTCTCGGCGGACCTCGTGGAGCTCGCCCGAACCCCGGTCCTGCTCGTGTGCTCCGGTCCGAAATCGATCGTCGACCCGGTCGCCACGGCCGAGCGGCTCGAGGAGCTGGGCGTCGGCGTCGTCGGCTACGCCTGCTGGCGGATGCCGTTCTTCCTGGCGCGCGAGGCGCCGGTCGACCTCGACGATCGGGTGAACGAGCCGGCGGAGGCCGCCCGCATCGCGCGGGCGCTCGGCGAGCTCGACGCCGCGGCGGCGGTCCTCCTGTGCAACCCGATCCCCGAGCCGTTCGCGATGGACCCCAGGGTGGTCGAGGACGCGGTCAGGGCATGCGAGCGGATCGCCGAACGCGAGGGCGTCCGCGGCAAGGCGGTCACCCCGTTCCTGCTCTCGTGCCTGTCCGAGCGTACCGACGGCGAGAGCTTGGAAGCGAACCTGGCGCTGCTCGAGTCCAACGCGCGCCTGGCCGGCGAGGTCGCGGCGGCTAGCGCAGCCAGGTCTTGACGATCGCCTTCGAGAAGTTCCAGCCGTAGCGCAACGACTTCGGCTTCTTCGAAACCCCGCCCCGGCGGGTGAGGAACGTGACGGGCACCTCGACGACACGCGCGCGCTGGCGAAGCGCCTCGATCGTGACCTCCGAGGTCCAGAACTGGTCCTGTTCCAGGATGAGCGCCCGGAGCGTGTCGGCGCGGGTGGCGCGGTAGCCGCTCGAGATGTCGGTCACGCGCTGCCCGGTCAGGAACGTCACGACGCGCGAGAAGAAGTGGACGCCCAGGTGACGGATCAGGCCCTCGCGCTCGAAGTCGCCGAGCATCCTGGATCCGTTCACGTGGTCGGCGCGGCCCTCGATGATCGGCCCCACGAGGGTGGGGAGCTCCTCGGGCTGATGCTGGCCGTCGGCGTCCATCGTGACGACGATGTCGGCCCCGAGCTTGAGGGCGATGTCGTAGCCCACCCGGAGCGCGAGCCCCCCGCCGCGGCGGATCGGCAGGCTCGCCGCCAGCGCACCCGCCGCCCGAGCCGTTTCCGCGGTGCCGTCGTCGGAGCGGTCGTCGATCACGATCGGGACGACGTGGTACCCCTCGACCTCGAGTGGCATCGCCTCGATGACCCCCGCGACGTTCTCGGCCTCGTTGTAGGCGGGGGAGACCACCACGATCCGCTTCCCGGAGGGGAGATCGGCGGCCGTATCCCAGTCGAACGCCGACTGTCCGAACGACTCGACGAGCTGCCGGATCCCGCGTTCGCTCGTGTCCACCTCGGACTGTATCCGGATCAGGAGGACGAACAGGACCGCGACCGCGAACAACAGCACGGCCGTCAGGCGCTGCCCGTTGCCCGGCTCGAAGTTGAAGACCTCGAACAGCGGGTTGAACAGTCCGGGCGCGATCGCGAGCAGCAGGAGCACGGCCGAGATCAGCGACGAGATGATCAGGCTCAGCCGGCTGATCTGGCGCCGCCGGTAACGGATCAGGGCGAGCGCGAAGATCGCTGCGGCGAAGATGCCTCCGACGATGCGCAGGGCCGACATGGCTCTGGACTCTACGCGATGGGACCGGCCGGACGGCTCAGCCCGACGAGCGTTCCCGTACGCCTCGCCACCTGGTGGCGGGCAGGATGTGGTCCGCGATCACGCGATCCTTGTAGCGCTCGATCACGTCGAACATCGACCCGATCAGCGTCTCCGAGAGCAGATGCGGCTGCAGGCCGAGCTCGAGCAGCTTGGTGTGCTTCGCGTTGTAGTAGTGGTCCTCGAGCTCGACTCGCGGGTTGTCGACGTGTTCGATCCGCACGTCGAGCCCCACCTCCGATCCCGCATGCCGCACGAGCTCCGCGAGCTCGACGACCGAGAACTGCTCGGTGAACTGGTTGAACACGCGGAACTCACCGGCCCCGGCGGGGTGCAGGACAGCGAGCTCCACGCACTGCAGGGTGTCGACGATGTTCAGGTACCCGCGCGTCTGTCCCCCCTTGCCGTACGGGGTGAGCGGCTGGCCGATCACGGCCTGCACGCAGAAGCGGTTCAGCGCGGTGCCGAACACCTCGTCGTAGTCGAAGCGCGTCAGCAGGCGTTCGTCGAGCTTGGTCTCGTCGGTCTCGATCCCGTAGACGACGCCCTGATTCAGGTCGGTGGCCCGGAGCCCCCAGATCCGGCACGCGAAATGGATGTTGTGCGAGTCGTGGACCTTCGACAGGTGGTACATCGACCCTGGGATCTTCGGGAACGGGAGCGTGTCCGAACGCCCGTTGTGCGCGACCTCGAGGTATCCCTCCTCGATGTCGATGTTCGGCGTGCCGTACTCGCCCATCGTCCCGAGCTTGACCAGGTGCGCGTCGGGGGTGGTCTCCGCCATCGCGTACAGGACGTTCAGCGTGTTCACGACGTTGTTCGTCTGGGTGAACACCGCGTGTTCGCGGTCGATCATCGAGTAGGGGGCGCTCGGCATCTCGCCGTAGTGGACGATCGCCTCGGGCCCGAACTCGCGGAACAGGCGCTCGACGACGCTCCAGTCGGTCAGGTCGCCCTCGGTGACGCCGATCTCGAGACCCGTGACCTCCCGGAAGGCCTCGGCGCGGGCCGGCAGCGACACCCCGATCGGGGTGAGCGAATCGGTCCCCGCCTCCTCGTGCGCGCGACGACGGAGGTAGTCGTCGACGGCGTGGACCTCGTGACCCTTGCGGGCGAAGTGCATCGAGGTCGGCCACCCGAGGTAGCCGTCGCCGCCGAGGATCAAGATCCGCATGCCGTTACCTCGCTCCGGGTTCGGTCGGAGGTGGCCGGAGCCGCGTCATCCTAGCAACGCGGCTCGTGCACCTCGCGGGGACGCCTCGCCGCTACGCCAGGGTCGCGAGCTCCTCCAGTACCCGGTCCACCTCGGCCGGCGTGTTGTAGTGGCTACGGCGTATCCGCGCCGGCGGACATCTCTGGCCCGCTTCGGCAGATTGTCGCGTCGCTGACCCAGGGCGGGACCACACAGCTCGAGGTGGCTGTGGGGAACCTCGACTCTGCCTGCGCGTCCCGCGGCTTCTAGATTGGGGGTGGCCGTGACAGGTCGAAGCTGGCGCCTGGCGGACATCGCACGACACGTGGGGGAGTCGAAGCAGCGAGCGCATCAGCTCGCCAGCGAGAACGGCTTCCCTTCACCGGAAGGCGAGGACATCCGCGGGCGCCACTGGAGACCCGCTGCCATCCGCGCTTGGGGGCGGCAGGGGGTCAAGGAGAAGCCACGGCGGCGACTTGGGCTCGACGCCCTTCAAGGTTCGGGCTCAGGGAGCGGGCCGAGGTCATCCGGCTCAGGAGCTTCGGGGGCGGTGGGCTCGCCAAACAGGACTCCAGATCATCCTCAGGCTCCTTCTTCGTCGCCATCCAGTCCTCCTTTCCCTGTGCAGTGTGTCTCCGGATATTTGGCACGGCCCAGACAGGGAAGAGGCGGGGCCCGAAGGCCCCGCCCCAATCCCGTGGTGCTCGGCCCTTTAGGGGTCGATGTTGATGGTGCAGGTGTAGATGCCCGGCTCCAGGTCGGTGTCGTTGAACGTCCCGTCGCCGTTCGCGGCGGTCGTCCCACCCGGCCCATCAGGCGTGCATGAGACGGTCGTGCTCGTCCCACCGGCAACCTGGCTGTCGATCGAGATCGACACGTTGGTCAGCGGGATGTTCACGAAGCTCACCGTCTCGGCCCCGGAGGCACAGGTGCCCGCCGAGTCCACCGTGACCGACTTCGTGGTGTCACCGGCGGCGTGGTAGCCAGCCGGGACCGTCTCGGTCACGTTATAGGAACCGAACAGCAGGTTGCCGACACACGCCTTCCCGTTCGCGTCCGTCTGCACGTTGGTCCCTGCGATGTTGAACGTCACGCCCGCCTGCGGAACGACTCCGCCAGCGGCCTTGTTCTTGGCGGTCTTGGTGACTTCGATCGCGCCGCGCTGCCGCGGGTTGACGAACGTCACGCTGACTTCCTCGTCAGCCACCACCGTCACGTGCTGGAACGCCGGGTTGGCAATGTCGTGGCCCGCAGGTGCGGCCGTCTCCACCACCCAGTACTCGCCCTGCTGGACTGCGGTGAAGTCGCAGACGCCTGCAACAGTCGTGCAGTCGTCGACGACGACATCCTCGGCCCCAGGCGAACCGCCAACACCGTCAACAGGCGGGTTGTCCTGCACCAGGTCGAAGGTCGCCCCATCCAGCAGATTCGGCGGAGTCGCGTCGTCGGTCTTGATGACGTGGATCGAGCCGCAGTTGCTGAGGTTGAGCGTCAGCGGAGCGATGAAGTCCTTCAGCGCCGCAGTGAAGCTGTCGGAGCTACGGCTCTTCAGGTACGCACTACCGAACGACACGCATGGATCGGCGCCGCCGCCTGATGAGAAGGCGTCGAAGTCGATCTGCGCCTCACCGAAGGTACGCGCCGACAACGCTCCCAGCCCATCGGACTCACCAGCCGGGATCGGCGTGGTGTTGATCGAGCCGGTCGCGAGCCCAGCAGTGGTCAGGTTGACGCGAGTACCCCAGCAGGGAGTCGTGTTGTTGGCCTGACACTGTGAGCCTGGACCCGTGGTCACCCAGAGAGACAGGAACAGCTGCGGGTTCGTCCCGCCCTGAGCCAGGTCGTACTGGATCAGCGCGTCGCCCGCTGTCCGGACCGGAGTCACGCCGTTCGCCGAAAGCACGTCGGACTTGTTGAACTCGAAGTCCATGTTCGTCGTGCCGGTCGGTTCCTGAACCCTGGTCCAGTAGATGTTCAGGAACTTCCCGTTGGCGTTCGTCTCCAAGTAGGTACCGAAGGTCTTCAGGTCGCTCTTGTTGTTCGGGATGCTGCCGGTCACCACTGTGGGAACGGCAGTGTCTTCCTTGGAGCCCTGGCCGAACGAGTTGTCGCCCGCACCGCTGGCCAGGTCGTTCTTGCTGGCTTGCGCGATGCCAGCCCAGTCCAGAGACGGGGAGGGGTCATCGACCTTCAGGTTCGCGTCCGTGTCGATCTCGAAGTCGCTACCCGCCAGACTTACCTCCGGATGGCTGGCAAGTGCAGGCACGACCATCAGTAGGGATGCCAGCAGCGCCAGCATCGCTACGATTGCTGCCTTCCTCATTTGCTCCTCCTTGCTAGAACCGAATACGGACAGCACGTTCCAAGAGCAATCTCCTTCCTAACCCCCCTGCCTACTGAAGCGGTTTATCCGCCCTGACCCTCGTGCGGATCGATGAATGCTGACGTGCCTGCTTTCGGACGGACTGACTTAGGTACAGGCCCTCCCGGCGTTCGAACACGTGAACTCGCCGGCGGACCTATGGAATCCGGTTCCGAAAGACGTCACCTGCTGGAGCCCTCCCATCCTCCGAGCTACGGACCAGACAGTCGGCCATTCGGGCTACGCCTGGCAGACACCGAACCTACGCCGGATGCCACCCCCGCGTCAAGCCCGTTGACAGGTCCAAAGGATTTATTTGTGGTCGGTACCCTGGGGGTTGGGGGTTTCTCACCGTGCGAATTGCCGTTGCGCTTCTGTCCATCTCGTTGACATAAGGCCTGCAAGGAAACAGAATGCGGCCGTTCGGGGCCTCGGGTAGAACGGCTTAACCTGCAGTAGGGGGAACAATTCAACCGCTTCGGCTATACCGCCGTGCCTCCAAACCCGGTTACGGTGCCTAGATGCGGGTCTTGAAGTTCCCCCGCCGGCTCATCCGGCATCTCGAAACGTCGGATCTTCCCCTCGAGGCGCTCGAGTCCATCCGCCGTCTCCGGCGTTACCTCGATGAGCTCGAGGCCGCATGCATCATCAAGGCACGCGAGCTCGGCGCCTCACCCACCGACATCGGCGACGCGCTCGGCATCTCGCGGCAGGCCGTGTACAACCGGCTGCATCACTTGGAACAGCGCGCGGCCACCGATCCCGACTTAGTCATCCCCGATCTCCGAGCAGAGGAGACGGAGCAACTCCCTGGCCTCGAGCCGAGACTCGTCCAGAACCTCGACGCGCCCGAGAGTCGGGCAAGCCTGTCCTCGCCCCCGAGGTCTACGCGACGATCCTGACCGGGCCCCCGCCGTGGGGCCCCGGTGCAACTCGGGATCCTCCGCGACGACTGCCTCAGGTACCTCGGCCCCGAACACTGACGCAGCGCCGGCGTCGCCGGGCCCCCCCCTTACCCCTATCCCACCCTGGAAACGGCTCTCCGTTGCTCTGAGAGGCCGGAATCAGCATCACACGCGTGTGATTCCAGCCTGCTACTTCGCGAGCGGGACCACCACGCCGGCGCCGAGGGCGCTCTGGCGGACGTCCTCGAGCTTGACGGCCTGCTCCTCGGCAAGGTTCGGGAAGAGATGACCGTAGACGTCGAACGTCACCCCGATCGAAGAGTGGCCGAGGGCGGCCTGCACGGCCTTCGCATGGGCCCCTTGGGCGATGAGCAGCGCGGCGTACGTGTGCCGGAGCGCATGGAAGCCGACGGGCTCGAGCCCGATCCGGGCCGCCGCGCGCTGGAGGGCCCGAGTCAGGACCTCGTGGTCGACGAGGTGACCTCGGACGGAGATGAAGATGCGGCCGTCCTCCGCGGGCGCGTAGGTCCGGACGTACTCCGCGAGTTCCTCGATCACCGAGGACGGGACCGTGACCTGCCGGCGGCTCGCCGTGGTCTTCAGGGGCGCGATCTCGGCCACCCCCGCCACCGCGCGGACCTGCTGCTCGACCTGGATCCTCGCGCGGGCGAAGTCGATGTCCTGCACCCGGAGGCCGCCGACCTCACCGGCGCGGAGGCCGCCGTAGGCCGCGAGTAGGACCGCCGGTCGGAACCGGGGATCGACCTCCGCGGCGAGCGCCTCGACGGTGCCGGGATCGAGCGGGGTCGCCCGTTTCGTCTGGCGCTAGGCCGCGCCACCCCGGCGAGCGGGGATCGGTTCAGCACCCCGTCCCGGACGGCGGCGTTCATGATCTTCGCGAGCAACTCGTAGGTCGCGACGCTCGTCCCGCGGCCGTGGGCGTTCTCGGAGGCGACGAGGCGTGCGATGAGATCCGCGAGTTCGTGCCGGGTGATCGCCCCGATCGGACGGTGGCCCAGGACCGGGTCGATGTGGCGCCGGTAGGTTCCGCGCTGGGACGCGATGGTGCTGGGCGCCAAGTTCCACCCGCCGTGGAGGAGCCGGCCGACGTACTCGCGCAGCGGTACGGCCCGGTCGCTCCGGCTGATGTAGTCGCCGGCGGCCACGGACCGCTCGATCTCCCGGCGGAAGGTCTCAGCGTCGGCCTTCGCGGGGAAGGTCCGGGATACCCGGCGGCCGGAGGACGGCTCGCGGTAGCCGACCAGGTAGCCCGTGACCTTCCACCCCTGGGCGCGCATCTGCGCGTCCGTCGGTCGATCCTTCGACCCCTTCGACGTGGTGCCGATCCGGCGTTTCGCGCCGTCCCGTTCGAAGACTTTCTCGATCCAAGCCATCAGAGCGGCCAGGTCGCATCGGGCGATCTCCCGGCGGAGCGGAGTCGCTTTCGTGCGTCCGAACGGATGCTCTGCATGAGGGCCCTATCGGGGTTCTGCTCGCGCCATCGACGGGAGTAATCAGCCTCCCGGTCCCGATACTCCGGGTCCTCGCGGACCCGGCGCATCCGGAGCTTGTTCCACTCGCGGTAGACCTCGGTCCCGTAGCGGGGGTGGCTCTCGCTCATGGGACGGCCCCTAGCGGGTTGTGACCCCGTTGTCCACCTGGCCCGAGATCGCCGACGACGGTACGGCGGGCTACAGGCCGTCTACTAGGGCGTTTAGCTCCTCGAGGACCCTATCGACCTCCGCCATCGTGTTGTAGTGGCAGAACCCGATCCGGACCGCCCCGCCCGAGTCCTGCAGTCCGAGCCGCTCCATGATCTCGAGCGCGTAGTAGTTGCCGTCCCATACGAAGATCCCGCGCTCGGCGAGCGTCTTCGCGGTCTCGGCCGGGTGCTGTTCGCCCGCGCGGATCGCGAATGTGGGCGTGCGTTCGCCCACCCGGCTGGGGTCCGCGATGCCGTAGAGGCGGACGGGGGCGATGCCGCGGATCCCATCGAGGAAACGTTCGGACAGGGCGGCCTCGTACGGGACGATCGCCCGCTCGAACGCGTCGGCGACGGCTGCCCTCCGGCCCCCGCCCTCCCCGAGCTCGGCGAGGTACTCGACCGCGGCGACCCAGCCGGCGAAGCCCTCGTGGTTCTGCGTCCCCGTCTCGAACGCGAAGGGGAGCGCGTCCTCGGCCGGCCGGACCTTGTACGG
>Ga0184625_10001360_pt1 | contig 10180 bp, 2 predicted proteins | sample PLM3_30_b1_FD_133151 | JGI IMG/M metagenome (GOLD analysis project Ga0184625, IMG submission 133151) | Groundwater sediment microbial communities from an aquifer in East River, Colorado, USA - PLM3_30_b1 | ecosystem: Environmental > Terrestrial > Soil > Riparian zone | place: USA: East River... | reverse complement strand
TTGGAGTGCTTTTAACCCAGCAAGGAGTGTTTGAGGAGCTTCCCCCGCACCGGGTGCGAGTGATTTGTCTGGATCGAGACCGGAGCGAGATAGAACAAGAGAGCGAAGAGAACCCGGGCAGTGAGATAAGCTCAGAGAACCTCGCCTACGTCATTTATACCTCCGGATCCACTGGGCGACCCAAAGGCGTCATGATTCATCACGGAGGACTGTGCAACCGTCTTCATTGGATGCAGGAGGTTTATCAGCTTTCTCAATCGGATCGGGGTTTGCAGAAGACGCCCTTTAGTTTCGACGTTTCGGTGTGGGAGTTCTTCTGGCCGATAATCACAGGCGCTCGGCTGATCATCGCTCGACCTGACGGCCATCAAGACAGCCGATATCTAGTTGAATTGATCAACCAACAACAGATCACTACATTGCATTTCGTACCCTCCATGCTGCATCTTTTTCTTGAAGAAGAACGAATCGAGAGCTGCAAATCCTTGCGACGAGTGATCTGCAGCGGGGAGGCACTATCCTTTGATTTGCAGATGCGATTCTTTGAATGCGTCGATGCGAATTTGCACAACCTCTATGGTCCGACGGAGGCTTCCATCGATGTAACTTCTTGGGAATGCGAGCCACGCAGTGACACAGCCATCGTGCCAATCGGCCGCCCCATCGCAAATACGCAAATTTATATTTTGGACAAATTTCTAAATCCCGTACCCATTGGAGTGCCAGGAGAACTGCATATTGGAGGCGATGGTTTAGCCCGGGGTTATCTAAACCGGCCGGAGCTGACGGCGGAGAAATTTATAGCGAATCCATTTACCGACGATGCTCTAAGCCGCCTTTATAAGACTGGCGATCTAGCTCGTTACTTGCCTGATGGGAACATCGAGTTTTTAGGCCGCATCGACAACCAGGTCAAGTTGCGGGGTTATCGTATCGAATTGAGCGAGATTGAGGCGGTACTGAATCAGCATATTCACGTAAGAGAATCGATGGTGGTCATGCGGGAAGATACACCCGGGGACAAGCGGCTGGTGGCGTATATCACGGCGGACGGCGAACTCAATTTGGAGGAGGTTAGAAGCCGGCTAAGCGCCGTGCTACCCGACTATATGGTTCCCTCCGCCATTGTCAGCCTGCATTCTTTTCCGCTTAATTCGAACGGAAAGATTGACCGCGTTGCACTGCCGCCGCCTGATCAAAGTCGGCCGGAACTTGGCCAACGCTATGTCGGACCGCGCACGGAAATCGAAGCGACATTGTGCGAAATCTTCGGCGCGGTCCTGCGGATCGATAAGGTCGGGATCCACGACAACTTCTTCGAGCTCGGCGGCCACTCACTACTGGCTACCCAAGCGGTGTCCCGGATGCGTGACGCTCTCCGAAAAACTATTCCGCTGCGTAACCTCTTCGAAGCACCGACCGTGAGCGCGCTTGCGCTCTTAATCGAGAAATCCAAGGAGAGTCAGGAAGCCGTGCATGCGCCGGCTATCGTGCGAGCCTCGCGAGAGTCTTACCGAGTGAAACTCGAGAAATAGGACCGCGCAAGAGCACTGTCATTATCCATGAAGGATAACAACCTAAACAACGGCGCGACTAACGAAATTTACACGTTCCCTATTTCGTATGCGCAGCAACGCTTGTGGTTCTTGCATCAGTTGGACCCCGACGCGCATGCCTATAATATCCCCGCGGCCTTTCGCTTAAACGGCCCAGTGAACGCAGCCGCGCTGGAGAAAAGCGTTCAGGAAGTCGTGCGCCGTCACGAAATACTGCGCACAACGTTTTCGCTCCTCGATGGTGAGCCGAAGCAAATGGTCGCTGCAGGTGGGCTGGCGGGGATGTCGATCGTCGACTTGGGATCGCTGCCGGAGACCAAAAGGGAAGATGAGCTTCGGCGTCGAGTAGCGGAAGAAACCCAGCGGTGTTTCGATTTGGAGAAAGGTCCCTTGTTCCAAGTCTCGTTGCTTCTGGTTGACGATGAAGAATCGGTTCTCATCATTAGTATGCATCATATTATTTCCGATGGATGGTCCATGCCCATTTTTTTTCGTGAGCTTGCCATCTCCTACGAAGCTTTTTCAAAACACAAAACCCCCGTATTACCAGAGCTGTCCATCCAGTATGCGGATTACGCAATTTGGCAACGCGAGCGGTTACGCGGGGATTTCTTGGAGGAGCAGGTTTCATACTGGAAGAAGCAGCTTGAGGGCATCACAGGCGTTTTGAATCTGCCGACTGATAGGCCGCGGCCGTCGCGGCAGAGTTTTCGAGGCAGTAGCCAATCTTTAGAGTTCTCCCGAGAGCTGACCGACAGGCTTAAAGCATTAAGCCAAAAGCAGGGTGTCACACTTTTCATGACATTGCTGGCAGCGGTTCAAACCCTGCTTTATCGCTATACGGGACAAGAAGACATTGTGGTGGGCTCACCGATTGCGAACCGCACTCGCACCGAGGTCGAGGGATTGATCGGGTTTTTTGTCAACACGCTTGTGCTGCGCGCAAATTTTGCAGGCAATCCCACTTTTCGGGAATTGTTAGGTCGGGTGAGAAATACCGCCTTGGACGCCTACGAGCATCAGGATTTACCGTTTGAGAAACTGGTGGAGGAGCTTCAGCCGGAGCGCAGTCTCAGTTACTCGCCTTTGTTTCAGGTGATGTTTGTTTTGCAGAATGCGCCGAGTACGGGGCTGGAGCTTGAGGGGCTTAGCGTAAGTCGGCTACGAGTGGGTGCGGAGACGGCGAAGTTTGATTTGACTTTATCCATGCATGAAACGGTGGAGGGCTTGAGCGGCTCACTGCAGTACAACACGGATTTATTCGATGATGCTACCATCACGCGGCTATTGGGGCATCTGCAGAGATTGCTCGAAGGCGTGGTAGCCAAGCCCGATGAGGGGATTGGCCATTTACCCATACTCAGCGAAGCTGAGGAGCGCCAATTTCTCATCGAGTGGAACGACGGCACGACCAATTATCCGCGAGACAAGTGCATCCATGGACTGTTTGAGACTCAGATCGAAAAAACTCCGGACGCCATTGCCCTGGTTTTCGAAGACCAGCAGCTCACTTATGGCGAACTGAATACCCGCGCCAACCAACTCGCTCATTATTTGCAGAAGCTCGGCGTTGGTTGTGAAGTGCGCGTCGCCATTTGCATGGAACGATCCATCGACATGGTCGTGGGGTTGTTGGGGATTCTCAAAGCCGGTGGTGCATATGTCCCCTTAGACCCGAGTTATCCTAAAGAACGGCTTGCGTTCATGCTGGAGGATACTGAGGCAGCAGTGCTGTTAACCCAAGAACGGCTGATCGAGAAGCTTCCCGATCACAACGCGACGATTCGATGTTTGGATCGAGATTGGGGAGAAATAGCGGGCGAGAGCCAAGACAACCCGGTGCCGTTAACCACGGCGGACAATCTAGCTTATGTTATTTACACTTCGGGGTCGACGGGGATCCCCAAAGGGGCACTGGTCACGCATCATAATGTCGTACGTTTATTTTGCGCCAGTGACTCTTGGTTTCACTTTAGCCCGGATGATGTCTGGACGCTGTTTCATTCGTATGCCTTTGACTTTTCGGTCTGGGAGCTTTGGGGCGCTCTACTTCACGGTGGGCGGTTAGTCATAGTTTCTTTTGAAATGAGTCGATCGCCGCAAGAGTTTTACGAGCTGTTATGCCGAGAACAAGTAACGGTTCTAAATCAAACACCATCGGCGTTTCGTCAGCTCATGCAAGCGGAGGAATCCATTGTTGAACATAACCGCCTTGGACTTCGGCTGGTAATTTTTGGTGGGGAAGCGCTGGACTTTCAGAGTTTAAAGCCGTGGTTTGACCGCCATGGCGATCAACGGCCCCAGCTGATCAACATGTATGGCATCACGGAGACAACGGTCCATGTGACCTGCCGGGTCATAAAGGAATCGGATCTACATGCGGGCATGTCTAGCCTGATTGGTGTGCCGATCCCGGACCTTGAACTGTATGTTCTAGATCCTTATCTCAACCTGGTTCCGGTGGGTGTGGCTGGAGAGTTGTATGTTGGCGGGGCGGGTGTAGCGAGAGGTTATCTGAATCGAGCCGAACTGACGGCGGAGCGGTTTATCGTTAGTCCGTTCCGGTCCGGGGAGCGGCTCTACAAGACCGGTGATCTGGGACGTTATCTTCCTAACAGGGACATAGAGTACCTGGATAGAATTGATGCTCAGGTCAAGATGCGGGGCTATCGTATTGAGCTGGGGGAGATCGAATCGGTACTCAGCCAGCACCGTTCGGTGTCTGAGGCTGTGGTTTTAGCGCGCGAGGAAGGTCCTGGCGACAAACAGCTGGTGGCTTATGTTGTTTTCAACCGGGGCCAAGTGTGCACGGCGAGTGAGCTGCGGAGCTTTTTAAAAGGCAAGCTTCCCGATTACATGGTGCCATGGGCGTTTGTGGTTTTGGATTCTCTGCCCTTGACACCCAACGGCAAGGTAGACCGCAAAGCCCTTCTACTCTCCGATCAGATTCGTCCTGAGCTACAAGAGAGCTTTGTGGCCCCTCGAACACCGGTCGAGGAGTTGTTGGCACAGATCTGGTCGGATGTGCTGAAGGTAGACAAGGTTGGAATCAACGACAACTTCTTCGATTTAGGTGGGCATTCACTTTTGGCCACTCAGATCATTTCAAGGGTGAATAATTCTTTTCAGATCGACATCCAGTTACGGAAATTGTTCGAGACGCCAACGATTGCAGGTCTTGCCTCTTCGATTGAAGCAATCCTTGGGATAGAGAAAGACTCCCAAAGAATTCCACCGATAGTGCCGATACCGCGAAGCGATGAAATCCCTCTCTCGTTTGCGCAGCAGCGATTGTGGTTTTTGGACCGGATAGAACCGGGTAACGCAACCTACAATGTACCCGCACCATTTCGCTTAGCCAGGGAACTCAACGTTCATGCCTTGGAGCAGGGTCTGACCGAAATCGCTCGCCGTCACGAAGTCCTGCGCACGATCTTCTCGACTGTCAACGGCGAGCCGGTTCAAATGGTTTTACCACCGTCACATTTTTCGCTGGCTTACACCGACCTTAGCGATCGGCCAGAAAGTGAGCGCGAGCAAGCACTTCCGAGTATGCTCAGCAAGGAAGCCGAGCGGTCGTTTGATCTCAGTCGTGGACCACTAATACGCGCTCAACTCCTGCGCCTCGCTTCTCAGGACCACGTTCTCTTCTTGAACATGCACCATATCATCTCCGACGGATGGTCTATGGGAGTGCTCTTTCGCGAGCTTTCAGAGCTCTATCAAGCGTACGGTTCGGGGAAGCCTAGTCCGCTGCCCGAGCTCGTAGTCCAGTATGCCGATTACAGTATCTGGCAAAGACAATGGCTGCAAGGAGAAGAACTCGATCGGCAATTGTCGTATTGGAGAAAACAACTCGACGGCATATCGTCTCTACAGTTACCGACCGACCGTGCCCGTCCCCCCGTGCAATCTTACCAGGGATCGAGCCAGGCACTGGATATTTCGGTTCAACTTTCCGAAGCGATTAAGAGCCTAAGTCAGCGGGAGAATGTTACGCTGTTTATGACTCTATTGGCGGCATTTCAGCTTTTGTTATCCCGGTATTGCGGACAAGACGATATCGCTGTCGGGACCCCGATCGCCGGTCGTACTCGCCAAGAGATCGAGCGACTAATCGGCTTTTTTGTTAACACTCTGGTTCTGCGCGCCGATCTTTCTGCCAATCCGACGTTCACGGAACTGCTGCGACAAGTCCGTGAGACGACGTTAGACGCGTACACGCACCAAGACTTGCCCTTTGAAAAGCTAGTCGAGGAATTACATCCAGAGCGCACTCCGAGCTATTCACCATTGTTCCAAGTGATGTTTGCCTTCCAAAACAACGCTGACCGGCCTCTTAAATTGGAAGGACTCACAATCCAGCCAATTCGCACGGCCAGCGAGGTTGCCAAATTCGATTTGACGCTCACTTTGTCCGAGAAGAATGGAACACTAGGAGGGTCTCTAAACTACAACACGGATTTATTTGATGCATCCACGATTGAGCGAATGTTGGACCATTTCCGAAATCTGCTTGAAGGAATTGTCGCCAATCCAGAGCAGCGGATTGGCGAATTGCCGTTGCTCAGTGAAGCTGAGAAGCATCAGCTTTTAGTGGAATGGAACGACACCAAGAAAGACTGTCCGACGAACAAGTGCATCCACGAACTGTTTGAAGAGCAGGTCGAGCGCACCCCGGATGCCATAGCGGTGGTCTTTGAAGAGCAGCGGTTGACTTACCGGGAGCTGAACAACCGAGCCAATCAACTTGGTCATCACTTACGGAAGCTCGGTGTTGGCCCCGACGTGCTGGTAGGTATCTGCCTGGAACGATCGCTAGAGATGGTCATTGCATTGTTGGGAGTCCTCAAGGCCGGCGGCGCGTATGTCCCCCTAGACCCAAGCTATCCCAAAGAGCGGCTGGGATTCATGATAGAGGACACCCCCGCTGGCATAGTGTTGACTGACAGGGTTTCACTCAAGAGCCTACCGCCAACACGCACCCGTGTGATCTGTCTGAATCGAAACTGGGAAGATATAGCGAAGGAGCTGCAGTTTAATTCGCGTAGTCAAAGCACAGCCGACAGTTTAGCGTATGTCATATACACCTCCGGTTCCACGGGAGTCCCCAAAGGAGTGGAAGTGCGCCATCGAGGCGTTGTGCGTTTGTTGTTTGGAGTCGACTACGTGCAACTCGACGAAGCGCAAACGTTTCTCCATTTGGCACCGATTTCTTTCGACGCGGCGACTTTTGAAATATGGGGCGCGTTACTGCATGGCGGCAAGTGTGTTTTGTTTCCAGGAAAACTGCCGAGTCCCCGAGAGCTTGGAGAAGTATTGAAGAAACAGCGGATCAACACGCTATGGTTGATGGCGGCACTGTTTAACACGGTGATCAACGAAGAGCCGCAGGCCTTGTCGGATGTGAAGCAGCTGCTGATCGGCGGCGAAGCGCTTTCTGTGCCACACGTAAGAAAGGGACTCGGACAGTTACCGAATACCGAGATCATCAATGGCTACGGACCGACTGAGAGCACGACTTTTACATGTTGCTACTCCATACCTCGCCAATTGAATGGAAACTTATCTTCAGTTCCCATTGGTAAGCCGATTGGAAACACGCAGGTTTATGTTCTTGACCCACATCTAAATCCGGTACCCATCGGCGTAGCGGGAGAGCTTCATATTGGCGGAGACGGTTTGGCACGAGGTTATTTGAATCATCCTGAGCTAACAGCCGAGAAGTTTATCAAGGATCGGTTCAGCACGGATCCTCGGGCGCGATTGTATAAGACCGGAGACCGAGCGCGGTACTTGCCGGATGGCAACATCGAGTTTTTGGGACGGATGGACAACCAGATCAAGATTCGCGGGTTTCGCATAGAGCCGGCGGAAGTCAGCACCGTTCTGAACACTCATCCTGCGGTGCGAATCTCGCACGTTATGGCTCAGCAACAGGTATCCGGAGATACGGGTTTGACTGCTTACTTCGTCCCGATCGACAGCAATAGCCAATCCGTGAAGCCTTCAGAGCTTCGCCAGTTTCTCTCGGCGCGACTCCCCAATTACATGGTTCCAGTGTCCTTCATCGCACTCGCAGCTATTCCCCTGACTTCAAACGGCAAGGTCGACTCTTGTGCTCTGCCTGATCCGCGGAGCCAAGACATTCAAGAAACGAGTGAATACGTTGCGCCGCGAGATGAAACGGAGCTTGTCTTATGTCGCGTTTGGGCCGAGGTGCTCGGGCTCGATCGCGTAGGCATTGATGACGACTTCTTCTCCCTCGGAGGGCATTCTCTACTGGGTGCCAAACTTTTCACACGCTTGGACGAGGAATTTGGCCGTTCGTATCCCCTTGGTATCTTGTTCACCGCTTCAACGATACGCTCACTTGCTGAAAATTATCGAACTTCTGCGAAGCCAAAACTTTGCTCGGTGATTATCCCCTTACGAAAGGGCGGCACTCTGCCTCCGATCTATGCCGTACCCGGCGTATTCGGCAACGTTGTGGGATTCAAGCAGTTGGCGGCCGAACTCGGCTCTGAACAACCTTTTTATGGCTTGCAATCGGTCGGCCTCGATGGAGCACAGCCGCCGCTCGACACCATTGAATTAATGGCGAACCTCTATTTGAGTGAAATTCGCAAGATTCAGGCTCGTGGGCCGTATGCTCTTATTGGGGCCTGTTTTGGCGCCACCGTTGCCTATGAAATGACGCGCCAATTTCTCGAGTCCGGCGAGGAAGTGGCTTTCCTTGGCTTATTGGATCCGACACGTCGGGAAGGTAACAATAGAAATGGGGCTCATACATATGCTCCACAACTCGTCAAACGCGCTATCGCTCTGGGAAGTCTCTTGACGGATCGCCTACGGCTTTATCAGGAAGAGATGCGTCGGCTCAGCATAAAGGATCGCCTGAAGTATCTCTCGCACAAGCTGCATGTGCTCGGCGGTTCGCTCGGGATAAATAATGGTTTTAAAGGCTTCGAGCGCGAGTTGCATCAAGTCGAAGTCTATCGGGCTAACATTCGAGCCCTTGATTGTTATTACCGAAAGCCACTTCATGGGCGTTTGAAAGCGCTGGAAATCTTCGAAACAGCGCGTCTTAGCAATAGCCGAGTTTCTGAGAAATTAGACTGGAACGTCTTATGGAAAGGTCAGACGATACGGCACCTGATACCAGGCAGAGACTCCGGGGATATGATGAGTGGCAAAAATGCGCATGTTCTTGCCGCGCTCCTCGCCGAGCGATTGCGCGAGGCCTTCGGTCGTTCGCGCGAACTAAGCGACACCTTAAAAACAGGACCTGATCCTTGACTGTCATCGGCCGCCTCGTCCCAGCTTTCTTAGTCATACAAGCATTCTGTTTATGTGTCGCTCACGGAAATAAACGAAAGATGATATGTGCATAAGAGGGGGCGGGAAACCTCGCGTCATAATTTTTGGCATAGCGCATCATTCACGGATTGTCGGTGCCATCTCCAGGCTTTGAGGCCCGTGCGAATCGAGGCATTGGCTGTGGATTGCAAATCTCCTGCGCAGCGTGGTTATTCGCGATATTTAAAAGAGCGATTTCTAATCGAGCCTGGTTCTGATAACGCGCTGAAATTTAGAATCACTCGGAGAAACGGCGGGGGCATAGCGATGGTCGTGAATGATAACTTTCTAGTAATCACGTGTCGGTGAAATCGGGGCTAGCTCATGCTTTCATATCTCGACTGCCTTGGCTTTCGCGTGCCGAGGAGATTCATTGAATCGGCTAACTTTGATTTGTTATCCGAAATCAGAGCCATTCGCCTAAGAATCGATGGAAGGCAATTCGGTTAATATATGATCCGCAGTGGGCTACGAGGCGAGAAAATTAAATTGGTGCCGGAGGGGGGACTTGAACCCCCACAGGGTTGCCCCTACCGGATTTTGAGTCCGGCGCGTCTGCCATTCCACCACTCCGGCACGAGAGCTTATTGATAACCAACCGTCGTGCGGGATTCAAGAGCAACAGGGCAAACAGGACTGAGTTGTTCAGGACTGAGGACTGAGTAATGAGATATGAATTTGGAAATGCACCGTTCTTAAAACAGCAGCTTCCAACATTCATTGAGCGAGCTGACGCCGGCGAGGCTGGGGTGCTGGATATGTTTCAATTGCGCGACATTGCTCGACGGCAGGATGCAGCGCTCGAAGCCGAGCTTGCCGGCTTCTTTGACGCGGGCTTCGGCTTGGGAAATGCCGCGAATCTCGCCGGCAAGGCCGACTTCGCCAAAGAAGACCGTTTTCGCGTCGACGACATCGTCCCGGCTGCTCGAGGCGATCGCCGCGATGATGCCCAGATCGACCGCGGGCTCGTCGACGTGGACGCCGCCGGCCACGTTGACGAAAATATCCTGATCGAAAAGCTTGGCGCCCATTTTCTTTTCCAGCACGGCGACGAGCAAGGCGACGCGGTTGTGATCGACGCCAATCGTGGTTCGTCGCGGCACAGCCAAGAAAGACCGGCAGACGAGCGCTTGCAGTTCGACTAAAATCGGCCGCGTGCCTTCCATACTGCAGACGACGGCGGAGCCGGGCACCGCGAGCGGCCGCTCCATTAGAAATATTTCCGAAGGATTGGTGACTTCTTTCAAGCCGGCTTCTTTCATTTC
>Ga0184625_10001359_pt1 | contig 10181 bp, 8 predicted proteins | sample PLM3_30_b1_FD_133151 | JGI IMG/M metagenome (GOLD analysis project Ga0184625, IMG submission 133151) | Groundwater sediment microbial communities from an aquifer in East River, Colorado, USA - PLM3_30_b1 | ecosystem: Environmental > Terrestrial > Soil > Riparian zone | place: USA: East River... | reverse complement strand
TGAACGGAATCCAATGGTCTATGCGCGCGCTGCCGACGTGAATGTTTATATCAAAAGGAATTTCGCACCGCTTGAGGATCGCGTTCGTAGCCTGGTCGCGATCGAATCGCAAATCCCAAATATTCTCATCGCGGCGAGGACCAATCTCAATGAAGTCGTTCCCAAACCGTACGTTGAGCTTGCCATTCAGATCGCGAGAGGTTCCGCGGAGTTCCTGAAAAAAGATCTCGTTGTCGCTATCGGCAACATCAAAGACGAACAGCTTCGCAGCGCCTTTCATGAGGCCAACCGCAAAGGCGCAAATGCGCTCAACGATTATGCCGCGTGGCTGGAGCGGGAGAAACTTCCGAAAGCCTCCATGGATTTCGCGTTGGGCGAAGAAAAATTCGGGCGCTTCCTGGCACAGACGGAACTCGTTGATCTTCCTCCGCAAAAAATCCTCGAGATCGGCCTGGAGCAATTAAAAGCCGAACAAGCAGCGTTCGCCGAAGCGGCAAAAAAGATCGATCCGAACAAGTCGCCAATCGAAGTTTTCAAGCAAATCCAAAGCGAACACCCCACTCCGCAAAATCTCATCGCGGACGTGGCCAAAGACCTGGATAAAATTCGCAAATACGTCGTGAACCAGCATTTGGTGAGCATCCCATCTGAGGTCCGAGCGAAGGTCAAAGAGACGCCGCAATACCTGCGCGCTACCTCTTTCGCGTCGATGGACACGCCAGGTCCATTCGAGAAACGCGCCAATGAGGCATATTACTACGTCACGCCTGCGGAAAACGATTGGCCGGAGAAACAAAAAGAAGAATGGCTCACCGCCTTTAATTACTACACCTCCGACGTCGTCTCGATTCACGAAGCTTACCCTGGTCATTATGTGCAGTTGCTGCACCTAAACACATCGCCGGCGAACAAGGTGGAAAAAATCTTCGCCAGCTACGCTTTCGTCGAAGGATGGGCGCATTACTGCGAAAAAATGATGCTCGACGAAGGCTACGGTAGCTCCACCAACTCGACTCCCAGCGAAGACGACGTGAAACGCGCTGCCAAATACCGCATGGCAGAGGCGGACGAAGCGCTGCTTCGTCTATGCAGATTGTGTGTGTCGATCAAGATGCACACGCAGAAGATGTCGCTTGACGAGGCAACGAAATTTTTTCAGGAAAACTGTTATTACGAGGAAAAGCCGGCGCGCCAGGAAGCAATGCGCGGCACCTTCGATCCCGGCTTTCTCAATTATACTCTGGGCAAATTGCAGATTTTGAAATTGCGCGACGATTACAAAGCGCAGCAGGGCGACGATTTCTCATTGCAAAAATTCCACAACGAGCTCCTCAATCACGGCATGCCGCAGATTCGTCTGCTCCGCGAAATCATGCTCAAAGACCAGAGCAAATGGGATCAAGTGCTGTGATCCGTGATTTGTGATCAGTGGTAGCGACAAGTCTACCGCTGATCACAGTTCACTGATCACCGATCACAAGCCGTTTGGCCAAGACGGATCACCACGGAATCTCTTTACGATCACGGAAGAATTTTCCCGTAAGCTCTCGTGGCGCATCAGTAGCGAGCCACACAATCGTGTCCGCGCCCTCCTCCACTGAGCGGGTAGCGCCTTGCCCGCCCATATCCGTGCGAACCCAGCCGGGGCAAACTGAATTCACCGCGAACTTCGGCAATGCAGCGGCGAGCTGCGAGGTCACACCATTGAGCGCAGTTTTCGAAATGCAGTAGGCCGGCGACCAGCCATCAGCGCCACCGGTCAATTGACCGCCGCCACTAGAGACATCGATCACGCGCGCCGCTTTGCTTTTTCTAAGCAAGGGTACGAACGCGCGTGTCACGCGCAGAGCGCCAAGCGTATTTGTCTCAAGCGTCTTTCGCAATAGCTCGTCGCTGATCTCCAGAATTGCGTTGTCGCCATCAACAATGATTCCCGCGTTATTGACGAGCACGTCCAGACGATCGGCAGCTTTGGCAAACTCGCGCGCAGCAGCAGTGACGCTCGCGTTATCTGCAACGTCGATCTCCAGAAAGGTCGCTTGCACGCCTTTCCTCGCGATCTCAGCGGCGGCTTTGCGACCGGCGTCCCGGTTTCGAGCGCCGACGAAGACTTGAAATCCCTTTCCCGCCAGCTGACGCGCCACCTCGTAGCCAATCCCCTTATTCGCGCCAGTAATCAATGCCGTCTTCATATGTGTGGCGATGCGATATTTCCTTAACCGGCGAGGCCATCCTCATTCTCGCCTGGCAACAGGTCCTTCAGCATTGGCTGCGGATTAGACGGCAATTCCTCCACGTCCCGCAATTTTTTCGTGATAACGCGGGATCGAACATCGACATCCTCCATCTTGCGTGAGGCTTGATCGATTTTCTCTTTCACCGCCGATAATGCGTCACCGAATTTTCCGAACTCAGTTTTCACTGCCGCCAGCAGATTCCAGACTTCGCTTGAGCGTTTTTGAATCGCGAGCGTGCGAAAACCCATTTGCAGACTGTTGAGCAATGCGGCCAGCGTAGTCGGTCCAACGAACGTCACACGGCAATCGCGCTGCACGTTCTGAACCAGACCCACACGGCGAATCGCTTCCGCGTAAAGTCCTTCGCTTGGCAAAAACAAGAGAGCAAAGTCGGTCGTCTTTGGCGGATTAATATATTTCTCGCAAATATCTTTCGCGCAGCGCTTCAACTGCGTCTCCAGGACTTTCATCGCCGCGTCAACCGCTGTGGAATCGCCACTTTCCTGCGCCGCCGTCAAGCGCTCGTAGTGTTCCATCGGAAATTTCGCGTCAATCGGTAACCAGACCGGCGCACCGTTCTCATCACCGGGCAGCCTGATTGCAAACTCAACACGCTCATCAGTGTCATCGCGGGTCTTAATGTTTTTAGCAAACTGCTCGGGCGTCAGCATTTCTTCCAACAAGATGCCGAGCTGCCACTCGCTCCAGCCGCCGCGCGTTTTCACGTTCGTAAGCACGCGCTGCAAGCCGCCTACGTCGCTCGCCAATTGCCGCATTGCGCCGAGCCCCTGATGCACCTGCTCAAGGCGATCGCTCACCAATTTGAACGATTCGCCAAGGCGTTTTTCCAGGGTGCCCTGCAGTTTTTCATCAACAGTCGCCCGCATTTTGTCGATTTGCTTCGAATTGTCTTCCTGCAATTGCGTCAAGCGCAGATCGACAATTGATCGCACGCCTTCAAGGGACTTCGTCAGCTCTTCACGCTGTGTTTTTGCGGCATTCGCACCTTCTTCGCGACTACGTGCCATCTCTTCGCGAAGCATCCGTTCGCTTCGCTCTTGCGCGCGTTCGAGTAACTCAAGCTTTCCTGCAAGCGCCACATCGCCAGCTCTGCCGCGTCGTGCCAGCAGTAGGACGATTGCAACAAGGAGGCCGCCTCCAAGCACGCCGATGACGATATAAGTGACGTTCATTCTCTGAGCTCTAATCCTTTCCCTGCTATTAACCAACCAAGAGATTCCTCGACTTCGCTGGAATGACAAGAGCGACTAGAACCGTAGCTGAACGCGCCATGTACGGAGGAGTAGGCAAAGATTTTCCGATTAATAGGCTAAATATTTCATCGACCATGGATAGAGGACTAAAAACTTGACTTATACTTGACCAATTCTTGGACCATCTCAGGCAGCAACTTGACTAATAACTTGACTTATGCTTGACTAATCGCGTGAATTACAAGCCGGTTTACAATATAACACCAGTACTACTCACGGAGGTGGAGCGGATCGCCGCGCTGCGCGAACGCATCCTGGCCGCGGCAATACAGGTGCCGTGGATTCCGGCGTTGCAGAAAGACACGCGCATCCGCAACGCGCATTCTTCAACGGCAATTGAGGGCAATCCACTGACGTTGGAGCAGGTGCGCGCGATCGAGGAGGGCCGGGAGATTCCGGCGACAGCACGGCATGCCCGCCGGGAGGTGGCAAATTATTTCGCTGGATTGCGCTTCGTGGAAAAGAACGCCCAACGGAACGTTATCACGCACGCGGAGGTGTTGAAGTTGCACCGCATCATGGCTGGCGAAGTAATGGATCAGGGAACGGCTGGGCAGTACCGGACGATTCGCGTGCGCGTAGGTAGTTATGTGGCGCCGCCTCCGGAACGAGTGCGCCTGATGATGTCAGACCTGCTTGAGTGGTGGAATAAAGACGCGCCAAAGATTTCGCCGATCCTGAGCTCAGCTATCGTGCACCACTGGTTTGAAACCATTCACCCGTTCGCCGACGGCAACGGAAGGGCGGGTCGCATGCTGAGTCTATGGGAGCTTTATCGGCGGGGCTTCGACAATCACCACATTTTTTCGATCGACGAATTTTATTGGGAAGATCGTCCAAGCTATTATTCCGCCTTGGAAAGAGTGCAGCAGCAAAACGGCGATCTAACGAACTGGATCGAGTACAGCGCTGCCGGGTTGCGCCTGACGCTCGAGCGAGTCTGGACCCGGATTCAGAAACTGACGGCACGATCGGGCAAGGCGAAGCTGGTGCTTCGTCCGAAACAGGAACAACTGTTGCATCTTTTGCGTGAGCATAAAGCGCTGACTCCGCGTGAAATCTGGGATGGAGTAGGCGTATCGAAACAAGGCGCCCTCGATCTATTGCGACCACTGATCAAAGCCGGTTTGGTACGCCGGATCGGAACAAAGAAGAGCGGCCGTTATGTGTTGAGATGAGGATTTAAACTCTCGCGCGAAGCTTTGGAAACTCGCAGGCGAGAGGCCTGCGCTCCTCTAGAATCGAACTTTTATCCCTCCATACGCGGCGCGGCCAAGCGCGGGAAAGCCGAACACTTCCGAGTAATGTTCGTTCGCTAGATTATCAATCCGGCCGAAAATCGACAGGTGCGGATTCACTTCATACTCCGCTGCAATATTCACAAAGCTGTAGTCTTCGATGTCGAAATTCGGGCCACCGAAGTTTATTTCCTCTCGCGCATTCACGAAGTTCGCTTCCACCGTCGTGCGCAGTCTTTTCCACCACAGATACGAAGCCGAAACGTAAACTATGTTCCGCGGTCGCCGCGGCAAACGCGAGCCTGTCGGTTGCGAAATGTCGGCGTCGTCGGTTTTTTCCGCTTCAAGATAAGTGTAGCTGGCAGTGAACAGAAGGTTGGCAATCGGTTGAGCGCGCAATTCCGCTTCGAGTCCCTGCGTCTCGGCTGCGCCGAGGTTGAGCGTTTGAAAAAGTCCGTTGGATCCAATCGCGTTTGACAAGTCGTTGTGAAAATAGGTGAGGCCGAAAGCAACGCGGTTCTCCCAAAGCTCCTGCCTGACGCCGACGTCCCAGCCAAAATCGTGCTCGGGTTTTAATCCGAAATTGTTCCCGAAAATCTTATCCTGACTGCTGGGTGGACTGAATCCGGTCGCCGCACTGGAGTGCAAGATTGTGTTTGTCCTGGCGATTTTGTAACTGCCGGCGACGCGATACGTCCAGACTCCGCCAAATTGGTTGAAATGATCAAAGCGCCCACCGGCAACAAAGATTAAGTTCTCGATTGGCGTGAGCGTCGCCTGCAAAAACCCAGCGGTCTCTTCAGTGTGATCGCTCACAAACGTTGGCTGGGGTCCGAAAATTTGCAGAACAAATGGGCGCTCCTGTCCGGCGTTAACACGGCTGTAAAAAAAACCAGAGGTGAGCGTGAGCCACGAGGTAGGACGCAAATCGTTTTGATAATCGACTTGTGTCCGTTCAAAGAGCGCGCGTGTCGGCCCCACGAAACCATCCTCATTCGGATCGTTTATTTGTCGCTCGTGATCGTAACTGACAATCAATTTGTGTTCCCACCAATCAGCTGGTTTCCAATTGATGTGAGGGCCGATTAACCAACGCTCAGTGAGAAAGTGATCAATCGGACGCGGATCGAAGATGGTGTTTGGGTTTCCCGTGTCGCTTACCGAGTAAGTGAACAAGCTGCCGATTCGCAGCTGTTCGTTAGGCGACCAGCCAACGTCAGTGATCGCAGCAGTGTTTCGATAATTATTGTTCGGACGCGCGTTGTCTGTGTCAAAGCGGCTTGCACCGACTGAATAATCAAAGTCACCAATTTTGCCGTCGCTCTGGCCCCATTCGCGGAAAGTGTCGTACGATCCGCCTTCGACAGCGATCAACGCCCCGGGGGTTCCAGTGCCTTGTTTGGTAAAAATTTGGATAACGCCGGCGAGCGCGCGTGGCCCGTACAAGGTGCTTTGCGGTCCCCGCACGACCTCGATCCGGTCGATATTGTCGATGGTCAGATCGGCGAAATTAAAAGCCCCTTGCAAACCCTGATTGATCGGGATGCCATCGAGCAAGACCTGCGTGTGCTCGCTGCGCAATCCGCGAGTGAAAACTGACGTCAACTGGCCGGCTGTTCCGGTTTGAACAACCGAGAGCCCCGGTACTTCGCGGAGGGCATCGCTAACGCGCTCGATTTGCTTTTGCTCGAAGTCTTCCGAGGTAATCACGCTCGCGCTGGCGGGTGATAGATCGAGCGGAATGTCGAAACGCGTTGCTGTAACGACAACCGGCTCCGCTTCCATTTCACTCGGTGAAGGAGTGGGCGATGGTTCCTGAGCGATGCAAATGGCCGGCACAAAAGCCAGCAATACGAACGAAAGAAGGCGAGTCCTCCGCGCTTTCCAAACATGAAAAAAACAAACTGGACGATTTTGCATAACAAGTTACCTCCAACTCAACTCCGAGAGTTGGACTTGTTAGGCTCACATGGCTTCGGCGCTTATAAATCGCCGTCACAACAAGCCGGACCGTCCAGCTCTCATTCTTCTTTTTGCGAAGAAGTTTTTTCGGTCTGCCCGGGATTGTTGATCCCAGTCGCCGCGAATGCGAACCGGACTGACGGTTCTGATCGCGGCTACAGCCGAATGAGGTGGACCGGGACAAATATTCTGGCTCCTGGCGTATGTTCCGATCTCTGTCGGGATCACCTTCTTCCCGCCTTCACCCCCTAACGTTTCGGGGATTGGCCCAATTGGGAAGTCGTATCCAGTTACAGCAGCGCAACTGCTCCCGATTCTCACGGGATTTCTTGCGCCGATCCACTTTTTCAAGCTCGCAAAGAACTGGATTGAGAAGTAGCGGCTTGCGCTCCGCCCTGCAAGAACTATTTAATCAACCCAGCAACAACCGTTTCTTGTGTCATCAACTAACTTCATTGTCACCGGCGGCGCCGGTTTCATCGGCTCGAATCTCACACTGGATCTGCAAGAGAGATTCCCGGAAGCGCGTATTACCGTAATTGACGATTTCCGCTCTGGTAATTTTAAGAATCTGACCGGTTACCGTGGCGATTTCGTTGCGCAGAATCTGGCGACGCTCGACTGGCGGAAGCAGTTTGGCGATGAAACGTTCGACACAATCTTTCATCTCGCATCGATCACCGATACGACGAATCACGATCAGTTGGAGCAAGTGCACGACAACGTGGAAAGTTTTCGGCGAATCCTAAATTTTGCGCGCTCGACCAAAACGCGAATCGTCTATGCTTCTTCTGCTGCGACATACGGCCCTGCGACTGAAGCCAGTGTGGAATCAAATGGGGCCGCCCCGGCAAACGTTTACGCGTTTTCCAAAGTGATCATGGACAACATCGCGACACGAGCTGCCGCCGAGTCGCCTGATTGGATCATCGTCGGTTTGCGTTACTTCAACGTTTACGGGCCGCGGGAAGCACATAAGGGCGTACCCGCCAGCATGGTGTATCATCTGTCGCGTCAGATCAAAGCCGGTCAGCGGCCGCGTATTTTCACGCACGGCGAGCAGAAACGCGATTTTGTTTACGTGAAGGACATCGTCGAAGGCAGCATTCGCGCACTAGAGGCCCAAGGCAGCGGAATTTACAATCTCGGCTCGGGCCAGGCGCGTTCGTTCAACGAGCTGGTCGATGTTCTAAATAAATGTCTAGGCACGACCTTTCCGCCCGATTACATCGACAATCCGCACGCGCATTATCAAAATTTCACACAGGCCGATCTCACAAACGCGCGCGGCGCGCTTGGGTACGAGCCGCGGTTTCCGTTGGAAGAGGGCGTACGCGACTACATGCAGTGGTTGTATGGTTAACGGTTCGCGTTTAGGGCAATGGTGGATCGGCTTCTCCGAAGACGATGGCAAACATTTCGCCGAAGGCCAAACAAACGCGCCGCTTTTCCAACAGTCGTGAAATCTGGCGACAAGCCGTCGATTTGCCAACGCGTTGAGACAACGCGTTCCACCGTATTGGCAGAATGTGCGCTATCCGGATGCAGCCAAATCGCGAAACGCTCTTTCCGACAACTGAAATTCGTGCCAATCGCTGTCGATTTTTGCACCGAGGCGTTTGTAAAACTCGATGCCGCGGTCATTCCATTTTGCAACCCACCACTTAACCATTCCGCACCCGGTCTCTACAGCTTCTTTCGCGACGGATTTCATTAAAAATTCGCCGACTCGTCTGCTCCGGTGTGGTCCGGCAACATAGAGCTCCTTGATGATCAGGTTCGGCTTTGCCCGATAAGTGAACGCCACCAAATAATAGACAAGAAATCCAACCAGTTCCCCGCCTTGTTCAGCAACAAGACAATGAAAGTCGGGTGGCAGATGGCGGAACCCTTGTTTGCGCAACACCTCTTCGGTAACAGCGAAGTCTGCCGCATATTTCTCAAATTCGGCCAGTTCCCGCATTAGTGGCAGCAAGCTTGGAATATCGGATTCGACCGCTTTTCGAACGTTTACAGTTGTCATCGGGGTCTTTCGCAAACTGCGCCGTACGCGCGCGAGGCTTCGCACGCCGAGACGATTACAGCATCATCCTTCCCAGAAGAATTTTGTTGGGCGATGGATTTCGGCCGGCAGACTTTTGTGCACCGGACAGTTGAGCGCAGTTTGCTCCAGCACCTCGCGGTGCAGCGAATCGGGTGGAAGCGGAATGTGAACTTCCGATGGGAGCGCAACAATTCGGCGCGGGCCGTCTTTCGACATTTCCTTTTGCACGGAGACACTCATTCCGCGCAGATCGACACCGAATTCCTGCGCTTTGATTCCCATGGTCGTGCTCATGCACGTAGCCAGAGCCGTAGCGACGAGATCAGTCGGCGAAAACGCTTCACCTTTGCCTTTGTTGTCGGCCGGCGCGTCAGTAGAAATCTTTGACTGCGACGGACCATGCTCGGCGTCGCAATGCAAATCCCCGGTGTAAGTGACGTCAACTTTGACCATGCTGCACTATGTCCTGCGTCCTTTCTTTTGTCATGTCGAGCGAAGTCGAGACATCTCTAATTGTTGAACACCAGAGATTTGACTCGCTCACTTCCCGTTCGCTCTGCCTCCGGCCTTTCCGTCGATATCGCGACTTCCCAGGCCGCTCCATTCTCGACTTCGCTCGGAGCGACAGCAAGCCTCACCGACAAATGACAGGAGTTTCCTGAATTTTGTCTGCATGTTTTGCAAGCTCATCACGAAACACCCGCGTTAGATCAGTGTCGTGGAGAATGATCATGTCAGTGTCATGTCTTTTGTGATCGTCGTTTTGCCAGCCTTCGTTCCACCAGCTGAAACCGATCACGCCGGGCCATCGATTAGAGAAGAGGTCTTCGAGCGCTGCTTTTGCCCAGTCAGCTGCATTGACACGCCGGTTGTGTAAATCACAACCGAACTCGGCAAGGATGATCGGCTTGCCAGGCGCGATTTTCACGAGGCGCGGATAGGCCTCGCGCATTTTAAACGCCAAACTCTCCGTGCCATCGTGCGTTGTTGGAGTGGTTGGCCCGTAGGCGCTGACAGCGACCCAGTCGCAATAGTCTCCACCTGGAAAATAATTCTCAAAACGATTCCAATCTTTCTCCGGCTCATCGAGCCAGTTGACGTGCCAAACCCACTGCAAATTATCGGCCCCGTTGGCACGCATCAGGTCGACAATATGCCGGTACGCATCGACGTACCGCGCTGGACCTTCTCCGGCGCCGCCGTTCCACCTGCCGTTCCAGCTGAACCACTCTCCGTTGGGCTCGGTCCCCCACTCGATCAAAATCGGTGAGCCAAACTGTTTGGCGTCGCGCGCCCATGCGCGAAGATCGTCATCGAATTCGCCAGCAATGATTTTTTGGAGCGTGAATTTCATCTCACGATGCCTTTGATCGACGTCGGAACGAAGCATCAATCGGACATATGGAATTTTTTGGAGATCACGGAT
>Ga0184625_10001358_pt1 | contig 10181 bp, 13 predicted proteins | sample PLM3_30_b1_FD_133151 | JGI IMG/M metagenome (GOLD analysis project Ga0184625, IMG submission 133151) | Groundwater sediment microbial communities from an aquifer in East River, Colorado, USA - PLM3_30_b1 | ecosystem: Environmental > Terrestrial > Soil > Riparian zone | place: USA: East River... | reverse complement strand
TTGCTACCGGCTTTGGTTCTTCTGTCTTGACTGACTTCGTCTTTTTTTCTGGTTGTGCTGCTTCTTTCCTCTCTGCTTTCTTCTTTGGTTCTTCAACTTCAGCTTCCACAAGTTCTTCCTCTGGCTCGCTTAATTTGATCTCTACTTTATTCCGATCAAGAACATCGAACCATTTCAGCATCTTCCTCATATCGCTGGTGTAAACCCTATCAAGATCCAATGACGGGTATACCTTTTCAAAATAGGAATGAATGGCTTTGCCATCTTTTTCATCGGGCAACTTCTCTCCACTGCTTTTTATTGCATTCAACACTTCAACGAGGTTCACGTTTTCGCGTTCGGTATAAACCTCGATGCTTTCCAGGTGAGTGAAATTATGGACCCGGCCCGATACAAACTTTGTAGACTGATCATCAAGTGAGCGAACGATTGCTCCATCTCCTTTACTGCTTACCATTTCATAAAGACCCGGTAAACCAGTAATGGCAATAATTTTTGCGTATTCCATTAAATCATTTTTAAGGGCATGCAAGATAATCTGAATTCGGCAAACGTCGTTCCAAGAATTAGCCTCGGATCCCTGGATTTTGATGAACGGGTCAGGATGGTTGACTGCGCTGGCGTACCTTATCGCACCAAAACCAACTGCAATGAAGAAACTATTCATTCTCTCCTGCTTTGCCATAGGAGTGATCGCTTTCACGGCTTTCACCCATACAGGAATTTTGAACAACCCTGTCAGCTACGAGGATTCTATTGAGGCCGATAAAGCCAAGCATGTAGCTGCTGTATTGGAAATGATCAAGGGAAAGGAAAAGATGCCGGTGGACTCGGTATTCAAGAACCTCAAAATATTTAAGGGTATGCCCGCCGAAAACCTGGTGCGGATAATGGACAAAGGCTGGAGCCGGGCCCTGGGTGTAAGTTGCGGTCATTGTCATAATACTACGGACTGGTCCTCCGATGAAAAAACCCAGAAGGAATCTACCAGGGCCATGTCAAAAATGAATGCCCGCATTAATAATGAATTATTGAAGGAGGTGCCGGGTTTAAAGTCTTCAAACCCTATAATCAACTGCACTACCTGCCACAGGGGGCAAATTAAACCGGCGCTGAATCTCGAGGGAAAGTAGGTTGGGCACGGGGTATTGGGTAAGGGGCATTTGATTGTGAAATTGAGGGACCCCTTATACCTAATACTCAAAATTTCTTCCACATATTTTTCAGTATTTTCCAGATTCATTAAAAGGCTACAACCACTAAGTTTTGAACGAATGGACGCTAATTGATCAGTTGAGGAAAGGCGATGAGTCTGCTTTTAAGTATATTGTAGACACCTGGAAGGATATGGTGTATAACACGGCCTTGTCCATAGTTCAGCAGGCAGAGGATGCAGAGGATGTTACCCAGGAGGTTTTTGTTCAGGTGTACCAATCCATCGAAGGCTTCAAAAGAGAATCAAAGTTCTCCACCTGGTTGTACCGGATAACCTTAAGCAAAGCGATGGATCATGAGCGGAAAAAAAAGAGAAAGAAAAGGTTTGCCTTTGTCAAAAGCCTATTTGGGGAGGGAAACGAAGTGGTTGTCAATATTCCCGATTTCAATCATCCCGGGGTTAGTCTTGATAATAAGGAAAAAGCAGGTATCTTGTTTAAAGCAATGCAGTCATTGCCTGATAATCAACGTATCGCCTTTGTTTTGAATAAGGTAGAGGGGCTAAGTTACCAGGAGATCAGCGATGTTATGGACACCACAGTCTCGGCAGTTGAATCCCTCCTGCACCGGGCTAAATCCAACCTTAGGAAAGACCTCAAAACGTTTTATGATCAATTAAGAAAATAGCACAGGTTTTTTGCAGTTATTGCGTCAAATAATCTTGTATGCCGGAAATGAACGATATAGAAAAAAGGGTGGAGGAAACGCTCAATAGCCTGGACGGTATGCGCCGGGCAGAGGCAAATCCTTTCCTTTATACTAGGATACAGGCGAGGCTTCAACAGTCCCGCTCTGGCCTTGAACGACTTATCCTGATGGCAGGTAAACCGGCTTTTGCCTTCTTGGTACTTTTAATAGTATTAGCCACAAATATTATGGTGATGCTGAAGGGAACAGCCGAGGCATCAGCCGTAAAACAGGAGCAGATTCAGTTTGCCGTGGCAGATGAATACCACTTGGATGTGCCCGCTTTGTATGATTATGAAAACCCCGAACCATAATGGCTTCCATTTCCCGTAACAAGATCTATGTCCTCCTGATCGGCCTGCTCCTCCTTTCCAATCTTGCATTGGTTGCCTTTTTCGTACTTAATAAACCTGAGAAAAAGGAAATGAGGAGAGATAGGCCTGGCTCCTATATGAAGGATGCTTTAAAGAATGAGGTCGGGTTTAATGAAAACCAAATGACTCAATTCGAACTAATGGCTGACCAGCATCGGCAGCAAATGCGGCCATTATTCGAAGACATATCCAAGACCAAGGAGGCATTCTACCAAATGCTTACCAAGCCCGCAACCCAGGACTCTTTATTGAACAGTGCTGCAAAGGAAATTGGGGAAAAGCAGAAATTAATCGACCTGAAGATCTTCATGCATTTTCAAAATATTCGACAGCTATGCACGCCTGCTCAGCAGCCAATGTTTGATTCCCTGATCCAGCGGGTAGTACACCGCATGGTCTTCCCAATGCGCAAGGGCGGAGAGAAAAAAGATAGCGCAACGTTAAAAAAATAATCCCCGATTCAGCGAAGGTATTTTCTCATCCTGGCTTCTAATTCCTTTAAACGAGTTATAAAAAAACATTTCAATGAAAAAGCAATTCATTTTTATTCTTGTCCTCCTATTAGCTGGCGCATCTATTGTCAATGCACAAAACAGCCCCAGGCGTAGCCCGGAAGAAAGAACTAAGCGCGTAGTAGATACTTTAACTACCGTGTTTAAGCTTGATAAAACACATGCAGACCAGGTTGATTCTGTTTTCCTGGGTTATTTCAAGGAAACAGATAAGATGAGGGAAGCTGCGCAGGCAGGCGGCAATTTTGACCGCGATGCTTTTATGAAATTGACGAATGACAGAGATGAAAAATTGAAAAAAATATTGAACGAAGCAGACTTCAAGAAATTCAAAGAAGAAATTGAACCCGCAATGCGCCCGCAAAGGAGACAGGGCGGCGGAAGTCGTTGATTTTTCATGGTTACTTAAGGTGTGCCCCGATAGTCTTATCGGGGTCTTTTTTTATACGCGAATTTATCGCGAATGAGGAAAGTTATCTACCCATCCATTCTTTAAATGCCGAAACGTTTTCTTGCGCTATCAAAACCTCTTCTTCAACAGTAGGTATGAGATCTAGTTGTAGTTTACTTTTTGGATAAGATCGTATTCGCTGGATGGCATTCAGATTCACCAGGTATTTCCTGTTAATGCGATAAAACATGGCGGGGTCCAATTGCTCTTCCAGTTCAGCGAGAGATTCGTCAAGTATGAATTTATGTCCCTGTTTATTCACCAGGCAAACAACTTTGTGCGAGGCATAGAAATATGCAATGTCTTCCACCCTGATGCTAACATAATCACTTCCTCTCTTCACCAGGAATTTTCTTTTATAGTCAGTATTCTGCTTTTGCCAGTCGAGCAGGTTCTGCAGGTTTGCCGCAAAATGTTCTTTCAGTCGCTGGTATTTCTGCAAAGCCAATTCAAGCTTGTCCTGCTTGATAGGTTTCAATAGATAATCGATACTGTTATGTTCAAAGGCTTCCTGCCAGTATTCATCGAAGGCGGTTGTAAAAATGATGGGTGATTGAATGGGGGACTGCTCAAGCACCTGGAAGGAAAGGCCATCACTCAATTCAATATCCATGAATATGAGGTCGGGATGCAAATTGTTCTGGAGCCAGTTGGTAGCTTGTGCCACGCTATTGAGGCTTGCAATTACCTGGATGTCTGGATTGGCCTTCGCCAATGCCCTTCGCAATTTTTCCACCGCGGGTTTCTCATCTTCAATAATGATAGCCGTCATGTTAATCAATTTTAAGGATGGGTAACCCAACTACAAATTCATTTTCCCTGGCTTCAATTATCATTTCTTTTGCTGTGATCAATTGGTAGCGTTCATCTAAATTTTTTAGCCCGATACCTGATGATGGTTTACGTAATTGCTTTTTCCGGATCTCGTTTCTTACCGTCAGTGAATCTCCGGTTAAGCGAATCTGGATCTTCAATGGATTCTGATCAGAGAATTCATTATGCTTGATGGCATTTTCCACTAGAATTTGCAGGGAGATGGGTGGAATAAGATATTGTTCCGAATCCGGATCACTAACCAGGATGTGCAATTGAACCGCGCCCTCGAAGCGGATTCTCAACAACGCGAAATAGTGTCTTACAAATTCCATTTCTTCTTTTAACAACACCAGGTCCCTGGCTTTATTCTGGAGAATGTATCGATAGATTTCAGCTAGATTATCATTAAATAGCTTTGCTTTTTCGGGCCTGTCTTCTATCAGGTGAGACAAAGTGTTCAGGGAATTAAAAATGAAATGCGGGTCCACCTGGTTTTTCAACGCTTCCAATGCTGCTTCTGCCCTTGCTCTCTCCAGTTGTTCTTTCTTGAGTTGATCGCTTTCCGCTTGCTTCACCAGAAAGACAGTTTCATAGACGTGCGTAATAAAGACCACGCAGATCATAATGATTAATGTGGAGGTATTCACCACACTCCAATTCACCACTCCTTTTTCAAACAGATGGTACCAACCCACAATCAATAATGCGCTAAGAGGTATGGTATAAAACGAAATCGCGAACAATAAGGCGAGTATTTTTTTGATGGGTTTATTGAACCAATTGAAATAGCTCCTCAGGGTGAATAAAAGATAGCGATTGCCTTGCCAAACCAGGAAAGCAATACCAATGCTATAGGCATAACTCAATTTTATTTTCCATAACGGAAAACTGCTATGATCCACCATCCCGGTGGCCAAAGGAATGACAATCCCGAAAAACGGGATGAGGATGATGCGGAAGCCGATGTCGTTCAAATTGTCACCAGGCAAGACCGGCTTCGTCACCAAAAATTTTCTATTGGTCGGCTTTGTTTCCAGTTTTATATGCTTGTTGTTGCGAGTGTAAAAATTACAAATTAGATTAGGTATTGCAATTTATTTCGAACCTAAATCAAACCGAACATGGAAACAGTTAATTGGCTTGCAGTAGCAATAGCCGGGATTTCAGCTTTTGTTCTAGGAGGAGTATGGTATTCTCCAGCCCTATTTGGAAAAGCCTGGATGAAGGAAAACAATATGTCTGTTGAGGATGTTCAAAAGGGAAACAAGGCCAAGATCTTTGGTTGGTCATTCATACTTTCCCTGGTAATGGCCGTAAACCTTGCCATGTTTCTGAATGATCCCAAAACCAATCTTGAAATGGGGATAATCTATGGCCTGCTTACAGGTGTATGGATCTTTTGCGGGATAGCCATTGTTGCCCTATTCGAACACCGGTCTGCCCGTTACATCTTTGTAAATGGCGGCTACATGCTGGTTGCCCTTGGACTAATGGGAGCCATCATCGGGGCCTGGAGGTAATCAACGAATCAACCATTCAACTCAACTCTATGTCATCACCCACACTGCAGCAACAGGAAGCGAATCAAATCAAGAACCTTGAGGAAAAAACCGGGAAATCGTTTTCCGAATGGTTAAAAATTGTCAATGATAGCAAATTGGAAAAGCATGGAGAGCTGGTGAATATGCTGAAGGAGAAGTACAAGATTGGACATGGATACGCCAACCTTGTTGTGCATCATGCCAAACAATCCCATGCTGGTGCAGCCCCTGAACAAGGGGACCTGGTAGCCGACCAATACAAGGGTAAGGAAAATCTGCGTCCCTGGTACGATGCCATTATGAAAAAGATCAGCACATTTGGGAACGACATTGAAGTTTCTCCGAAGAAAGCCTATGTGAGTGTGAGAAGAAAAAAGCAATTCGTCATCATTCAGCCTTCAACAAAATCGAGGTTGGATGTTGGCTTAAATCTTAAAAATGCCAGTCCTTCCGGAAACCTTGAGGCTTCGGGAAGTTGGAACGCCATGTGCACGCATAGGATTAAGATCGAAGATGAAAAGGCCATTGATGACAACCTTTTCAAATGGATAAAGGAAGGCTACGACCAGGCAGGGTAATGGATTTTAGACAATTGTTGAATATTATCTAAACGCAATACAATGAATAAAAGAATATATACCTGGTTATGGGTCGCCGCTATCGTACAATATCTAACTGCCGTTTTTCATTCAACCGGATTTTTTATTCAGGTTCCTCCGGCAAATGATACGGAAGCGCAATTGGTAAAGTTGATGTCTACTTATAGGATGGATCTGGGCGCAGGATATCATCCTACTATGGACAACCTCTTTCTCTCAATGAGCGTGTCTTTTACTTTGCTTTGCATTTTTGGTGGCGTCCTCAATAATTATTTGCTGAAAAGAAAACCTGAGATCAGTCTATTGAAAGGAATTGTAGTGATCCAAACAATTATATTTGGAATTGACTTTATTATCATGGTCTTTTTCACCTTTCTCATTCCCATCATTTTCACAGGTCTCATATTCATTACACTCTTGCTACCATTGTTGTCATTTCGAAGAAGTACCAACAATTGACTCTTTGAGCCTTTGATCCTATTCCGCCACAATAGCTGTGGCTTCAATTTCAATTAAAAACTCCGGCTGAATAAGTCCCTTCACTTCCACCATGGTAGTACAGGGTTTAATCTGTCCAAAGAATTCACCGTGAGCTTTTCCATATTCTTCCCAGCGCGAGATGTCGGTCACAAACATCCTCGTACGGATCACGTGTTCGAGCCCTGCCCCCGCCCTCTTCAAGGTTTTCTCTATTTTCTGGATGATGTATTTCGATTGTGCATAAGCGTCATTTACTCCAACAACCATATTGTTTTCATCCAACGCCACGGTCCCGGTTATTTCGATGATATTTCCCATGCGAACCGCCCTGCTATACCCAACTATATCTTCCCATTTAGCTCCGGATGAATAATTGATTCGATCCATTTGTTAGAATTTGCTTTAATGTACGAAGAAGTCTTCAGTCGGTAGTTACACTTCGAAACAGGCAATCCTTCGACTCCGCTCAGGACCAACAGGCAACTCATTTGGTAGTTGCTAATCTCTGACCGACATCAATTAAATAGCCCGCAATTAGGACCTACAATTTTTAAACACAAAGGAAGAGGTAGACGGACCTTTCAGCAGGACGGCCGAGAATGCCCTCGGTGGAGCAATTCTTATTTTTCTTTAATCCACCATATTTTCAGTCGTCAAAAGACCACAAAGGGATGGCCTTCGGCCATCAGGTGATAATCTCATTTCAATTTAGATTATAACTAAACCAAATACGATAGAAAAATCGAAGATTTTTCCCGCCGTTTTGTGGCCTTTTTTGGATTTGGCCGATAATGATTTATCTAAAAAAGGGTAGCCTTCTTAAAAAAGGATTTTCACTCTTTCCGACAAATATTTACATCAAAAAAATCTCTTTGTGATAAAAAAAGAACTGACAAATTTGAAGAGGTATTGAACTAATGGGTTGCCTGTTGCTTATTGCCTGTTGCAAATTCCGGAGCGAAATCTTCCTCGGTAGTCAACTCATTTCAGCTCAACATTCTCCTCCTTAATCAAAGCCTCTCCCTGTAAACGGAGGTAAACCTGCGCCACTGTAATAACATCCTTCTGGCAATAAGTGACGATTCGATTGAGATCCTTTTCCTTCCAGTAAACATCACCAACCATACTGCCATCAATATCATCTTTTGGCGTGGGGATGCCGAGTGTTCTTGCAAGTAAATTGAGGGAAGTAAAATTTTTGAAGTCTCCGAACTTCCAGAGCTCCATAGTATCCAGGTGAGGAATTTCCCAAGGTCTCTTTCCAGATATATTCAGGCAGGGCGGCAATTTGATTCCGTGAATGATAAGTCGCCGGCACAGGTAAGGGAAATCAAATTCTTTTCCATTGTGGGCGCACAGAAAGCGGGAATTGTCTGGAGCCCATTTATACAACATCTCGCTGAATTGCTGCAGCAATTCTTTCTCCTCTTCACAACAAAATGATTTGATGACTAACTTCTTTTCTTTCCCACCGCCCTGGATCACACCGCAACTAATGCAGATGATCTTGCCGAATTCTGCATAGATCCCGGCCCTGCTATATAAGGATTCGGGATTGGAATCAGCATGGTAGCGCATCAGCGTATCGGCCTTGGTCTGCCAGAGTTTTTGCCATTCTTCGGGCGCAGTGGAAAGGGAATCGTGCTGGGACACCGTTTCGATGTCCAGGAAGAGTATGTTGTTGAGGTTAACCATGTATGAAAAGGTCCGACCTTTTTGACTAGTTGGTGTAATTTAAGTAAGGTCCCGTTGAAAGGTCAAACCTTTAGCACAAATTAAAGATATTTATCCCCCTTATTCCGCTTCACATCTGCCACATAATCTTTTATTTCCTGTTCTTTTTCTTTCTTGCAAATGAGTAAAACATCCTTTGTGTCTACAACAATACAATCATCCAGCCCCTGCAGGACCACTAACTTATCATCAGGCACATGTACCATGGATCGTTCTGCATCTACAATGATCACGTTATCGCCCGCAACTGCATTTCCTAACTTATCTTTTTCATAGTTTTCAAAGGCGCTATTCCAGGTACCCAGGTCGCTCCAGCCAAAGGAAGAGGGGATCACGTATACATTGTCTGCCTTCTCCATGATTCCAAAGTCAATGGAGATATTGGTGCATTGAGGATATATCCGTTTTAAGGCCTTCTTCTCTTCTTTGGTATTAAAAGCGGTTCGTTCTGCATCAAACACTTCAAACATTTCCGGCAAATGCTTTTCAAATGCCCCGATGATGTTCTTCACCTTCCAGATGAAGATCCCCGCATTCCATAGAAAGTCGCCACTGGCCAAAAAGCTCTTTGCAATTTCCAGGGTTGGTTTTTCAGTGAATGTCTTCACCTTGTTTACATTCGGCGCAACCTCAAGTTGTTCGTGCTGTATATAACCATAGCCCGTGTTGGCATAGGTTGGTTTCATGCCCAGGGTAATGAATCCATTGATGTGATTCACAAAATCAAGCGCCTGCTTGCATATTTTTAGAAATTGATCATTTTCCAAAATCAGATGGTCAGCAGGAGCTACAATAAGAGAAGCCTCAGGATCTTTCTGGAATATTTTGAAGGAGACGTAGGCAATGCAGGGAGCGGTATTTTTTCTTGCCGGCTCGGCCAGGATATTTTCTTTGGGAAGCTTGGGTAGTTGATGTGCAACAATGTCCGAATATTCTTCGGACGTCACTACAAGGATGTTCTCAGGCGGTACAAGGGGCGTATATCTTTCATATGTCCATTGTATCAGCGTCTTTCCTGTATTTAAAATATCCAGGAATTGTTTCGGATAATTTTGACGGCTGAATGGCCAGAACCTGCTTCCAATACCACCGGCCATTATCGCAACGTAATTATGTTTGTTCATACCCTGATGCCGCTCCTTTTTTAATTTTCTAGAGTCAAATTAATCCTTCCCTGATGAGATCATGCAGATGGATTATCCCCATGTATTTGTTGTTCTTCGTAACCACCAATTGGGTGATGTCATACCTGCGCATCATATCCAGCGCTTCCACTGCCAGTTCATCTGATTCTATGGTTTTTGGCCCAAGTGTCATAATATCTTTCGCTTTTAATGATTCAAAGGCTCCTTCTTTCTCAAGCATTCGCCGAAGGTCTCCATCGGTAATGACGCCGCATAATTCTTCTTTTGAATTGATTACAGCAGTAACACCTAATCGCCTGGCTGAAATTTCTACAATCACTTCTTTGATGGAGGCATTTTCCTTTACCCTGGGAGATTCATTGTGGATATAAAGCTCAGCAACCCGCAAATACAATTTCTTCCCGAGGCTGCCTCCCGGATGAAATTTGGCAAATTCATTAGAACCAAACCCCTTCAATTCCATGAGCACCACTGCCAGCGCGTCACCCATTACCAATTGGGCCGTTGTACTGCTGGTTGGTGCCAGGTTGTTGGGGCAAGCTTCCTGGGAAACCGTTGTGTTGAGGAAGATGTCTGCCTGCTTCGTCAACAAGGATTGTTCACTACCGGTCATGGCTATCAGCACAT
>Ga0184625_10001357_pt1 | contig 10181 bp, 5 predicted proteins | sample PLM3_30_b1_FD_133151 | JGI IMG/M metagenome (GOLD analysis project Ga0184625, IMG submission 133151) | Groundwater sediment microbial communities from an aquifer in East River, Colorado, USA - PLM3_30_b1 | ecosystem: Environmental > Terrestrial > Soil > Riparian zone | place: USA: East River... | reverse complement strand
GATAAAAATAAATACCATCGTCCTGGCGCTTGGGAGTGAGCAACAAAGGAACATCTCCCAGTTGATTCGAGATCAGGTAGTATGCCCATGCCCGTAAGAATAGCACCTCGGCTCTTTTCGCTTTCCGGAATGTTTCGTCGGTTCCAAACTTGCCGGGTTTTACGTTATCAATAATATCAAGAGCTATGTTGCAATTATTGATATGCGGGTAAACACCCATGGGCGCATAGTTAGAATTGGCGCCTCCCAGGTAATTGCTTATGTTCTGGGCAGCGATCGTACTTGCGTCAGTTCCATAAGCTGCACTTCCCAGCCGGGCAAAAGCAGGATCAACATGCATATACGCATCTGATTCCGGCTCTATAAGCTTGGCCCCGTTCCCATCCCATTCATGTTTCACGCGCGCTATTACGTAGAGACCATTAATCAGGGACTCAAGTCCGCTTTGGTTATTATAATAATCCTGTGTAAGGCTGGAAACTTGTTTCTCTGTCAGAAACTTCTTACAGGAAACAAGCATAGCGTTTGTAACCACCAGCAGAATGAAGATCAGGATATATTTTTTGATTTCGAGTTTCATATAATGACTTTTAAGAGAATTCATGAGTTAAAAACCAGCCCGGATACCAAACACAAAACTTTGGGGAAGAATAGTATTATTATTTGTTCCTCCCAAGGGGTTGGTGTTACTAGAGGCAATGCTCCAGTTGGTATCATCATCTGGGTTTAGTCCCCATTTCACTACTTCTCCTCCAGACATGAATGGATTCAACACCTGGAAGTTGAACACCAGGTCATTGATCCCAATTTTCTTAATGAGGGGTTTCGAAAAAGTATAGGAAAGTGAGATGTTCTTGACAATCCAAAAGGACCCATCATTATACTGCATAGCAGCTGTAATATTTTCTACATTACCAAAGTTGGGCATTGGCCATTTGCCTCCCTTGCTATTCCAATCCCACACGTTATTCTCTACCCGGCCATTAGGATTCACGCCACCGTAAGAGTTGGGATAACCTCCAAAATAAGTTTGTCCGTTACGGAAATAGATAAATGAATTCAACGTCCAATTCTTATAGCGGAAATTATTGGTAATGCCACCAGTCCATTTTGGACGAGGCGTTCCCCTAATAATCATATCTGCCGCATTGATCCTGTAGTCCCCGTTCTGGTCTACTACTTTAACCACACCAGGATAAAATCTATGTCCATTGGCATTGAACTTTGCCATTTCAGTTACATCCTTTGCTTCTGAACCCCAAACACCTGCATTATCATATTGATAAAATACCTGGATCGGTTGACCGATAAACCAGCCGTTGGCCAGCATATCCTGTTTCCCACCTTTCAATTCGAGGATCTCTTCATCATTCTTTGACCAGTTAAGATCTACATTCCACGTAAACGCCCCCTGTTGTACAGGAGTTCCAGAAAGAGTGATTTCAATTCCTTTATTCCGTGTTTTTCCTACGTTCTCAATCTTCTGAACATATCCTGAAACGGCGGGCAAAGTGGAGGTCATAATGAGGTCAGAAGTTTCCTGTTCATAATAATCGATAGCTCCTGAGATTCGATTCCTGAAGAGGACGAAATCAAGTCCAAAATTTGTTTGCGCAGTTTTCTCCCAGCCCAGGAGAGGGTTCTGCACTAACTGTGGCAGGTAACCGATTCCCGGAGTGGAGCCAAAAACGTAAGGATTCCTGCTGAGTGGGCCCGAAGTAGTGTAAGGATTCACTGAAGAATTACCGGTGATTCCATATCCTATTCGAGGCTTAAGTTCATCAATCCAATTTACTCCTCTTATGAATCCTTCCTCCTGCATTTTCCAGGCAAAGGCAAATGATGGAAAGAAATCCCATTTATGATCTGGGGCCAAAACAGAAGAACCATCATACCGCCCCGATGCAGTTAATAAGTATTTATCCATCAGGGTATAGTTCACACGACCCATGAAAGAGCTAAGTGCATTTTCCGTATAGCTTGTCCCATATCCATCCGGCCTTCCATTTGTATTAGAGGCAATATCATAGAATAAACTCAGAGGAATTACAGTTCCTGATACATTCGCAGCTATACTTTCTCTCCGTGATTTTTGTGAAGACTGAAGCAAGGTCACGCCTACCTTATGGTCATTGGAAAAAGTCTTGTTGAAGTAGAGTAGGTTTTCAACTACCCATGAAGTATTTTCATCAGTTGTATATCCAGCTGTGTTTGCTCTATTGGTGAGATGATTGGTTGCATCAGGACCGGTCCATGCTCCATTCCTGAAATGGCGGTACTGAACTCCAAAATTCAGCCTGTATTTTAACCAGGAGGTGAATTTTATTTCTCCAAATAAATTAGTTAAGACAGCAGACGTGCGTCTTTCATTCTTCACCTGGTTTATATCTATTAAAGGATTCCATAGATTAAGGTTGCCACCGGGGTTTCTGATCCATGCTCCTGCAGAGTCCGTAGGCTGTGCATATGGAAACTGGTCCGTAGCCCTGGAATACAGATCTTTTGAGCCGGTGTTGGAGGTATTTGGACCCAGTATTCCAAAGTTCTGAAGTGAGAGGGAGGTAAGAATTGAAGTACCCAGCGTGAGCCATTTGTTAGGGATAATCTCACCATTGATGTTGGCATTATAACGCTTATAGTTCTGGTCCATTTGCACACCGTCCTGGTTATAATAACCCAATGAAATGGATAAACGGGAAATATCCGTTCCGGAAGCAAGAGAAATCTGGTGACTCTGAGTCACGCCCTGCCGGGTGGCATTCCCTATCCAATCATAATTGCCGATATTGTTCGGATTGTAAACAGGTACCTGGGCAGGCCATCCCATGGCTTGTTCAGCTGCAGTGGTAGGGCGCATCTTAGGTGTCACCCCAAATACATCCCACTCGTATCCACCCCAAACAGACTTTAGTGATACAGGGTCGGCTGCCAGGCCCATCTTATCCCGGTCAAGGAAAGGATCAGGATACCAGATGCTAGCAGGGTTATTGAAATTGGTGTTGGTGGTGGTTTGATATTGGCGACCATTCATTAAACTCTGCCGCCAGCGGTCGATATACTGACCTCCATCCATCCAATCAGTGAGTGCTTTATACGAATCAAGGGAAACGGTTCCAAAATAACTGACAGAAACCTTTCCTCTTTGTCCCTTCTTTGTTGTGATGAGCACCACGCCATTTGCTCCCCTTGAACCGTAGATGGCAGTAGCCGATGCATCTTTGAGAATTTCAACGGAGGCAATGTCGTTCGGACTGAGATCATTCATCGAAAATGAATTCACTCCAAGTCCATTCGCAAGGGGAATACCATCAATTACGTACAATGGTTCGTTGGAGGCGGTAAGTGAACGATTTCCCCGAACTCTTAATACAGGAAGTTCACCTGGCTTAAAATTGGAGGAAACTTGTACTCCGGCAGCCTTTCCCTGGAGGGCCTGCAGAACATTCTGTGCAGGGCGCTCCTGGATGACTTCGGCTGTTACTCGGCTCAATGCTCCTGTTACATCACTCTTCTTTTGTGTACCATAACCAACAACCACAACGTCATTCAGAGAAGTGGCATTGGTCACCATAGCGAAACTGACTTCGTTTTTGTTGTTGATGGAAACCTCCTGGTCCCTGAATCCAACGGAGGTAAGAATCAGAATCGAATTCCCCGAAGGGGCAATGATAGTGAAAGTTCCATTTCGTTTTGTGGCGGTAAAAGTGCTTGTCCCCTTTACCTGGATCGTAACTCCTTCCAGGGGACGATTACCTTCATCTGTTATTTTACCGTTCACAGTAAAATTGTCTTGGCTAAATCCAAAAAGTGAGAGTATGGAACATAGGGAGAGAGAAAAAACACTTCGCAGCAGTGCAAATTTTTTCATACAACAGCAGTTAAGGTGAAAACTTACAGCAAAGTATTTTAGTTACCACTTTCCATCATCCTGCACTATCCTGCCAAAAAGATAGGAAATTTTGCCATTGAGCTTGGGGTTTTTCAACGCAATCGTTCCCGGAACCCATTGGACTACAATTGATGTGTAAAAAAAACACCACATAAATTAACTCGGTCACCTCAACTATTCTTCAACCCGCATTTTTGGTGCTTATAACCAATTAATTTTACTATTCAACCAATCAACTAATCAACTGACCACCCGGGGCCAATGAAGCAACCCTCCAGCATATGGAAATTGATCGACATCGATATTTATTCTGCTACTCCAAAATACCTGCAGCTGGCAAATTCCATTATTAAAGCCATCCAGGAGAATAAAGTGAAAGCAAACGAGGTGCTGCCTTCTATCAATGAACTCAGTTTTGAATTTGAAATCTCCAGGGATACAGCCGAAAAAGGATACAAGTATCTCAAGAGTCTCGGCATTATCGGTTCAGTTCCTGGAAAGGGTTACTTTATAAAAAGTATTGACATCAGCCAATCCCTTAAGATCTTTCTCTTATTCAATAAGCTGAGCGCCCACAAGAAAATAATCTATGACTCCTTTGTGTCTTCTCTTGGCGACCTGGCCACGATTGACTTCTATATATATAATAACGATTACCTCCTCTTCAAGAAAATACTCTCTAACCTGCATGGCGACTATACACATTACGTGATCATTCCTCATTTTCTTGAAGGAGGCGAAAATGCGCATGAGATCATCAATACCATTCCGAAGAACAAATTGGTATTACTGGACAAATTAATCGAAGGAGTAGACGGATGCTATGCGGCCGTTTTTGAGAATTTTGAAAAGGACATTTACCATGCATTGGAGCAGGCTTTGCCTGAACTAAGCAAGTATGAAACCCTGAAAATGATTTTCCCTTCCTATACTTATCATCCCAAAGAAATCCTGAAAGGTTTTTCTTCCTTTTGTGATGAGTACGCCTTTAATTATAAGATTGTTCGGGATATAAAAAAGGAAGTGATCAGGAAAGGAGAAGCCTTTATTAACCTCATGGAAGATGACCTGGTAGACCTGATTGAAAAGATCATTGCGGATAAACTACAGATTGGAAAAGACGTCGGGATCATCTCCTACAATGAAACCCCCTTAAAAAAACTAATCTTGAATGGTGTCACTACAATTTCTACTGATTTTGAAATGATGGGAAGGGAAGCCGCGAACCTTATCCTCAAGCAATCTTCGGAACATGTTGCAATTCCGTTCAATCTCACGCTGCGAGCTTCATTGTAGGTAGTGAACTTTTCGCTCCGGAACTGGCAATTGGCAACTGGCAATTGGCAACTCACTATTTCGGTACCGGTTCATACTTGTTAGTTCTTAGAAGATTTAATTAGAACGAGCCACTATTTAATAAGCTTCTGCAACATGAGTTGCCAGTTGGTCCTGAGCGGAGTCGAAGGATTACCTGTTGCCTGTTTCGAGGCGTGAACAAACCGCAGTACCTTGTAGCCATCTTTCCCTACTTTTGAGCACTTTATATTATGGCAACACTGAAAGTAGGCGTATTCGGCACTGGGCATCTTGGAAAGTTTCACCTGAACAACTGGAAAGAAATCAAAGAGGTTGAATTGGTTGGGTTCTACGATCCCAATGATGCTGCAGCCCAGGAAGTCTCTGAAAAATACCAGCTTGCCCGTTTCCTGGACCCGGAAAAGTTAATGGATGCCTGCGACGCAGTAGACATTGTTGCTCCCACTAATTTTCATTTCGACCTCTGTGAAATCGCCATCCGGAAAGGAAAGCACGTCTTCGTGGAGAAACCCCTCGCCAATACCATGGAGGAGGCAAGGCAACTGGTGAAGCTGGCCAAGGAATCCAACATCAAAATGCAGGTAGGTCACGTAGAAAGATTCAACCCGGCCTATCTCGCCATCAAGGACATGGAACTAAATCCCATGTTCATTGAAGTGCACCGCCTGGCTCAATTCAACCCCAGGGGAACCGAAGTGAGCGTGATCCTGGACCTCATGATCCACGACATTGATATTATTCTCAGTACCGTAAAGAGTGAAGTCAAGAATGTGTACGCCAGCGGGGTGGCAGTGATGACCGATACGCCGGACATTGCCAACGTGCGGATTGAATTCAATAACGGATGCGTAGCTAACCTCACGTCCAGCAGAATTTCCATGAAGAAAATGCGCAAGATGCGCATATTCCAGAAGGATGCTTACATCGGCGTGGATTTCTTGAACAAAAAATCAGAGGTGATCCGGTTGAAAACACCCAAGGATATTGACTCTTTCATTTTTGATATTGACACCCCAAAAGGAAAGAAAACAATTGCAATTGCCAACCCACAGGTGCCCGAAGTAAATGCCATAAAAAAAGAGCTGGAGGAATTTAGGGATTCAGTTTTGAAGAATACTTCAACTGTCGTGTCTGAAGTGGATGGATATCGTGCAATGGACGTGGCCCACCAGATCCTTGAAAAGATCGGGTTTAATTTGAGAGCTGGCTAATCTCACTTTGCGTGAATTTGAAAATATATTTGGACCAAAATTAAGACCGGCCGGCATGCCCTCTTCTAAAAAAATCCATATCATCTGGTACCTGGTTAGTGATTACCTGGCTGCGGTGCTTGCATGGATCATCCTTTACTTCACAAGGCGATACCTGTTGGAGGAATTCATTGAAACCGCTAAAGGTATTTACCTGAGCAACCGGTTCTGGACTGGGCTTGTCCTTATTCCCTTTGGATGGCTGATCTTCTATTCCCTTGTAGGGGCCTATCATCCGCTCTATCGCAAATCAAGACTGAATGAACTCACCCTAACCTTTATCTGCTCGCTTATTGGATGCACCCTCATTTTTTTCCTGATCATCGTCAATGACCCCGAACATAACTATACCTATTTTTATAAAGCATACCTCACCTATTTATCTACCCAGCTTTTGCTCACCTATGCAGGAAGGGCATTTATTCTTTCCAGGATTAAGAAACAGGTATTGGGGGGAAGTGTGCGTTTCAATACTCTACTGGTAGGAAGTAATTCAATTGCAGAAAAGATTTACAAGGATACTAAGCAGGGACTTCAATTAGCGGGCTACCATTATGTGGGATACATCACCAGCGCAAGCGAAGAAAAGAATGGAATCAGTGCGCACCTGCCACTGATGGGAAAGCTGGACAAAATCGAGAAAATTGTTGACGAGCATGATATTGAGTTGGTGGTGCTGGCCACTGAGAGATCAGAGAAGGCACAATTGGAGAATATCATTGACAGGCTGAGTGAAAAAGATGTTCAGATCAAAATTGTTCCAGACACCCTGGATATTCTCTCCGGTTCTGTAAAGACCAGTAATATCCTGGCTGCAGTGCTTACGGATATTCAAACTGGTCTGATACCAGACTGGCAGCAAAATATCAAGCGACTTATAGACGTGCTTGTGGCTGTGTTTGGACTCATCCTGCTTTCTCCTTTATTATTATATGCCGCACTGCGGGTAAGGCTAACCTCCAAAGGGCCCATCATCTTCTCCCAGGAAAGGATCGGTTATAAGGGAAAGCCATTCTTCATTCACAAATTCAGATCAATGATTGCCGAGGCGGAAAAAGATGGTCCTGCCCTCTCTTCTGCAAAGGATGTGCGGATCACCAAATGGGGTAAGACCATGCGAAAATGGAGGCTGGATGAATTGCCCCAACTATGGAACATCCTGAAAGGGGAAATGAGCCTCGTTGGCCCAAGACCTGAACGGAAGTTCTATATTGACCAGGTAATGCAAAAAACTCCTTATTTCAAGTATTTGCTCAAGGTAAAACCAGGATTGACCTCCTGGGGTATGGTTCAATTCGGATACGCAGAAAACGTGGATGAAATGATTGAGCGCATGAAATACGACCTTATTTATATTGAGAATATCTCCCTGGCCCTTGACTTCAAAATCCTCATGTATACCTTAAGGATCATTTTCATGGGTCAAGGAAGGTAGGAACTAATAGTTTTCGGTCATTTAATATATTTTTGAAAAAAGCGAACCCCATGAAGCGATTACTTGCCTTAACCTGCTTTTCTTTTGCTGTTCTCAACAGCCTGCATTCCCAATCAATATATTGGCAACAGCAAGTTAACTACACAATTGATGTGACCCTGGATGAAGTGGGGAATACATTAAAAGGATTTCTCACCCTTGAGTACACTAATAATTCCCCTGATCAGCTGGAATACATCTGGTTCCATTTATGGCCTAATGCCTACAAAAATGAGAATACCGCATTTGCACGTCAACTCTATCGCACGAAAGAAGATAAAAAACGCTGGAAAAACATGAAGGACCGTGGTTATATCGATAGTCTCAATTTTATGGCCGATGGACAAAAGCTGAGGACTGCAGCGCATCCCGAGCATATTGATATTATGAAAGTGTTCCTTGCGAAGCCTTTGGCAAAGGGAGAGAAAATAATATTGACCACCCCATTCTTTGTAAAACTTCCAAGTTATGTGTCTCGAATGGGGCACGACAATCACTCCTATATTATTTGCCAGTGGTATCCCAAGCCGGCAGTATATGACAACAAGGGATGGCACGAAATGCCCTACCTGGACCAGGGAGAATTTTACAGTGAGTATGGCAATTTCAAAGTGAATATCAGTTTGCCTTCGGCCTATGTAGTAGGCGCAACAGGAGTTCTCCAGAACCAGGAAGAATACAATAATTATAAGCAGATCGGTTTGTCCAATAAAACAAATGCGAATAAGTATAGTCCGCCTGCAGGCAGTATCACAAAAACACTTTCCTATTCTGCAGAAAACGTCCATGACTTTGCCTGGTTTGCAGACAAAAACTACATAATTGAATATGATACTTTGCAATTAGCGTCTGGAAGGATTATTGATGTATTTGCTTATCACCAGCCAAATGGAAACCCGCTTTGGGAAAAGAGCACCGATTACATCGAAGATGCAGTTCGACATTATTCCGCCTGGGTTGGGGAATATCCCTACCCGGTAGTAGCGGCAGTGGAAGGCCCGAAGAACCTGATGTCTGGCGGCATGGAATATCCCATGATTACGCATATTACCAGTCCTGAGGTAACGGAGGAAAGATTAGATGCGGTGATTACGCATGAAGTGGGACACAATTGGTTTTATAGCGTATTGGGTAGTAACGAAAGAGAGCATGCATGGATGGATGAAGGGATCAACAGCTATTATCAATTCCGGTACGAAGCACAGAAATATAAATCGAACAGCATTTTTGGAGATGATATTCCCGCAGAAGTAAAAACGAAGACCGAGGATGAATTCCAGGCGTTGGTGTACAACGCCCTCGGTGGCATACCAATGGAGAAGCCCATCGAAACACATTCGGCTTCCTTCAAAGACAAAGAGGAATATGGATTGGTAGTCTATATCAAAACCGCCATCTGGATGTATATCCTTGAATTGAACCTGGGAAAAGCGAAGATGGACGCTGCCATGCAGGCATATTTCAATGAATGGAAATTCAAACATCCGTATCCAGAAGACATCAAGGCATCTCTCGAGAAATCGCTGAACACAAAATTGGAGGAACTTTTTGAGATAAGAAATAAGAGTGGATCGCTTCAATAGCAACTACCACCCCCCGCTTACCCTCAATTTGAAATGCTTCATATTCGCCCCCTAAAGGGGGAGTAAGGATCGATTAAAGAGGAAGGGGATAATCGAATTTGTTTATTAAATCGAAGAAGCTGTAATTCGCAGATACTATGGAGACCTCTTTTCGGTTTTATAAAAACAACTACCCTCCTCAAAGATGAAGATTTGGAATTTTCTTCGACACTTACATCAATATACTTTCAAAATTGAGGTAGCTGACTCCCCCTTTAGGGGGCGAATTGTAATCTGTTTCTTTCTTAGTGTTTTGGGGGGTCTTCCCACCTCCTCCCAACCCACCTACTGGCAACAGCAGGTGAATTTTGTGATTGATGTCACACTTAATGATGTTGAACATACCCTGGATGGTTTCGAAAGGATCGAATACATCAACAATTCCCCGGACACACTTCAATTCATCTGGATTCACCTTTGGCAGAATGCTTTCAAAAATGACAAGACAGCATTTAGCGATCAGCAGGTGGAAAACGGAAAAACAGATTTCTATTTCTCTGATAAAGATCAAAAAGGATACATCAACCGACTTGATTTTCGTATCGATGGTGAAGTGGTGAGAACAGAAGACCATCCCCAGCACATAGATATTATCAAGCTTGTTTTGCCCGGGCCATTACTGCCAGGTG
>Ga0184625_10001356_pt1 | contig 10183 bp, 7 predicted proteins | sample PLM3_30_b1_FD_133151 | JGI IMG/M metagenome (GOLD analysis project Ga0184625, IMG submission 133151) | Groundwater sediment microbial communities from an aquifer in East River, Colorado, USA - PLM3_30_b1 | ecosystem: Environmental > Terrestrial > Soil > Riparian zone | place: USA: East River... | reverse complement strand
GGAATGACCAATGAACGGATACGTTTTAGTGTTGATTTATCTTTTATGATTTTATCACGAAACAAATATTTGAATCCTTTTCCTGCACCTGCTCTTTCGATCCCTTCAGCTTTGCTGCTTACATATACTAATTGTATGGCTTTCGCAGTAGCAACAGGGTCTTTTGCCAACTTTAATTTTTTTGCCTTTGTCATCCTGAGCGGAGCGAAGGACTTTAATGTGCTTTTTTTGAGTACAGGGATAGATGGTGTCATAGAATAATCTCCATGTTGTACTTATGATTCTGTAGCTATTTTATTAAAAAAATAACCACAGCGGGCAAAGATCCTGTCACTACCTTACCCGCCGTGATCTCAATTTATTTATGACTAGTGAGAAAAAATTTCAACAGTTTTAGCAATGTATGTAACCCAGCAGCCAAAACACAATAATAAAAACAACGATACCTCCAAGGCAACCACCGCCCCATTTCCATCCAGCATAGCCTGCGATCAAAGATCTCCAGAAATTGTTCATAGCTGATTTTTCAATCTCTATAGAAAAACTGTGCCAAGTCCACAAGAATAAAAAAATGAGGAGAATGTTGATTGAGTACAACAGGAGTTTTACTTAGAATTTACGGATCGCTTTCATTACTCCGCTAACGATCTTATCGCAATAAATAAGATTGAATTCAAAAATATCTTCAGGGGTATACATTTTTTCAACTTTTTCACGAAGCATCTGTTTAGCACGATTGAGGCGGACCTTGACATTCGTTTCTGAAATATCCAGCGTCTCTGCAGTTTCTGCCGTGCTCATTCCATTTAATTCCCTGAGCGAAAAGACCATCCTGTATTCAAGAGGGATCGAAGTTAGAGCACCCACGATAACATTGCTTAGTTCATTATTCAAGACAGATCTGTAAGTATCCGTTGATTGATTACTCTCAAACATAGGAGTTGTTTTTTCATTAAGCACGTCATTAGCTTTTTCAAATTTAAAACTCAACTTCTGCGCCTTCTGGTAACATTGATTTAGCATGATACGTGTGATCCATGTTTTAAAAGATGAACGGGCTTCAAACTTTTCAAGATTCAGGTAGGCAGCAATAAATGCTTCCTGCATCAGGTCTTCCACATCTTCATGTTTGTAGCCATATGACATCCCCAGTTTATATAAATAAGGATTATTTCTTCTTATCAGGATCTCGAACAATTCATTTTCTCCTTTTATGATCCTGTTGATCAGTTCTATTTCTGATATCGTATCAGCCTGTTTGGTCATCTGCATAATCAACTATTTTAAGGGGTCCGAAACAATATAACAAATGTTCGGCCATTTACTTGAACTGTTCATCCATTGGAGTGTACAAGGGATCAAAACGTTACAGGTCACGAGAGGTTTTGATTAAATAAAGATTGTAACCAATCCTATTCTCACTAACTCAAAATAAGAAGTGTGGTAGTCTTTTTGAGGCCTATAACTAAAAAACCAGGAGGTTATTATGAAACGTTTCATTCAAATTTCGCTGGCCACCAGCAGCATTGTGTTATTTCTCTTTCTTTCTCCTTTACAGGCACAAATGGATATGAACCATAAAATATCAAAGAGCGAACAATTGAGAATGGCCATGCATAAACTTTGGGAAGATCATATTGTATGGACAAGAAATGTAATACTGAACATCATGGATGACCTGCCGGGTACCGAGCCGGCAGTAAACAGGTTATTACAAAACCAGGATGATATCGGCAATGCTGTTAAGCCTTTTTATGGTGAGGCAGGTGGCAAAGAATTGACCCGTTTGTTGCGGGAGCATATTACAATAGCCGCTGATCTGCTGAAAGCAGCTAAAATCGGTAATAATTCCGCTTTTGATGCAGCCAATAAAAAATGGTTTGCAAATGCGGATGAAATATCCGCTTTCCTCAGCAAAGCAAATCCAAACTGGAAGTTGAATGATATGAAGAAGATGATGAATGATCATTTGACATTGACGACAGAAGAAGCAGTGGCAAGGTTAAAAAAGGATTATGTAGCCGATGTAAAAGCCTATGATAAGGTGCATGAAGAAATTTTAATGATGGCTGATATGCTAACTGATGGAATTATAAAACAATTTCCGGGAAAATTTTAATGATTACTATGATGCAATAATTGTGTAAAAGCAGATTTATAGTTGAAAAGGGTCTTGTGATGAAGACCCTTTTATTTTAAGTTGCTTTTTTAATTGTATTGAATAAAACTTTGAACGGAGCGTCGCAGCAAAAACTTAGTTGTAGCAACATTATTCGGCTAACAATATAAAATACAACTATTACCTTGTTCTTCTTTATTATAAATCAACCACTAAGTTTTTTTATTTTGGTTTATCCTCGGCAGGCATTGTATTTGTCTTACTACTGGTAACAAAAGCTTACAACTATGCGGAAAGTGATTTTACAAATAGTAAAAGCCACCTTTCCAATTATAGCAGGATTTTCCACCCTCATAAATCCTGCTTCTTCTCAGCAAAATATCATTGCTGGTAAAGATGATACACATCCTGAAATTACAGCTCAACAATATAGCTCAGCAAAAATTTATAAACTAAGTGCAGTTCAAAGGCATGGTTATAATGAGATACAATGGTCGGCTGTCGCAGAAGATGATACCCGTCGTTTTATTGTTGAATATAGTTCCGATGGGATAAATTATCAGTCAGCTGGCGAACTAACACCACTTGCAGGTAATTATAGTTTGAAACATTATACCCTTGATACAAGGACATTTCTTTATCGTATCAGGATGGAAAAAAAAGATGGTCGCTTTTTTAACTCGGCGAGATTTTTACTGGGCGGAGTTGATATTGAGCCAGTAAAAATTTATCCGACTATCGTGGAAGGAAATACACTCAACCTGCGAATGGCTTTTCCTGTTCATCGAATGAGTATTATTTCTTTAGATGGTAAACAGGTGATGGCTAAAGATCTTGGTGGTATTGTGGGTACTACACAGGTTGCAATTCCTGTTTTAAACAGAGGACAATACCTGGTGACTTTTTATGGTAATGGCTGGCAGAGTACAGAGAAATTTTTGATTGGAGGTAGTTAATTTTAAACTTAAAATGGAGAACTTTTAACTTTTTACTTCAGCCAACACAGTTTGCTCACGAAAAACTTTTGCAAATTCAATAAATTTTTTTGCCTGTTGTAAATATTCCTTTGCAAAAGTTTCAGAAGGCGAAACATCATTCATATACATTACAGTGGTTTTAAAACTACCGGGTATGTACAATCCTTTATCACTGAAATGCGTATCGAAATCTTTTAATATACCATGTTGGGTATTGCATTGCACACCCTGTTGAAGTAATAATGCCTTTGCAGTATGTATTTGTGCAGCATAGGCATTATAGATCCCATCAGCCCATTTTGAATTGGATAAACAGTCTTCACTTGCTGCAATTTTTTCTTCAGCCTCCATTATCAACGTGGAGATAAGATCGATCATCACACCAGCACATTCACCCACACCAATTGCAGTGGCAAATTTTTCTTCCTGTCCCCAATCGATATAATCTTCGGCAAGTAATGTTTCAAGACTTGCTAATGGTTTCAATAGATCATAATAAAATCTTTCACCATTACGCTGGCTATAATTCAAAAAAGTCTCACCGTTTGCTGCATTGGTTTTATAATCGTTCAACACAACTCTTATTACATCGGGCCCACGTTTACTTGGCACTTTTAATACTTTATCAGCGATGCGACCTTCACCACTCCCTAAAACACCTCCACCGATCAAAACCTGCAACGCCGGGAGTATTTGTCCTTTTGCTTTCAATGAGCTTCCATGAAAACCGATTGAAGCCATACCATGTTGCCCGCAACTGTTCATACAACCGCTAATCTTGATCGTAATTTCTTTATTATATAGAAATTCGGGAAACTCTTCTTCGATCACTTCACTCAAAGCAAGTGCAGTGCTTGTGCTATTACTGATACCGAGATTACATGTATCGGTGCCGGGGCAACTTGTTACATCAGCTACACTTCCAAAACCTGCAGCGGCAAAACCTTCTTCATCTAAAACACTGTATACATATTCTAAATGTTCAGGTTTAATAAAACGGAATTGCAAGCCCTGGTTAATAGTAACACGAACGTCATCTGCAATTACATCTTTTAATTTTTCGATCAGACGACGGCTGGTATGCGAACTGATATTTCCATTGGCCACACGAACATAAACAGCAAAATAGCCTGGTTGCTTTTGTGCAAAAACGTTGGTGGTTTTCCAGAGTTGGTATCTAAATGGGTCAACGGTCAACGGTCCATGGTCCACAGACTGTTGACGGTCGACTGTGATCTGTGGACTTGCATGCAGTGAAGTATCCACATGATATCGCTGTTGCGTCAATGCCATCTGTTCTTCAACCACCAATTCATTAAATGCATCAATACCGATCTTTTGAATCAGGAATTTTATTCTTGCTTTATGACGGCTATTTCGTTCACCATGACGATCAAAAACTCTTAACACGGATTCGAGATAAGGAATGAGCAGATCTTCTTCTAAAAATTCATGAGTAGTAATAGCAAGATGTGGTTGTGCACCAAGCCCGCCACCAACGACAACCTTAAACCCTCTTACTTCCTTGCCATCGATAATTTTTATTCTTGGGATAGCGCCAAGGTCATGCATGAATACTAATGCTGTATCTTTTTCACTGCTGCTAAATGCTATTTTGAATTTACGTCCCATCTCCTGGCAAACAGGTTTGCGAAGAAAATATTCAAACATTGCATGTGCATAAGGAGTAACATCAAATGGTTCATCAGGATCGATCCCTGCAATATCTGATGCTGTTATATTTCTTACCGTATTACCGCATGCTTCACGGATGGTCACATCATCTTTTTCTAATTCACTCCACATTTCAGGAGTACGATCAAGACTTACAAAATGTATTTGGATGTCCTGCCTTGTTGTTAAGTGAAGATTGCCGGTGGAATATTCATCAGAAACATCGGAGATACGTTTCCATTGCGCCAGCGTCATTTTGCCATAAGGTAATTTGATACGCACCATCTGTACACCTTGCTGGCGTTGTCCATATACGCCACGGGCCAACCGAAGGCTGCGGAATTTTTCTTCATCCATTTTTCCTTCACGGAAAAGACGGATCTTTTTTTCTAATTCAAGAATATCTTTTTCAACAATCGGATTCTCTAATTCGGTGCGGAAACTCTGCATAGTCGTTGATTTCGTTTATAAACTTATATCGCCGGCAGCAACTCTGTGGTAAAAACCCTACTTTTTTAGTAGACTAAACAAAAGTAAGACGGGAAAGCTGTTTTGTCAAATATTATTTTGAAGAACGAATGTAAGTATGATGACTTTTGAGTGACATTTTTGTTAAAATATTTTAATTAGTCTACTAATTAAGTAGGGAAATCTATTATCTTTACCATACATAGTGGCTATGGATTATCAATTATTATTAAACCAGCGACTTCAGGAGCTGAAAGACAGCGGCGCTTATCGTTATTTTTTGGAAGTGAACAAGAGTGCACAGCATTTTCCCAGTTTTTATTATGGTGATGAAAAAGGGCAGCAACATGCGGCCGTTAACTGGTGCAGTAATGATTACCTGGGCATGAGTACAAACGAAGAAGTGATCTCTAAACTTGGATTTGTTACGCATAGAAGTGGTACTGGAAGTGGCGGCACAAGAAATATTTCAGGTACTACCAATCATCATAAAGAATTGGAAAGAACATTGGCTTCATGGCATAGGAAAGAAGCGGCATTGTTATTTAATGGAGCCTACCAGGCGAATGTAACAACACTTCAGACTCTTGGTAAAAATATTCCCGGTCTTGTTTTCTTTTCTGATGAGAGAAATCATGCTTCTATTATAGAAGGGATCCGTGGATGTAAGAACGAAAAGAAGATCTTCAGGCATAATGATGTAGAACATTTGGAAGAGTTACTGCGATCGGTCCCTGCAGATCAGCCAAAACTGATCGTGTTTGAATCAGTTTATTCAATGAGCGGATCTATATCACCGGTTAAAGCGATTGCTGAGTTGGCAAAGAAATATAATGCGCTTACTTATATTGATGAAGTGCATGGTGTGGGATTATATGGTGAAAGCGGTGCTGGTATATTAGAGCAGGAGAGACTGCAATATTCAATTGATATTGTAAATGGAACCCTATCTAAAGCTGTTGGTGTGTTTGGTGGGTATATAGCAGCATCGGCAATCATTATTGATTTTATAAGAAGCTTTGGCAGTGGTTTTATTTTTACTACTTCATTGCCACCGGCTATTTGCGCTGCTGCCAATAAGAGTATTCAACTCATTCAACAGAACGATCAGGTAAGAAAGCTTTTTTTTGAAAATGTAAAGCAGTTAAGAATTGTATTTGCAAATAATGAAATTGGATTCAGGCAAAACGATTCACATATTGCTATTATACCGATGGAGGATGCTACAAGATGCAGGCAGATCGCAAACCATCTATTAGAGAAGCATGGCGTTTATTTGCAACCGATAAATTACCCGACAGTACCTGTTGGAGAAGAATGCCTGCGCATCATCATTACAGCAAGACATTTACCAAAACATATCAATCACCTGGCGTATAGCCTTAAAAAGATTTTGCATGCCCGCCCGGCCTTCATTTATGAGCGAGAAAACTCCATATAACCGGTCGGACGGGGAGACAATCAAACTGATTGGAAGGAGTTCCCGACTGTCGCTCTTGCAGATTGATATTGTAAAGCGAAAAATTCAAAGCGCATTTCCCCATATGAATGTGGAAGTGATTGCACGCAGCAGTAAAGGCGATGCTTTACAAAATATTCCATTACATACCGTAGAAGGAAGTGATTTTTTTACACAGGATATTTTTGATGCACTAACAGTTGGCGAAGCAGACGTTGCTGTTCATTCATTAAAAGATATGAGCAGCGAACATTTTTTTGGAGCGAATAGATTTGCTGTAGTTGACCGGGACGATACAAGAGATGTAGCAATTTTTAATAGTGATATTGAGAAAAAGATTAAAAGAGGGGAGACTATCATTATCGGAACCTGTTCTCCGAGAAGGGAAGATATGGCAACAGTATTCCTAAAAAAAGCGTTGCCACAATTAAATAGTGAGATCAAAATTGAGACAAAAGACATTCGGGGGAATGTAGAAACAAGACTAAGAAAGTTGGATAGTGGAGAATATGATGCAACAATTTTAGCAACAGCAGGATTAAATCGTTTGTTGAGAAGCCAGGAAGATGCAGATCTGATAAAAGAACTGCTGGCAGATAAAAAATTAATGCTGCTACCGTTGATTGAATGTGTGCCGGCGCCTTGCCAGGGAGCAATTGTAGCAGAAGCACATTATTTAAATACAAAAGCAATTGAAGTTTTACAGAAAATAAACGAAGAGGAATTGTTTACTGATTGTTATGCTGAAAAAAAGGAAGCTCTAAAATATGGCGCAGGCTGTATTCAAAAATTTGGAGTAACTACACTGCGTACAAAAAATGGTAAGTATTTATATGCAGCCGGTAAAGATTCAGAAGGAACTGAATTTGTAAAATGGGATCCTTTACCTTTTATAAAAATAGAAGGTTCATTGTTTTCATCAACAGATGTGATGAAAGGTTTTTTTGATCACGAATGGAATAATGAAGAAATAAAGATTGAAAAACCGGTTGTATTTGTAGCAAACTATAAAGTCTTACAGGGACAATCAAAAGTGAACGATTTGTCAAATAAAAAGATCATCGCTTCAGGTACCAAAACATGGTTTGAGCTTTCTAAAAAAGGTTATTGGGTTACGGCCAGTGCTGATGCATTAGGATTTGAATTCTTATTGGCATCATTAAGTATGCCTTTATTTAATATACTGGCTGAAGATATTTTGATACTCACACATGAAGCGGCAGCAGAAAGATGGAGATTGAAAGGCTATAATGCTTTGAGTAATTATAAACAGATCCCAAAAAATGATGAAACGATCCGGGAATCAATTGCGGTTGCAGAAGCAATTTTCTGGACGAGTTTTTCACAATATGAATTTTATGGAAAATATGCAAAGCCGGATACAAAACATTTATGCCCTGGGGGTGAAACTGCGGAGTTATTAAAACAAGCAGGAGTAGAACCGGTAATATTTCCAACAATTAAAGCATTTGAACAATGGAGAAGATCTTCTATCCGATCACGCAGCGTCGCTTAAGAGCAGATGCACATATAAGAGAGCTCACAGCTTCAGTAAAACTTTCTCATAAAAGTTTTATTCAGCCATTGTTTGTGGATGAAGCGATTACTGAACCAAGAGCAGTTAATGGATTAACCGGGGTAGAAGTAGATACTTCATCAAGCGTGTTAACCACAATTGAACAAAGTATAAAAGGAGGAGCAACTAAGTTTTTACTTTTTCCTGTTCCTGCAAATAAGAAAGAAACCGGTTTTGATTTTTCTTTTGCATCATCTTTGATAAGATCGATCAAAGAGAATTTTGGAAACGATATTTGGATCGCTTCTGACCTATGTTTATGTAGCTATACAACACATGGACATTGCGGTATTTTAAATGATGAACATTCAAAACTAGTGAATCATAAAACTGTTGATGTATTAAGCAGATATGCAACCCAGCTTGCTATTGCCGGCGCTGATTGTATTGCCCCGAGTGATATGACTGACGGACGTATTTCCGCTATTCGCACTTCACTTGATGCATTGAATTATGATACTATTAGCATAATGAGTTATTCAGCAAAATTCAGCTCACAGTTTTACGGACCATTCAGAGACGCCTGTCACTCTGCTCCGAATACAAATGGTTTAAGGAATCGTAAAACATACCAGCTTTCTCCATTAAATATAAATGATGCAATCGCAAGTAGTCTTCGTGATGAAAAAGAAGGTGCCGATATTTTGATGGTGAAGCCTGCTGCATTGTATACGGATGTGATAGCAAAGCTAAAACAGCAAACGTTGAAACCAATTGCTGCCTATCATGTAAGCGGTGAATATGCAGCGATTGAAGCATTGGCTGAAAAAAGTTTGGTGAACCGTGAAGCAGCGCATCTCGAAGTATGGACTGCATTAACAAGAGCCGGTGCAGATATAGTAATTTCTTATGCAGCAAAAAATGCAAAGGAGTGGATCGATAAAATGGAATATTAAAATAGGCTGATGGATAGTAACGAGTATATACAAAAAAATTCTTCGGAGCTTGATAAAAAAAATCAGCTTTATCCGATTTTTTTAAAATTGGATCAGCTGGAGTTATTGCTGGTTGGTGGCGGGAATGTTGGTTTGGAAAAACTGCATTCTTTACTGGCGAATTCTCCCGGAGCAAAAGTTTCAATCGTCGCACCGGAAATAAAAGATGAAATAAAGAAACTTGTATTGCGGCATCCTTCCTGCAAAATATTACAACGTGAGTTTCATTATGATGATTTAAATGGTAAAGACCTTATTATCCTTGCTACCGATAACAGGCAACTGCATGAAGAAATAAAAGCCCGGGCTACTGAAAAAGGGATTTTAGTAAATGTTGCAGATACTCCTGACCTCTGTGATTTTTATCTTGGCAGCATTGTACAAAAAGGCAATTTGAAAATTGCAATTTCAACTAATGGCAAATCCCCCACTGCAGCCAAACGTATAAAGGAAGTATTGCATGAAGCTTTGCCGGGTGAGTTGGATGCGGTGATCGAGAATTTACATACAGTAAGAAGCAAACTCAATGGCAACTTTGAATACAAAGTAAAAAAACTGAATAAGCTTACCGAAGTACTTATTGAAAAAGACATCGCTGGTAATGCAAGACGGTGGAGAAAAATTGCTACCTATTCATTAATCGGATTTGGATTAATGCTGATCGGCCATTTTGTTTTTTCTTATATACCATTTCAAACAATGACTGATGAAACAGTTAAATGGTACCAGACACTTGACAAAAATTTTCACTGGATGGTGTTGGCGGGTTTTCTTGCGCAAATGGTAGATGGTGCTACAAGTATGGGTTATGGTGTTACGAGTTCTATTATATTACAAACGGCAAATGTTAGTCCTGCCGCGATCAGTGCAGGAATTCATACAGCAGAAATGTTTACGAGTGGTGCATCCGGTTATAGCCATTATAAGTTCGGAAATGTTAATAAGAAATTGTTTAAAGCCTTAGTAATACCGGGT
>Ga0184625_10001355_pt1 | contig 10190 bp, 7 predicted proteins | sample PLM3_30_b1_FD_133151 | JGI IMG/M metagenome (GOLD analysis project Ga0184625, IMG submission 133151) | Groundwater sediment microbial communities from an aquifer in East River, Colorado, USA - PLM3_30_b1 | ecosystem: Environmental > Terrestrial > Soil > Riparian zone | place: USA: East River... | reverse complement strand
GGCCATTCCTTCGGCAGGAACTGGGATACCAGATCGCGCTGACTGGTCATGAGCGGAACCACCGGGTGCGCCGCTGCCTCGATGGCCGCGTGGGCCGTGTCCAGGCCGAGGGTTCTCGCCGTAGCCATACTCGTTGTGTGCAATCACTGGCCGGCGTGTCGCATCGATGTCAGTCCGGGGATCGCGACGGTGTCGACCTCGCGCCCGGACGCGGTATCGAGCGCTAGGGCCCGGTCGGGTTGGCCGACCCAGAGGCGCGAACCGTCCTCGCTCACCGCCAATCCTTGTACCGATGCCGGAATCCGCCACTGGGCCACCGTCGTGAGCACGCCGGACCGAAGTACGTGGATCGCCTCGCCCGCCCCGATGTAGGCGGTTCGATCGTCGGGCGATATCGCGGCCGCTACCGGGCTGCCGCCGTTCGGGAAGGTCGCCGTTCTCGACACGGTCAGCGCAGTCCCATCGATCTGCGCCACGGTGCCGCTCGCTGCGTCGACTACGATCGGGTTCACTCCGTACCGGCTCAGCGCAATGGCGTGGCCCTCGGCTGGGCCCTCGCCGAAGGGTGCGGGCAGGTCGATGCAGTACGCGAACTGCCCGTCGAGGGCGAGCGTATGCACGAAGGCGTGCACGTGCGGTGCATCGGCCCTGGCTCCGCTGTTCAACAGGTCGCGGGTGTGCTGGTGATCCGGCTGGTGCGTGTAGAGCGTGAAGAGAAGGTGATGACCGGATGCGTACACGGCCTGACGTCCCTGGCCCCGCATCTCCTCCTCAGCGCCCGGCGGGATCACCTTCTTGTCGGGCGTGAACAGGGGCTGCATCTGACCAGTGGCCAGGTCGACCAGGCGTACCCGGTACCGGTCCGGCTTCGTCGGCGGCAGGTAATCGAGGACGTAGAGCAGTTGGTCGGCGGTCCCGAACGCCTCCGGCTCCACGCATCCGGGCAGCGTTAGCCGCGTCCGCTCGCCTCCGCTACCGGCGATCACGATTGTCGTTGTGTTCCGGCCCGTCGGCCGGAACGGTGTGTCCGCCTCGGCGCTGCCACTGGTCAGGGCAACGGCGGCCCCACCGGGAGACACCACCCTCGCGCCAAGGCTCCCCGGCATGGCAACCCCGTAACTCAAGGCACCCGTGCGACCGCGGACCTCGATCTGGGTGGACGCGGTCCCGTGTTCGTCGGCAACGATGGCCGAGCCATCCCAGGCGGCTATGCCGTGGCGCGGGCCGGCCACCACGCGAGCGTCGCGCGCGTCGATGAGCGCCAGCCCGGACGCGGTCGCAACAAGCAGCAGGTCCGCCGGCCTGATGTCGGCCCGGGTGGCGTCATCTGGGCCGTCGGGCCGGCAGGCGGCCAGCAACGCCGCGGCCGGCACGGCCCCGGCCAGGCGAAGAACAGTGCGTCGTGTCGTCATCTCGTCCTCCTGGAGCAGATGAGCGCCGGTGAGCGCGTACGGTTCCAGCGGTTGTGAAGATCCTCGGCCGGCGTCTCCTCGGTGAACGATCGTTCAGGGAATCATTTGACATCCGGTTAGGCTGGCCCAGTGACGGTTGAGCAGGCGGTGGCCGGCGCGGTGACGCGGCGCAGGTCGAGGCGTGAGGAGATCCTGGAGGTCGCGGTTGGCCTCTTCGCCGCGCGCGGCTACCACGGCGTCTCCATGGACGACATCGGCGGCGCCGCCGGTGTGACCGGCCCGGCCCTTTATCACCACTTCGCCGGCAAGGAGGCCATGCTCGCGGCCGCGCTGAGCCCGGTGAGCGAGAACCTGCTGGCCGGCGGGCGGGCTCGCGTGGCCGAGCATGCCGGCGATCCGGCTGCGGCCCTGACCGCGTTGGTCGACTTCCACGTGGACTTCGCGCTCAACAACCCTGCTGTCATCGCCCTACACCTGCACGAGCTGGATCGCCTTCCGGAGGAGCCGCGGCGGGAGATCCGCCGGCTGCAGCGGCTGTACGTCGAGGAGTGGGTCACCGTGCTCACCGCGCTCCGGACCGACCTGCTGGCGAGCGAGGCACGGGTGCTCGCCCACGTCGCGTTCGGCCTCATGAACTCGACTCCGTTTCTCTCCGGTGAGGTCGAGCGCGCTCGTTGTGCGGACCTGTTGCGCGCGGCGACGCTGGCCGCACTCCAAGATCCCAGCCACCGGTGAGCCATCCGCGCGAGGGCGGCTACGGGATACGTCCCGCTTTGCGGGATCCTGTGGGGAGCCTCACACTCCTCACAGCCTGTGGATAACCGTGTGGAGAACTGACCCTCGACTGGAGATGCACGATGTGGAGACTCGTGAGTAACCAGACTTGGACTTACCGTAACGACTGTCATAGACCCTGGGAGTATTCATGATCGGATCGCTGCTGGTCGCCAACCGGGGCGAGATCGCGCGGCGAGTCATCAGGACCGCCCAGCGCCTCGGAGTGCGGGCCATTGCCGTGTACTCAGAGGCCGATGCGGGGTTGCCGTTCGTTGCCGAGGCCGACGAGGCGGTGCTGATCGGTCCGGCGAACCCGGCGCAGTCCTACCGCAACGTCGATGCCATCCTCGACGCGGCCAAGGCCACCGGGGCAGAGGCGATTCATCCCGGATATGGCTTCCTGTCGGAGAACGCTAACTTCGCCCGTACCGTCGTAGCCCGCGGCCTGGTCTGGGTCGGACCAGGCGCGGAGGCGATCACGGCGATGGGCGACAAGATCAATGCACGCAATCTTATGGCCGCGGCCGGAGTTCCGGTCGCGCCCGGTACGACAGATCCGGCCCGCGATGTTGAAGCGGCGGCCACCGAGGCGGAGCGCATCGGCTATCCCGTCATGGTCAAGGCGGCCGCGGGCGGCGGCGGCATGGGCATGGCATCGGCAGGCGACGAGGCGGCGCTGCGAGCGGAGTACGAGAAGGTTCACGGCTTCGCGGAGCGGATGTTCGGCGACGGCTCGGTCCTCATTGAACGGTTCTTCCCGTCAGTACGCCACGTCGAGGTCCAGATCCTCGGTCTGGCCGACGGGCGGGTGGTGGCTCTCGGCGAGCGGGAGTGCTCGGTACAGCGGCGTAACCAGAAGCTCGTTGAGGAGTCGCCGTCCCCGGCCTCGATGCTCACACCGGAACGGCGCGCGGCGCTGCTCGCGTCCGCAGTCCGAGCGGGTGAGGCGGTCAGCTACCGCAATGCCGGCACCGTGGAGTGCCTGCTCGATCCGTCCACGGGGGACTTCTTCTTCCTCGAGATGAACACGCGACTGCAGGTGGAGCACCCGGTCACCGAGGCAGTGTTCGGTGTGGACCTCGTCGAGGAGCAGCTTCGGGTCGCGTCCGGGCTGGCGCCCACGTTCGACCCCGGTGCGCTGGTATCCCGGGGTCACGCCATCGAGTTGCGCGTCAACGCCGAGGACCCGAAGCGGTTCCTGCCCGGGCCGGGGGCGATCACAGCGTGGGTCGAACCCGCGGGCGACGGCGTGCGGGTGGACTCTGGATACGGCCCCGGGACAACGGTGACGCCGAACTACGACTCACTCATGGCGAAGCTCATCGTGTACGGGTCCGATCGCACTCAGGCGTTGGAGCGGGCTCGCGCCGCGGTAGCGGGCTTCGAGATCGCCGGTCCGAAGAACAACCTGCCCTTCTTCGCCGAGTTGTTGGACAACACGGAGTTCCGGTCCGGCGACTACGACACCACCCTTGTGTCCCGGATGCGCAACCCGACACCGTGACGGCGGCGATACCATGATCGACGAGAGGAGGCGTGATGAGTGAGTTGCCGTCCAGCGTGTCCATCAGGGAGGTCGGGCCGCGCGACGGACTCCAGAACGAGGACCCGGTGCCGACCGAGGCAAAGGTGAGACTACTTGACGCGCTGTCCCACACGGGTGTGCGCCGGATCGAGGCGGTCAGCTTCGTCCACCCCAAGGCGATCCCACAGATGGCCGACGCCGACGAGGTATGGGCCGCGGCCGAGAAGGTGCCTGGCGTCCGGTACTCGGCGTTGGTGCCCAACTCTCGCGGCGCGGAGCGGGCGCTGGACGCGGGGCTGCGTGAACTCGAGGTAGTTGTCTCCGCCTCGGACACGCACAACCGCCGGAACGTCAATCGCTCCACGGAGGAGTCGCTCGACGACATCTCCGCGCTCATCACCCTCGTGCACGAGGCGGGCGGGCAGTGTGAGGTCATCATCTCCACGAGCTTCGGTTGCCCCTTCGAGGGAGATGTCGCGCCTTCACGCGTGGCGTCCATTGTCGACCGAGTGGTAGCGGATGGTGCGGACCGGGTGGCCTTCGGCGACACCACCGGCATGGCTACCCCCCGCCGAGTGTCGGACGTACTCGACGCGGTCCGTAGGCGCCAAGCCGACGTTTCAATGCTGCTGCACTTCCACAACACCAGAGGGACCGCGCTGGCGAACATCCTTACGGCCCTGCGGTTCGGCATTACCGAATACGACGCGAGCGTCGGCGGACTCGGCGGGTGCCCCTACGCGCCCGGGGCGACGGGCAACGTCGCCACCGAGGAGGTCGTCCACATGCTGCACGACATGGGCATCGACACCGGTATCGACCTCGGTGCGCTGATTGAGGCGGCGCGCCTGGCACAGCAGATTGTGCGCAAGGAGCTACCGAGCGGCGTGTTGCGAGCCGGCCCGCGGATCAGCTGATCATGGGTGACCAAACTGTGACCGGCACGTGACCGTTGATAGGCCTACGCGTCCCCGGCAACCGATAGTTTCCTGTGTCGACGGATCAGACACATTCGGCCTGCGTCGACCCGCGCGCTGGAGACAACATCGCGCGATCGACGTCTATATAGATAAGGGTGGCCCGGCGTTTCGCTCGAGCGGACGCCGGGCCGCTCTGTATCCGCACCTAGCTGGATGCGGCCGGCCCCGATGCGATACCCTAACGATCGTTCAGGCGACTCTCTCCGCCGATCTAGGGCGGGGTCGCGTGAGTTGATCTCCAGCCACGCGACTAAGGCCTAGATCGGCGAGGGGCAGGCGACGACGAGGACAGGCGACGACGAGGACAGGGGTGGCGGTGGCACTCGACGAAGCGGGACTGGGGCAGCTGCGTAAGCGCGTGCTGGCCGGCGGGGCCGAGCGCTACCACGCGGCCAACGCGGCGAAGGGCAAGCTCTTCGCGCGCGAGCGGATCGCCCTGCTGGTCGATGAGGACTCCTTTGTCGAGGACGGGCTCTACGCCAACGCGCTGGCGGACGGCCTGCCGGCCGACGGTGTCGTCACCGGCGCCGCGACGATCGACGGTCGGCACGTCTGTCTCATGGCCAACGACTCCACCGTGAAGGCGGGCTCGTGGGGCGCCCGTACCGTCGAGAAGATCATCCGGGTGATCGAGCGCGCGTACGCCGACGGCGTGCCGATGATCTACCTGGTGGACTCGGCGGGCGCGCGCATCACCGACCAGGTGGATCTGTTCCCGGGCCGTCGCGGCGCCGGGAAGATCTTCTGGAATCAGGTACGGGCATCGGGCTCGATTCCACAGGTGTGCGCGCTGTTTGGCCCGTCCGCGGCCGGCGGCGCCTATATCCCAGCATTCTGTGACGTCGTCGCCATGGTGGACGGCAACGCCTCGATGTATCTCGGTTCCGATCGCATGGTCGAGATGGTGACTGGGGAGAAGACGTCGCTCGAGGCGATGGGCGGCGCGAGAGTCCATTGTGCCGAGTCGGGCGTGGGGCATTTTCTGTGCAAGACCGAGGCGGAGGCTCTCGACGTTGTCCGGCGGTACCTGTCCTACCTGCCGAGCAACTGGCAGGGCCGCCCGCCTGCCGTCGCCGCGGCCGAACCGGCCACGGTGGACCTGGCCGCCCTGGTGCCGGCCAGCGAACGACAGGCGTTCGACATGCGGCGATTCGTCAAGGGCGTGCTCGACGACGGCACATACTTCGAGATTCAGGCGCTCTGGGCCCGCGAGATCACCGTCGGGCTTGGCCGACTGAACGGCGAGGCAGTCGGAGTCGTGGCCAACAACTCGCTACACAAGGGTGGTGTGCTCTTCGTCGACTCGGCGGACAAGGCAACGCGCTTTGTTCAGCTCTGCGACGCCTTCAATGTTCCGCTGCTGTTCCTGTCGGACGTGCCCGGCTTCATGGTGGGCGCCGCGGTCGAGAAGCAGGGAATCATCCGCCACGGCGCCAAGATGATCACCGCAATCTCCGAAGCAACCGTGCCGAAGATCTGCGTGGTCGTTCGCAAGGCGTACGGAGCGGGGCTCTACGCCATGGCGGGCCCCGGGTTCGAGCCCGACGCCACGATCGCATTGCCGACGGCGAAGATCGCGGTTATGGGAGCCGAGGCCGCGGTGAACGCCGTCTACGCGAACAAGATCGCCGCCCTGGCCTCCGACGACGAGCGTGCCGCGTTCGTTGCGACGAGGCGCGAGGAGTATGAGCGCGACATTGACATCGTTCACCTGGCGAGCGAACTCGTGGTGGACGCCGTCGTCGAGCCGGCCGCTCTTCGTGCGGAACTGGTTCGCCGGTTTGCGCTCGCTCGGAACAAGGACCGCCACTTCTCCCGCCGGCGACACGGCGTCACCCCCGTCTAGACCACGAAGACCACCCGCGGATCGAACGAAGAGAGGATGGCCGCCATGCTCAACGAAGAGCAGGAGGCGCTGCGTCAAACGGTTGCGGAGTTCGCCCACGAGGTGGTCGCGCCGGTCATCGCCGAGCACTACGAAAACCACACCTTCCCGTACGACATCATCCGGCAGATGAGCAAGATGGGCCTGTTCGGTCTGCCGTTTCCGGAGCAGTACGGCGGCATGGGTGGTGACTACTTCGCGCTGTGCGTGGCGATCGAGGAGCTGGCCCGGGTCGACTCGAGCGTCGCAATCACGCTCGAGGCCGCGGTGTCGCTAGGCGCGATGCCGATCTACCGGTTCGGCACCGAGGAGCAGAGGGCCACCTGGCTTCCGCAGTTGGTGACCGGCGAGGCTCTGGCGGCATTCGGCCTGACCGAGCCTGGCTTTGGCTCTGACGCCGGCGGCGCCCAGACCCGCGCGGTGCTGGACGAGGCGAGCAACGAGTGGGTCATCAACGGCAGCAAGGCGTTCATTACCAACTCGGGGACAGACATCACGGTGATGGTCGCGGTCGCCGCGGTGACGGGCGAGACCGAGGGTCGAAAGGAGATCTCGACCATCCTCGTCCCGTCGGGCACGCCTGGCTTCCACGTCCAGCCCGGATACTCGAAAGTGGGCTGGTGCGCTTCCGACACGCACGAGCTCACCTTCGACGACGTGCGGGTACCAGCCGCCAACCTGCTCGGGCTGCGCGGTCGTGGCTTCGCGCAGTTCCTGCAGACCCTCGATGAGGGACGCATCGCGATCGCGGCACTGGCGACCGGGCTCGCCCAGGGGTGCGTGGACGAGTCGCTGCGCTACGCGAAGCAGCGGCACGCGTTTGGACAGCCGATCGGCAATTTCCAGGCAATTCAGTTCAAGATCGCCGACATGGAGGTCCGGACGCACACCGCGCGTTTGGCGTGGCACGATGCGGCGGCGCGGCTCGTACGGGGCGACGATTTCAAGCGGCAGGCGGCGATCGCGAAGCTGCACGCGAGCGAGATCGCGGTGACCAACGCCCGCGAGGCGACTCAGATCCATGGCGGGTACGGGTTCATGAACGAGTTCCCGGTGGCGCGCTTCTGGCGCGACTCCAAGATCTTGGAGATCGGTGAGGGGACCTCTGAGGTTCAGCGCATGGTCATTGCCCGGGACCTGGGTCTGTAGGGGAGTACGAGTCCGAAGGCCAAGCGCCGACTGTCAGGTTTCCGTCGCCGGGCCGCGTCGCGGCGTGCCGGAGCTTCCCCGGCGGGACGCGGACTCCCGCGACGTGTTTGCATGTCGTCCAGTCGTGTCGCGCGGCGCCGCCGGAGGCGGGCACCTCAGACACCGGGAGGCATGGTGTTCGCAGGGCTGGGCAGGTTCGGGTACCGCCGGCGTTGGTGGGTCCTCGGCGCGTGGACCGTAATCCTAGTCGCCGGGATCACGCTGGGTGGGCAGCTCTTCGACCGCCTACGCACCGTGGATGGCATGCGGGCGGACGCCGAGTCGGTGCGGGCCGACCGACAGGTCAAGGAGCTCATCTCCGACGGCCCGATCGTGTTCGCCGTCGTCGGCGGCCGGGATGTCTACGACCCGGAGTTGGTCAGCAGCGTCAGCGCGCTCTCCGCGGAGATCAGAAAGATCCCCGGGGTCGTCGATGTGGACGACCTCTACACCAGCCCCGGCGGCCGCATCGGGGCGGACAACCAGAGCACATTGGTCCTGGTGGAACTATCCGAGAGCCTCGGCGATCAGGATCTGGATGCGGTCGAGGATCAGGTCCGCGCGAAACTTCGGCAGGTCGCCGCCCCGACCGTGCTCGTGGGGGGCGACCATCTGGCCGAGCGGGCCTTTGGGGAGCAGGCCGTACGAGATCTCGCCGTCGGCGAGTCGATCGCGTTCGTGCTGCTGCTGGTCGCCCTTGTGGTTATCTTCGGCGGCGTCGTCGCCGCGAGCCTGCCACTGGCGGTGGCCATCGTCGGGGTGAGCGCCACCCTGCTGGTCCTGTACGGGTTGAGCGCGATCACCGATATCGGCGAGTACTCGCTCAACATCGTGACGCTGTTGGGCATCGGCTTGGCCGTGGACTACGCGCTGTTGATCGTGGCGCGGTATCGGGAGGAGCGCGTGACCGGGGCGGAGCCGGATGCGGCCGTCGAGACCGCCATGGCCCGGGCCGGTCGGGCCGTGGCGATCTCCGGCCTCGCTGTGGCCATCGCGCTCGGCGGGCTCGTCGCGTTCGCCGAACCTCTGCTGTCGTCGATGGCGTTGGGCGGCGCGGCGATCGCGCTGCTGACCACCGCACTCGCCCTCACCGCTGTCCCGGCACTGATCGCGGTTGCCGGCGATCGCATCCCGCCGGCCGGCGTCGAGACCTGGGTGACCCGGGCGATCGGCCACGTGCACCCGCGTCAGCGGACCGCGGGGAGGGCGAAGGCCGGACCCCGGCCAACCCTGCTGGTCCGGTTGGCCGGCATCGCGCAGCGTTATCCGGCGCCCGTCGCCGCCGTGAGCACTCTCGGGCTGTTCGTGCTGGCGTTGCCGTTGGCGAATGCGAACCTGGCCAACTCCGACGCCCGATCGCTGCCGGCCTCGCTCGAGGAGCGCCGCGCGTACGACGCGTACCGTGTCCTCTTCAGCGCGGACGAGGCCACCGCGGTGACCGTCGTCGCGACGGTGGACGCGACATCGGCGGAGCTGCGCGACTATCTCAATGTGCTTAATCAGTTGCCCGGGGTGTTCCGCCTCGACCTGCGACGCGATGTGCCCAAGGGTTCAGTGATCATCGACCTGACCCCGGAGGGTGCGACCGGCGGAGAGGAGTCGAGGGCGCTCGTTGAGGCTGTCCGGGCCGCCCGTCCGGCCTTCCCGGTCGTCGTCACCGGGCCTGCGGCCGAGGTCATCGACTACCAGGCTTCGGTGGCGGCACGACTGCCCTATGTGGTGGTTGTCGTCGTGCTCGCCATGCTTGCCCTGCTCTTCTGGTTGACCCGATCCATCGTCGTCCCGGTCAAGGCGGTGCTGCTCAACGCGTTCACGTTCGTCGCGACGCTCGGCGTGCTCGTCGTGGTTTTCCAGTGGGGCTGGGGCGAGCCGGTGCTGCGCTTTGAATCGTGGGGGGCTCTCGATGTCACCACACCGCTGCTGTTGTTCGTGTTCATCTTCGGTCTCTCCATGGACTACGAAGTGTTCCTGCTGTCGCGCATAAAGGAGGAGTACGACCGACGACCGGACACCGACAACGCCGTGCTGGCCGGCATCGCCCGCTCAGGACCGGTGGTGACCGCTGCCGCTGTGTGCATCACGATCGTCTTCCTGGGCTTCGCCGTCGGCGGCCTGGTGGCGGTCAAGGAGATCGGTGTCGGGATGGCTGTGGCCGTCATCCTCGACGTGACGGTTGTCCGCGGGCTCCTGCTTCCGGCCGTCATGAGCCTGCTCGGTGACCTGAACTGGTGGTCGCCGTTGCCGCTGCGTCAGCGCGGGCGGGCTGCCGGAGGCGCCGTCGCGAGGTCGAGCGCCGGGAAATGACCAGCTCGGAGGTTGTTGCAAAATCGCGCTCGACGTCGCATTCCTACCGGTCATTGAAGTCTTGAACCTGGCTCTGGGTAAGGAGAACCTCGTTGTCCGAACAAATGTGCGGCCTGACT
>Ga0184625_10001354_pt1 | contig 10194 bp, 12 predicted proteins | sample PLM3_30_b1_FD_133151 | JGI IMG/M metagenome (GOLD analysis project Ga0184625, IMG submission 133151) | Groundwater sediment microbial communities from an aquifer in East River, Colorado, USA - PLM3_30_b1 | ecosystem: Environmental > Terrestrial > Soil > Riparian zone | place: USA: East River... | reverse complement strand
CCGGCCTGCATCAGGTGGCGCTGGCGCGACAGCTGGGGCGGCCAGGGCTCGGAGGTCCAGCCGTTGGCGTTGCGGCCGTCGCCCCGGTCGGTGTACTTGCGGCCGTCGGGCAGGTACTGCCAGGGCTGGTGGGGGAGCAGCAGGTGCAGGAAGTAGAAGGTCGGCTTGTCGCTGCCCTGGATCGACTGCACGAAGTTGTAGTACTGGCGGGGCTCGTTGCCCTGCTCGATCTCCTTGAGGATGGGCGAGTCGCTCGGCTTGACGACCGGCTTGGCCTCGGCCTCGGGGTCGGCGCTGAGCCAGGCCCCGGTCGGGTTCTCGTCGAAATCGCGGGGCCAGACGATCCGCTTGAAGACCCGGGCCGAGTCGCGCAGGGTCGTCTTCAGGCCGGCCCCCGACGGGGCCGAGTCCCTGGTCGCCTTGCACACCTCGGCCGGGCACAGCTGGGTCACGACCTGGAACTGCTCGACGTCATAGGACTTCCCGAGCAGGGTGAACAGGTTGTCGGGGTACTGGGCGGCCGTCGGGGAGGCCTCCACCTCGGCCTTGCTCGGGTAGCGGCCCGACAGCAGGGCCGGCACTGCCCACTGGGTCAGCCCGGACACCGCGGTGGCGTTGCGGTACCAGGTGGACTGGCCGGCCAGCTTGGCGAAGTTCGGGTACAGGCGGGCGTCGACCTGCCCCTTGGAGTCCAGCAGGGAGGTCAGCGGGAACTCGTCCAGCAGGAGCATCACCACCGGGTGCTCCGGGTTGATGCGCACGCCGGGGGAGTTGGCGTCGACGGTGCCGCCCGGCTGGGGCAGCACCAGCTTGGACACCGGCGACACGAGCAGGAACACCAGGGCGAAGACCAGCGGCGCCGGGGCCAGGTAGCGCAGCCACAGCTTGAGGCCGTCCCAGTTGGCGTACAGCAGCCCACCGGCCAGTCCGCCGATCACGCCGATGGCGATCAGCCCGGCCCCGCGGACCGAGGTCAGGTTCTTGCCGACCTCGAGGGCGAGCACCGCCAGCAGGCCGCTGACCATCAGCAGGTGCACCAGCCGGCGGGCCCGCTCGCCGGCCAGGCCGGCGACCTGCTCGGCCAGCCACAGGCCGAGCGCCGGGAGCACGGTCACGGCCAGGACCAGGATCAGGATCTCGGTCCGGCCGGCCCGCCGGAACAGGAAGAAGTCCGGCGCCTTGCCGAGGACGTCGAGGGTCGGCTGGGCGACCACGAACCCGACCAGCGCGAACAGCTCGAAGAAGGCCCAGAGCCGCTCGCGGCGGGCAGCGGGCCGCCCTTCCTGCTCCATGGGGGCCGGCTAGGCCTTGTCGCTCTGGCGGCCGCGGAACGGGGCGGTGATCCGCCGCCAGCCGAGCTTGAAGAACACCGCCGCGCCGGCGGCGCCGGCGACGACCGCCTGCACGATCATGCTGCCGGAGGCGGCATCGAGGTAAGCCAGGTCCTTCACGTTCGATCTCCTTGCAAAGCGGGCGCATCCCAGGTTCGGGTGCAGCACGGTCGGGGGATTCCGTGGGGCCCGTCGACGGGATGTCACGGTCAAGCAGAGGACGATATCACGAGAAAACCACGTGTGCGCCGCGGGCGTTTCGAGTACAACGGACCCATGGGCATTGACATCCGGCCGATCACGCCCGAGCAGGGCGACCAGTTCTCCTCGGTCATGGCGGTCGCCTTCGGCGAGACCTTCACCGCCGAGGAGCTGGCCGACCACGACCGCTGGTTCGAGTACGACCGCAGCATGGCCGCCTTCGACGGCGACCGGATCGTCGGCACCGGTGGGGCCTTCTCGATGGACCTGACCCTGCCCGGGCTCACCACCATCCCGATCGGCGGCCTGACCGCCATCGCGGTGCTCCCGACCTACCGCCGGCGGGGGATCCTGCGGTCGATGATCGCCTACCACTTCGCCGAGTGCGAAGGCCGGGGCGAGCTGGTCTCGGGCCTCGGGGCATCCGAGTCGGTCATCTACGGCCGCTTTGGCTACGGCCTGGCCACCACCTTCGCCGACTACGAGATCGACCCAAGGCGGGCCCAGTTCCTGCGCCAGCCGGCCGGCCGTGGGCGCCTGCGCCTGCTGGAGCCGGAGGAGACGGCCAAGATCGTGCCGCCGCTGTACGACCGCTACCGGCGCGGCCAGCCGGGCGAGCTGTCCCGGCCCCAGGTCTGGTGGGACGTCTACGCCCGCGACCCCGAGTGGACCCGGCAGGGGGCCAGCCGCCACTACGACGTGGTCTACGAATCGGACCCCGGCCGGGTCGACGGCTGGGTCAGCTACCGGGTCGAGAACCGCTGGCCCAACGGCCTGGCCGCCAACATCCTCAAGGTGCGGATGCTGGTCGGGCTCAGCCCGGAGGCCGAGGCCGCCCTCTGGCGCTACCTGCTGGACATGGACCTGGCCGGCACTGTGAAGCTGACCGACCGGCCGGTCGACGACCCGATCCGCTGGCGGCTGGCCGACCCCAGACGGCTGCGCATCACCGACATGGGCGACCAGCTCTGGCTGCGGCTGCTCGACCTCCGGGGCGCGCTCGCGGCCCGGCGCTACGCGGTCGACGGCGACCTGGTCCTGGAGGTCACCGACGCCCTGCGCCCCCGCAACCAGGGCCGCTTCCGCCTCGAGGGCGGCCCCGACGGCGCCACCTGCGAGCCGACCACGGCCAGCCCCGACCTGGGCCTCGACATCGCCGACCTCGGCGCCGCCTACCTCGGCGGCGCCAGCGTCGCCTCCCTGGCCAGAGCCGAGCGCGTCACCGAGCTCACCCCCGGCGCCCTCCTGCGGGCCGACCGCATGTTCGCCGCCTGGCCGCCGCCGGTCTGCACCACGCATTTCTGACCGGCGTTCCGTACCATCGGGCGGTTGACCGCCAGAACTTAGGTGGTGCCCGTCAGTCAGATCGAGTCGCCGGCGCGGCCATCGCCCCCGGTCCGCGCCCGGGCCGCTGGGCTGCTCGACGCACGGCTGTTGTTGCTGCTCGCGCTGGTGGCCTGGGGCAGCCGCGGCCTGCTTGCCCAGCTGCTGGACGGCCCGGCGGTGGCGACCTGGTCGACGATCTTCGTCTCCATCACCATCCAGGCGCTGCCCTTCCTGGTGCTCGGGGTGCTCCTGAGCGGGGCCCTGGCCGCCCTGGTCCGGCCGGGCTGGCTGGCCAAGGCGCTCCCGCGCAACGACCTGCTGGCCGTGCCCGCGGCCAGCCTGGCCGGGGTGGCCCTGCCCGGCTGCGAGTGCGCCTCGGTGCCGATCGCGGCCCGGCTGCGGGCCGGCGGGGTCCGCTCGGCCGCGGCCATGGCCTTCATGCTGGCCGCCCCGGCCATCAACCCGGTGGTGCTGGTGTCGACGGCGGTCGCCTTCCCGGGCCGGCCAGAGATGGTGGCGGCCCGGTTCCTGGGCTCCCTGCTGACCTCGGTCGTGGTCGGCCTGGTGTGGAGCCGCGTCGGCCGTGAGGCCTGGATCGACCGCGTCCGCCCCCGCCCGGCCGACGGCGACAGCCGCTGGGCGGCGTTCGCGGCCACCGCCAGAGAGGACTTCCTCCAGGCCGGCGGCTGGCTGGTCGTCGGGGCCATGGCCGCGGCCTCTCTCCAGACCCTGGTGCCACGTGGCCTGCTGGACGCCGTGGCCGGCAACCACCTGCTGGCCGTGGTCGGCCTCGGCCTGCTCGCCGTGGCACTTGCGGTCTGCTCGGAGGCCGACGCCTTTGTCGCGGCCAGCCTGCGCCAGTTCCCACTCGACGCCCGGCTGGTGTTCCTGGTCGTCGGCCCGGCCGTTGACGTGAAGCTGATCGCGCTCCAGGCCGGGGTGTTCGGCCGACGGTTCGCGCTCCGCTTCGCCCCGCTGACCTTCGGGGTCGCGGTCGTCTGCGCCGTGGTGGTCGGGCGGTGGCTGCTGTGAACGACCGCCGGACCCAGGCGGCGATGCTGGCCCTGGTGGGGGTGACCGCCATGTGGCTCGGGCTCACCGACGCCGCCCTGTCCTATGTCCGCGGGTCCCTACGCCCGGCCCTGGTCGCCAGCGGGGTCGCCCTGCTGGTCCTGGCCGCGGCCGCGCTGGCCCGCCGTGGGCCCGGGCCGGGCGGCCACGGGCACGACCACGGCGCCCCGCGCAGTGGCTGGCTGCTGGCCCTGCCGGTGCTGGTGCTGCTGCTGGTGACGCCGCCGGCCCTGGGCTCGTTCGCGGCCACCCGGCAGGCGGGCTCAGCCGCCGCGGCCGCCGGCGACCCCGGCGGGGTCTTCCCGCCTCTGCCCGAGCCGGTGGGCGGGGCGGTCCCGCTCCCGGTCAGCGAGTTCGTGACCAGGGCCCTGTACGACAAGGACCGCACGCTGGCCGGCTCCCGGGTCCGGCTGCTCGGCTTCGCCGCGCCCGCCGAGGACGGCGGCTACCTGCTGACCCGCTTCAACCTGTTCTGCTGCGCCGCCGACGGGCAGGCCTACCAGCTGAAGGTTCGCGGCGACGGGGCCCGGCGCCAGCCCGACCAGTGGCTGGTGGTCGAGGGCCGCTGGCGGCCCCGGCGGGTCTACAGCGGGATCGCGCCCTCAGGGGTGCTCCCGGTGCTGGTGGCCGACTCGGTCACCCCGGTCCAGCGTCCGGCCGATCCCTACGAGCACAACCTCTACGGCCTCTAGGCCGCCGATCGGGCCGTGTTGCAACGTCTTGCAACTGCATTGCTAGACTTTCTCCATGGGCAGCAGTGGGAACGGCACCGGGGACGCGGTCGAGCTGCTGCGCGCGCAGGGGATGCGGATGACCCCCCAGCGGCTGGCCATCGTCGACGAGATCATGTCGACCTCGGGCTACGTCATCCCGACCACGGTGATCGAGCGGGTGCAGGCCCGCGTCCCCGGGGTCAGCCCATCGACCGTGTACCGCACCTTGGAGCGGCTCGAGCAGGTCGGGGTCCTGACCCACGTCCACCTCGAGTCGGGGGTCGGCTACCACCGGCTTGAGGAGGTCCAGCACGCCCACCTGACCTGCTCGCGCTGCGGCGCCACCCTCGAGCTGCCGCGCAGCTCCCTGCGCGGCCTGGAGCGGCTGATCGAGCGCGACCACGGGTTCCGGCCCGACTTCACCCACCACGCCATCGCCGGGGTCTGCGCCGACTGCCACCGGGCGGCCGAGCGGCCGGCCTGACCTCGGCAGGGCTCAGCAGCGGGCCTGGCACTCGGGGACCTCGGCGCCGGCCGCCTTCCTGGCCGCCCGCACCGCTCTGACCGGGGACAGGTTGCCGCCGTCGCGCCAGGAGTCCAGGTAGCGCTGGGGCGGGACCATGCCCCGGCGCACCCACCAGATGCCCGCCCGGGTCGGCCAGGAGATGCCGAAGTGCAGGTGGACCGGGGTGATGCTGGCCGAGCCGGAGTTGCCGACCCGGCCGAGCAGCCGCCCAGCCCGGACGGTGACCCCCGGGGCGATCCCAGGGGCGACGGCCTCCAGGTGGGAGCCGTAGTAGCGGACGCCGTCCACCCCGACCAGTGACACCGAGCGGCCGCCCCGGTCGGCCCCCCGGTCGCTGGCCTGGCGCCAGGTGTCGGTCCGGGTGACCTCGTCGACCCGGCCGGCCACCGGGGCCACGAAGGCGCAGCCGCGGCCGGTGAACATGTCCGCCGCCGGGTAGCCGCTGTGCTGGCCGTAGGTGGCCCGGCAGCCGGCCACCGGGTAGCGGTACCGCACCGGCGCTGGCGCCGCCGTCGTGCTGGGCTCGGCCGGGGCCGAGGTGGTCGGCGGGGGGGCGGCGGTGGTGGCCGGGGGTGCGGTGGCGCCGGCGGCCTGGGGGTCGTCCGATCCCGAGCAGCCGGCGGCCGCCAGGGCGAGAAGCAGGGCCAGCAGCAGCGACCTTGCCGGCCGTCGACGGCGGTTCATGGGAGGGACGCTATGCCCGGGTGGGCGGGGCCGCCAACCAGCCGTTGCGCTTGTCGGGGGTCGGCCTTACAGTTGCAAGCTGACTATAGATGCAACCAGGTCGCAACTGGTGCCGGCCGGAAAGGGAGGGCACGTGCACATTCCCGACGGCTTCATCAACGCCCCAACGTCGCTGGCCGCCGGGGCGGTGGCCGCCGGTGGGGTCGGGGTCAGCCTGCGCCGCGCCGCCCAAACGCTCCAGGAGCGCCAGGCGCCCCTGGCCGGGCTGGTCGCCGCCTACATCTTCGCCGTGCAGATGCTCAACTTCCCGGTGGCCGCCGGGACCAGCGGGCACCTGCTCGGCGGCGCCCTGGCTGCCGTCCTGGTCGGCCCATGGGCGGGGGCGCTGTGCGTGGCCGTGGTCCTGCTCGTCCAGGGCCTGCTGTTCGCCGACGGCGGCCTCAGCGCCCTCGGTCTCAACATCATCAACATGGCCCTGGTCACCGCCTGGGGCGGCTACGCGGTCTTCCTGCTGCTGCGCCGGGCGATGCCGGCGACCAAGGCCTCGGTGACCGTCGCGGCCGGCATCGCCGCCGGGATCTCGGTGGTGCTGGCATCGCTCGCGTTCGTGGTCGAGTACGCCATCGGGGGGAGCGGCGGCGCCTCGGTCGGGACGGTGTTCGCGGCCATGGTGGGCGTCCACACGCTGATCGGCATCGGCGAGGGGATCATCACCGCCCTCACCGTCGGCGTCGTCCTCGGTGTCCGCCCCGACCTCGTCTACGGGGCCGCCGACCTCCAGGCGCCGCTGGTCCTCGGCCCGAAGCCGGCCGAGACGGCGAGGAAGGCGAGCTGACCCGTGCGCTCCTCCAACCTCCGCCTGTTCATCGCCGGCGGGCTGCTGGTCGCCATCGGGCTGGCCATGCTGGTCAGCGGGTTCGCGTCCGGCTCGCCGGACGGGCTCAACAAGGTCGCCGAGGACCACGGCTTCGCCGCCAACGCCAAGGAGCACCTGTTCGAGAACGGGCCGCTGGCCGGGTACGCGATCAAGGGCGTCAACGGCGACCGCCTGAGCACCGGCATCTCCGGGCTCATCGGCGTGCTGGTCACCTTCGGCATCGGGCTGGCGCTGTTCGCCCTCCTCCGGGCCATGCGCTCCGGCGGCCACGACCGGTCCGAGCCGACCCGGGCGCCCTGACCCGTGGGGGCCGGCCACGCCCACCCGCTCTACCTGCCGGGGACGAGCCCGCTGCACCGTGCCCCGCCCCAGTGCAAGATCGCCGCCAGCCTGCTGTTCGTCCTCGCCGTCGTGGCCACCCCTCGCGAGGCCTTCTGGGCCTTCGGGCTGTACGCCGTGGCCCTGGCCGGGGTGGCCACGGTCGGCCGGGTGCCGCTCACCTTCCTGGCCAGGCGCCTGGTCATCGAGCTGCCGTTCCTGCTGTTCGCGGTGTTCCTGCCCTTCGTCGGCCAGGGCGAACGGGTCGAGGTCCTCGGGGTGCAGATGGCCGTCGGGGGGCTGTGGGGAGCGTGGAACATCGTCGCCAAGGGAACCCTTGGGGTGGCCGCATCGGCGATCGTCGCCGCCACCACCCCGGTGGCCGAGCTGTTGCGAGGCCTTGAGCGCCTGCGGCTGCCCAAGCTGCTCGTCACGATCGCCGGGTTCATGGTCCGCTACGCCGACGTGATCGCCGACGAGGTCAGACGGATGCGGATCGCCCGAATCTCCCGAGGCCACGACCCCCGCTGGATCTGGCAGGCCCGGGCGGTGGCGGCCTCGGCCGGGACGCTGTTCATCCGCTCCTACGAGCGGGGCGAGCGGGTCTACCTGGCCATGGTGTCGCGCGGCTACGCCGGGGCGATGCCGGTGCTCGAGGACCTGGGCGCGACCCGGGCCCAGTGGCTGGCCGCCCTCTGCCTGCCGGCGATGGCCGCCCTGGTCGCCGCCACCGCCTGGGGGGTCCGCCCATGACGCCGGCGCTCGAGGTCGAGGGCGTGGCCTTCGCCTACCCGGACGGGCACCAGGCGCTGTTCGGTGTCAGCTTCGCCATCCAGCGGGGCGAGCGGGTGGCCCTGCTCGGGCCCAACGGGGCCGGCAAGACCACCCTGGTCCTCCAGTGCAACGGGGTGCTCCTGCCGGGCGCTGGGCGGGTCGTGGTGACCGGGCTGCCGGTGGCCACCGAGCACCTCAAGGAGATCAGGCGCCGGGTCGGGATCGTCTTCCAGGACCCCGACGACCAGCTGTTCATGCCAACGGTGGCCGAGGACGTGGCCTTCGGGCCGGCCAACCTGGGCCTGCGCGGGGCCGAGCTCGAGACCAGGGTCAAGGCCGCCCTGGCCGCGGTGGGCATGGAGGAGCACGCCGGCCGGCCGCCCCACCACCTGTCGTTCGGGCAGCGGCGGCGGGTGGCGGTGGCCACCGTGCTGGCCATGGAGCCGGACATCCTGATCCTGGACGAGCCCTCGTCCAACCTGGACCCGGCCAGCCGCCGCGAGCTGGCCGAGATCGTGACCGGCCTCGAGGTCACCATCCTGATGGTCACCCACGACCTGCCGTACGCCCTCCAGCTCTGCCCTCGGGCCCTGGTCATGAACGGGGGCGCGATCACCGCCGACGGGCCGACGGCCGAGCTGCTGGCCGACGCCGAGCTGCTGGCCGCCAACCGCCTCGAGCTGCCCTTCGGGTTTGACCCGGCGGCCCTGCGCGCCCGCTGACCGGGCGGGCGGCGCAGATCCCAGCACCTTCGCCCGGCCGCGTATGCTTTGCCGATGGAGTTGCGTGGTCTGGCCCTTCGGCTCCCGCTGGCCGGCGCGGCCGTCGCCGGGGCGGTGGTCGGGCACGGGCTTGCCTACGGCCTGGCCGTTCCCGAGCCCGGCCGCCGGCTGGCCGTGCTGGCCGGCAGCGGCCACGCCTACTGGTCGGCGGCGATCGCCGCCGCCATCGTGCTCGGCCTGGCGTCGCTCGGGGCCACCCTCGCCCGCAGCTTCCGGGCCGGCCTGCGCCCAGGGGGCCGGCCGTCCGCCGAGCCGCTCGGGCGCCTGATCGCGCGCCTTGCTCTGCTCCAGGTCACCATCTACCTGGTCCAGGAGCTGATCGAGCGGGCGGCGGCCGGGGTCCCGCTGGGCGGCCCGGTGAACGGCCGCCTGCTCCTCACCGGCATCGCCGTCCAGCTGCTGGTCGCGGGCGCCCTGGCCCTCGGCCTGGCCTGGGCCGGGCGGGTCGCCGAGGTCGCCGGCCGCGCCCTGCGCCGCCGGCGGCTGCAGTGGGCCGACCACCGCCCAGCCCGCCTCCGCCCCACCGGCTGGGTCCGCCCGGCCATCCTCCTCGCCGCCGGGCTGGGCGGCCGGGCACCGCCCTCGCATTGGGCTCGCTGAGGGGCACGTAGGAGACTGCACCATCGCGGTCCCTGATCCATTTGGGGGAGCCCACTTCCCCAGTCGCCCCCCAGGAGCGCCACTGCCATGGATCGGCGTGTGCCAGAGGTTGTGGAGGACATCATGAGCAGGAGAACCGCCGCCGCCGCGGCCGTCGTGGCCGTGCTGCTGGTCCCGCTGCTGGGCGTGCCAGCCTCGGCCCACGGCGAGCACAAGGTCGCCAACTACACCCTCGAGGTCGGCTTCGGCACCGAGCCGGGCTATGCCGGCGTGACCAACAGCGTCCAGGTGATGATCAGCAACAACGGCAGACCCGTGACCGATGCCAAGGGCCTCAAGGTCGCCGTCAGCACCGGCGACGCCGAGCCCAGGCAGATGGCGCTGGAGCCGTACTTCGGCGACGACTTCGGCGAGCCGGGCGACTACCGCGCCTTCTTCATCCCGACCGCGCCCGGCGCCTACACCTTCAAGCTCACCGGCTCGCTCGGCGGCAAGAAGATCGACCAGAGCTACACCTCGGGCAAGGACGGCTTCGACGAGATCGTCGACCCGTCCGAGGCCCAGTACCCCGCCCCCGAGCCGACCGGCTCGCAGCTGACCACCCGGCTGGACCGTGAGACGGACCGCATCAACGCCGTCCTGGCCGCCGACCGCGAGGCGGCCGACAACGAGCTCGCCAGCGCCCGCCGGACGGCGACGATCGGCCTGGCCGTCGGCGCCCTCGGCCTGCTGGCCGCGATCGCGGTCGGCGTGCTGGCCCTACGACGGAGGAGCTGACGGCAGTGCGCCCGATCGAGGGGCTCCCCGCCGGCTGGTGGCTGGGCCGGGGGTTCGTGGCCGCCCGGTGGTTGCGCCGGGCTGGGCTGGCCGCCGTCCTGGCTGTGGTGTGGCTGGTAGCCGCGGGGATGCCGGCGGGCGCCCATGCGCTGCTGCGCGAGTCCGACCCGGCGGCCGGGGCGTCGCTCGACCAGGCGCCCCGCCGGGTCGTCCT
>Ga0184625_10001353_pt1 | contig 10198 bp, 8 predicted proteins | sample PLM3_30_b1_FD_133151 | JGI IMG/M metagenome (GOLD analysis project Ga0184625, IMG submission 133151) | Groundwater sediment microbial communities from an aquifer in East River, Colorado, USA - PLM3_30_b1 | ecosystem: Environmental > Terrestrial > Soil > Riparian zone | place: USA: East River... | reverse complement strand
CTCATGAAGTCGATCAGCCGATGGCCCACCAGACCGACCCACTCGTTCGGGTTGTTGAACAGCTCGCCCATCGCGATCGGCGTGCTGGTGAGCGGGCGGAGTTTCTCGAAATAGCCAATGGCCTCCGGGCTGAACGGATCCTCGAGAAAGAAGAGCTTGAATGGCTCCAGGTCCTTGGCGAGCTGGATCGCCAGGATCGGCGGCACGCGCTCGTGGACGTCGTGAAGTAGTTCGACTTCGTCGCCGAGCTTCTTGCGCAGGTGTTCGAACAGCTTCGGCACGATGCGGACGTAGGCCCGCGGCTCCCAGATTTGTGGCCGTGCGTTGGCATCGGGTGTGGCCTCGTCCTTTTTGCCCTTCGGACCCGCGCCGTAAGTGGACAGTCCCGGCACTCCGACCTGCACGCGGACGTAGCGCTGGCCCTGAGCCATCAGTTCACGGGCGGCCTTCTCCACGTCTTCAATCGTCTGCCCCGACGCATGGCGGTAGGTCTCGACCGCTTTCCGGCACTTGCCGCCGAACAGCTGGTAAACGGGCATGCCGGCCCGCTTGCCGAGGATGTCCCAAAGCGCCATGTCCACGCCGCTGATCGCGTTGCCCAGGACCGGCCCGTTGCGCCAATAGGAGCTAACGAAGTTCGACTGCCAGTGGTCCTCGATTTGAAGCGGGTCCTTGCCGACGACGAACGGCTTGAGGTATTTGTCCACGGCCGTCTCGACGGCGCGGGCCCGCTGCGTGAACGTGGCGCAGCCAAGCCCGTAGAGCCCGGGTTCGCTGGTGAGCACCTTGACCACGACCAACCGGATGCCGGCCGGCGCGGTCAGAATGGTCTTCACGTCGGTGATCTTGAGGGGCGCCGCTTTTTCGGCCGCCGCAGCGTGCGGCAATCGCGGGCCCGACAGGAGCCAGGGAAGTCCGATGGGCGCGGCGACGGCGGAACGAGTAAGCCATTGACGGCGGTTCATGATGGACCTCGTGGATTGGGTTCGATGGGACGAGCATAACCGGTGTGTCGGGGCGAGCCAACGGGGCAATGAGGGTTAACTGCAACGAGGCAGTTTCTCCGCAGTATCATTCGCGGTATCATCGAGCGCCCGTCCCGCGGAGGTTGACATGCGCCGATTCTTCCTTGGCCTCGTCCTACTGGTTCCGTTCGGAAGCGCGCCGTCATCGGCGGAGCCGGTCGAGCGAATCGCGGCCCCCGCCGGCTGTGAGTCCGCGTCCCCGCGCGACGAAATCCGCCCGCTGTTCTCGTTCGACTCGAAGGGCGGTCCGAACGGGAACGGCGCGCTCGTGATCGCGGCCGACGACCGCGACGGGCTCCACGGCTGGTGGCAGAAGAGCTTCTCTGTGAGCGGCGGCAAGTATTACCGATTTCGCGCCGTCCGCAAGGTCCACGAAGTCCCCCTTGCGCGCCGCAGCGCCGCGGTTCGCATCTTGTGGCAGGACTCCGCCGGCAAGCCAGTGCCGACGGATGAGCCAGCCGTGAGCGGCTACTTGAAAGGCTGGAAGGGAACCGCCGAGCCCGAACACCCGAGCGACCGGCAGACCGACGACCGCGGCTGGACCGAAGTGGCGGACACTTACCGCGCGCCGGCGAAGGCGACGCAAGCGGTCGTCGAACTCCACCTGCGCTGGGCGCCGCCGAAGGGGCGGATTGAATGGGCAAACATTGCCCTCTCCGAGACGACCGCGCCGGCGGGGCGCAAGGTGCGGCTCGCGGCCGTTCATTTCCGTCCGAGTGGAAAGTCGGTCGCCGGCAACCGCGAGGAGTTCGCTCCGCTTATTGCCGATGCGGCGGGGCAGAAAGCCGACCTCGTCGTCCTCGGCGAAACGCTCACGTATTTTGGCACGGGCAAGTCATTTGCCGACGTGGCCGAAGCGGTCCCCGGACCATCAACCGACTACTTTGGCACTCTGGCGAAGAAGCACAACCTCTACATCGTGGCTGGGCTGAACGAACGCGACCGGCACCTCGTGTACAACGTGGCGGTGCTGATCGGCCCGGATGGCAAAGTCGTCGGCAAGTATCGCAAGGTCTGCCTGCCACGGGGCGAGATCGCGGCCGGCATCGCGCCGGGAGATGAGTACCCGATCTTCGAGACGCGCTTCGGCAAAGTCGGGCTGATGGTCTGCTACGACGGATTCTTCCCTGAGGTGGCGCGCCGGCTGTCGAACCGCGGCGCGGACGTGATTGCCTGGCCGGTGTGGGGGTGCAACCCGATGCTGGCCGGTGCCCGCGCGTGTGAAAATCACGTGTATCTGGTGAGCAGTACCTACGAAGACGTGTCACGGAACTGGATGATCACGGCCGTCTACGACCACGAGGGGAAACCGATCGCGCAGGCGGAGAAGTGGGGAACCGTCGCGGTGGCCGAGGTGGACCTCGACCAGCGGACGCGCTGGAATAGCCTGGGCGACTTCAAGGGCGAATTGCCGCGGCACCGGCCGCCGTGGGCGGCGGGAGTCACCGAATAGGCGCGATGGCAGGTCGGAGCAGCGGACGTCGTCGGACTTCCGTCGGCGAGTGGGACCGGAATTCTGACGACTTCCGCTTCGCAAGGAGAACTTATGCGGCTAGCAATCGTCGGGAGCGTGCTGATTTCCCTCGTCGGCATCGGTGTGGTCCGGGCTGGCGACGAGGCCGATATCAAGCCCAATGCCAAAGTGCTTGAAAGCCGGTTTCGAGTGGTCAAGCAGCGATACGACACCGGCAAGCGGCAGTACATCTTTGTTCTGGAAGCCAAGGTGACTTCCGACCAACCGTGCAACTTCGACGCGAGTTTTCAGGATGCCGACGACAAAGAGGTCAAAGCGGTTAAGGTCGAATTTGACGACGGAGGCCGGCAAACGGCCAAGGGTGAGAGGTACACCGCGACCATAAAGTACCCGACGCGAAAGACGATGGACAAAGTGACCCAGATCATCATCAAGAAGAGCGATTGACGCTTCGCGTCGAGCTACAGCGGATCGCTGGCCGTTGGGTGGGTTCGAGTGAGCGACATGAACGGCCATTGGCCGCGGCGCTTGGCCCAGATCAAGAAGACCACGAGCCCGGCGATCAGCGTGACGGCCCCGATTACGATGAACAAGAAGCCGATGGTCAGGTAGATGTAGAGCCAGCCGACGAGGGCAATCAGGCAGGGCAGGGGATAGAGCCACATTCGCCACGGCCGCGGGCGCTCTGGCTGCAAATTGCGCAACAACACGACCCCGATTACCTGGGCGACGAATTGCTCGAGGATTCGCGTCGCGATGAGGGCGTTGATGATGTCGCCCAGGCTGAAGAAGCTCCAGAACAGCACCATAGCGCCGATGAGCAAGAGGGCCCGGTGCGGGATGTGCAGGCGCGGATGGACGGCCGCGAACCAGCGAAAGAAATGCCCCTCCTTGGCCGCCGCGTAAGGCACGCGGGAGTAGCCCAGGGCTCCGGAAAAGCACGATGCGAAGCAGCTTCCAATGAGCATCACGGAGACGACGGACGCGGCCCATGGCCCGCGGACGCGGGCCATGAACGCGGCCGTCAAATTATCCGTCTCCTTCGCCGCCTCACGCCAAGGGACGACGCCGACGATGGCCAAATGCACGAGCGTGAACAGCACAACGACGACGAGTGCGCTGAGCAGGATCGAGCGGGGAATCGTCCGGGCCGGGTCGCGGACTTCGGCGCCCAGGTAGCACACGTTGTAGTAGCCGAGGTAGGAGAAGATCGCGAGCGCCATCCCGGCCCCGAGCGCGAGTGTGAAGTTCGGCGGCCGCTCGCTCGGAGCGATCGTTGCGTCGAAGGCGACGTTCGGATCAAAGCGCAGTGCGCCTTCAATCAGCACCCAGCCAATCACCGCGAATACGCCGACAAGGAAGATTACGCTGATCCGACCGAGCGTATTCACTCGCCGGTAGAGCAGGGCAATGATCGTAACACCAAGGGCAAATCCGAATAGCCGAGTCGGACCAATAGCGAGGCCGATCGTCTTTTTTTCGATGAGGGGTTCCTCGCCAACCGTAGCCGCGGGCTTTTCTGTTTCATCGAGGACGATCTCGAGTCGGCGGGTATGCTCGTTGTCCCACTCCTTCAACCCAGGCCCGAGTGCAGTCGAGAACTGGGCCGCGGCGACCAGGCCGGATCCAACTTCGAGGGGCCCGCTAATCAGGATTTGCCAGACGAACAGGAACGCCATGAGCCGGCCCCAGCGCGAACGGCCGAAGCTCTCGAGCAGGAAGTGGTACGATCCGCCGGCCGCGGGAAGCGCTGCGCCGAGTTCGCCCCAGATCATGCTGTCGCAAAGGATCAGCACGCCGGCCACCAGCCAAGCGAGCAAGGCATACGGACCGGGCAGAATCCCGAGAATGAGCGGGATGGTGGCGAAAACGCCGGCTCCGACGATCTGGGTGATATTGACCGCGGTCGCCTGCCAGAGGCCAAGGCCGCGGTCGAGAGTGGGCGAGGGGGGGCTTGGCATGGGGCTGGGCTTTCGTCGACCGCGGTAGCACCATTGGAATTACTCAAACACGAGCGTCCCAAACTTCTTGTACTCGTGAAAGCTCGGCCCGACGCGGGCCCAATCCCAGCTCGTCGTGTTCTTGTCGTCGTAGTCCATGCGGTAGAAGTTCGCCCGCCATTTAGCGCCGGCCTTGGGCGGGACGTTTCGCAGCGGTATCAGCAGCTCGTAGGGAAGAAACACCTCGGCTCGCCAGCCGCTCACCGCGGCGCCTGATTTCAGCTCGCCGCCGATCGCGGAGGTCGCCTTGCGCGTCCTGGCCGCGCCGCCTTCGTGCCACGGCAGCCAGCCGCGAAACTTGTCCCCGAGGTTCGGCACCAGGATCGGCAGCTCCGTGTTGAGCGGTGAGATCTCGTACTCGAAATAGATCGGGTCGCGCTCATCCGGCCAGACGAAGACCTCGAACACGTCCTCCGTCCACAAGTGCTGGTTGTCCTTCGTGAACGTGGCCGTAATCTTCTTGTCGGACGCTTCCATGAACACGTAGAGCCCTTTCTTCGAATAGAGCATCTTCACCTTGGTCTCGTACGGCAGTCCTTTGTCGTTTCGCTTGTGCAGCGGTTCCCATTCGGTCTTTTTCCACGCCTCCGCCGATCCGTCGCCGGTCAGCTCGAAGTCATCGCTCGGCCGGACGCGCAATTCGCGCGGGGCGACGGCCTTCCTCTCCTCGTCGGACTTCAAGCCGTAAAGGACGCGCTCGGCGTTGCCGCGATAGACCTTTTCCAGCACCTCCGGCGGCAGGAAGATGCCGTAGATGTTCCAGAACCCCTGACGGTGGTGGCTCGCGGAGCAGTCGAAGTACTCGTCGTCGGTTTCGAGGAAGCGGTAATAGATCCGGTACGCTTCGCGGTTCGGCGGGGTGTCGGTGCCGAACATGATCCGGTCCTGGTACTTCAGGAAGAACTTGCGGGCGGTATATGGCTGGCGGCCGAGCTCCGAGATGCGGGCGTCGATGTCCACGTACATGTTCGGGTACTTGTCGAGCTTGTCGGCGACCGCGGCCAGATCTTCGGCGTTGTTGCCGAAGTGTGTGTTGACGAACGTGGTCTTCGGGTGCTTCGCGATCACGCGGTGGAGCTGGTCGAGCAGGTCCTGGCGCTTGGGGAACCGCTCGCCAAAGAAGAGCCAGCCAGGGTTCTTGTTGAGTTCGTGCCAGCGTTCGTTGAAGCGATCGAGCGGGGTGAAGAACGCGGCCGGGTCCGCGATGTGAATCACCACGGGCCGCTTGTGCCTGGCGCACATTTCCCAGACCGGGTCGAGCTTGGGGTCGTCGATCGGCATCAGCTTGCCATCCTTGTAGCGATAGCCGAGCCCGAAGGTCTTGTGGAATTTGAGCCCCTTGGCGCCTGCGTTGAAGCTCTCCTCGAGCTGCTTTGCTTCCCGCTCGGCCCAGTCGGCGTCGTCGATGCCGGCAAAGTTGACGAGTGCGAAGGTCAGGAACCGGCCGGGGTGAGCTTGGTCGAGGGCGGCGACGGTTTCCTTGAGTCGGTCACCCCAGCCGCCATCGAGATTGACCACGGTTTTCACCCCGGCCGCGGTCATCTCGTCGAGGTACTTCTTGACCACTTCGGGCGTCAATCGCTGCTTACCGCCGCCGAGGTGATTGTGCATGTCCACCACGGGATATTTCGGCGTCTCGACGATGGTGGTCTTGGTGACCATCATGGAGCGCGGTTCCCAGTCGCGGAGCTTGAGGTCCTTGATGTCCGCGGCCGGTGGATCAGCGGCGCTGCTCTGGCCGGCAATCAGGAAGAGGGCTGTCGCAGAAACAAGCCGGCGGCAGATGTTCATTGGAAGTCGCTCCGCGGATTTGGCGTATGAATTGCCGAGAGTAGTTGCCGGCGCGTGGCGTGTCCAGACAATCCATGCAAAAGGCACGGTTCGTTCGCTCCGGCTCGTCACTGCCGGCGCGACCTTTGGGGGTGGCAAGTTCGGCGTCGCTGTACGCTCCGAGTGAGTTGCGGCCAATATCTATGCAACGAGGTGTCCCATGTCGAACCCAAGCGACCTCAGTCGCAAGCGCTGCGTGCCGTGCGAAGGCGGCATGGAGCCGATGCCTCCGGCACAAATCGCGTCACTCCTGAAGTCGGTGCCGGCGTGGAAGGCCACGGCGGACGGCCGACGGATTCGACGGGAGTGGCGCGCCAAGGACTTCATGGCCGTCATCGACTTCTTCCGCAGGGTCGCTGAGGTGGCCGAGAGTGAGGGTCATCATCCCGATCTGCACCTCGCCGAGTACCGGAACGTCGTCATCGAACTCTGGACCCACGCCGCGAATGGCCTGACCGAGAACGACTTCATCCTGGCCGCAAAGATCGACCAGCTGCCGATCCAGCAGAAGCCATGACGAACGGACGGATCGCGGCTGAAAGCAACCTGTTGATACCGGGCGTCCCCCTGTCCCATCGAAGCAATTGGTCGAGACGCCGAGCCAACAGGTCGGGCGACGAATCATGCTGAACAGTCGTTCCGGCGATTGGTCGGCACCAGCTGGCGATTCGGCGCAGCCCCTCGCCGGGAGAAAGCAATCACGACTGCACATCCGCCGTTTGACCAGGATCCGCAAATCAGCGGAACGGTCCGGCGCCCGTAGCGATTTCGCGAGGCCCGCGTCGAATGGGCGCGTTTGTGCCATGTCGCGACCTTCAGCTGGGGTCTTTACGAGAGTGCCGGTCCCAGATTAGTCTCTTCCGAGTCGAGCGCTTGTGTTCCACGGCCCTATGCGGTTGGCCTCATGGATCGAGAGTACGTCCGCACCTGTTCGGCCGCACAAGCCGCCGTCCTCGACGCGGCTGCCGACCAATGGGTGCGCGTCGGGGACGTCGTCGTCCGAATCCACCGGCCGACCGGACGCCAGCCGATCGATCCAGCGAGTACCACTCGGTACGTGGCATGCGTCGAGAGGATATCTCCGCAAGATTGCGCGGCCCGGCCGGCGGGCCCGGCCGCGACTCAAGTCGTCGCAATTCTCTTTGGCATGTACCTGGATCCGGCGTCCGACGACGTTGCTGCGAATTCGCCTGGCGCCCGGCGAACGCCAGTAGCTGCTTGAGAATAGCGCTCGAGCGCGCAGCTCCATCCTCGCTGACCTTCGCGCAATCCGCGCACCGATTTCACCCCCCAATTCCCGAGCGTTCGTGCGGCACGTTTGGAACTGTCACGCGGTCGAGCGCAAGGAGAAGTTGCTCGCCAAGTGCGAAGGCCGGCGGTCGCTGGCGCGTGACGAACTTCGAGGAACTCGGAGAATTATGTGCGTGACAATTCGGAATCGGCGCAGAATTCTGTTGCAGTCTCAAAGGTTGCGGCAGTACCATCCTACCCTCCCTCAGTCGACTCGCAGTCCGACTGACGACATTCCTGACCTCCCCGCAGGTTGGCAGAACACCATCGGAACCGATCTCGGGACTTGGTTTCCGCACGGTGGAAGGACTGGTTCGGGGTGTGCAATGTGGAATTGCGGGAATCTCAGGCACCGACAACGAGGAATTTCGTAGGGATGTGAAAACGCTACCACCCGTGGGATGTTCACGCTTCGAAGCGAACAAGGAGTGCATCAATGACCGGCAACGAACGGAGCAGCGACCGCCCGGGCGCCCAATCCCGCGACGGCGTGAGTATTCGCTGGGATGACTCGTCCATGCGAAGCCTGTACGCCAACGTCTGTAATGTGACTGGCACACGGGAGGAGATCGTCCTGTTGTTCGGGGTCAACCAGAGCTGGAACAATGCGCAGCGGGAGCTCGCCATCCAGCTGATCGATCGTGTCATCCTCAGCCCGTTTGCGGCAAAGCGGCTGAACATGTTACTGACTCGGGTCTTGCGCGAATACGAATCGCGGTACGGGCAGCTCCAGACCGAAGTTGGAGCCCAGCCATCCGAGCAACTTCCCACCGGCTGACTCGCCGGCGCCTTTCGTCCACGCGATTCGGCTGACAAACTCGAGTCCGCCGAATCTGCGACTCATCGTCCATTGAGCCGTGCTTAGAGGCGAACGGTCCCCTCACGCCGGACCGCATTCCGTTTGACCGTGTCGATGTCCCAATGACCGAAGCCTCGGCGGAAAGTGCCCATTTCGTCCAGGCCGTTCGGTGATCGTCGTCACTCGAAGTTCGAGCGTTGGCTCGCCTCGAGCGATTGCTCCGTTCCCACGTTTCTGATTCTCGTCGCGCAGTGGATCGCGTATCCGATGGTCGGTCCGAGGGCTTGATTGCCCCTTTCCTTTGACTTGCGGACTGACCCCCGTACCGACTCGAAAACTCGATCGGACAGTCCGGCCACCCGGTCGGGCTTTCGTTGCAACGCACGGCGTCGTCAGTGTCGGCCCATTCACGCACACGGATCCTGTGAGGAGCACACCATGTGGTTCAATTCCTGGCAGAAGAAGTCTGATCTCGCAACCCAGGAAAAGCGCCAGCGTGAACGCGCTCGCCGTCAGAGACGGGGCCGATTGCGGGTGGAGTCGCTGGAGGATCGGGTGGTGCCATCGGCCGACGCCGTGCTGGCCGGCACCCAATCCGCGCTCTTGAACGGACTGACCGCGGTCGGCAACGAAATCGGCAGCCTGATTCAGGGCAACGACTTATTCGACAAATACGTCCCGGGCGTGCTGGTGCGGCGCGGCAGCGGCGACAACCGCCGCGACGTCAGTCCCACCCTGGCGGACGCGCTGAACATTCCGGCCGACGTGTCGACGGCATTTGGGCCCGGCAACGGCACGTTCGACTTTTTCAAGTACAGCGGTGGCGCCAACGATCTGGTTGCTCGATTCAACTACCTGACGGGCGACTTCACATTCGCCGAGGCGTTCCTCGGGACCGACGGCGTCAACGAACTTTTGCTCCGCGCAATTGACATCAACAATAACGATCTGGTGTCGGTGGACGAAGCGTTCAAGGTGCTCGCGGTCGGACAGATCAGCAATTTCCTGAACACGCATGACTTCGGGGGTGGCGCGGACCTGGACGACCTCGCGTCGCAAGTGGAAATATTCCTCGACGGCGGACTGTTTGGCTTCGGCATTCCAAGCAATGTTGGCACCTTCTTCGACCTGGATATCGACGGCCCGTCCACCGTCGGCTCTTTCAATGCGGACACCGGGACGCTGCAGTGGAGCTTGGGCTTTTCGCTGTCGATGACGTCCAAGGAGCGCTTCGACCTGGGCTACGAGGCCGATCAACTTGCCATCGCGCTCGATCCTGCGACGCCGCCGGCGATTCCGACTCCGACCCAGGTCGATCTTCGCCGCACTGTTGCCTTCGACAAGTTTGTCTTCGGCCTGCGCGATGCCGACGCCGCACCCGTGGCCAACAGCGACTTTTTCTTCGCGGTGCCGGGGACCGACAACCTGTCGCTTGGCGTGAGCTACGTCGACCCGACCGGGGACAACGACCTCGATGGGACGAGCGTCAACATCGGCTTTTTGGGTGCGACGGTCACCACCGGGACCGCGGCGCTCGACATGGATGCCCTCGGCAAGGCCGTGGACCCAAGCAACCCGGACGCGCTCGGCTTCGGCCTCGCCCAGCAAGGAGTGGCACAATCCGGCGGCACGTTGCTGGCCGCCACCACGCCCGTGTTCGCGGACCTCGATGCCGCGGACATTGAGTTCACGCTCCGAGTCGGCAACGGTACGCTGGCGCTCCCCGTTCCAATCACGCTCGACAATGCAGCTTCGAACAACGATACGACGGCGGTTGTTT
>Ga0184625_10001352_pt1 | contig 10204 bp, 10 predicted proteins | sample PLM3_30_b1_FD_133151 | JGI IMG/M metagenome (GOLD analysis project Ga0184625, IMG submission 133151) | Groundwater sediment microbial communities from an aquifer in East River, Colorado, USA - PLM3_30_b1 | ecosystem: Environmental > Terrestrial > Soil > Riparian zone | place: USA: East River... | reverse complement strand
CGCCACGTCTGGCCGATGCCGGCGAGCACCCCGAGAGGCAATAGCCACTGGAGCATGCATCCGAGCACGACGGTCGTGGCCAGAATGACCGGGGGAAAAATTACGATGTTTGGGTGATCGCCGGATGTCTTTGACAGGATGTCAGCCATGGAATGTCTCCGTTCAATAATTTCATGACCAGAGGAATTGTCTCCACTGGAGACTTATGGCAGGCTGGGTCCGCCGGTCAAGGAATGGGAGCTATGCACCTCCCTTTTGAGGTACCGGGTGGTAGGGCGCAGCAGGGACATGAATGGCCGCCGACTGGGAGAAAACCCGCAAAACGTTTCGACACGGAAGTCTGGCGAAAGCTTTGATTTTTGCCGCGCTGGTTCGGCTCGAGGCTGATGGGGTCGAGGCGCTTAGCCTGCGTGAACTCGCCCGAGACACCGGCGTGAATCATCGCGCCGTCTATCGGCATTTCCCGGACAAATTGTCACTGCTGGCGCGCGTCGCCGAGGAGGGCTGGCAGCATTTGGAGCGGCGCGTCAAACAGCAATTGACTGGGACGCCAAGAGGAGAGCGCGCGCTTGTGGCGGCTGGCATCGGATTCTTTTTATTCGCGCGTGATCACCCCAACCTTTTCGCTCTGATGGCCGGCCCCCGTATCAACATGCATGGGGCGTTCCCCGGCCTGGAGTCGGCGATGGCGGAGACCATGGCGATGTTCCGTCGCCCCTTTATCGATAGCGGCGCCGAACCGGAGCTCGCTCGCGTCCGCGCAGCTATATTGGTCTCAGCATTGCAAGGCGTCACGACACAAATTCTGTACCACCGGCTTCATGTCTCGCCCGCAAAAGCGAATGACTTTGTCACCCAGACCTGTGGGATGCTGTTTAAAGGACTCCGTTAGAGCGATTCAGCGCCGCAGCGTGAACTGGAAGCCCACCAGGACGATCAGCATCCCGATCAGTTGCGCGAGAGTGGGCACCACGCCGAGCGCGAGGAACCCAATCAGCATTCCGAACACCGGCACCAGGGCCGGGAATGTCGCCGCGCGCCCGCCGCCGAGCGCGATTACAGCATGAGCGAACAAGTAGATCGGCAGCGATCCGGCCAAGCCACCCTGCACGACAGCTTGCAGCAGATTTTCGAACAAGCTGTGCTGTGCCAATGCGCTAATGCCGTACAGGAAAAGATAGATTGGCGCGAAAACGATCACCGACACGGTGCCGACCGCCATGACCGCTCGCCTGCCGGGGACATTCCAAAGGCGCAGCAGCGTTCCGAACGACGCCCAGAACACACCGGCCGCAACGAACAGCAGGTCGCCCACGACACCGCTGCCGCCGATAGTGGCGAGCGACTCCGCGCCGAAGACGAGGAGACCGATGATGATTGCGGCGGCGCCGAACAGCCGTCGCGGCGAGATACTCTCATGCAAGATCAAGCCGGCAAGGATCAGGCCCGCTAGCGCGGCACAGGCCGGTTGGATCGTGGTGCCATGGCCAAGCGGCACCAGAATGAAGCCGCTATAGGCGAGCAGCGACTGTGGCGGCCCGGACAAGATGCTCATCACAAGTCCGCGCCCCCAGCCGACGCCACCGAGGTCGCGCAAGCCGTCGCGCACGATCAAGGGCAATACCAGTAGCCCGGACCAGAAGAAGCGATGAAACGCGAGATCGGCCGGCGTAAATCCGACCTGAATGCCATGCTTTGCGACGACAAAGCCCGCTGCCCACGCAAGGGCTGCAAGCGTGCCGCAGACGATGCCGACGATCACTGTCGGTTTATGCACTTTGTCCGGCGCAGCCATGGCTTCACAAGCTCGAGCAGGGCAGGGTGACTTCGCTATGGCTGATACTCTAGGATCGTTGACGAAGTCCATTTGCCAATCGACAACTCTCACTTCATCGGGATGGAAACCTCATGGCGAAGTCGCGCAAAGTCATCATTACCTGTGCTGTTACAGGCTCGATCCACACACCGTCGATGTCGCCACATCTCCCGATAACCGCGCAGGAAATCGCGGATGCCGCCATCGGGGCGGCCGAAGCAGGGGCAGCGATCGTGCACCTGCATGCGCGCAATCCGCAGGACGGACGCCCCGACCAGACGCCGGAGGCTTTTTCTCCGTTCCTCAAGGTGATCAAGCAGCGCTCCAACGTGGTGGTGAACATTACCACTGGCGGTGCGCCTACAATGACGGCGGAGGAACGCGTGCGACCGGCGGCAACCTTCAAGCCGGAGGTTGCTTCGCTTAACATGGGAACGATGAACTTCGGCCTTTATCCGATGATCCCGCGCTACAAAGGGAAATTCAAATACGACTGGGAGGAGCCCTATCTCGAGAATTCGAAGAAAGGCATGTTCAAGAATACCTTCGCCGACATTGAATACATTCTGACCACGTGCGCGGGGAATGGCACCCGCTTCGAGATCGAGTGCTACGACATTGGGCATCTCTACACGCTGCGGCACTTTCTTGACCGCGGCCTGGTGAAGCCGCCGCTATTTGTACAGTCGGTTTTTGGCATCCTCGGCGGCATCGGGCCGCATCCCGAGGATGTCATGATGATGAAGCGCACGGCAGATCGTCTGCTTGGCGACAACTATCATTGGTCGGTCCTTGGCGCAGGCGCCAACCAGATGCGGATTGCGGCTATTGCCGCCGCCATAGGGAGCAACGTTCGGGTGGGTATGGAGGACTCGCTTTGGATCGGTGCCGGCAAGCTGGCGGAATCCAACGCCCAGCAGGTCACCAATGTACGAAAGATTCTGGAAGGCCTCGGGCTGGAAATCGCATCATCCGACGAAGCGCGCGAGATCCTCTCGCTCAAGGGCGGCGATAAGGTGGCTTTTTGACAATGCGCCGCTGGCGAAGTGGTCCACCATAATTGCTCACTCGCGCGTAAGGTCTTCGCTTGGCAGGCATAGACGAGCCCCGCTGCGGCGGATTTTCCGTTGCTCTTCCGCGCGTAAAACCTTCCTATAGCGAACGGAGATTCGTTTAATGGGCTCGCTCGACGCCGTCAGCCTCGCCATATTGCTCGGCAGTTTGCTGGTTCTCATCGGCATCCTGTCGAGCCTTATCGCCTTGCGATTTGGCGCGCCCTTGTTGCTAGTATTTCTTTTGGTCGGCATGTTGGCCGGCGAGGGCGGCCCCGGCGGCATCAAGTTCGACGATGTCGGCATTGCCTATACGGTCGGTTCGATCGCATTGGCGCTGATCCTGTTTGATGGCGGCCTCCGCACGCGCTTTGCCAGCTTGCGCAACGTGCTGGGACCCGCGGTGACGCTGGCAACGGTTGGCGTGCTGATCACAATGCTGCTCACCGCTCCGGTGGCAAAATTTGTGCTCGGCATTGGCTGGATCCAGGCAATGCTGATCGGGTCGGTCGTGGCATCGACAGACGCGGCAGCGGTATTCTTTTTGATCAACGCCAGAGGCCTGCGGCTGCGACCGCGCGTACGCGCGGTCCTTGAAGTGGAGTCCGGCACCAACGACCCTTTCGCCATATTTCTCGCGCTTCTTCTGGTCGAGATATTGTTGCTCGGAGAGCAAACCTGGTCGCACGCTCTCGTGACATTCCTACGCGATGCTGTTTTTGGCTGCATCATCGGGTTTGCCGGCGGGCAAATCATAGCGTTTGTACTTAACCGGCTGGCACTGGCGCAGGGCCTGCACGCGCCTTTCGTCGCGGTGAGCGCGCTGGTCGTCTTCGCTTTCGCCAATGCCGTGCACACGTCGGGATTTCTTGCGGTCTATCTCGCTGGCCTGGTGGTAGGCAACTCACAGACACGCGCACACAATTCCGTCGTCGTGTTCCTTGATGCGATCACCTGGCTGGCGCAGATCGTGATGTTCGTGCTGCTTGGCCTGTTGGCGTGGCCGCATCGGCTTGCAGAGACCCTGGTTGGCGCCATCGTCGTGGCGCTGGCGCTGATGTTCGTCGCACGTCCGGCGGCAGTATTTTTGTGCCTCGCGCCATTCAAGTTTCACTGGAACGAGAGAGTGTTCATATCCTGGGTCGGCCTGCGCGGTGCGGTCGGGATCTTCCTCGCCTCGATTCCGTTACTGGTCGGCGTGCCGGGAGCTCATCTTTATTTCGACGTTGCTTTCGTGGTCGTGTTGCTGTCATTGCTGGTCCAGGGCTGGACGGTGGCGCTGGCCGCGCGCAGGCTCGACATCGCGTTTACGCGCGCCGATCCGATTCCGCGCAGGGTTGAGCTTGATTTGCCCGGCCAGCTCGCGCGCGAGATCGTCGGCTATCCGGTGCCGGCCAATAGTCCGTTTCTACGGCGCGGATTGATCCCGACCTGGGCGCGCCCGACATTGGTCATCCGAAACGAAGAAATTCTTACGCCGGCTGAAGCGGAGCCGGTGCGCGAGGGTGACTACATCTATCTTCTGGCGCCGCCGGAAAAGGCGCAGGCGCTCGATCGTTTCTTCGTCAGGATGCCGGCGCCAGCGTTGCCTGATCCGCGGCTGCTCGGCGACTTCTTCGTACCGGGGACGGCGACGCTGGGCGCGCTCGCAGATATCTATGGCCTGCAAGTCGCTGCCGATCACACCGAGGTAATGCTGGCTGATTATTTCAGTGAGCAGCTTCGGCGTCGCGTGAGGACCGGCGACATCGTTGCGCTAGGTCCAATCGCGTTGCTTGCGCACAAAGTCGATGGCGGCGTCGTCACGACGGTTGGCCTGAGGCTTGCGGAACCGGAGGGTTCGGGCGACCTGGTCGGTCGTGCCAGGACCCTGTGGACCCGCGTTCAGAAATATTTCGGCTAGAGCGCGCGCCGCGAAAGCGACGGCATGTGCTGTACAAGCCAGGCGCCGCCGAACAATACCGCAGTCCAGAACAGGTCGCCGAGCACGGTCTTGTCGAGGAATGGCAGCGCCGCGACGTAGCACTGCGTAAGGCCTTGCCATGTGAGCGGATACATGCCGCTGAAGGCCCAGACTGCACCATTGGACAGCATGAAGAAGACAAGCGAGCACGCCACCATGGTGGCGGCGACCGGCAAGGCGCCGCGCCACCGGCGCGTGAAGATGCCGGCCAGTGCAGGGATCGAGATCGCAATAAAGCCTACGAGCGCGATGCGCCAGTCTTCACCCGGGAGCGCCATGTCGCTTAACGCCATGCCGAGCAGCGGTACGACCAGCGCCAGCGCCGGAATGCGCAGATAACGCGCAGCAAACAGGCCGCTGGCTGCGACCGGCAAGACGCCCGGCACGTGCGGCAACAGGCGCGTCGCCACGTTGAAGCCGATCAGAAATGCCACCAGCAACAAATCCATCCACAGGTCGGCGCGGTTCTTGTTCGGTTGCATTTCTGTCATGTCCTGTTGCGTCAGTTTCGTCAGTTCATAGCATAGCCGGGTTGGAAATTCCTACCAGCCATGGGATCGCCCAGATTCATGGGCCTATGCCGCGCGTTTTTCAACCCAGTCGGAAATAATTCCCGCCAGCTGATCGAGCCCATCGGTGAGTGCCGCGGGCCCGGGCTGAAGAATAAGCGTCGATTTGATCTCACGCAGCCAGCCGCTGCTGACGGCGGGAACATTGGCAAAGCCAGGACGCGCCGCAACTTTGGCCGGTACGAATTTCTTGCCGCACCAGGACCCGACGATGATGTCGGGCCGTGCCGCGATCACGTCGGCGGCTGACACGATGCGGTCCTTGGCATTCTTGCGCTCGGCAAGGTGCGGGAACACCTCGACTCCGCCGGCGGCTTCAATCAATTCCGATATCCAGGCGATACCGGAAATCATCGGTTCATCCCACTCTTCGAAATAGATACGTGGGCGGAGCGGCAGCCGCAGCGCACGTTCATGTATGGCATCGACCCGCGCGGCCAGCGAACCCGCCAGTGCATCGGCTTTGTCATTGGCGCCGACCAAAGCGCCAAGCGTGCGGATCATATCGAAGATGCCGGCGACGTCGCGCTGATTGAAGGCGTGAACAGCAACGTTATTGCGGATGAGCTCGGCGACGATATCGGCCTGCAAATCGGAGAAGGTGAGGACCAGATCCGGCTTGAGCGCGAGAATCTTCGGAATGTCCGCGGATTTGAATGCCGAGACGCGAGGCTTCTCGCGGCGAACCCGCGGCGGCCTGGCGTAACCGGACACGCCAACAATGCGGGCGTCTTCGCCGAGGAGATACAGCGTCTCGACGGTTTCCTCGGTCAGGCAGACGATTCGCTCCGGGGGGAACATGGGCCATTATAGCAAGTCGGTGCCGCCCATGGTCACGACAGTTCCGGCTTCGATTATGATGATGCGATTGGCTAATGCCTTCACCTCGCTGGCATCGTGGCTAACATAGACCATCGGCAATTTGATCTCGTCCCGAAGCCGCAAGAAATACGGCATGATTTCGCGCTTGCGCGCCGCATCTAGCGAGGCGAGCGGCTCGTCGAGTAACAAGAGCCGCGGCTGCATCAAGAGCGCGCGGCCCAATGCGACGCGCTGGCGCTCACCGCCGGACAGCGCGCCAGGACGGCGCTTGAGCAAATGCGCGATGTCGAGCAGGCCGGTCACACGCTTCACCTGCCCTTCGTCACGCGTTGCACCGCTCATCCAGCGACCATAGTCAAGGTTACGTGCTACCGAGAGATGCGGGAATAGCCGCCCGTCCTGGAAGACGCAACCGACGCGGCGCTTGTGCGCGGGTTCGTTAATGCCAGTCGCGCTGTCGAACATGACTTTGCCGTCAATCGCGATGCGGCCGCGGTCGGGCTTTGTCAGACCGGCAATCATTCCGATGATGCTGGTCTTGCCTGAGCCCGATGGTCCGAACAAGGCAGTCACGCCGCTCGAACTCTCGAATTTGGCATCAAGCGAGAAGTCACCGAGTTTCTTGTCGACGTCGACGGCGAGCATGTCAGACGCCATGCACGCGCGCGCCAGCGCGCCGTCCGAACCACTCGGAGACGATAAGCGCAACCAGTGAAATCAGGATGGCGATGATTACGAGGTTGAGTGCCTTCGTGTCGCCGCCGGGCACCTGTGTGAGTGTGTATATCGCTGCCGAGATAGTCTGTGTCTCGCCGGGAATGTTCGATACAAATGTGATCGTCGCCCCGAACTCACCGAGTGCGCGTGCGAACGCCAGCACCGCGCCGGCGATAATGCCAGGCAGGGTCAGCGGCAATGTCACTGTCAGAAATGTCCATACCTTATTGGCGCCGAGTGTCGCGGCGGCGTCCTCAAATTTTCGGTCGACCGCCTCGATCGAAAGCCGGATCGCGCCGACAAGCAACGGAAACGCCATCACGCCACAGGCCAGCGCCGCGCCGGTCCAACGGAATGAAAACACGATGCCGATATCCGCAAGCGCGGCGCCGAACAGACCTTTGCGTCCAAATGCAAGCAGCAGCAGATAGCCGGTCACGACCGGAGGCAGGACAAGTGGCAGGTAGATGATCGCGTTGAGCAGGGCCTTGCCGGGAAAATCCTTGCGCGCCAGCACCCACGCAATCGCAATGCCAAATGGCAAGGCAACTACGGTCGACACTGCTGCAACCCGCAGGGACAGCGCGACCGCGGTCCATTCCTGAGGCGAAAGCTCGAACACGCGTTGTCAAACTGCCTAGGACACCGGTTTGATCAGAAAACTGAAGCCGTATTTCTCGAATATCGCCTTGGCGGACGGCGTGCGCAGGAAATTGAGATATTGCGAAACGCCTGGCTTTTTAGTTTCGGTCGTCGCTGCGACCGGATAGGTGACCGGGGGGTAAGAACTTTCAGGAAATGTGCCGATGGTCTTGACCTTCGGTTCAACCTTGGCGTCGGTTTCGTAAACGATGCCAACCGGAGTTTCGCCACGCGCGACGAAGGCGAGCGTCGCCCGCACGTTCTCCGCTTGCGCGAGCTTCGGCTCCGCCGCCGCCCAGGCACCGAGCTTTTCCAGCGCCGCCTTGGCGTAAAGGCCGGCCGGCACCGCTTTCACGTCAGCGACCGCGATGCGTCCGTCACCCGCGAGCTTGGCGATGTCAAAACCCTGATCGATGGTCACACTGCCAAGTTTGGACTCCGCGGGTGCGATCAACACCAATTTGTTGCCAAGCAAATTGACACGGGTGTCCGGCTTGATCAGCTTTCGTTCGGCCAGATAGTCCATCCATTGCAGGTCTGCCGAGATAAATATATCGGCAGGTGCGCTCTGCTCGATCTGCTTGGCAAGCGCGGAACTCGCAGCATAGCTCGCGGTCACCTTGATGCCCGTTGCCTTGGTGAAAGCCGCATTGGTGTCGTCAAGCGCGTTTTTTAGAGACGCCGCTGCGAAAACAGTGATCTCTTCTTGTGCGATCAGCGGCTGGGGCGCACCGACAAGCGCGCAAACGAAGACGAGAAAAGTGAAAAGGCGTGCAAACATGACGGTTCTCCTGCGGCGCCCTGAGACGCCGACGTGGGGGCCTAAAAATGGGGCTCGTGACCGGAACCGTCGTTCCAATTGCACCCGGCGCACGCACGGGGCGCCGCGACTGTAAGAGTAGCAAGTCTCGCTGACGGGCGTAAAGTGCGACACGGGGCAGCGGGAAAGCCGATGACTGAAGCATCAATTGAAGGCGAGTTCGACTATATCATAGTCGGCGCCGGCTCGGCCGGCTGTGTGCTGGCTAACCGCTTGTCGGCTGACCCCGCAAACCGCGTGCTGCTTCTGGAAGCCGGCGGCAAGGACAACTGGATCTGGCTTCACATCCCGGTCGGCTATCTGTTTGCCATCGGCAATCCGCGGGCCGACTGGCTTTTCAAGACCGAGCCGGAGCCGGGCCTCAATGGGCGCAGCCTGAACTATCCGCGCGGAAAGGTCATCGGCGGGTCATCGGCCATCAATGGCATGATCTATATGCTCGGCCAGTCTGGCGACTACGACCATTGGCGCCAGCTCGGCTTGCCTGGCTGGTCGTGGGATGATGTGCGCCCATATTTTCGCAAGCACGTCGATCATTTCCTGAAGAGCGAACACCACGCAGTCGGCGGCGAATGGCGTGTGGAATATCCGCGCTTGAACTGGGAGATTCTCGACGCGTTCCGTGCGGCGGCGAACCAATACGGCATTCCAACGGTCGAAGACTTCAATACCGGCGACAATGAGGGCATCTGCTATTTTCACGTCAACCAGAAGCGCGGGCGAAGGTGGTCGGCGGCGCGCGCCTTTTTGAAGCCGGTCCTGCAGCGGAAGAACCTTCAGGTCGAGACCGGTTGCCTTGTTGAAGGACTGGAAGCGAACGGGAGGCGCGCAGTCGGCGTGCGCTGGCGTCAAAATGGCGCGCTGCGCAGTGCGCGATGCTGCGGGGAGGTGATTCTTGCCGGCGGTTCTATCGGCTCCGCGCATGTAATGATGCTTTCAGGCATTGGCCCCGGCGAGCAGTTGTCGCGGTTTGGCATTCCGATCACTCTCGACAAGCCGGGTGTGGGTGCCAACCTGCAAGATCATTTGCAGCTGCGCATGATTTTCAAGGTTTCGGGGGTGAAAACGTTGAACGAGACCTACGCGTCATTGTTCAACCGGCTTGGCATGGGTTTCAACTATGCGCTCCGCCGCCGAGGGCCGATGACCATGGCGCCGTCACAGCTTGGCGCTTTTACAAAATCGGACCCATCGCAAAGCAGCGCCAATATTCAGTACCATGTGCAGCCGTTGTCTCTCGATCGATTTGGTGAGCCGTTGCATCAGTTTCCAGCCTTTACGGCGAGTGTCGCCAATGTCCGTCCCACCAGCCGTGGTACGCTTAAGCTCAAATCGAAAGATCCCTCTCAGGCGCCAGCCATCAGTCCAAACTACCTCGCGACACCGGAGGACCAGCGCGTTGCCGCCGATTCTATCCGCGTCACCCGCAGGATCGTGGCGCAGCCGGCATTGCAAAAATATTCGCCTGTTGAATTTCTGCCGGGAATATCTGTGGGTGACGAGAATGAGGCGGCCTTAGTGAAGGCTGCCGGCGACATCGGTACTACGATTTTCCATCCTGTCGGGACGGCGCGCATGGGTCGCGACGACGATGCAAAAGCAGTGGTTGATGCCCGTCTGCGGGTCATTGGTATGGACCGCTTGCGTATCGCGGATGCATCCGTGATGCCGTCGATCACATCCGGCAATACCAATTCGCCGACCATGATGATTGCGGAAAAGGGCGCGGCGATGATTTTGGAGGATCAAAAACGTCTATAGTTGAACCGCGGATTTAATGGAGGGGTGTCATGAATCTCGTGG
>Ga0184625_10001351_pt1 | contig 10209 bp, 8 predicted proteins | sample PLM3_30_b1_FD_133151 | JGI IMG/M metagenome (GOLD analysis project Ga0184625, IMG submission 133151) | Groundwater sediment microbial communities from an aquifer in East River, Colorado, USA - PLM3_30_b1 | ecosystem: Environmental > Terrestrial > Soil > Riparian zone | place: USA: East River... | reverse complement strand
CATTTGGGAATTATAATTGTTTAGCCTTTTCTCCTTTTTCTATCGAATCAACTAATGAACCAGAGAAAGAACCGATCGGTAAGACGTATAATATTTTGGACCAGCTAACACCTTTAATTACCAAATATCAATCCTCAGGTGCAGTAAAAGGATTCTTAATTGAAAAAGATTCTATACAAAAGGACATTGCTATAGGTGATTATCTTTTCACCGTTTATCATGAATATAAAATGGGATGGTCCCCGGGATCAAAAGATAGTGTATGGCCATTGGCCGGTGGATTGGTCATCGCTGTTGCGCCAGGCGAATTTTATGCGGCAGGCACAGGCTTTGTAATGATTTTTACATCTAAAACGAAGAATAAGAAGGCAGGTTTTATCAGTGTTGATGAAGGAAAATTTGAAAATGGTGTATGGAAACCGGGGCGCCGGATGAATGGTGACCAGGATCACCAGGGAAGACATGTAAGAATCCCGGCAAATGATCATAGCATTCAGCATGTAAAACTTTATACTTATTAAATCTTTCAATCATGGAACAGCCTAACAAATCAAGAAGGAAATTTTTACATGATCTTGGTCTTGCAGGTTTAAGTGTTCCGCTTATTTCATCAGGCATTCAATGTGCAGATGATAAAGAGTCAAATCCTGAAACAATGGATGATAAAAATAAGAAAGCAGGTAAACTGGGTATCGCCTTAGTTGGTCTTGGCAATTATGCAGGCGGGCAGTTAGCTCCTGCCCTGGTGCAAACCGGGAATTGTTATTTAGCAGGGATCGTTACCGGTACGCCTTCTAAAATTCCTGTATGGAAAGAAAAATATAATATCCCGGATAAAAACATTTACAATTACGAAACCTTTGATAGTATTAAGGACAATCCTGATATAGACATTGTATATGTTGTATTGCCAAACTCCATGCATGCTGAATATACCATTCGTGCCGCTAAAGCAGGTAAACATGTTATTTGCGAAAAACCAATGGCATTGACCATTGAAGATTGTGATAAGATGATCGCAGCATGCAAACAAGCTGGCAGATCATTATCCATCGGCTATCGGTTGCATTTTGAACCTTACAATCTGGAAATGGTGCGATTGGGAACGAAAAAAGTTTATGGTGACATAAAAAAGATAACAGCAGGCTTTGGTTTTCTTATTGGTGATCCAACACAATGGCGCTTGAAAAAAGCGCTGGCTGGTGGCGGTCCAATGCAGGACCTGGGTATTTACTGTGTGCAGGGAATTTGCTATACAACAGGTCTTGAACCGATCGCCGTAACCGCACAGGAAGGTCCAAAGACTATTGCAGATAAGTTCAACGAAGTAGAGCAATCACTTAAATGGCAATTTGAAATGCCGGGTGGAATAATTGCCGAAGGCGAAGCCAGTTATGGACATGCTTTAAATTTTTTAAAGGCAGAAGCGGAAAAAGGAACTTTTGAAATATCGCCAGCCTATAACTATGGAGGATTGAAAGGAAAAATTGGCGAAACGCCCATGAATTTTCCAAATGTAAATCAGCAGGCAAAGCAAATAGATGGTATTGCTTTATCTATTAAAAACAATCAAACTTCCATTGTGCCGGGAGAGATTGGCAAAAGGGATGTAAAGATCATTGCTGCTGTTTATGAAGCGATGAGGACTGGTAAAAAAATAACGATCAAATAAATTATGTTCATGAAACTCAGGATAGCATTATAATACCCTACATAGATCGGGAGGAAATTCGTCTGTGAAGAAAGCTTATTGGGAGGTAGTAAATAAAAACCTGCAACCTTTTTAATGAATTTTGGCACACTCTTTATCATAATGAATTAGCATTAATTTGCTTTATTCATGGCAGAACAATACACCACCCTCAATAGGATCAGTCTTGTGCATAGTGGCGAAGATTATTTTTCATTGCTTTTTAAGCTGATTGAAAAAGCAAACCGGGTGATACACCTGCAAACCTACATTTATGAAGATGATGAAACAGGTCGTAAAGTAGCCGAAGCATTAAAAGATGCTGTTAAACGGGGCGTGTCTGTTTTTCTTCATGTTGATGGATATGCTTCACAAAAATTAAGAGGGAAATTCAGAACCGATCTCGAGCAGGCCGGTATTCACTTTAAATTCTTTGAACCCCTATTAAAAAGCCGTCATTTTTATTTCGGAAGAAGATTGCATCAAAAAATATTTGTTGCCGACGGCCTGTATTCTTTAGTTGGAGGATTAAATATTGGCGATCGCTACAATGATATGCCGAATGAAAAAGCCTGGTATGATGTAGCCTTGTACAGTGAGGGAGAGATATCTTACCAGCTTCATCTTATCTGCAATACCATGTGGCGAAAACGCAGGAAACTGAAAGACAGAATTCATAAGATAGAAATTGAAGAATTCTGTGATTCGATCCCGAAAGAAGAAAGACAGATGATAAGAGTTCGGCAGAATGATTGGGTAAAAAGAAAAAGTGAAGTATGGAATACGTACCGAACGCTTTTCGCCCAGGCGAATGAAAGCATTACAATAATGAGCAGTTATTTTCTGCCGGGCCGCACTTATCGAAAACTACTAAGCCGTGCTTCAGCCAGGGGTGTAAAAATAAAAGTAATACTGGCAGGTAAATCGGATGTTGCTGTTTCAAAAAATGCTGAGCGGTATTTATACGGCTGGCTGCTGCGAAAAAATATCAAGATCTATGAGTTCGAGAAAACAGTACTACATGCAAAAATGAGTGTCGCAGACCGGAACATCGTTACTATTGGTTCGTTCAATGTAAATAATATCAGCGCTTATGCAAGTCTTGAATTGAACCTTGATGTAAAAAGCAAAGAATTTGCAAGCCATATACATGATGTAATGGATGAAGTAATAGCAAAAGATTGCAAAAGTGTAACGATCGAGAATTACAGGTCATCAACAAATATCTTCAGGAAGCTATGGCAAAAGATATGTTACACGTTCGTCAATGCCATGCTTACTCTTTTTACCTTTTATTTTAAACAGGAAGAATGACGACTACTATCTAATTCCCTTTTATACGATCGATCAAAGACTTAAGAGCTTTTTTATTCCATCCTTCAAGCCGTCCCCGCTGCACGACCAGGGAGTTGTCTGCACTATCTTTTAAGTAATAATGAAAAACAAAATTATTACGGGGATTCTGCCAACCCATCACTTGTCCAAAACGCAGGTCATTAAAAACCAGCGTATCATTCCATTTTTCTGCTGTATAAAACTCCTGTGAGAAACGTTTAAGCTTTTGCAACCCCTCTGAATCCTCAACAGAATCAAGCAATGACTCACTGCGTGGAAAATATTCAAAATCGATCTGTTTTTTACTGTCAAATACAGACCTGTAACCGACATAATAGCCAGAATCATTGCCAGCCACGACATACCACAACCAGTTTTGCAATGTTGTAGGCGTTGTAAAATATCTTTCGTATTTAATATTTTGTTTTTTCATGATACCCTTCACCTCGCTATTGATCATTGTTTTATTAAAAAGGCAATACAAAAGATAAATAGCACTCAATCCTAATCCCATTGTCCACCATTTTCTTCTTTGTCTCCAACCATGTTTTGTAACAATCAGAATTATTAAAGCCAATGCCGGCCAAATAGAAAAGAATGGGTCAGCAACATAAATAGCGTTAAAGGATATTCTTTGGTGACTAAATGGTTCGAACCAACCTACTCCATAATTATTAAAAGCATCGATAAATACATGAGCAAAGATCACTCCTGCAAAAAACTGGAGCCATTTCCGAAAACTAATATTGTGTGGACGGTGCCATCGCTCAGCCATCAAAGCAAAGAATACCGATATGATCGCAACAAATAAAAAGGAATGTGTGAATCCGCGATGTGCCAATAAATTGCCTGGTGTATTCATCCAGAATGAAGCGACGAAATCAATATCCGGAACACTCTGTGCCAAAGCTCCCCAAACCATCGCTTTCTTACCAAGCTTACGATCAAGAAAAGCTTCGCCCATGCATGCACCAAGAGCTATATGGGTAATTGAATCCATTGTCAGGTTTATACACTAAAATAACTTCTTATTTATTAAACTAAGAATGATATTGCTTGCAAACGATAGATCATGTAAACAGGTGGTTTACAATTTTTCTAAAATTATATTCAAGTCTATTCCTTTTCCAAGCACAGGCTTGAAAATATCACCTTCACTCTTTATTCTATCCATTGCATTTTTTATAGTAAAATCCTTCATGGTAAGTCCTTTTTTTACTTCTTCCCAATATAGCGGCATTGAAACAGTAGCACCGGGTTTTGGTCTTACTGAATAAGGGGCAGCCAAAGTTGCTTTGGGACGATTCTGTAAAAAATCTATATACAATTTATTCTTTCTTGCTTTGGTTAATCTTTCAATACTCGTAATATCAGGTAACATATTATTTACCTGGGTGGCTATTATTCTTGCAAACATCTGGCACTGATCATAGGAATATTTTGCACCAAGCGGAATATAAACATGAATGCCTGTAGAACCTGAGGTTTTTGGATAACCAGTCACTCCAATATTATCCAATACTTCTTTTGTTGCCTGCGCCACTTTGATCACAATATCAAAACCATTTTTATCTGAAGGATCAAGATCGATCAAACACCAATCAGGATTATCGGGGTTATGTATTGTGCTGTTCCATGGATTCATTTCAATGGCACCTGCATTCGCCATGTATAAAATGCTTGCTTCATCTTCCGGAACTAAAAAATTTTTATCCTCTCCTTCGCCTGTTGTGTAAGGTTCCATTTTGATCCAATCCGGTGCCTTGCCCGTTATATCTTTTTGGTAAAAGCTTTTTCCATTAATTCCATTTGGATAGCGATTCAGTGATTGAGGACGATCTTTTAAATAAGGAAGTAAATAGGGCGCCACCTGGTAATAATAATTCAACATATCTCTCTTTGTATATTTCTCAGCCGGCCAAAATATTTTGCTGAGATTAGTAAATTTTATTTCATGGCCATTCATTTTTTTTACCTGTGTTTCCTCGGTTGGATTTAATAAAGTTTTTCGATCCTTATCTGTAACTGGATTTGTATATCTATTTGGCTTTTCCTTTTTTGTTTTTTCTTTTAAATCTTCCACCGGAATTGCATTTTCTTTTTTTACATCTTTAGCTTTTTTGTCTGTACGCAATCCCTCAAAAGAAGGATGACGCATAATACCATCGGTTGTGATCTCGGTATAACTAACTTCACACACCAATTGAGGTTTTAACCATGTTACTGTTGCTTTAGGCGGGTTGGGTCTGAATCGTGAAGGCTTATTTACGTCAGGCTTTTCAGTAAAAGGGATCTTCTTTGTCTCCAGCTTCTTCATCTTCGCCATTATTTCTTTTTGCATCTTAACGTTAAAGCCTGTTCCTATCTTTCCCATATAATCAAGACGGCCATTGTCAAATACACCAACTAGCAAAGCGCTGAAAGTTTTTGCAGAGCCTTCATTTTGAGTAAAGCCCCCAATTACTACTTCATGTCTTTTGTTTGATTTTATTTTTAGCCAGTCTCTTGTTCTGTCGCCTTCAATGTAAGCACTATCTTCTTTTTTTGCCATAATGCCTTCCATTCCCATTTTAGCAGCGGTTGCTAAAAACTCTGTGGCAGAAGTTTCAAAATTTTCACTTAACCTGATCATATTTTCATCCGGTAAAATATCTTTTAGTATTTCTCTTCTTTTTGTTAATGGAAGTGATTTCAACTCATATCCATTTAACCATAGTATATCAAAAACATAATAAAAGAGTGGGCCATCGGCTTCGCTCCGCCAGTTTTGCAATGATCCAAAATTTGAGATCCCTTTATCATTTAATACAACTACTTCCCCATCGATCACCGCATTGATATCCCATTTTTTTAGTGCATCGACAACAGGATAAAACTTTTCATTGAAAGATTTATTATTCCTTGAGATGAGATTCACTTTCGCTTTGTTGATCATTGCAACGGCCCTGTATCCATCCCATTTAATTTCATATTGCCAGCCGGGTTCATCAAATGGTTGGTCTACTAAAGTGGCCAGCATTGGTCTTACAGTTTTTGGGAAGGAAGCTTTTTTACCATCGCTTTGGGTCTTTTTTTTTTCGACCCGTTGCTTACGGGATCTTTTTGATGCAGATTTTTTCTTTGGAGAACTGCCCCAGATATTCTTACTTGTTTTCTCAATTGCTTTAAGCGTTTTGCCTGAAACAACAGACTTGTCTTTTTTAGTTATATCAGATTCTTTTGCATATTTATCTCGATGCTTGATCAATAACCACGCATTTTTTTCTGCATTTTTCAATTTTACCAACGCAAACTCACCTTTAAGTTTTGTACCATTCATTTTAAATTTTAAAGAACCTTTCTTTAATTGCTGAAGTAATATTTTTTCCTGTTCCTTTTTACTTCCACCTTCTAATGATTCGTATGTTCCTTCGTCCCAAACGATCACTGTTCCGGCTCCATAGTTTCCTTCAGGAATAATTCCTTCAAAAGTTCTGTAATCATAAGGATGATCTTCAACCATCATGGCTAAACGTTTATCTTCCGGATTTAATGACGGTCCTTTGGGTACTGCCCAACTTTTTAATACACCCTCCATTTCCAAACGAAAGTCATAATGCAATCTTGTGGCGTCATGTTTTTGAATTACAAAACGTAATCCTCTACCTGAAGCTTTTCCGCCAACAGGTTCTGGTGTATCCTTAAATGATCTTTTCTTTTTATAAAGTGTTAACGCCATAGTACTGGACTAATAAATATTGTACCAACTTGAATTTATCAGTTATGTTTAAAACAAATGCAGCAATAAGAAGATTAAACCTTTAATCGACCCGGTGGCATAGCGTTTGTGTCATTTGAATTGCAATTATTTAATAATCCTAATAAAAAATTATTTTATGCCAACTACAAAAACAAGATCGTCTTTAAAAGCTGGAAAGACAAAATCTGCTAATGGAAGCACAGCGAAACCAGCAAACGGAGAAACATCAAAATCCGAGAACGGATCAGAACAGGAAAGCTCACAGCTTGAAAAACTTTTTACTGATTCATTAAAAGATATTTATTGGGCAGAGAAACAATTGACGAAAACATTACCAAAGATGAAAAAAGCGGCAACTACAGATGAATTAAAATCCGCAATTGAGGAACATCTTACCCAAACAGAAGGCCATGTAAAAAGACTCGAACAAGTATTTGATATATGTGGAAAAAAAGTACAAGCAAAAAAATGTGACGCTATGGAAGGCATTATCAAAGAAGGGGATTCAATAGTAGAAGAAACACAAGAAGGAAGCATGACAAGAGATGCAGGAATAATTATGGCTGCACAAAAAGTAGAGCATTATGAAATAGCAACTTATGGTTCGCTGGTGCAGATAGCAAAAACCCTGGGCCTGAATGATGCAGCAGAAGTTTTACATCTAACACTTGATGAAGAAAAGCAAGCTGATGAAAAGTTAACTGAAGTAGCTGAATGGCATGTGAACCAGGCAGCCGAAAAAGAAGCGATCAATAATTGATCGTAATCACCCCATACCCTATGTTGCTTTTAAAACCATAATATGGAAACAAATAAAACATATACGCTGATCACCGGTGGAACAAGTGGTATTGGCTATGAGCTTGCAAAAATTTTTGCAAAAGATGGCCATAACCTCATTCTTGTCTCACGGGATGAAGCTGACCTAATAATTACAAGAAATGAGTTGTTGGAATTGGGAGTAGAAGTTCTAATAATTTCAAAGGATCTATTTGACAGGCAAAGTCCATTTGACCTTTATAATGAAATAACTGAGAAAGGCTATGATATAGATGTTTTAGTAAATAATGCGGGACAAGGACAGTATGGTGAATTTTCAGAAACAAATATTTACAGAGAATTATCGATCATCCAACTCAACATCTCATCTCTTGTAGTTCTTACAAAACTTTTTTTGCAGGACATGTTAAAAAAAGGAAGAGGAAGAATATTAAATCTTTCATCAGTTACCAGTAAAGCACCGGGTCCGCTTAATTCTGTGTATCATGGTACAAAAGCTTTTGTGCAATCATTTACACAAGCTATCTCAACAGAAGTAAAGGATAAGGGTATTACAGTAACAGCATTGCTTCCCGGAGCTACCGATACAGATTTCTTCAATAAAGCCGATATGCAACAATCAAAAGTTGCTAAAGAGGGAGGTTTATCAGATGCTAAAAAGGTTGCCCAGGATGGATATGATGCTCTTATGCGTGGAGAAAATATGGTTGTATCAGGTTTTAAAAACAAAGTAAAAGTAGCATTGAGTAATGTGCTATCCGATAAAGCAGTTTCAAAAAAAACACATAAAGAACAATCGCCTACGGAAGAAAAAAAGTAACGGAGCATCATTGTGGGTGAAATAAGTTTAGTTAACCAAAATTGATAAATAAAATAAACTCCCGGATATTCCGGGAGTTTTTAATTTTAAAAATGAAGCATTAACTTTTCCAGGCTGACTCATTCTTCTTTTCAAAATCATTAAAAGCTTTTTGAAGTCCATCAATAACTTCTGCAGAAACTTCAAATAAAGCCTTCGCTTTTGGATCATCTACTTTATCGACATCTTCACGCAAGTGTTCTCTAAGTTTAATAAACTCTTCCTTAATGTTTGCGGTATGTTCAAGCGGATTTCTACTGGTTGTTGTTTTCATAATGTTTATTTTAAGGTATACTTGAAATCAATCAAACCTTTTGCCAACATGATATAGAAAAGTAACATTTCTTTTTTAAAAATAAAGTTGCAAAAACGATTTTGCTGATTAACTATGCAAGGCTATTTTTGCGCCGGAGAGATGGCAGAGCGGTCTAATGCGGCGGTCTTGAAAACCGTTGACCCAAAAGGTCCGGGGGTTCGAATCCCTCTCTCTCCGCTAAGTTTATAACTATTTGATTTACAGTTTATTATAAAGGTTTTTGGAAACGTCAAAATCTCCCGAACTTAACCACTCAAATCGCTCCAAATATGTCAAACTTAATGCATAGACATATTTAATTTATAGGGTGTCACAAAAAAATCACACATAAAAGTTCGTCATTAGGTGCGTCAAAAACTTTTTCTATATACGAACTGAATTAGTAAGAAGTCATTGGCGAATCCTTAGAAGGTCATTATTTCCTTCCCACTTCAACACATAAAAATGACCTCATGATTTCGCACACATTGTCTGCGTTTTCTCAAACCTTTCCACTATAGTTAGTCCCATTATGTCGTGCTGATGAAAATTGATGATAAAACCAAACAGGGCTTTTATGAAATTGAGTCGGTAAAAAATAGCTGGTCCATAAGGGAATTGCAGAGGCAATTTGACTCGTCTTTGCATGAACGCGTGCCCCTAAGTAAAGATAAAAGACCGTGAAGGACTTGTCTCGTAAAGATCAGACAATTGAAAAACCAACCGATGCTTTAATGCAGCACCTTCTTGAATTTGTTGACTTACTGGAAGATGAACGATATAGTGAATCTGACTTGGAAAATGCTATCATCAACATGATTGAACTTGATGGCCAAGCTATGATCGACAAGCAAGCATGAAAAAAAATGGTGTTTTAAATCTCTTCGTGTAAATAATCACAGAATATTCACCAAATCATTAAGTCTGGGCCGCATGTTAAAATAGCTTATTAGTAAGATAACCAGCAGAAATGGTGGGAAAGAAAATGTTGCGTACTTGCATATTGACCCCTAAAAAGGATTAAGGCAAAATCATTCAGGCATTTATTTTATCAGACCGGAAAAATAGGAAACAAAAACGGTTGCTAAACCCAATTGGTAAACGATTCATATGTACAGGTTTTGTACAAAAAAAACAAACTGCTTTATGGAAAAGAAATCCAATGCTTTTTTCACTGCAGGCTATATAATATGCCGGCAACTTTTTCTTTTTTTGATACTGCTGTCCGCTTCGACAGAAGTATTCGCACAAACTTCTATCCGGGTGACCGGAACAGTGAAAGACGCTAAAGGTGCTGCCCTGGCTGGGGTTAGTATAACTCTCAAAGGTGCTACTACAGGAATCACCACTGACGCAAATGGACAATACTCAATAAATGTCCCTTCTAAGGAATCGGTCTTGTTATTTAGTTTTGTTGGGTACCTAACCAAAGAGCAACAGGTAAAAGAACAGCAAATCATCAATGTTACGCTTACTGATAAAACAAATGATCTTGAGGAGGTAGTAGTTAT
>Ga0184625_10001349_pt1 | contig 10216 bp, 9 predicted proteins | sample PLM3_30_b1_FD_133151 | JGI IMG/M metagenome (GOLD analysis project Ga0184625, IMG submission 133151) | Groundwater sediment microbial communities from an aquifer in East River, Colorado, USA - PLM3_30_b1 | ecosystem: Environmental > Terrestrial > Soil > Riparian zone | place: USA: East River... | reverse complement strand
GGTGGTGATGATGCGCCACAACTTCAGCAAATGAAGCATCGCTTTGTTGCCAAATACGATCATGACGGAAAAAAAGCAATGGAACTTAGAAGAAGTTGGTGGGAACAAGGACAAGAGGAGAAGTGGACATTCTTATTTTATCATGATGTTAAAAACCCTGTAATTGAATTTTAGTCCCGATAGATATCGGGATCGGATTGCAGATTTTAGATTTTAATGGAAGGTTCTAGTTAATAAATCCGAAATCGTAAATCTAAAATCCGCAATAAACAAAAAGGCCATTTCGAAGTTCGGAATGGCCGTTGCTAACCTATGAAAAACACCGAGATTAAATTCTACTGTATTAAAGTCCGGAAAGATTTATTAGGTATCTCAGACCTTCGTGCTTTGATCTGTTCTTCTCTCATCTCTCTGATCTCTCGAATAAAAATGTCTTGTTGTTTGTAAACATCATTACTTTTCTTTTCGCCAACGATGTCACGAAACTCGGTGCGGTAACGAAGTCGCAGTTCAATAATTCTCTGTTGGCGAACAAGACCATCAGCTCTGTTTTCTTGTAGGGTTTGTTTCCATTCTCTGAAGTAGCGGATAAAAACGGGAGTAAATCTTTCGGCCTCATTTCGGGTAAGATTAAGTCTCTTCTGGATGAACTCTCTCATCTTATCCCGTATTTTATCATTGTCATCGCCCTGGGCTTTTGAAGTAAAGCCGGCCAACAATGCAAGGGTTAATATGAGTAAAAACTTTTTCATTATTCATTCATTGATCCATCTATATCAGTATTTGATTCCAAAGCTACAGCATCGTTTAAAAATGCCTCGATCTCTTTTTCAGGAACATCTTTCATCAATTCTTTTATTTCAGCTTTTTTGGCAGCCTCACTTTGATCATCCACTTTTTCGTTGTTATCATCATTAGCTAATGTTACGAATTCATCTATTTTATCTTTGTTCACTTTGTCAACTACATTTTTTTCGATCCATTTCCCGGGATTTTTGGCAATTGTTACTTTGTTATTACGATTGATAAACAATAAACCAGTTATTACAAGGATCCCAATTACAACAGCCGCAACTGCTAAACGATACCATCTGCGCCTTGTTATTGATATAACTTTTGTTTCTTTCTTTTCAGCTTTCGATCCCAGTGCTTCAAAGTATCCGGCAGGAACTGAATAAGGATTTTTATTTTTTAAACTGCTGAGTAGTGGTGATAAACTTCCAATCTCTTCCTTACTTGTTTGGTAGTCTTCATGCCCACTTATATTTTTCAATACTTCGTCGCTTAAATTTTGAAAAAACCCGGCAGGAACAGCATAAGGCATTTCTTTAGAGATATTACTAAGCAAAGGGGATAAATAGGTCAACTCCTCTTTGGCGTCAGTAGTTTCCAATGCCTTTATCCGATTCAGGATTTGATCAGCCAATCCTTCAAAATAACTGGCAGGTACTGCATAGATATTTTGAGGGTTGTGATCTTTAAGATCACTTCCCAGATCCGCTAATTCATTCAATATGGTATCCCTGTTTGTCATTTTACTGCAATTGAGACGGCTTTTGGCATTGTAAGTTTAATGATTCTTAATGTAATCCTCTATTTTTTTAACTGCATGGTGATAGCTGGCTTTTAGCGCTCCCTCGCTGGTTTCCAACACTCTACTCATTTCCTCGTATGGCATTTCATCATAATATCTTAGCTGAAATACAATTCTCTGCTTTTCAGGCAGTTGCTGGATACCTAGTTGAAGTTTCCACTCCAGTTTATTTCCATCAAAATCCCGGTCAGCTTTTATCTTGTTTTCAAGGCCACTTTCCACATCACTTAATGAGACCGAAGCCCTTTTCTTTTGCTGCTCTAAAAAAGTTAAACATTCATTGGTTGCCACTCTGTAAAGCCAGGTATAAAGCTGGCTGTCTTCCCGAAAGTTCTCCAGCCCGTTCCAAACCCTGATCATTACATTTTGTAATACATCATTTGCATCATCATGATCAACGACCATGCGACGCAAATGCCAATATAATTTTTCCTGGTATTTTTTAATGATGGAGGTAAACGCCCTTTCCTTTGTAACGGGGTTACGGAATTCTACGAGCAATTCACTATCGCTTAAGGTTGTCAGGGCCATTTGGTTCGGTCTTTAATCAGCTTTAGAATATTGGAATACGGAAGTGTTTAACCTGTTAAACAGTATAAAAATATAATTTTTTATTGTGTTATCCCAGCTTTAGTTTTTCATAGCAGCGGCTGTTGCGACGCTCAGCCTGCACTGAGCAAAGCGAAGTGTTCATCTATTGTAATACAAAATGGAAACAAAAAAACCGTCGCCTTTGAAGCAACGGTTAAACATAGGAATATTTTAAAAGTTATTTTTTTGCCATCACTTTCTCAGCGGCTGCAACAATATCCGGCACATCTAATCCATATTTTTTTAATAGTTGTGCAGGAGTTCCACTTTCTCCAAATGTATCTTTTGTTCCAACATATTCTATTGGGATAGGAAAATTCTTTGCAGCACATTGAGCAATTGCATCACCTAATCCGCCAATGATATTATGTTCTTCAGCAGTCACAGCACATTTTGTTTTGCGAATTGAATTGATGACCGCAGTTTCATCCAATGGTTTTATTGTATGAATATTTATTACTTCAACACTGATCCCTTTTTCCTGTAGTATTACTCCTGCTTGTATCGCATTCCAAACAAGATGGCCACAAGCAAAAATTGAAACATCTGTTCCTTCCGAAAATATTTGTGCTTTGCCAATTTTAAAATCTTCTTGCTTTGTAAAGATCGGCCAAACCGGTCTTCCAAATCGTAAATAAACTGGTCCTACATAATCTGCGATCGCCATTGTTGCGGCCTTTGTTTGATTATAATCACAAGGAACGATCACTGTCATGCCCGGTAACATTTTCATCAAACCAATATCTTCAAGGATCTGGTGAGTAGCCCCATCTTCACCTAAGGTAACTCCAGCATGTGAAGCGCAGATCTTTACGTTCTTACCTGAATAAGCAACTGATTGACGTATCTGGTCATAGACACGGCCAGTTGAAAAATTTGCAAACGTAGTTGTAAAAGGAATTTTTCCGCCAATGGTTAATCCCGCTGCAATACCCATCATGTTAGCTTCAGCAATACCACATTGAAAGAATCTGTCAGGAAATTCTTTTATAAATTGATTCAATTTTAATGAGCCGGCAAGATCAGCAGTAAGTGCAACGATATTTGAATTTTTTCTTGCAGCTTCAACAATACCATCACCAAAGCCACTGCGGGTATCTTTATTACCAGTAGATTGAATTTCTTTAAGCATGTTTGTTTTTTGTTCCATCACTTCCATAACTTATCAATGTGGGTTGAGGCAAAAGTAAGAGGAAATAGTAAATTGGCAATAGACAATGGGCAATTGGCAAGCAACTCTTAGGTCAAGTCATTTAATATTTGTCAGGATCGTTTATCATATGATTCAATAACCTTCCTATTTCGTCATTTCGAGCAACAAAGTTCAAATGTAAATCCAAGGCTAAATAATCACAGTCTTTAGAAAAATATAACCAGATATTTGTTTCTGAATTCTCTGCATCACTATCCGTGATTTTTAAAACAAAATGGGCCGGATATTTTTTCTTTCGATAAGCTTCTGCGATGTTTGTGCATACACTTCTTGATGAACGTCTGATCTGATCTGTCAATGAGTACTTTTCTTCAGGAGGGAATTTCTTTGTAGTCTTGAATATTTCCATTGCCTGTTCATAAGCAAGCTTGAAAACCCTGGTTTGTTTAAAATTTTTTGCAGCCATCTTACTAGGATTATGCTGCTAATCATTGCCAATTGTCAATTGCTCATTGCCTATTTCTTAATTCAAAGGGCCGGGTTTTCCTGAAAAAACCTTCTCATCTGCTTTCAATCGTTGCTCCCATTTCCAGGCAGTAGCCACCATATCATCAAGACTATATTTTAGTTCCCAGCCTAATGCCTTTCTTGCAAGATCATTGTTGGCATAAATTGATATTACATCACCCGGTCTTCTTGGTCCGATCGTATAATTCAGTTTGATATCGTTTACTCTTTCAAATGCCTTGATCGCTTCCAACACCGTTACACCATTGCCAGATCCCAGGTTAAATACTTCACACTGAGATTTATTTTTTCCTTCGGCTACATAATCCAATGCCAATGTATGCGCATGAGCGATATCACACACATGAATAAAATCCCTTACACAACTTCCATCGCGGGTTGGATAATCATCACCATAAACGATCATTCCCGGCAATTTTCCAATCGCAGTTTGTGTAATAGCAGGAAAAAGATTCTGTGGTTTCCCAACTGGCATTTCACCAATAATTGCTGAAGAATGTGCGCCAACCGGGTTGAAGTATCTTAAAAGAATGCATTTAGTGACAGCGCTTTTAGCAAATTCATTTACTATTTGCTCTCCCATTTGTTTAGTATAACCGTAAGGTGACTCAGCTGGTTTAGGTAACGTGGCTTCAGTCACAGGACTTGTATCGGGCATGCCATAAACAGTGCATGATGATGAAAAAACAAACCAGGGAATTTCAAAATCCTGTACACATTTTAAAAGATTGATCAGGGAGTATAAGTTATTTTCAAAATACATTAGTGGGTGCTCCACAGATTCACCTACCGCTTTATATGCAGCAAAATGAATAACACCTCTTATATCAGTATTTTCCTGGAAGATGGCAAACGTATCATCAAAATTGCAAAGGTCAACTTTATAATTTTTTATTGGTTGTCCAGTGATCTTTTCCACTCTTTCGAGCATGCTGGCATGTGATCTTGAATTGTTATCGACTGAAATAACATCATAGCCATTTTCAATAAGATCGACCAGTGTATGAGAGCCAATATAGCCGCAACCGCCGGTAACAAGGATTTTCACCATGACTAACAAAGTTTATCATGCAAAAATCGGGAAAAGGGGAGAGATAAGTTTAGAAAAAAAGTTTAACGATCGAATAAACGCCGGCTGCAAGTAATCCGCTGACAGGTATTGTTAAGATCCATGCCCAAAGAAGATTCACAGTTACACCCCAACGAACAGCTGATAAGCGTTTTGTGGCACCGACTCCCATGATCGCCCCGGTAATTGTATGAGTCGTACTTACAGGAATTTTTAATGCTTCTGTAACAAACAATGTAATTGCACCTGCAGTTTCAGCAGCTACACCTTCAAATGGAGTAACCTTAGTGATCTTTGTGCCCATTGTTTTTACAATTTTCCATCCGCCACTCATAGTGCCAATGCCAATAGCAGCGTAACAGGATATTGGTACCCAGGCAGGCATTTCACTGAATTTAGTAATCGTTCCACCGGCAATCAATGCTGCAGTAATAATGCCCATTACTTTTTGAGCATCATTACCACCATGTCCGATACTAAAAGCTGCTGATGACACAAGTTGTAATCTTCTAAACCATTGATTAGATCTGTTTGCATTTAATGTATTCAGGTAGAATGTAAAGACTGCCATTATAACCAAAATAAAGGCTAATAATATCCACTTAAAGTTTTTTGAATAGAAGATCACCTTCATTATATAGGACTCATAATGAGTGGTTAATTTGGCGGCATTAAGCTCCAGGTTTTTATAAAGAAAAAGACCAACCAATATTAGGATCACAAGTGATATAAGTTTGGGAATATGACCTTTTCTAAATGAATTTAAAAACCATAATGAGATTATTAAAGCCATTATCATTCCTACAACAGGAGCAAGAAAAATAAAGCTTGCTGTTTTTAAAATTATGGCGCTATTAATGGTACCAAATCCGCCGTGAGCAATCGCTGCTCCGGCAAATCCACCGATCAATGTGTGTGAAGAGGAAGAAGGAATTCCGAACCACCAGGTAAGTAGATTCCATGCAATGGCAGCGATCAAACCGGAAAAGATCACCACCTTCATATTTTCCCCGGGGATCATCTCGCTATGTACTGTTTTAGCGACAGTATCTGCTACTCCATGATCTTTAAAAATAAAAAAGGCAACTGAATTAAATAATGCAGCCCATAGCACGGCCTGGAAAGGAGTCAGCACCTTGGTCGATACAATAGTTGCTATTGAATTGGCAGCATCATGAAAGCCATTAATAAAATCAAAGATCAGCGCAAGTGCTATGATAACTATCAAAAAGGTGGTCATAGATTTAATTTGCAAATATGCAAATCATGCAAACGTGCTAATGTCTTTTTGCAAATTGGCACATTGGCAAAATTGGCACATTGATTAAGCGTATTTAATAATGATTGACTCAATAACATTGGCTGCGTCCTCACATTTATCGGTGGCAATTTCCATTACGGTATAGATCTCTCTTTTTTTAATTACCTCTTTTGCATCTGGTTCAGTTTCAAATAAACGTTCAATACTCATATCAAACACATCGTCGGCCTGGTTCTCAAGACTGTTGATCTTTACCAATGATTCAGTAACCAGTCGAAGATTTTTCATATCCCTGAGAGAAGTAACGGCATTTTTAACCAACCCGGCGCTTTGATCAATGATCTCCGCCAATTTTTGTATACCCAGGTCATTAGGGTTCACCTTATAGAAATTAATTTTTTTGGCCGCTGCATAAATTGTATCAGCAATATCATCAAGGGAAGTGGCGAGGTAGTGAATGTCTTCCCTGTCAAATGGAGTGATAAAATTTCTTCCTAACTCGGTAAATATGTTATGGGTCAGCTCATCATTGGCGTGTTCAAGATCTTCTATCTGGTTAATGATCGCGGTCCTTTTATCAAAATCCGGTTCCGACACTAAAGCCCTGAGTTTGTTTCCCATTAGAGCCGAATTAGTAGCCACTTTTTCGAATAGCTCATAAAACACTTTATTTTTGGGAACAAAGAGTTTCATTATTGAATTTAAACCTGCCATAATAATTTATTTATAGTGTACGAAGATACCCGGTCAGGCAAAGGCTGACTGGCATAAAGATAGAATTAATATAAACTTAATATAGAGATAACGATTCCTTAAAGACCTCGTAACAGAGATTTAGTAATCCTAAAACTATCTTGCAACCTGTTATTACCCAAGGATTAAAAAATTATTATTCAATGATTAAGTTTTGGTTAAGATCGTTAACCCTGGTCGCAATAACGTTACTACATCTCAATACAAATGCACAAAGATTCTTAACCGACATCGACTCATCATTCTTTATTAAAGACACAGTCAGGCCTGTTATAAAGCGATTTGAAAATCTTTATTTTTCCGGGTATATACAGCCCCAGTTCCAGGTTGCCAGCTCTGATGGAGTTACTTCTTTTGCCGGTGGAAATTTTTCTACTTATTCAAGTTCCCGCTTTATGCTGCGTCGGGCAAGATTAAAATTGGATTACATAGTAAAATCAAAATCAAATTTGCCGGCAGCTCAATTTGCCTTTCAGATCGATGCCACGGAACGGGGAGTGATAGTAAGAGATATGTTTGTCCGTGTGTTCGAAACGAAGCATAATGTGTTGTCAGTTACTGCAGGTTTTTTTGCCCGACCTTTTGGATACGAAGTAAATCTAAGCTCTTCATTCAGGGAAACGCCGGAACGGGGCAGGATGTCGCAAACACTATTACCTGGCGAAAGAGATATTGGAGCTATGGCATCTTTTGAGCCACAAAAGAGAGTTCATAAACTTTATCACTTTAAATGGGATGTCGGTTTTTTTAATGGGCAGGGCGCTTCAGGAACAACAGACTTTGATAGTCATAAAGATCTTATCAGTCGCCTTACTATTAAACCTTACAGTTTTAATAAAATGGAATTAGGAGGTGGGCTTTCAATATTAAGTGGGGGATGGAAGAATGGAACAAAATATGTTTATGAAATGGGTACGGCTTCAAATGGCGATAAGATATTCGTAATCGATTCTTCTGAATCCAATCTTGGCATTTCTGCCCCCCGGCATTATTATGGTGCCGATGTTCAGTATAAAATAAATCATGGTTGGGGTGCTTCGGAATGGCGTGCTGAACATTGGTTCGGGACACAACCCGGTACCGCTGTTAGTACCACAAACCCTGGATCATTACCAGACATGAATGGTGTTCCTGCTCCAACTTATGTTCGCAATTTCAATGGGTCATTTTTTTATTTTCTTCAGAATATTTTTAATACAAAACACCAGCTACTTGTGAAGTATGATTGGTATGATCCAAATACCAAAGTGAAAGGAGATGAGATCGGGGTATCCGGCTCGCATACCGGTCCTGCTGATATACGTTATAATACATTCGGACTCGGCTATGCATATTACCTGAATTCACATGTCAAATTAGTGTTGTATTATGATTGGGTGAAAAATGAATCCACACAAGTTGTCGGATATACTTCCGATCGCGATGACAATATTCTTACGTTGAGGCTTCAATTCAGGTTCTGACTGATAAATTTTTTTTGTTATGAATACCGAATGAATATGCTGATATGCTGCGCCAGGGAAATTAAAATATGGTTGGTAACATTCCGGTAACATTAGCATCACAATTCATTAATCTGCCAATAACAGGGGCATAATACCCGGGTATCACTTTTGCGTGTAATTAAGACGCATGAAAAGATTATTATTTACCCTTACGGCCCTTTTTGGATTTGTTATTTTAAGCTTTGCCCAAACAGAAAAACTTAGCGGGAAAATTCTGAATAAAAAGAATGAACCTGTTGTTGGCGCTACTATCCAAATTGAAGGTTCCAGCACCGGCACAAGTTCTGATGTGGATGGAAATTTTTCTCTTACACTTTCTGTCGGTAAAAAATACATACTAGTTATTTCATCCGTTAACTATGAAACAAAAACTATTACTGATGTAGAACCAATAGCGGGACAGGTAAATGAATTACAAATACTATTAAATGAATCTGCAAAGAATACTTTGACTGGTATTACTGTAACTGCGACATCATTGTCTGCAAGAAAAGAAACAGCAGCCTCACTTATACAATTTCAGAAAAATACAAATACAGTAGCTTCTGTTATATCAGCCGAAACAATCCGTCGTTCACCGGATAAAAATACCGGCGATGTGTTGAAAAGAATACCCGGCGCTTCTGTTCAGGAAGGAAAATATCTTGTCGTCCGTGGTTTGAGTGACCGTTATAACCAGGCAATGCTGAATGGAATTTTGTTAAGCAGTACTGAGCCTGATCGCAAAACATTTTCTTTTGATTTATTTCCCGCTGCTGTTATTGATAATATTATCATGAATAAGGCATTTGTTCCTGAACTTCCAGGTGAATGGGCTGGCGGTCTCATACAGATACAGACAAGAGAAATACCAACAAGTGATTTTTTAAATATTCAGATAGGTACCGGCTTCAATAGCGAGACGATCGGTAAAAATTTTTACCAGACAGATGGCGGTAAATTAGATTGGTTGGGTGTTGACGATGGTACAAGAGCATTACCAACCCAGGACTTTCCTGTAAAAAGCAAATTTGCTTTACTTACTCCGCAGGAATTGAATGATTATGGTAAACAATTCCGTAATGAATGGATTTCATCAGCGGGTAATGCACCATTGAACAATACTTTTCAGCTAAACGGTGGATTTACCGGGACTTTATTTAAAAAGAAAGTTGGAGGTATCCTGGGTATCAATTATAATCAAAACAATCGCCATCTTCAATTTGATAATGCAATTATTGGCAATAACCAGGGTGATCATGAGGTTCAGTTCAGCAACGAGAAGTATTCAAGAGATGTTTTGGCAGGAGCTTTAGCAAATTTCAGCATACAACTAAATAATAACAACAGGATCTCTTTTAAAAATATAATTAATGTCAATACATCTGATTTTACTATTCGTCGTTTGGGAAAAGACTATATACTTGGTCCGGGTTATGGCGACAATGTAAAAGCGGAAGAAATCGGTTTCAGGCAAAATACTTTTTTTAATACACAATTGATCGGGGATCATAATATTTCAAAATGGGGAGTTCGTTTCAAATGGTATGGAGGATTTAATATCCTGGATCAATATATACCTGATCAGCGTAGATTATATTATACACAGGATGGCTCAAATCCAAATGCTCCTTATTATGCATTACTAGCTGCCGGTGCCAGCCAGAAAAGCGGAAGTATTTTTTATAGCTTCTTAAATGACTATATCTATAATGCAGGTGGCGATCTTACTAAATCATTCAAATGGTCTGGACATACACAAAGCATTAAAGGCGGTTATCTT